>Ga0206919_1063_pt1 | contig 25536 bp, 28 predicted proteins | sample Alteio_BWOrgHeat_67_FD_152962 | JGI IMG/M metagenome (GOLD analysis project Ga0206919, IMG submission 152962) | Enriched cells from forest soil in Barre Woods Harvard Forest LTER site, Petersham, Massachusetts, United States -... | ecosystem: Environmental > Terrestrial > Soil > Temperate forest >... | reverse complement strand
TGAAATATCTACCGGGTCGGTACCATAGAACCAACCCCTCCAGAACCAATCCAAATCTTCGCCGCTGGCATCTTCCATAGTACGGAAGAAATCGGCGGGCGTTGGGTGTTTAAACGCCCAGCGCCGTGCGTATTCTTTAAACGAATAGTCGAACAGCTTACGTCCCATTACCGTTTCGCGCAGGATGTTTAACGCGGTAGATGGCTTTGAATAAGCGTTCGGGCCGAATTGTACAATATTTTCAGAGTTGGTCATGATCGGCTCCAGCTGATCTTTCGGCAACTTCATGTAGTTGATGATAGTATAGGCAGCACCGCGTTTGGTCGGATATTTATTGTCCCACAATTCTTCGGTAAGGTACTCAACAAAGGAGTTCAAGCCTTCGTCCATCCAGGTCCACTGGCGCTCGTCGCTGTTCACGATCATCGGGAAGAAGTTATGGCCCACTTCGTGGATCACCACACCGATCATACCGTTTTTGGTACTTTCACTATAAGTGCCGTCTTTTTCAGTACGGCCATTATTGAAACAGATCATCGGGTATTCCATACCGTTGGAGGCTTCTACGCTTTGTGCTACCGGGTAAGGATAGTCAAATGTAAAGCTTGAATAGGTTTTAACGGTATGCGCCACCAAACGGGTTGAATAACGTGCCCAAAGATTATAAGCCTCTTTGCCATAATAGCTCATGCACATTACGGTTTTGCCGCCAACTTTCTGGCCCATACCATCCCACACAAACTTGCGCGATGAGGTCCAGGCAAAGTCACGCACATTATTCGCCTGGAATGTCCAGGTTTTTTTAGCCGTACTCTTAGTTGCTTCGGCTTTTTTAGCCTCGGCTAAGGTTACGATCTCAACGGGGACATTTGAAGTATGTGCCTTATTATAACGCGCCATACGCTCCGGACTTAAAATTGCCGCATAGTTAGTACACTCCCCGGTGCCGCCCACCACGTGATCGGCAGGAACAGTCAATTGTACATTGAAATTACCGAAGGCCAGCGCAAACTCGCCGCGACCTGTAAACTGGTGATTTTGCCAGCCCTGGAAATCGCTGTACACACACAAACGCGGGTACCATTGCGTCATGGTGAACAGGTAGTTACCGTCTTCGGGGAAATACTCATAGCCACCGCGGCCGCCCATCGTTAAACGATCGCTGATATTATAATGCCAGTCAACGTTAAACACAAACTTTTGTCCGGATTTTAGCGGCGCAGGCAGGTCAATACGCATCATGGTTTTGTTGATGGTATAACTCAGTTTTTTGCCGCTCATGTCAGTTAGCTTGGTGATGATATCGCCATAACCGTTATCAATGTCGCTCACGTGGTCGCGCTGTGGCTCCAGGTTTTGCACCGAGCTGCCACCGCGTGGCATTACGCTGCTGTTTTGGTAGTTGGCGCTGTTAATAGTGCTGTGCTCGTTTTCGTCCAGTTGTAACCAGATGTAGTCCAGCGGATCGGGCGAGTTGTTGTAATACGTAATGGTTTCGCTGCCGTTTAACCGTAGTTTTTTTTCGTCAAGTTCGGCCTTGATGTTATAATCGGCACGTTGCTGCCAGTACTTTACGCCGGGTGCGCCGCTGGCGGTGCGTTGTTCGTTAGGCGTGCTTAAAATAGTGCCCAGCTGCTCAAACTTGTTGCCGTGGTTGCTGCCGGGATTATTTTGAATATCCTGTGCAAGGCCGGCGCCCGTAAAACCGAGGACTAAAGATGCGATAGTAAAAATACGCTTCATATTTGTAATGGGTTTGGTAATAGATCAGTTTAAAAAGGTAAGCGCTCCACGGCCATTTTAACCGCCAGCGCAAAAACTCCGGAAGATAGGAAAAATATCCAATCGCGCCTTGCGATCTTGAAAAAATTAAGGAACACATAAGCCAGCGCGAGTATAATGGCGACTACAAATATCTGCCCTGCTTCCAGGCCAACGTTAAAGCCAAATAAACCCATGCCTATTGACTGGTCTTTCGCCAGCATAATGCGGATGGCGTTGGCAAAGCCCATCCCATGTATTAACCCGAAACCTAAGGCTAAATAATAATTAATACGGGCGCTCGCGCCTTTTTTGTCTATCTGGATGAGGTTGTTAATAGCCGTGATAAAAATGGTGCAGGGTATTAAAAATTCCACCCATTTACTCGAAAAACGGATCACATCCAATACACTCAAGGCTAACGTTAACGAGTGGCCAATGGTAAAAGCGGTAACCAGTATCAATACCTTTTTAATGTCGCCAAAAATGTAGACCGAAGCTAATGCGAGGATAAAAAGCTGGTGATCGAGCGCATCCGCACTGATGATATGGTGCCAGCCCAATCCAAAATAAAAAACAAAGTCAGACATTTAAAGTACCGGTTGAAACCGTAAATTTAGCACGATTTTGAGCTTTAACAACCCCTCATGCTATTTAGGTCGCTGCTGATTTGTTTATTGACGTTAGGTTTTCATACCGAAAAACCTTTACCACCGCCCCACCCCTTACATGTAAGCACGACTGATATTAGCTACAATGTAAAAGACGGCCAATTAGAAGTGATCTGTACGCTATTTACGGACGACTTTGAGCTCGCGCTGCAAAAGCAATATAACGCCAAGACCGATCTGCAAAAACCCGCCATGCACGATGCTATGGATGCATTAGTAAAGCGATATATTAATGAACACTTAGCCGTTCGCTCCGGCCTTTTAGCTTCACCCTTAAATTACTTAGGCTTCGAGATTGACCACGAAGCGGTGAATATTTACCTCGAATCTGAAAAAATGCCGGCTCCAAAGAAGATAAACGTTGAAGTAAGCCTGCTCCACAACATTTTCGACGACCAGATCAATATTGTGCACATGACCGTTAACGGCATACGCAAAAGCGGCAAGCTTAATTACCCCGACAAGAAAATAGAACAATCTTTTTTTTAATAAAAAAAGCGGATAATATCGTCATACCATCCACTTTTTAGTCTTGAACAAAATGATTATCACGAAGCCAAGAGTCCTGGAATTTTGCAATCTGTTAGCTCAGTGATGCTAACCGACTACGGACAAGTGGGTCCAAAAAAACAACCGGGGTTTGCAGCGGTGTCATTAATACATTCACACATCTGTTCAGGGGTACACCCTTCCCCGGTGCAGCCGCAGTCTTCCTGGTCAACTGCAGTACAACCGTTAATCACGCAATTAACCCATTCGCCGTCCGGACAAAGTGGTCCTCTGCCCCCTGCGATGTTTCTCATTTCATCACGGTTAAGCTTTTTAAACTTGTTCATAATAATTTGGTATTAAGAATTGATTTTTGCCGTCACCAAGCCCCGGCAATTAGGCATAGTCATTATGTTGTCCGTCGTCACAGGCGGGAACATTCTTACTAAGAGCCGTCATACACTGGATAACAAATATTTAATTTGTTGAAAAGCCGGAAAGGCCGGTTTGGCCATCATGCGGGGTAAAACCTCGCGGGCGTCATCTTTTTGCATGGTAATAACATTAGGTTAAACGCAGATTGACCGCGTTGTATAATAACGACGATTGGGGACAACGTTATTATAAGAACAAGATAGGAAGTATATTTTTAACTATCAAGAAAATTGACAAAAAAAATATTCAACAACTTAACTGCAGTGGTAGTCTATTGCTTATTAAGCACAAAATGAAACATAAACTCCTGATTAATATATCACCGGGTTCGCTGCGTACTCTGCCCACAGATCATCTACATTTTTACCCGTTAGTTGCTGCCACATTTCAGGCGTATAGGTGCCGTTGCGCATAGCAGCATCTAATTGCTTCACCAGTTGCGGGTCCTTGTTCTTTTGCGCCCAGTACAAAAAACGCGCAGTTACTTTGTAAGCGTTGGTATAACTTTGGGTGGCTTTAAAATCGGCGAACTTCCACCCTGCTTTTTCATTGTTTATACCATATTCATTGCGCACAAAATCGGCAATACCCTCGGTGAGCCAGCCGGGACGCTGAGCGCCCGTACCCCTGTTGCGTCCGTAGTTCTGAACGATGTGCATCACTTCGTGAGTAACCACATCTATATCTTCGGGATGACTTACAAACCAGGTGGGATTATAATGTACCACATTGCGCGATGTTGCGGCTACGCCTTTATAACCCGTATCGATCATAAACGTGACCACTTTGGATGCATCCGGGTTATATTCCGTCATTTCTTTCGGGTAAACGATGAAAAAAGCATCTATCAACCGTTGCCGGGTTGCTTTACTAAAACCGGCGTCGGTATTGGTGAATATTAAAGTGAGGTCGTTCTTTTTTATCGTATCGGTACCTAATTGAGCAAATGCACCTAATGAGATAACTGAAAATAGAATTAGCAGCTGTAATTTTTTCATGTAATGTAAATGATTAGTCAATTATAGTAAAACTTGCCCTATTTAAATAGCAACGCATATTTTAGTTGTACAATTCAAATAAACTCTAACTTTGCTATATGAAAACTGCCTTATTTCCTGGTTCGTTCGATCCGGTAACCAAAGCCCACGTTGATATTGTTAAACGCTCATTGGGTTTGTTTGATAAGGTTTATATCGGCATAGGTGTAAACAGCACTAAGGCCAGCTTTCTTAGTATTGAGAAGCGGGAGCAAATGCTGCGGGCGGTATTTGAGAATGAACCCAAAATACACATCATTGCTTACGAGGGCCTGACCGTTAATTTCTGTAAAAGTATTGGAGCAGAATATATGATACGCGGTATCCGTACCGTATCAGATTTTGAGTACGAGAAAGCTATCGCCCAGATGAACCACTCGCTCATGCCCGAAATTGAAAGCATATTTATTGTAAGTAAACCGGGCTATTCATCTATCAGTTCAACCATTGTGCGCGAAATTATGCGCCACAACGGCGATGTGAACCAGTTTATTCCTGCAGCGGCGCTGCCTTACTTGTAGTCAGATCGAGTTTTATCAATACTTCCATGATGGATGGAAAGGTATTTTGGGTAATGATGCCCATTTCATCCTTGTATAGCCAACGCACGTCGGTAATGCCTTCCTCCTTTTGTGGCTTTAATTTACCTGTGTAATTGCTGCGCATTTTGAACCAATAGGTTTTTTTGAGCACTACCTCTTCCCTGCTGATGTACGAGTGATAGGTCCTGCATATTTTCTTGCCGAGCTTACTCACTTCAATACCACACTCCTCTTCCACCTCGCGCACCGCCGCTTCTTTAATGCCTTCGTTTTTTTCAACTTTTCCTTTCGGGATATCCCATCTTCCCTGCCTGAAAATGAATAAATATCTCCCTTCATTATTTTTAACCAGGCCGCCTGCCGCTTTAATAAGGGTGATATTTCGGGCAACATTTTTCATAAAGGGCTTAGCCTCAGCAACCAATACATAAAAGTAGTCGCTGCGGTGGGCCGCTATCCAGGTATAAATAATTTTAAGGTCAAAGGTCTCTGCATCAATCTTTTGATACAGCTCACGGTGTTTTGGTTCGGCCTCGGTAATGAGTATCACCTTGTCATTAATATAAATTCTGTATTTTAGGCCCATGTTTAATAATAGTGAAACAGCGCAGCAAGTAGCCGAATTTCTGTTGCAAATTAAAGCAATAAAATTGCAACCTGCTAATCCTTTTACATGGGCTTCGGGTTGGAAATCACCCATTTATTGCGATAATCGCGTAACCCTTTCTCACCCTACTATCCGCACTTACATCCGTCAACAATTAACACTTGCCATACAGGAAAAGTTTGGCGTAGTGGGTTGTATTGCAGGTGTTGCTACGGCCGGTATTCCGCAAGGCGCTTTAGTGGCACAGGAATTAGGCTTACCATTCATATATGTACGTGCGAAAGCCAAAGAGCATGGCACCGGCAGCCTGATAGAGGGCGACACCACCCTCACCGGCCAGCGCGTGGTAGTGATTGAGGATCTTATTTCTACCGGCAAAAGCAGCCTGCAGGCCGTGCAAGCCCTACGCGACGCCGGTTACGAGGTGGCAGGATTGGCTGCCATATTCACCTACGGGTTTGATGTAGCCGATGAAAACTTCAAAAAGGCCAATTGCCCTTACATAACACTATCTGACTATAATGCGCTGATTAGTTATGCCGAAGAATTTCAATATATCCTTCGCGCTGATGTAGATATGCTTAAACAATGGCGCGAGGACCCGGCTAACTGGGGATAATCAGTTTGCAGTAAGCAGTTGGCGGTTTGCAGTAAACGAAAACAAAATAACATCCCTGCATGTCCATATACGTGAACAATCAACCATGGTCTATGGACTATCGACTAAAAACTCCGGACTCAAATGAGCACCTTCAAAAGCAACGTTACTGTTAATAAACCACTGGCAGATGTACAGCACTTCCTGGCTGACCTGAACAATCACCAGCAACTGATGCCCGATGGCGTAAGCAATTGGTCGTCAACTACCGACACCGCAAGTTTCATGGTACAGGGCATGCTGACGCTGTCTTTAAAGATCAGCAGTAAAACAGCCAATGAAATTCATATCATCCCGGCAGAAAAGGCACCGTTTGAGTTAGAACTGGTTTGGCAACTGGCAGAAGATGGTAGCGGCACAAAAGTCACCTACACCATATCGGCCGGGCTCAATATGATGATGAAAATGATGGCTTCGGGCCCGTTACAAAAACTGGCCGACCACGAAGTACAAACGCTGGCAAAAGTAATGGCTTAATAAGACTTTTTGCTACGGGTTGAGCCGGTTTCTTTGAAAGCTATCGCCACGGTTGCAATAACGATCAATAAGATAATAACTACTTGCATAATTGTAATAGATTACGGAACTATTAGGTTGTATTACACTGTTTTACGCAACAGGGACTGCAAAGGTTGCACCTTAAATTGAATTTAGTGTTATCAAAACATTAATTCGCTTCAAAAAGACACATTCTGGTAATTTTTTATTGCTTGCACGTGGCTAAAAAGCAGCAGCGGAGGGTAAAAAATGCCCCAAAATGCGTACCTTTGCACAAAATTCAGGGGGAAGTATGATCACGGTATCCAATCTATCATTACGCTATGGCAAACGCACTTTGTTTGAGGATGTTAATCTCAAATTTACACAAGGCAATTGCTACGGCATCATAGGCGCCAACGGGGCAGGTAAATCAACATTTTTAAAGATACTTTCGGGCGAGGTTGATCCTACATCCGGTTCGGTGAGTTTTACGCCCGGCGAGCGCATGGCCGTATTAAGTCAGAATCACTATGCATTTGACGAATTTACCGTGTTAGAAACCGTTATGATGGGCCATAAGGAAATGTACGCCGTGATGAAAGAGAAGGACGCCATTTATGCCAAGGAAGATTTCAGCGATGCGGATGGCGAACGTGCCGGCGAACTGGAAAACCTTTTTGCCGAAATGGACGGCTGGAACGCCGAAAGCAACGCCGCTACCCTATTGAGCAACCTGGGCATTAAAGAAGAATTTCATTACAGCCTGGTAAAGGACCTCGACAATACGCAAAAAATACGCGTATTATTAGCGCAGGCCCTTTTCGGCAATCCCGATATATTGTTATTGGATGAGCCAACCAACGACCTGGACATACACACCATTAGCTGGCTGGAAGATTTCCTGGCAAGTTATGAGGCCATTGTATTGGTCGTATCGCACGACAGGCACTTCCTCGATACTGTTTGTACGCACGTGGTAGATATAGACTTTGGCAAGATGACCATTTATACCGGTAACTATTCGTTCTGGTATGAGTCGAGCCAGTTGGCCCTGAAACAGCGCGCCGAACAGAATAAGAAAACCGAAGACAAGGTAAAAGAGTTGCAGGAATTTATCCGTCGCTTTAGTGCCAACGCTTCTAAATCAAAGCAAGCTACCAGCCGTAAAAAGGCGTTGGATAAGATCGACCTTACAGAGATACAACCCTCTAACCGTAAGTACCCGGGCATTATTTTCAACAACCAGGGGCGGGAAGCAGGTGATCAGATCTTACAGGTAGAAAATCTGAGTAAGAGCTTAAATGGCGAGTTACTGTTCGGTAATGTGAACCTGATGGTGAACAAAGGCGACAAGATCGCTGTATTGTCGCAAAACAGTTTGGCTACAACCGCATTTTATGATATTTTAACCGGCCACGACAAAAACTACAAAGGTAATTTCAAATGGGGCGTTACAATTAACGTAGCCGATATCCCGATGGATAATACCGAATATTTTACCGGCAATGACGATAACCTCATCGACTGGCTGCGCCCCTACTCGCCCGGCGAAAAGGACGACCAGTTTATCCGCGGCTTTTTGGGCCGTATGCTGTTTAGCGGCGAAGAAGTGCTGAAGAAAAGCAGCGTACTATCCGGTGGCGAAAAAATGCGTTGTATGTTTAGCCGCATGATGCTGCAGCAAGCCAACCTGCTGTTGTTTGATGAGCCAACGAATCACCTCGATTTGGAGTCGATCACCGCGCTGAACAACGGCATGAAAGATTTCCACGGAACGATGTTGTTCACCTCGCGGGATCATGAGTTGGTGCAAACCGTAGCTAACCGCGTTATCGAGTTAACACCGGGCGGGTTGATAGATAAGTTAATGACCTACGACGAGTACATTGAAAGCGATGCCGTACAAAAGCTGCGCGACGAAATGTATGCCATGGCGTAAAGATTAGAGGATAAGATTAGAGAGTAGATCGAGCTGTTTTCTAATCTTTAAACAACTAATCTCTGATTAACTGATATCCAATTCCAAAAAATTTCACATCTTTGCAGCCCTGTATGACTTGGTAGCTCAGTTGGTAGAGCAACTGACTCTTAATCAGTGGGTCGAGAGTTCGAGCCTCTCCCAGGTCACCTAATGGGACAGACGAGTAAAATCGTATCTGTCCCATTTTTATTTTCTTTCAACCTGGCGTATTACTCAGACTGTATCCATAATGCCCCATAGTACAACTGCCGGATATTACGTGCCGTTGATAATCTTCTCTGAATCAGTAAATTATTTTCAGATATGTGCAACTAAAGTTCATTTCTATTTATCTTTATATTAAAACCACTCAAAAATCACAGTTATTAAGAAAGCCAGCATGAGCACAGTTAAAATGATGGAACGGATCGCGCAAACATCGCCCCGCTTTAAGGCCAGGATGGCTGGCTTATCTCAGCTGCTTGAAGCACTGACGGCAACATTTGGCCAGGTGATCGTTCCCGGTAAGCTTTTTGTCATGGGCAGTGCTGCTGCCACGGCAACCAATATCCTTGGGCACCAACAGTTATTTTGGCTGGGTTTCGGATCATCCCTCATCGGGGTTATATTCCATATTGTGTGGGCGTTTCTTTTGTACGACTTACTTAAGCCGGTGGACAGGCGTGTCTCATCATTCGCAATGTTTGTTATTCTTGTAGCCTGCGCTGTACAGGCGCTTAACAGCCTCCTATACGTGGCCCCGCTGTCCATACTGACAAGCGGGAGCGCTACAAGCACATTTACTACGGAGCAATTGCAGGCATTGGCGCTTGTATTTGTAAAACTGAATACTTACGCATTCGATATCTACCTGGTGTTCTTCGGCTTCTGGCTAATCCTTATCGGCTATCTTATTTTCAGATCGGCCTTCATGCCACGCGTTCTGGGCGTGCTGTTGGCAATAAGTGGGTTGGCCTGGATGCTGTTCATTGTACCGCCATTTGCAACTCATTTGTTCCCTGTAATAGCCGCCGCTTCTGCCTTAGGGGAAATACCACTGGAGTTTTGGCTTATTATAAAGAGTGTGAATGCCCAGCGATGGAGAGAACAGGCCAAATTAGCCGTTTAGTACGTCTGAACGCTTTTTTTGTTAATGGCCGCCCCATGCTGGAGTCGTCACCAACATGAGAATTTTGTTCAGCATTTTAACAAAATTTAACTTTCATTCGATTTTTAATCCCGTATACTTGAGTAAAGGCAGCATCTAATTTTGCATAGTATCTATTTCACCGTTAGCCTCTTCAAATCCTTAAACACATAAAAAAACTAATATTAGTACTGCTATTATTTTCCTTCACCGGTAGTATGGCGCAGGAAAAGCCCCGGCCCGCTCCTGCCCCCATGACGCAGGAGCTCAAACAGGAAGTAGTAGATACTTTGTCTAAAGCATTGCTCGCTCATTATGTTTTTACTGATAAAGCCAGGCTCATGGTAGAGTATCTTAGGGGGCAATCAGCAAAGGGTGTTTACAATAACATCGACAATCCGCAGGCTTTTGCCGTACAAATCGGCACCGATATGCAAACCGCCTGCCCCGACCTGCATATGGGTTTCCGCTACGTGCCGCAACTGGCGCAGGCAGGCGCGCCTCCGCCCATGCGTGCTCCCACCCCCCACGACGATTCGTTACGAAATGCGGCGATGGCAGAGAATAATTTTGCATTTACTACGGTAGAAGTATTATCCGGTAATATCGGCTACGTAAAATTTAACGGCTTTGTGGATCCGACACCCTTAGCCAAAGAAACAGTTACAGCAGTTTTTCGCTTTGTACGGTACACCAAAGCCATCATCATTGATCTCCGCGAAAACCATGGCGGCAGCCCGCAGATGGTTAAACAGGTAGCAAGTTACTTTTTCCCCGACAGGACAAGAGTAAATGATATTATAGTCCCCAACAGGCGCGACACCGCCAAAGGCTGGACAGATCCAACAGCTACGGAGGGGATCGTTCTTCGTATGCCGGTTTACATCATCACCAGCGGCGGTACCGTTTCAGCCGCGGAAGATTTAGCTTATGCCATGCAGGCGTTAAAAAGGGCAACCATAGCAGGCGAAAAAACAGCGGGCGGCTCCCACCCGACCGGGCCGTATTTCCTGGGTCACGGTTTTGTGGTCAACATTCCCGGATCCCATAGTTATAACATCCATACCGGGACGGAATGGGAAGGCGTCGGGGTTATTCCCGACATTCCGTTCAAGGCAACAAATGCATCGATGGACGACATCAGGTTAGCGCTATTCCCCAATTCCTGGTTTGCCAATCAGAAAAAAGCTGTCGACAAGCCAGTGGCCCCGGCTGAAGTACAGGCTTATCTTGGCACGTACCAGGGCGGACTAAAATTTTATATCAAAGACGACGCGCTGTATTGTGAAAACCCCGAACGCGGAAACCAGGTTTTTAAATTGCGTTATATATCCCCCGGATTTTTCCAGCTCGACGAAAACGTACAGGTTAAATTCGGCCAGCAACAAGGCGCTGTTTCAGGTATGCAATTTTACTGGAGCAACGGCGACATCAGTTTTAAAGCAAAGACCGGGTAAAGGGCCAGGTTTTAAAGTCAAAAGCCTTTAGTCGTAAGTCTGAAGACTTTTTTTATGCTGTCATTCTGGGCAGAACGAAGAACCGTGATTAAACAGGCAGCCACAACAGCTATTTGCTAAATAGCTATTATATCAAAACCTAATTCTTGTAAATATTCTTGCGCCATGTACGTTTGAAAGTTGCGTGGATTAGGATTCAATTCGTTTCCATTAGCATATAAATTGCCCCAAGAGATAAGTAACTTACAAGGATAGTTTTCATTTTCATAGCGTAACGCCCACTCTCTCGCAGCTCTACGATTAGGGATACCGTCTCTCTTAATTTTGAGCATTGCTTGAAAAATATGTTCTCGATAAATATTTTCTGGAATTGGCATAATAGTGATTTAATTGAGTTGACATTCACACTTCGCTATTTGTCGGTGTCGTCACCAACAAATCAGGCAATGATTATTTTAATTTAAACGGCGACATATTCTGCCTGCTTTAGGATGTGAGGGCCAATATATTTACTTAAACCCTGCATAGTAACCAATTCAACCTTCCTGCCCAATAGATCTTCCAGGTAAAAAGACAGTTCCATAAAATTGTCGTAGCTCTTTTGTTGGGACTCAAACTCCACTAAAAAGTCGACATCACTATCCGCTTTACCTTTCCTGTAATAAACGAACCAAAAACACTCAGCTTTTAACACCAAATGATCTATTTTCTGTTTATTATCAACTAACGCCGATAGCAGCATACTTTTATCTTGAATAGCGGTTTGCATATACAAAGCTAACTAAACTATTTAAACTCACCTATCAACTCACTACCGGCGTTTTATTTACGCCTTTTGTATCGTCATTCAGGATGCCGTGTTCATTTCGTTTGATGTCTTTCTTGAGTTTATCGACTTTAAAATTTAAGCGCACGGCAAACGAACGGTAGTCGCTTTTTGAAAAGGTGCTTTGATAAAACTGCGCCGAATTGATATATGACGTTGACGTATAGTACCTGGCATAAGGGTTATTGGCTACCAACACTATGGTCATCTGCCGGTTAAACAGGTCTTTTGAAAACAGGTACTGATTAAAAATGTATTCATTTGACGCCCCTTGCAGGTTCACCTGTCCGCTGAAATAATAAGAATTAAGCGATAAAGCATATCCCTTACCCATACGATACCGGATATTGCAAAAAGCGTTACCCGTAACACCCGAGTTGTTATACATGATGCCATTAAAAGTACCGCTGAGCCATACATAATTAAGTTGCCCATTGAGCGTGAGGCTCAGCTTTTTACCAATGGTAAAACTAATATTGGCGTTGGCGCCCAATGTTTTGTTTGTGCCCAGGTTCTGGTAGGTGGTGTACGTAACCGTATCTGTTTTATTATTTACGGTTTGCACCTGCAGGTTAGATACGGTTTGGATGGAATTATTAGAAAAAGCATAACTCAAATCCAGGTTGATAGCTGCGCCGGCAAAGTTGCTGTAGGTAAGGTCGAAAGTATTGTTCAGTTCCGGGTGCAGGGCGGGGTTGCCGGTGTTGACAAATTCAGGATTCGAGCGATCTACAAACGGGTTCAATTGCGCAATGCCCGGCCGCTGAATGCGCTGCGTAAAACCCAGGTTCAGGCTATATGATTTGAAATTACGCTGAACAGATACCGATGGGATAAGATTATCATAACTCGGCGCCGTGGTCACCCCTGCCGATGTAAAATCGGCATTAATGTCTGTACGCTCCAGCCGCAAGCCGGCCTTGCCTGCCCATTTATCACTTTTTAACTCGTACGAGTTATACAGGCTGTAAATATCCTGGTGATAGTTAAAGTCGTTAGTAAGGGCATTATTGGTAATATATTGTTGGGTTACACTGTCGCGATCATTAATGTGATAATTACTAAAATTATTGCGCAAAATGGCTTTCGCACCGGCCTCTATGCTAACCTTAGCATTTAGCGGACTGGCATAATCTATTTGCACGGTGTGATCTCTGTTACCCGCGTTATTGTATTGCTGATAATCGGGGAACAAAAGCTGCGGATATTTAAACCGGCCGTCGAAGATATTATCGGTAAATTGATTATTCGGTGCATTGCTGAATTTGTAGGAGAAGGTGAGCAACTTGTCTTTAGAGCTTTTAAAACCCAATTGGTAATTAATAGAGGCGTCAAGGCCGTTGAAACTGCCGTTGCCTGCGCTCTGCAAGCCAAAAGCTTGCTGCAGGCCATTGATGCTTTCTGTTTGAGCGCTCTGAATGCTGCTTTGGTTTTGCCTGGCACCATTCAGGTTAACGGATGCCGTCAGCAAGTTCAAGGTGTCAATCTCATAGCTAAATTCGGTACTGCCATAATATTGTCCGCCCGTTTGTTTACTGGTACCGTTTTGAATGATGGAGCTTTGAGGATGGAAAATATTCTCTGTATTGCCAAAGCCGGAATTAACAGTACCGTTACTTCCGCCACCCACAATAACAGAAACACCAATCTTTCCCTGCTTTACAGTGCCGTTCAGGTTTCCGCCGGGACCGTATAAGGTATTAAAGCGGGTGTTGAGCGCCACGTTATATCCTTGCCCTACGTTTCTTTTGGTGACGATATTGATAATGCCCGATAAACCTTCAGCATCATATTTAGCCGGAGGCGTGGTAATCACCTCTATTTTTTCGATGTCAGTCGCCGACATGCTATTTAATACATCCGACGGGCTTTTGGCTAACAAGGCAGATTCTTTACCGTTGATCAGTATCTTATAATTGCCGCTGCCTTTAAGCAGAATATTGTTATTACCATCAACCGATAACAACGGCACTTTGCGCATCATTTCCAGCACCGAGAGGCCCTTGCTATCCGGGTCGGCCTGTATATCATAGCTTATACGGTCAATTTCCCGCTTCATCAGCGGCTTTGCCGCACTTACCGATACCTCTTGTAATTGTTTTGATGCGGGTGACAGGCCTATTTTCCCAAGATCAAGTACGCTTCCATTACCGCTTACGGGTATAAATTTAGTTTTATATCCAACAAAGATGATCGCCAATGAAAGTGGGCCATTCGCCGGTGTCTTCAGTTCAAAATTACCATCGGTGCCCGAAAGTGCGGTCTTTACGGACTGATGCGTACTGCTGTTTTGCAGCGAAGCCGTTACAAACTCCATTGGCTTACCCGTTACAGAGTCGATTACAGTACCCTTTACCGCGATTGTTGGCATGGTATGCTGCGCAAATAAACTGCCCGCAACCAGGCAAAAAAATAACGCAAGTAAGATTCTTTTTAAGGTGGGCATCCGGATTTTAGCTGTTACAATATACAAAAAGCTAAAGTAGATGCATGCTGTTCTATTAAAGTCACCCTAAAAGGGGGGTATTTGTAAGTGGGGGCTTTCGCTTATCCGCAAAAAGCTCAAGTCTAAAGTTTTTTTTGATGGTGTCCGCTTTCACTTGCTCGTTTTCTAATTGATAATGATTTTTAACATAGTGTAACAACGTAACCACATCGTTTTTTTAACCAACGTTGATCTCGTATCTGTTCTTTCGTTATCCCGCTTAATACGCCAGCGGCAAATGATTGACCATTCGGGCGACTTTAACTACCATTTCCTCAATATCAAAAGGCTTGCTGATATGGTCATTGGCCTCGCACTCCGCGGCAATCAATTCAATATTGTGAGCGGTAGACAAGATAATTACCGGGATAGCAGCCAAAGCCGGGATTTGTTTGATCCTACGGCATAAACGGTGGCCGGGACGGCTGTTGATAAACTCATCCAACAGTATCAAATCAGCATCAAAACTAATTAGCTCTGATAGTTCTTTGGGTTCGGGAATGCTTAGCGTTTCAAAACCTTGTTCTTTTAAGATAAGCGCCACGATGTGGCGAATATCCTGGTCATTCTCTATAATCAATACGCGTTTATTCATCGATCCCAAAAACTTTGTGATAAAGATATGTGTTTTTAATCACCGAACAGGTGAAACAAAAAGCCCCAAGACTTTCGGCTTGAAGTTTTATATTTTGCAGCGGCGCGTACTGTACGACCCCACTATGAATGAAATTGTTTGTTATGCCTTGGTAACATTTGTGGCACTTAAGCCTTTGGGGCCTTTTTCGGTACCAAAGGTTACCTTATCATTTTCCTTGGCATCATAAGCCAGGTTATTAACGTGGAAAAATACATTCTCACCGCTTTTAGCATCGCGGATGAAGCCAAATCCTTTTGCCGTGTTAAAAAAGCTGATAACGCCCTGCTTTATCGCATCTTCGGGCTCGTCAACTCTTTTGGGGGTTGCAATTGCAATGTCCGATAATTGTGCCTTTTGTTTAGTAAATGTAGGTGGCGTATTGGTTATGTTGCCATTCTCATCAATGTAGGCCATCATATCTTCCAGGCTTTTACCCTTGGTAGTGTTGGCTTTTCTATCCTCAGCTTTAGCTTTTTTTTCCTGCTGTTTCTTGAGGCGTTTTTTTTCTTTTTCTTTTTTATTAAATGTTTCGCTTGATTTTGCCATGCTTTATTTAAATGATATAAAAACAAAACACCTGCCCAAAAGGCAGGTGTTTAAACGTAAATCTTATAGTGATAATTAAATTACTTTAACGTTTACTGCGCTTGGGCCTTTTTTGCTATCCTCTACTTCAAAGCTAACTTTGTCGTTTTCGCGGATCTGGTCAATAAGACCGGTTGAGTGTACAAAAACGTCTTTTCCTGTACCGTCTGAAATAAATCCGAAACCTTTCTGATTGTTGAAAAATTTCACTGTTCCTTCTTTTTGCATTATAATATTTTAATAAGTCGGCAAGTTAGCTTTTATTATCGGTATATTTTTATTTTAAATCAAAAGATTAAAAATAAATTTTAAGCCTGCACCAAAAGGCAGAATATTTCACTTAAAGTAATCCTTTTGCGAAAAATTTTCGTACATTGGCTCAACTACCTCCGCTTATACTTAGATTTTACCCTAAACTGATTCAGGTGATCTTTAAGCTCTTTAAAAATTACCGAGTCAGAACTAAGTAATAATGAATAATCAGCAACAGACCCGTGCGGGCGGCGCAGATGCGCAACAACAATTCCTGGACAAACAGGCGAGTATTTTTTTATTTGATTTAAAGAACGAAGCAACAGAGCATGGTTTCAAGTCGGATGGGTCATGGGCTCTTGAACTGGCTACAGACAACGAAATGACCGAATTAAGGAAAATACATCACCCCGTAATTTCATTGAAATTGCAGGCCAATGCGTTATTAAAGGTGTATCAGCAAGTTAAAAGCAGGTTACACCAGTCGCTTAACACTGCCGACCTTGAGCTTAGCGATATCGAATTAGCCACTAATGAAAAGAAGCACCTGGCAGCTTTTCCTGTAAGGAAATAACCGCACAATTCAGCTACTTACAATTAAAATTTAGTTATGGCTTTTTTAGATAATGTTTTACAGCCTCCTGCTTACGGTTGGAAAGACGAGAACGGATCATTAGTGCGCCCTTCAAAGGCAGAGATATTGAGAGAATTTTTTAGCAGGCTGAACGTATTTCGCGACCGCAAAAACTGGCTGCCCTTTTTTAGCTGGCTCAAGGTTCTTTGCCTCATCCCCTTTTTTGTATTGTTTGTGTTTAAGTTTTTAAACCCTTATACGTTTGTTGCCGCCTTCGTTTATAGCATGATCATCATGGGAACGCATGGCACTATATGGCACCATCGTTATTGTACACACGGCGCTTATCGTTTCAAGAACGCTTTCTGGCGCTTTATTACGCAAAACCTCACCCTTAATATCATTCCCGAAGAGATATACGCCATTTCGCACCACGTGCATCACTCCAAATCAGATCAACCAGGCGACCCGTACAATGCACAGGCCGGCTTTTGGTATTGTTTCCTGGCCGATGTTAATCATCAGCCTATTGCTAAAGATCTCACCGAACTGGATTACCGCCGCGTACAACGGCTAATGGCACATACCGGCGTTAAAGCAAACACCTACCGCCAGTATCAATACTGGGGTTCGTATGCCAAACCTCTGCGGTCTGTACTGTCATGGCTGCTCAATTGGGCTTTCTGGTATACCGTTTTTTACCTTATAGGCGGTAACATGCTGGCCTGTTCGCTTTTTGCAGCCGCAGGTTTTTGGGCAGTGGGCGTGCGCACCTTTAATTATGACGGACACGGGCACGGAAAAGACAAGCAACGCGAAGGCATTGACTATAACCGAAATGACAAGTCTATCAATCAGCTGTGGCCTGGCCTGGTTGCCGGCGAGTGGCACAATAATCACCATCTGTACCCTAAAAGCGCACGCAGCGGTTTTAAAGCCTATCAATTAGATATGGCCTGGCTTTATATAAGGATGATGCACCGTTTAGGCGCTGTTAACGAATATCGTGACGACAAGCAAACGTTTCTGGCTAAATATGTCAAACCGTGTCAATTCGCGATAGCCGATAATGAGACAGCTTAAAATAACGCCGTCTATCACGGTAAGGGAAAGCCACTCGCTGGAGCAGTACCTGAGTGATATCAGCAAGATCAGCATGGTAACCGCGGAAGAAGAAGTCGTTCTTACACGGCTGATTCGTGGCGGCGACCAGGCGGCGCTGCATAAACTTACCCAGGCCAATCTTCGTTTTGTAGTATCTGTATCTAAGAAATTTCAAAACCAGGGATTGTCGCTTAATGACCTCATCAGCGAAGGCAACCTTGGACTTATTAAGGCTGCACACCGTTTTGACGAAAGCCGGGGTTTTAAGTTTATATCCTATGCGGTGTGGTGGATACGCCAGGGGATATTGCAGGCCATTGCAGAGCAATCACGTATCATCAGGCTGCCGCTTAACCAGATAGGCGCGCTTAGCCGCCTGCACAGGACATTCGGGCTTTTAGAACAGGAGTATGAACGCGAGCCATCCATAGAGGAACTGGCCGAGGCAATGGAAAAAACCACAGAAAGCATAGCCGATATTATGAGCAAGTCGGGCAAGGCGGTCTCATTGGATGCACCCTTTCACGAAGAAAGTGAGAACTCCCTGCTGGAAGTACTAACCTCTGCCGACCGGCCGACCGATGATTTGCTGCTGCAGGAGTCATTGTCACACACCATTACTGATGCTTTAAAGAGTTTACCCGAAAGAGAAAGAACCATCCTGATGTTATTTTACGGCATCGGTCACCGCGAGTCGCACACCCTGGAGGAAATTGGTGAAAGATACGATCTTACCCGCGAACGGGTTAGGCAATTAAAAGATAAGGCCCTGATGCACCTGCGCCGGCACGAAAAAAAACAAGGTTTGTTTAAGTTTTTGGAAGATTAGACCAACAAGTCACAACCCTTTATTTAGCCGGGTCTTGAGCGCTTTTTTTATCTACGCTTTTTCCTTTCCCGTTTTCCAATTTAAAGTGACCTCTAACATAGTTTAACATGGTAACTACGTCATCTTTTAACCAGGCCTGATCGCGTATCTGTTCTTTGGTGATCACTCTGATCAATACTATATCGGCAGCCAGTTGGTCAAGGTCGGCCTGCGTTAGGTTGCGCATTTTAATATCAGGCATATCACTTTTTTCAAAAGCAGCCACCATGTTCGCCGGCGTTAAATGCTGCGTTAAAAAAGAGTCGAGGTAACTGCGCTGGTATTGCTGGTTAATATCCTGGGCTAAGTGTAGCAGTTCAAGGTGCGCCTCGTAACTTGAAAAATGATTGATCATTTCCGAATTACTGAATTGTTTCAGGTGCAGTTCATTCTTGATGGCGGTCATGGCGCCTGCCGACGGATAGAAGGGCCACATACTATGGCACCTCGCGATCATTATTTGTATCTTTCGTGTATCAGCCTTTTGCAAGGGTTGTTGCAGTAGGTTCAGTAAAGTATCATTGTATTTTAGTACTTGTACCTCTCCGCTGTAAGTCTCATTCAATTGCAGAGAATCCGCCTGCAGGTCGCTTACCAGCCGTGTAGTTAATTGCGTTACATGTTCATTATCGTCAATCACCTGCCTTACATTCTCGGCTATAAAGCCCATCATTACGGCAATAAATATCATAAAACTCTCCAGCAGATATTCTTTAAAGGGTTTGGGCTTGTGTTCAAGCTGCGGATGATGATGTACTTCCATATTGGAATTTTTATTATTTGCTTTAGTAGCTTTCCGATCGCCTTTATTCATAAAACTTTAAAGCTACTGTTTATGATCAATTATTTTAAAAGGTTGTTTCGCCAAAACTTACTTTTTCGCGTAATGCAGCCCTATCGCACCCGATTTAAAAACTTTCGATTCAACCAATTTTAAGTTGAACTTCTCAGCAAGGTTGGCACCTTCAAATAAGCGTGTTCCTTTACCGGCAATTACCGGGTGAACCACAAAATAAAACTCATCAATAAGGCCCAGTTGCATCAGTTGCGAAGCCAGGTTAACACCGCCAACGGAAATATCTTTGCCCGGCCGTTGTTTTAACCTGCGTATTTCACCTTCAAGATCGCCGCGAACAATTCGCGAATTTGCCTCAACCCTGGCTAATGTCTTAGTAAAGACAACCTTCTCAATGGCGGTTAGCGCCTCAGCAAAATCAATATCCACCTTACTACCGGTCTTTGCCTTCGCAAAATCGGGCCAGAAGGGCACCATCAACTCGTACGTCTTCCGTCCGTATATATCTATGTCGGCTTGTTTGATGAGATTGGTGAAATATTCCATTAGCTCCTCATCGGGTCCAAAATGGGTATGGTCGCAATAGCCATCTATACTCATGTTAATGGCATAAACTACGTTTCTCATATCAACTGTTTTATTTGATCTCTGCTACCCCGTTTGCCGCGCCGCCAAACCGGTCGAATATGCGTGAGTCGTGGCCCGGTATAATATATTTCTGATCGCTCACCATGGTTTTCATGCGTTGCATAGCTTTTACATAACCTTCGGGGTCAAGTGTACCACCGTCAGAGGGCGGCACCAGATGTTCCAGGCTGTAATACACCCAGATATTGTCTGATGCCAATACGATCTTGTTGGTGCCTGTATTCACCAGTACATATTGCGAATTAAAGGTATGCCGCGACCCGGTGAACACTTTAATACCCGGCATAATTTCCTGGTCGTCGCCATTCACCAGCGTTACCCTGCCGGCCATGTTGAGGTCGATCATGGTACGCACGTCGCGTTTTTCGTAACCACCGTGGTGTTCACCTTTTTGCCAGGACGTGCTTACAAAATAGTTGAAGTCTTCCTTCTGTATCCATATATGTGCATTAGGAAATAATCCAACCCCATCAATATGATCCCAGTGCGGGTGGCTCAGGATCACGTCCGTAATATCCTCCGGCTTTAAACCTACTTTGGCGAGGGCCAGATCGGGCCTTGTATAATCGACCACCTTAAACTCTTTAGCGTCGTCCAGGTCATTCTGAAAACCCGCATCCAGTAAAATATTCTTCCCGTTGCCCTGTATGAGCCAAACCATAAAGTTAATCTTTACACTATCGGTCTTTGGCGCACCCTTGGCCCAATCAGCGGCGGTAAACGGGTAAGCTGATTTAGCAAAACGGACGGCGTAAACTCTATAGGTAGGGTTTTGCGCATGTACACAAAGTGTAACGGCAATTAGCACCGCAATTAAGAAGATCTTTTTCATTTTATTTACTGTTGTTTGAACGTTACAGTAAATATAGTAGCAAAAAAGGAAATCGGATTATCTTACGGTGACGTGGCTATAAAATACTGTAAACATGACATTATTGCCATTAGTTAAATAAATAACCTACCGATAAATAAGCGCCAGAACTCAAACGTGAAACCGTTACCGTACCAGGATTGACCTGCGGATTGAGATTGTTCTTATATAAGACACTTAATTGATCTGTGTAACCTGTAATGTAGCCAACGTCTATCAAGAATTTATGAGTCCGTCCAAAGGCCAAACCGGTGCCGATCATTAATCTCGCTCTTATCTTATCTGTTACGGTAGCGCCCGGGCCTACGCCAAATTGCCAATAGCTATAATTATCTGATATTTGAACCCCGTAGCGGATCATGGTATTGATGCCGAACTCCATTTTAGCAGGACGTTCAGACTTAATTGAAAAACTTGTATCAATCACCGCAGAGTTTTTAGCATCGGCACTTGTTGTTTTTAAGGTTGAGTAAGACTGGTTGTACAATGTACTCACAAAAAAACCGGAGCTTATTGCCCAAAACTGGCGTTGATGAAGCGGGAACGTCCAGGTAGTGGTTATACCGGTTAGGCCACTATTGGTAGTTGCTCTTGGTGTGATAGCAATAGTTAAGGTCGATTGTTCTTTAGAAAACTGTTGTTCGGCAAATACATACTCACGACTGCTCGAATTCTGGATATTAGCAATAGAAAGTATATAGCTAGTGCACTTACTGCTGGAAAGTGAGCTTTGTGCAGTATCTAATTTTTTTGCAAAACTTTTATAAGCAGTAGTTAGATTGCTATCATTAGCTTTTAGCTGTTTGTTATCAGCAATTGTTGTCGAATAGTTGAATGTTTCATTACGGTAAGTGGCTGCAGCACCTCTCACCTGCTCGTCGAGCGTGTTAATCTCATTGCGCAAGCCATCAAATCTATTTTTAAGGTTATCAAGTGTAAGTGTCCTGGTATCAAAATAAACACCGTTGCCATTGTTTTCATTTTGGATCATTGCATTTACGATCAATTTATTATAATCGAATACTAACTGATCTGTCTTTTCATTTATGCCTTTAAGCGTAGCAAAGTACTTCTCTAGTTCTTTTTGAAAGGCCATCATGAAACCCTTTATCTTTTCTATTTCAGGATCGATTTTAGGGATAAGGGTTGTTTTAGTTTTGACTTTTGGTTTTGGTAAATATTCATCCGTCAGAAGCGACTTTTTATCTGATGGCGTCGCCGCTGTAGAAGTGGAAACAGCTTTCATAACAGTAGCATTTATTCCTCCTGTAGTTAACCCCGCTATAAGGCCAGACAGGTCACTCACCGAAAAACCGGTAAATGAGGGCACCGTTAATGCGGGGCTCACTATCGTATCGCTTTTATTGATAACTATTTTATAAAGATTGGTGTTGATATTCGTAATCTTGACCTGGTATTGACCGCCGGGTTTCAATCTATCCAATGCTTTCAGATCATCCGGGTTAAATTTTCCTGTGCTGAAGTCAAATCTTACTATTGTTTGAGCAAATGTTTGCTGACAAATGCCGATCAATACGGCAAATACGAGCGAGATAAACAATCGGTTATTTTTCATTTTAAGAGTTTTAAGTTGTTGTAAAGTAACTACTTAAGCCTCTATGGATAAACGGGTGAAATCACCTGTTTTACTAAGTGAAATAACGTATTGTTAAAACCTCACCTTCTTTTTCAGGTACTTCCTCAAAGGCACATCAAAATAATAAGTGATAAGGTAAGCCAGGCCGATGCTCAGTAAAATGCCAACCACCTGGCCCAACAATTCGTTTGTGTGTGCCAAATATTGGTAAACAGACCGGCCGAACGACTGATGAATAACATACAGGGCATAAGAGATAGCGCCCAGGAAAACCAGCACCCGTGACCGGAAAAAGGAAACCGGGCCACGATCAATAATTGCAAACAACCCAAAAAACACAACGCAGCAAAGCAAATGCTGCCAGGCATTCATATAGTAAAACACCCGCCCGCCCCTGTCATGGGTGATAACGACCATTACCAAACATATCGCAAGAATGACAACGCGCTTTAGAGTATAACCACTGTCGCGCACCAAATAAAACACAATACCCGCTGCAAATAGCTGGAAATGATATATCAGCGGCAGCAATCCGCTCACGATAACAAAGAAACGGGTATAACCCGGTGATGTAAGATACAGTTGTTTAAAAGCAACCACCATCGCACCAAAAACCACCAGCAGCACGATCATAATGTTCTCAATATGCTTTAACCGTTTGAGCCGCCAGATCAGCGAGATCAACGCATAGAAGGTTAGTTCTACATACAGCGTCCAGTACGGGTCGACCAAAAGTTTACTTTTAAAAATTGGCTGCAGCATGGAAAAATTCCCGGCAATAAAACGCCACTCGTGCGGAACGGTGGCGTGAGCTATAAACAGCATGCTTAAAACACCAATGAGCAGCGACAACCAATAAACGGGGTACAGGCGCACCACCCTGGCCCACCAGAATTGCGCGATGCTTTTTGAATTTAACAAAGACAGGTAGATCACAAACCCGCTGATCATGAAGAAAAGATCAACCCCGGTAACGCCATAATCAAACAGTCCGAAGTGCAGCAGGCAAACCGCCAGCGCCGCCAACCCGCGCAGGCCGTCTAATTCTAATAACCGGTGTTTTGAATCCATCAGGGTTAGTCACTATGTGACATCCTGCAAAATAGGAAGAAAATAGTAAATCTCTTAACAAACGGTTACGATGGAAGAAACTACTCCGGCATCAACCCGAATTGTTTAAAATGATGCGTAAAATGCTTATTGTGCCACCATATCCACTCTTCGTGGTTCATCGGGCCAAAGCCACCATGAATGGCTTCCCTGCCCGGTGTTTCAAAGTGTCGGTCAAAACGCTTCAATTCAAGAATGAGTTGATCAATAGCGGTTTCCAGATCAGGATATTCTAAAGTATCGGGTAGTTCGCCTAAATAGACATTCTTCGGAATATCCGCGTCCCGTTGTTTGGTGATGAGTTTGCGCCTTAATGCCACATCAGGTGCTACATCAAGAATTGGTTCCAATACACCGTTGGTATATCGCAACTGCTCTATCAGGTGCTCAATCATCTGCTGCGCGCTCATTTTACCCCATAGTGGCTTCGCTTCGGCCCGCAATGGTTTCAGCAATTCGCGAAGTTGGGTGTGATCGGTTATATCTGCTTTGGTAAGCATCAACTTTATTTTTTTGCCGGGACCTCTGATATAATCACCACACCATAATCTTTGTCGTTAATGTTGTAGTCGCGAATTAATTGGTCTTTGCTTATAATCTTTATTTCTTTAAACGTTGCGTCGTCAATTACAAAAAGCTTAGACTCAAAATTGCCCGTCAATATTTCATTATTAAGTATGTATTGAATATTATTATCTTTTCCAGGCGACTTAACTATTTTGGCATACCCGGCTGATTTAGAGCTGAAATATCTCCAATATTTTTCTCTCGCAGATGTTTTCGTTTCTATGTAAATTAACCCATTGGTTGTAGATTTTACCCTTTTTGTAGCGTCGGCCCCTCTATACACGGTAACAACCGCTATTTCTTCGGGTTGATAATTTTGTAATACGCCCCTGTTTACTCTAATGCTATCTAAAAAGAAAACCGGGTCATTACTTTCGTCTTCCGTTACAAGCATTGGCTTGTCTTTCTGCAGACTATAGCAAGACATTACCAAATCAACTCCTACAACAGGCTTATCGGCATAATATGCCCCATCGATAGGGAACTGTGGTTTTTTTGATGCGTCAATCTTTACATAAAACAACACGGTATCATTAGAAAAATGCCAATAATCAGAGCATCCCCGCGAGCCCCAATTATCCTTTAGCGCCGGGTATAGCTTAAAAAGATCTTTCAATACCAACTTGCTCATGTCTATGTATTTCCCATCCGGCAAGCTGCCTTTAAAATCTTTAGTCAGTCTTATTTTACTGATGTATTCTGAACCTTGATCCTGTTGAAATATCATCCCGGGTTGACTGACAGAGGCAAAGCCTTTGCCGGCTATGTATCTTGGATCCTGGCCAAAGCAGCTTTTAGCAGCATCCATTTCTTCTACAGAGGTTTCTTTCAGGTCTGTAAAAGATTGTTTGAGATCAGTCAATGTTGTTTTACACAGGCAAAAGCCATTGACTGTCAATTTCTTCATCAATGCAGGATCAGTTAGCTGCGCTCTTCCTGTTAACGGAAACAGGATAATGCCTATCATAAGGCTGTAAATAAGTTTCATCTACGTAAAGCTAAAAATTTAGCGTAATTATGTTAATTCAATATTTGTTCACAAGACCTATAATAATATCCCGGCTTTTCTCGTATGTATCCCACACGGCAGCACACCACTCCCGGATCATTTCATCTCTTTGGCTACCTGGCGCCGCAGACAATACATCGGTTATTGTTATTCGGCCCTTTTGTTGCGGCAAGAAAATACCGGGCCAAACCTGTTTGTTTTTAGCCATTTTCATGTGCATTTGTTGTACCTGCCTGCCGGTATAGCCTTTCTCAATATATAGGTACAGACCAACAAGCGAAAATATAATGGCTATCGGCTTTGTGTTTTCATTAGCCATTTGCGCGCCATACGCATCAACAATGTGCTGATGTATAAATGCCG
>Ga0206919_1062_pt1 | contig 25731 bp, 21 predicted proteins | sample Alteio_BWOrgHeat_67_FD_152962 | JGI IMG/M metagenome (GOLD analysis project Ga0206919, IMG submission 152962) | Enriched cells from forest soil in Barre Woods Harvard Forest LTER site, Petersham, Massachusetts, United States -... | ecosystem: Environmental > Terrestrial > Soil > Temperate forest >... | reverse complement strand
TTTTTTACTGCCGCAATTTGCCATCGGCGCCGTTGTTTCCGGCGTTGTACGCGATGACAAGGGCAACCCGCTTCCGTACGCATCCATCATTATCAAAGGCACAGCAAAAGGAACCACTGCCAACAACAGGGGCGTATACAGCCTTCCTGTAGGCGCCGGGGAACACATACTGCTTTGCCAGCACATTGGCTATGCCAGCGTGGAAAAGAAACTGACCCTGTCACAGGGCGATATCCAGGTGGATTTTGTTTTGGCGGAACAGAAATACAACCTGCAAAATGTGGAAGTGAGAAGCGGGGCCGAAGACCCGGCCTATGAGATCATCCGTAAAACGATAAAGAAAAGGGTGGAACACCTGGGGGAACTGAAACATTTCCAGTGCGAAGTATACATCAAGGGCCAGTTGCAGCTGCGCGACTATCCCAAACGGTTCATGGGGGAGAAGGTTGACTTTGAGGACGCGGATACCAGCAAACGAAAAATGCTTTTGCTGTCGGAAACCTTCGCAAAATACTCAGTCAATGGACGCGATCAGCAGAAAGTGGAGGTGATCTCCACCAGGGTGAGCGGGCAGAGCCAGGGATTTGGGTTCAGCGATCCGCAGATCATTTCGTTTTACGAGAACAATATCTCAATAGGGCAGGGATTGAACCCGCGGGGATTTATTTCGCCGATATCCGACAACGCACTTAATTTTTACAAATATCATTTCGAGGGAAGCTTCTACGAAAATGGTAAAGAGATCAGCCGTATAAAAGTCATACCCCGAAGAACGTATGAACCACTGTTCACTGGATACATCAATATCATAGAAGATGAATGGCGGCTGCAGAGCGTGCAACTGACGCTCCTCAGGGAACAGCAGATGCAGTTCCTCGATACCCTCAGGATAGAACAACTCTATGTGCCGATCGGCAACGCATGGGTGATTAAGCAGCAGGTGATATATCCCGCAGGTAAAATATTCGGTTTCGATTTCTTCGGGAATTTCCTGCAGGTCTATGACAAATTCGAGCTGGAGCCAAAATTCGAGCGGAAGTCCTTCAACAATACGCTCATCCGTTTTTTTGACAGCTCTAACAAGCATACACCGCAGTATTGGGACAGCGTGCGGCCCATTCCGCTATTACCTGCGGAGGCAAGAGATTATGTGCGGAAAGACAGCCTGGCGCAGGTGCGCAAGTCGCCACGGTATACGGATTCAATCGACAGGAAGAACAATAAGGTAACGGTGATGAAACTGATGGTGACAGGCCTGAACTTCCACAACGAAAAGAAAAATGAAAACCTGTCCTTCGATCCGCTGTTAAAGGCTTTCGACAGCTATAATACGGTGGAGGGCTATGTAGTGAGCCTCGGTGCACATTATACCCGGCGGATTGGAGAGCACCGGCTTTTTTCATTGAATCCAACCGTGCGGTATGGGTTTGGTAACAAAATATTCAATGCCTACGCCACAGGTAGTATCAATTTAGGTGGAAAATATAACAGCAATATCAGTTTTGGTGGTGGCAAGCGGTCGTTCCAGTTCAATAATGCCGACCCCATCAGCGCATTGAATAATTCCATCGCCACCCTGTTCTACACGCATAACCTGATGAAGCTCTACCAGGCGAATTTTGCAAGGGTCGCCTACAGCAAGGGATTGGGGGATGGATTCAATATCAATATTGCCACCGAATGGCAGGATCGTTTTGGGCTCAGTAATACATCTGACACAAAACTCAGTACGGTAGCGGACCGGTCTTTCAGTCCGAACCCGGGATTGGGCAATGGGAGCCGCGCATTGAGTGCCACGCTGGGAATTGTGTGGCGCCCCGGCGGAAAATACATCGAGTTTCCCGACAGGAAGATCGGCCTGGGATCGAGGTATCCTGTTTTCAATGTGGCCATCACGCAGGGTATCCATGGGTGGCTGGGCAGCGATGCGGACTATACGAGGTGGCGCTTTGTGATGTCAGACAACCTGAACCTGAAACTTGGAGGCCGGTTCAACTACCGGCTGGAGGCAGGCGGCTTCCTGAACAGCAACGCCGTAGCCAATCCCGATCTCCAGCATTTTATGGGAGACCAGACCGCCATTGCGGCGAACTATCTCAGCGGGTTTCAATTGCTGCCATACTATGCGCTGAGCACGTTCTCGGATTTTTATGCGACCGGTCACGCCGAATATCACCTGAATGGGTTGCTGACCAACAAGATCCCCGGTTTCCGGAAACTGAACTGGTTCCTGGTAGTGGGCGGCAATGCCTTGTACATAAAACCCGGTATCCATTACTACGAGGCGATGCTGTCACTCGAAAATATTTTCAAGGTATTGCGCGTGGATTTTGTGAAAAGTTTTCCGCCGCCCGAAGTGGGCGGTGTTTCCACTATGGGTATTCGTTTCTCTACGCCTTTGATCAGGTAAGGTCTTCGGTTGGCGAACCTGTTCACGGGAAAACGTATCTTTGCAGGGATTTTATCCCGCCTGCAACGGGATCCATTATTCATGGAACATCGGCCCCGGCGGATGTTTGAAATTTCTTGTATGGCTGTCTTACACAACCGCATCAGCGGCAAAGAGCTGAAGCAACGCCTCCTGGAAGAGACCGAACCCAGGACAACGCTGAGCTTCTACCATTATTTCCCCATCCGCAACCCTGCTGAATTTCGCGATCACCTGTATCGCCATCTCAATGAGCTCAAGGTGTTTGGCCGTATCTATGTGGCGAAAGAGGGGATCAATGCACAGGTGAGTGTGCCCGCTTCGATGTTCATTTCCTTCCGCGATTTCCTGTATTCCATTCCCGAACTGAATAACATCCGCCTCAATATTGCTGTGGACGACAATGGCAAAAGCTTCTGGCTGCTGGCCATCAAGGTGCGCGACAAGATCGTGGCGGACGGCATCACGGATCCCGCCTTCAGCATGGAGAAACGCGGGCGCTATATCGATGCCGCATCCATGAACCATTTAATGGATGAGCCCGGCACCGTGGTAGTCGATATGCGCAATCACTATGAATATGAAGTGGGGCATTTCAAAAACGCAGTTGAAATTCCTTCAGATACTTTCCGCGAACAATTGCCCATGGCGGCGGAGATGATGAAAGGAAAAGAAGATGCCAATATCATTATGTATTGCACGGGCGGTATCCGCTGCGAGAAGGCGAGTGCCTATATGCTTCACCGCGGTTTCAGGAATGTGTTTCATCTTGAGGGGGGCATTATTCACTATGCCGGCGAAGTAAAGGAAAAAGGCATGGAGAGCAAATTCATCGGTAAGAACTTTGTGTTCGACAACCGCCTCGGCGAAAGGATCACTGAAGACGTGATCGCGCACTGTCACCAGTGCGGAAGCCCCTGCGATACTCATACCAATTGTAAAAACGATGGCTGCCATCTCCTGTTTATCCAGTGTGAGGCCTGTGCAGAAAAATTTTCCGGCTGTTGCAGTGAGACCTGCCGGCAGACACTCGACCTGCCAGCCGAGCGGCAAAAGGAGCTTCGCAAAGGCGTTGAGAACGGCCAGTATGTATTCAATAAATCAAAGCAGCGTTTGCGCCCGAGGCCGGCACGTACAGATGAAAGCTGATCAGCCGTGGTTCTTTTCGAGCGATGCAACAATGGATGCATATATTTTCTCATCGCTCCAGCTCTCCGGAATGAAATCCTGGCCCGTTACCTTTTCATAGAGCTCGATGTATCTTTTGGATATCGTCTCCGTCCAGTTATCGTCCATGGCCGGAACGGACTGCCCTTCCTTCCCCATAAAATTATTTTCGATCAGCCATTCGCGAACGAATTCCTTGCTGAGCTGTTTCTGCTTTTCTCCTTTCTGCTGCCTCTCCATAAAGCCGTCAGCATAAAAATAACGCGACGAATCGGGTGTGTGGATCTCATCCATGAGGCAGATATCGTTTCCGTCTTTCCCAAACTCATATTTTGTATCGACCAGTATCAGGCCTCTTTTGCGGGCGATCTCCTGCCCGCGGCTGAACAATTGCAGGGCATATTTTTCCAGGACGTTCCATTCACCGGAACCGGCCAGTCCAGAAGCAATGATCTCCTCGCGGCTGATATCTTCATCATGACCCGCGCTGGCTTTGGTGCTGGGTGTGATAATCGGGGCAGGGAAGGGATCGTTTTCTTTCATGCCGCCCGGGAGCGGTACGCCGCAAAGCATTCTTTTGCCGGAGGCATAAGTTCTCCAGGCATGACCGGTGAGGTGGCCTCTCACCACCATTTCGATCCGGAAAGGGATACATTTTTTACCAATGCTTACGTTCGGCGCAGGGGTGCTGAGCAGCCAGTTCGGACAGATGTCTCTCGTGGCTTCGAGCATGATCGCAGCGAGTTGGTTCAATACCTGCCCCTTATAAGGAATCGGTTGCGGAAGGATCACGTCGAATGCGGAGATCCGGTCGCTGGCAACCATTACCAGCAGGTCGCCTATTGTGTAGACGTCCCTGACCTTTCCGCTGTAAAATGAAGACTGACCGGGAAATTGAAAAACAGGCATACGTGAAAGTAATGCGGGGCAGGAGCGCAGCACAGTTTTTCATTCGTTTTTTATGAACATCTCCAAAAGGTTGTGAACAAATTAAATTTTTACAGAAAAATAACAATCGGTATTTTGCCGGGTCTAATTCAACCTAAAACTGCTATTATGAGACGATCCCTTGCCTGGATGTTGTTTGCCGTATGCGTTCTTTTTTCTACTTCCCTGCTGGCCCAGACCACGACCGTCAGCGGAAGCGTCCATAACGGCAAAACGAACGAAGCAGTTCCTGCCGCTTCGGTGATGGTAAAAGGCTCCAATGCCGGAACGTACACAGATGATCATGGCAATTTTAAACTTACGGTAAACAGGATGGCACCGTTTACCCTGGTGATTTCATCTATCGGCTTTGGAAATAAGGAGATCAGTGTTACCGGCAATAACCAGTCGATCGATGCCAATCTGGATGTCGCCTATACCCTGGGAACGGAAATCGTAGTTTCTGCTTCCCGTCTTCCTGAAAGGATCCTCGAATCACCGGTATCGATCGAAAGGATCAGTGCGGCTGAGATCCGCAATACACCCGCCAGCAGCTACTATGATATGCTTACCAACCTGAAAGGCGTTGACGTGGTCACGGCCAGCCTTACTTTCCGCTCTATTGGTACCCGCGGTTTCAATGTGAATGGCAATCCCAGGCTGAACCAGTTGGTGGATGGAATGGATAACCAGGCGCCCGGGCTGAATTTTTCACTGGGTGGTGTGATAGGCCTGACGGAACTCGACGTGGAAAGCATGGAACTGTTGCCAGGCGCTTCGTCTGCCCTCTATGGTTCCGGCGGTATGAACGGAACCGTTCTCATCAACAGCAAGGACCCCTTCAAATACCAGGGACTCAGCTTCCAGATCAAACAGGGAATGAATCACGTCGATGCCTACCAGCGGCCCGTTTCGCCGTTCTATGACTGGACTGTTCGCTATGCACAAAAGATATCCGATCATTTTGCTTATAAGATCAATGCACAAATGGTGCAGGCACAGGACTGGAGAGGCAATGACCGGAGAGATTATTCACGTACCACTGGAACGCCCAACGGGCAGGTCATTTCAGGCGACCGCGTATCCGACCCCAATTATGACGGCGTGAATGTATATGGAGATGAAACCAATACCGCCAGTGCCGGGTTTACATTCAACCAGGTGGCAGCGCAGGTTGGCGCCGGGCTGATCGCAGCCGGGGCAGCTCCCGCTGCGGCCGTGGGAGCCGTATTATCGAGCATTCCGGCCAACCAGAATGTTTCACGCACGGGCTACAATGAACAGGATGTGATCAACCCCACGACAGTCAATGTGAAACTCAACGGTGCGTTGTTTTATAAGATCAATGATAACCTCACGGCTTCCTTTACCGCCAACTACGGAACAGGCAGCTCTGTATATACGGGAACGGACAGGTACTCGCTCCAGGGCTTGAAAATGGGCCAGTACAAACTCGAACTGAAAAGCAAAGACTGGTTCCTGCGCGCTTATACCACCCAGGAAGATGCGGGCGAATCATTTGATGCTACGGTATCCACCCGGTTGTTCAATGAAGCAGTGAAGCCGAGCAGCACCTGGTTCGCACAGTATGCGCAGGCATACCTGATCGCCCGCCTGGGGGGCGCCGCGGACATTGCCGCACACACTACAGCCAGGGCTGCCGCAGATGCAGGCCGTCCTACAGGGTTCATCGGCAACAATACCATCTTCCAGCAGATCACCGGCACGCCGATCTCGAAAGGCGGCGGTCTCTTCCTTGACAAGACCAACCTGTACGTGTACGAAGGACAACTGAACCTCACGGACATCCTGAAACTTGCGAAATATAAAACAGAACTGATCGTAGGAGGCGCTACCCGCCAGTACGTGCTGAACTCACAGGGTACCCTGTTTGCAGACACGAGCGGCAAAATATATATCAATGAAGCAGGTTTATATGCACAGGCATCGCACACCTTGTTCAATGATGTACTGAAGCTCACTGCCTCCGGTCGTTACGACAAGAACAGCAATTTCGACGGTCATTTTACACCGCGGTTCTCAGCGGTTGTGAAGCTGGCCGAGGATCATCATATCCGACTTTCTTACCAGACTGCTTATCGTTTCCCTACCACGCAGAACCAGTGGATCAACCTGCTCGTGGGCGGTGGTACGAGGCTGATGGGCGGACTGCCACAACTGAGGGATCACTATAATTTTGCAGGCAATACGGCCTACACGCTGGCCAGTTTCCAGCAATATGCCGGTACGGGCAATGCGGGACTTCTGCAGGAGCAGAAATTCGGTGCATTCAAACCCGAATCTTCCAAATCCTTTGAAGCGGGCTATAAGGGCCTGTTCGGCAAACGCGTGCTGGTAGATATCTATGCTTACTGGGCACAGTACCAGGATTTCCTGGGTAATGTTACGGCCGTGCAGTCCAATGATGGCACCATTGCAGGCCTGGCCGCCAACCACACCATCTACAGTATTTCTGTGAACAGTCCTACCGTAGTGAACACCAGCGGCTGGGGTGCATCCGTGCAATATATGCTGGGCGGCAATTTCACTGCCGGGGCCAATATTTATAATGACAATATCGGCGACCTGCCTGCGGGCTTTGTTTCGTATTTCAACACACCGAAATACAGGGCCAATCTCAGTTTCGGCAATACCGGCTTTATCTTCAAGCACCGCCTGGGCTTCAGCGCTGTTTACCGTTACCAGGATGGTTTCTTTTATGAGGGTACGTTCGGAGCGGGCCAGCTCACTTCTTTTGCGACCATCGACGGCATGATCAGCTACAAGTTTCCTGAGATCCGGTCAATGCTCAAACTGGGCGCGACCAATCTCTTTAATAAATACTACACTAATGGCTTTGGCAATGCACAGGTAGGCGGGCTGTATTATATCAGCTTTGGCTATAATGTGTTCTAGGCTGTTAACCTGAATAAAAATAATCCTCCTGCCAGCCGGCGGGGGGATTTTTTTTGCTTCGATCCTGCCGACCTTTATATCAGTTCAGGCATGTGCTGGCGAACCATTTTATTGCACAGGAGTAATAATATAAGAGGGGCATAATATAATAGCTACTATGGCTTTCCAAATGAGATATGAAGAAAATCAATCATTTTTTCAGCCTATAAGATTTTGTATGTACAAGATTTCGATACTCTTTATAGTTGGATGCGCCTTTGGCGTGACCTGCTGGGCTCAAACAGGCCAGGTAGACCCGCACAGTCCCAATCGGCAGTTAAAATACATCGTTGATTCGGTAGAAATGCCTGCGGTTTCAATGAGGTTCCTGGACCTGAAAGAAATAGCTGATATCAATATCACGGATGGAGCGATGTATATAAGAATGAATGGGCATCCCCCCCTGGTTTCCCTGAATGAGGTCATTGAATTGTATCACATTGACAAAAACAAACCCTATCTCTTTATTGTGGGGACTGAGGTTCTCGATGATACGACAGGTGTGAGGATTGACCCGAGGCTGATAGAGAAAGTCGTTAGCTATAGGAAGTCGGATTTTCGGTATCTGAAAGCCGCCACGGCCGATCTCGCGATTTTTGATGTCAAATTGTTTGCTGAACTGCCGAAACCAGGGACCATCCGGTTGCAATAAAATTTTCACCCGTCAATGTGCAATCTTCAATACTTTTGCTCACATTTTAATCAATGATTATGCGTTCTATACCAATCCGGGAAGCACTGCGGGAAGCCATGTCTGAAGAGATGAGAAGGGATGAAAGGGTTTTTTTGATGGGAGAAGAGGTGGCCGAGTACAACGGAGCCTATAAAGTGAGCCAGGGCATGCTGGCGGAGTTTGGCGCCAAACGCGTCATCGACACCCCCATTTCGGAACTGGGTTTTACCGCAGTGGCCGTTGGCGCGGCGCAGAATGGCCTTCGCCCCATCGTTGAGTTCATGACCTGGAACTTCGCCGTGCTGGCCATGGACCAGGTGCTGAATACCGCCTCCAAGATGCTGGCCATGAGCGGCGGACAGATCGGTTGCCCGATCGTGTTGCGCGGGCCCAACGGAAGCGCGGGGCAGCTGGGTGCCCAACACTCCACCGCCTTTGAAAGCTATTATGCCAACATCCCAGGACTGAAAGTAGTATCTCCTTCCACTGGCTACGATGCCAAGGGCCTGCTCAAACAGGCGATCCGCTATGAAGAAGACCCCGTGATCTTTATGGAAGGTGAAACCACCTATGGTGATAAGAGCGATATCCCCGAGGAAGAATATTATATACCTCTCGGCAAGGCAGATGTAAAAAGACCGGGAACGGATGTTACGATCGTTTCCTTTAATAAGATGATGAAGGTGGCGCTGGCCGCCGCAGAAGAACTGCAGAAGGAAAATATCAGCGCTGAAGTGATCGACCTGCGCACGATCCGACCGCTCGACTGGCAGACCATTCTCGAGAGCGTTAAAAAAACAAACCGCCTGGTGATCGTGGAAGAACAGTGGCCATTTGCCTCCGTGAGCTCCGAGATTACTTACCGGATACAGAAAGAAGGCTTTGATTTCCTCGATGCGCCCATCCGCCGCATCACCAGCGCAGACGCCCCGATGCACTATGCGCCGAACCTGGCCGCACTGGCCATTCCCGATGCCGCCCGCACCATCCGGCTCGTGAAGGAAGTGATGTACATGAAGAAATAAATCTATGCATCCAGGCACCACAACAGGTAATGGCACGATTCGCTGCCGCACTGTTGTCCGGCTGCCGTGTTTCTTTTTCCTGTTCTCCTGTTTTCTTGTTTCCACCAGGGTCTCCGCGCAGAAAGACACTGCCATCCTCGCCGACTCCCTGGGGAGAGTGACCGTTCATGCATTCAGCATCAACCGCAGCTGGGAGCAGGCCCCTGCTTCCGTTGCCCTGATCACTGCAAAGGGTATGGAACGCAGCTCGCCCGTGTCGCTCGTGCCCATGTTCAATTCGCTCCCGGGCGTGCGCATGGAAGAGCGTTCCCCCGGCAGCTACCGCCTTTCGATCCGCGGCAGTACGCTGCGTTCGCCTTTCGGGGTTCGGAACGTAAAAATTTACTGGAATGACATACCGCTCACGGACGGGGGAGGCAACACGTACCTGCAGGTGGTGGATGCCGGGCAGATCGGAGGGGCGGAAGTGGTTCGCGGGCCCGCGGCCAGTATGTACGGGGCAGGTACCGGGGGTGCCGTATTATTGAATTCCACGGTTCCTTTTTCAATGCCCCCGGCGGATCAGTTGCATGCGCAGATGTCGGGCGGATCGTACGGCCTGTTCGATGAACAATCCGGCTGGCGCCATCAGGCCAAAGCATTTTCCATGGACCTGGAGCAGACCCACCTGCAGGCAGATGGGTACCGGCAGCAATCGGCTCTCCGGAAAGACGTGGTGAAATGGGATGGCAGCGCACAATTCGCCAACCAAGAGCTCCATTTCCTGGCATTTTATACAGATATGTACTACCAGACACCCGGCGGGATCACAAAGTTGCAGTTGCAGGAGGATCCAACACTGGCACGGCTTCCGGGTGGCGGTCTCCCTGGATCGATACAGGCCAGGGCCGCGATCTATAACAAGACACTGTTCGGCGGCGCGAGCCATGTTCTAAGGTTCAGTGACCGTCTTTCACTCGAATCGTCCCTGGTGATCGACCATACTTCTTTTCAAAATCCTTTTATCACCGACTATGAGAGCCGCGACGAAACCAATGAGGGTCTGCGCACGCAATTCATTTACCGGAAGCCGGGTTCCGTTTCCATACAGGCAAATCTCGGCGCCGAATGGCTCGGCAATCATTCGCTGATCGATGACTACGGCAATGTGAATGGATCGCCCGATACCGTGCAGTTCAAAGACAACCTGTATGCCGACCAGTGGTTTGCCTTCGGACAGTTTCACTTGGAAACAAAACGGTTTACTGCCGAAGCGGGGCTGAGCATGAATAACCAGGCACTGAGCTACCGGCGGCTCACCGATCCGCAGTACACCGGTTTTGTGCATACCTCCATCGATGCCGTGCTGACGCCGCGGTTCTCTGTTTCCTGGCGCACGGGCCATACGACGTTGTTGTATGTAGTAGCCGCGGAAGGCTTTTCTCCCCCGACGATCGCAGAAGTACACCCGGCCGACAAACTTTTTCACGGCGAGCTGCAACCCGAGCACGGTTGGAATTATGAACTGGGATGGAAGGGCGGCTTCTGGGCCCACCGCCTTGTCTTTGATGTGGCCGCCTACTATTTTCAGCTGAACGACGCGATCGTTCAGCGCAACAACAGCCTGGGACAGGCTTTTTTTGTGAATGCAGGGGGCGCTACTGAAAAAGGATGCGAGGCGTGGGCAGAATGGCATTTCCTTTCGCGGCCGGCGCATGGTTTCCAGGTACTGAATGTGTGGAGCAGTTACAGCTTTCAACCGTATTATTTTTCAAGCTACCGGCAGGGAACAGCCGACTATTCCGGAAATGCCGTCACCGGTGTGCCGCGCAACACCTGGGTATCTGGCTTCGATGCAGAGACCATTACGGGCTGGTACCTGCACCTGGTGTACAATGCCACCTCCCCGGTGCCCGTGACCGACGCCAATGACGAATACGCGGCGGCCTATCACCTGCTCCAGGCGCGGCTCGGCGTGAAATGGATCTCGGCAGGCCTGCACTGGCAGCTGTTTGGAGGGGTAGACAATGCGCTCGACGAGAACTACAGCCTTGGCAATGATATCAATGCAGCCGGCCGCAGATTTTATAATGCCGCACCCCGCCGGAATTTTTATGCGGGCATATCCCTGGGCTGGAAATAAACAGGATACACCTGCCGGTACAAGGCGTAGCGGAATGGGGCTTATCTTAGCAGCAAATTCAACAAACACAAAATGTCGCACATCCTGATCATTGATGATGAACGTTCCATACGCAGCGTATTGAAGGATATACTGGGCAATGAAGGATATACAACCGATGAGGCAATGGATGGAGAGGAGGGCCTGCGGAAATTTTCAAGCGGTAACTACGATCTCGTCCTCTGCGACATCAAGATGCCGAAAATGGATGGCATTGAATTCCTGCAGAAAGCGGGCGAACTGAACCGTGATGTACCGGTGATCATGATCAGCGGGCATGGCAATATTGAAACGGCTGTGGAGGCTGTAAAAAAAGGCGCCTTCGATTATATCTCGAAACCGCCCGACCTGAACCGGCTGCTGATCACGATCCGCAATGCCATGGAGCGGAATTCGCTGACCCGCGAAACGAGGGTGCTCAAAAGAAAGATCGCCCGCGTGCAGGATATCATCGGCGAAAGCGAATCGATCCGTAAGATCAAGGAAACGATAGACAAGGTAGCCCCCACCGAGGCACGCGTGCTGATCACGGGAGATAACGGCTCGGGCAAGGAACTGGTGGCGCGCTGGCTGCACGAGAAAAGCGCGCGTTCGGAAGGTCAGCTCGTGGAAGTAAACTGCGCCGCCATCCCTGGAGAGCTCATCGAAAGTGAATTGTTCGGCCATGAAAAAGGATCTTTCACATCCGCAATTAAACAGCGCATCGGAAAATTCGAACAGGCCAGCGGCGGAACGCTGTTCCTGGACGAGATCGGCGACATGAGCCTCGGCGCGCAGGCCAAAGTGCTGCGGGCATTACAGGAATCAAAGATCACCAGGGTGGGGGGAGACAAAGAGATCATGGTGGATGTGCGCGTGGTGGCCGCAACCAATAAGGACCTGCTGAAGGAAGTGGAGCAGAAAAATTTCCGGCTCGATCTCTACCATCGTATCGGGGTGATACTGATACACGTTCCATCCCTCAACGACCGCAGGGAAGACATACCCGAACTGGTAGACAAGTTCCTGCAGGAGATAGCCGACGAATACGGTCAGCCTAAAAAAGAGATCGACGAAGAGGCCGTCAGGGCGCTGGAACAGCACAACTGGACGGGCAATATCCGGGAACTCAGGAACGTGGTGGAACGCCTCGTGATCCTGTCGGAAAAAAGGATTGTTGCAGCGGATGTATCGGGGAACGTGATCAACCGGCCGGCCTGATCTCCTCATGGAGTTTAACATATCATAAACCCTATCACGCGCAGTTACCGTTATTTTTGTTTCACCTTAAAAAACAATCATGGGTTTAACTCTATTCATCATTTACCTCGTCGGCTGGCATATCGGCTTGTATGGCATGTTCAAAAAAGCAGGTATCACGCCCTGGAAAGCATTTATCCCCCTGTACAATACCTGGCTGATCGCTGAAAAATGCAAGATCAAAAAGCACTGGTTCTGGCTGCAGCTGATCCCTGTTGCGGGGCAGTTCATCACCATCTGGATCACGATCATCTTCGTGATGCATTTCGGGAAATTCTCCGTGATCGATCATACGTTCGTGGTATTTATACCATTTATTTATTTTCCATACCTCGGGTTCTCTGAAAAAGTCAAGTACAAAGGCCATGCAGTGTTCCAGGCCTACCGCAAGCCCGCCTCACGGGAATGGATCGATGCGGCGGTATTCGCCATTGTGGCAGCCACGATCATACGAACATTTATTTTCGAGGCGTATGTGATACCCACGCCCAGTATGGAAAAAACCCTGCTGGTGCATGATTTTCTCTTCGTGAGCAAAATGAGTTACGGGCCGCGGATTCCGGCAACGCCATTGTCTTTTCCTTTCGTGCACAACACGATGCCATTCAGCGAAACGACGCCATCTTATGTGACCTGGATAGAATTGCCCTACAGGCGGCTGCCGGGATTTACGAAAGTGAAGCAGAATGACGTAGTGGTGTTCAATTTCCCGGCCGGGGATACGATCATCAACCAGGAAGAATTTTTATCCGCCCGCCCCTATTATGATGTGTTGAGAGAACAGTTCAAGGGAAACCGCGAACAGCTGGCGGCCAGCTATCCCTTGTATGTACATCCTTACGACAAGACCGACAACTATATTAAACGCTGTGTAGCAGTGCATGGCCAGACCATCCAGGTGAAAGGAGGCCAGTTGTATGTGGATGGTACACTATCACCCATGCCCGCCACTGCACAGATCGATTATTACGTACCAACCGGCGGCAAATCCATCACAGCAGAAAGCCTCAACGATGAGTTGGGGACCAGCGTTGGCGGCGATGCAGAAATTCCGCCCGCACCCGGCACGATCGTTCTGAATATGACGGCGGAAGAGAAAGGCAAAATAGAGCAGTTCCTGCATACCACTGCCAGCATTGCCGTTTACCTGAAAGAAGACGTTTTTCCTTTTGATTCCCTGAGCGCAGGGTGGACAAGGGATAACTATGGGCCGATCCAGGTGCCGAAAAAAGGACAGGTGCTCACACTGACCCCGCAGAACATCGACATTTATCGCAGGCTGATCAGCGTGTACGAGCACAACAAGTTCGAAGAAAATGATGGCAAATATTTCATTAATGGCAAGGAGACCAATACCTATACCACGCAGTATGATTATTACTGGATGATGGGAGACAACCGGCACCGCAGCCAGGACAGCCGTTTCTGGGGATTTGTTCCGGAGACCCATGTGGTAGGCAAAGCATCGATGATCTGGTTCAGTTGGGATAGCGGCCCCCGGTGGAAGCGTATCTTCCGCGGGATCGATTAGCATCTGCATTTATGCGTAACTTGTACGGTGAAACAACGAAGCGACCAGCATGAAGAGTCAACAAAGCGGTTTTGAATTTAATGTATACGATTCCGTAGATGAGCTGGAGCCGGCGGATGCGGCACTGTTAAAGAAGGCACAAGCGATCACACACGATGCATATGCGCCCTATTCGCAGTTCTTTGTGGGCGCTGCAGCCAGGCTCGTAAATGGTGAAGTGGTAACGGGAACCAACCAGGAGAACGCCAGTTTCCCGGTAGGCATCTGTGCTGAAAGAGCGTTGCTGGCATCCGCCGCGGCTATTTTTCCAAAGACAGCCGTAGACACGATGGCCATCAGTTACCACAACAAGAACGCGAAAGGAACCAACAACAACCCCATATCTCCCTGCGGCATGTGCCGCCAGGCCCTGGCCGAGCACGAAAACATCTACCAGCGTTCCATACGACTGATCCTGGGCGGAATGGGCGGAAGTGTATATGTGATAGAAAAGGCCAGCCTGCTGCTGCCGCTCCAGTTCACCAGCGATGACCTGGGAATGTAACGGATTCTATTGCGTGAAAAAGGGGCAAAGACAAACAGGTCTTTGCCCCTTTTTTTGTGGGATAATTACAACGAGATGCTGCCATCGCGGTCGCTGTGCAGATCGAAATGATGACCTTTATAGTATGGCTTATATTTTTCGTAAACATCCTGTGACTGTTTTACGTCGTTGATGTACAGTTCACTGTCCGTCACGCGGATTGAATATTTTTTCTTTCTGTCGAGCAGGCCGTCTTTTTCGAGTGCTTCCAGCAGCGCGTTCATCTCCTTCAGTTCTTCCTGCGCCTTCTCGAGGCCGGCATGCGCTTTATGCAGTTTGTCCTCCATTTTTTTCTGGAAGTCGCCATCATTTAGTTTCATGGCAGCATCAATCTGCTTCTGTATCTCCTCCATGTTGATCTTACTGAGCTTTTCATGTGCGAGATCGAGCTCCCGGTTCATCTGGCTCCAGTCTATCTTCCGCATGGCGTTCTCGGTTTCCCTTTTTATCTGGGCAAGGTCCAGCCTGGCCATGGCTTCTTTCATCTCCCGGGCAGTCGTTTTGCTCACTTCCAGATCAACCCGGGATAATTGTTTTTCCAGTTGGCGCATGGATTCGCTCAGCTTATCCATCGTTCCATCCATATAGATGTCGATGTGGCGGGGATGCGTGGTATCCTGCGGGATCTGCTCGTACAGCAGGCTAGCGGGCAGGGTTACATCAATAGGAGTGGCTGTGGCAGACAGGCAGAGAAGGGAGCCCAATGCCAGGGCGGGCAGGCGCAGCGTTTTCATAGCTTGAATGATTTAGTTATACGATTAATTTCGTACAATAATACGATTATTTTCGTAGTAAATCATTTTTGCTCCATTTTTTTTAAAAAAAGGCTTTTCGGGCAAAAAAAATCCCCCGCGGAACTGCGGGGGATTTCAATATAGTCATTGTTGTTCAGGCCTCCGACGTCAGCAGGTCCTTATTGGCATGCATTTTCGCACGGTGGAAAGAGTTGGTAATATGTTTGTGCAGCTTGCGCATACCGGAGGGTTGACCCTCATGGCCTGCTATCTGCTGGAGTCTTTTGCGCCTGATAAAATAGGTTACGACTGCTGCTGCGGCAGCGACCAGCACTCCCCCGATGATTGCTTTCTTTTTCATAGTTGATTGTTTCTCATACATATGCAATTAGCATACCAGCCGTGGGGGCCGTGATGGACGGCGCGCCCATTCTTCCACCGTAAAACTTTATATTGCGGTTCAATCAGACCGTATGAAATACCTGCCCTTAGACCCGAACATTTTTATTCACAACCGTTCGCGTTTCACCAGGCTGATGCAGCCCGGCAGCATTGCCGTTTTTGTGAGCAACGATGAATGGCCGATGAACGGCGATGCACTCCATCATTTTAAACAGAACAGCGACCTTTTCTGGTTGAGCGGCATCGAACAGGAGGATTCAATGGTGATCCTGTTCCCGTCTAACCCCGACGAAAAATTTCGCGAGGTGCTGGTGCTGGTCCGCCCGAACGAACTCAAGGAAAAATGGGATGGCAAGCGTTTGCGTGCAGAGGAGGCGCGCAGGATATCCGGCATCCAGACAATAGTGTGGCTCGATTCGATAGACGCTATGCTGCAGACCTGGATACACCTGGCCGACAATATTTATCTCGATTCAAATGAGAACGACCGGCGCGCCTCACAGGTCCGCAACCGTGAATACCGTTTTATCGACGAGATGCGGATGCGCTACCCGCTTCACCAGTACCTCCGCGCAGCGAAGATCATGAAGGAGCTGCGCGCTATTAAAACGAAAGAAGAAGTGCAGGTGATCCAGCAGGCGATCGATATCACCAACAACACTTTCCGCCGGCTGCTGGGATTTATACGTCCCGGTGTGATGGAATACGAGATCGAAGCAGAGATCGTGCATAGTTTCCTGAGCCAGCGTTCCACGGGTGAAGCCTATGGCAGCATCATCGCCAGCGGCGACCGCGCGCGCGCATTACATTATGTCAGCAATAACGCCGAGTGTAAAGCGGGCGAATTGCTGCTGATGGATTTCGGTGCGGCTTATGGAGGCTATTGTGCAGACCTTACCCGCACGGTGCCGGTAAACGGCAAGTTCGGACGCAGGCAGAAAACCGTATACAATGCCTGCCTGCACCTGCACGACTATGCCAAGAGCCTGCTGAAGCCCGGTATATCGATCGTTGACTATACCGAGAAAGTGGGTGAGGAGGCCACGCAGCAGTTCCTGAAGATCGGCCTGCTTCGCAAATCCGATGTAAAGAATGAAGACCGCGAGAACCGCGCTTACCGCAAATACCTTTACCACGGCATATCTCATCACCTGGGCATCGACGTACACGACCTCGGCACCCGCACCGAACCCATCAAAGCGGGCATGGTCTTTACCGTTGAGCCGGGTATCTATATCGAAGAGGAGCAGATGGGCGTCCGCATCGAGAACAATGTCTGGATCACACGCAATGGCAATACGGACCTGATGCGCAACATCCCGATCACTGTTGAAGACATAGAAGCATTGATGAAAAAGACCATCCACCAGACTACCACCTGATCATGACGAGACAGATCCCGAATATTTTTACGCTGCTCAACCTGTTCTTCGGATGCATGGCGATCATTGCCTGTATGCAATCCGCACTTACCATCCTCCCGGACGCGGGCGGACAGCAGGTAATAGAGATACCGGAAAGGATCTACTGGGCCAGCATCTATATCGGCGTGGCGGCCCTGATCGATTTCCTGGACGGCTTCCTGGCAAGGGCCCTGAAGGCATCTTCAGAACTGGGCAAACAGCTCGATTCGCTGGCCGATGTAGTGAGCTTTGGCGTGGCCCCCGGCATGATCATCTACCAGTTCCTGCGTGTATCCTACGCCCAGCAGCCCGACGGGCTCGACATCCCGATGATCTGGCTGTTGCCTGCCTTCGTGGTGCCCTGCGCCGCAGCCTACCGCCTGGGACGTTTTAACATCGATCCATCCCAGGCGACTGAATTCAAAGGGCTGCCCGTACCCGCGGCCGGCCTGCTGATCGCTTCGTTTCCGCTGATCTACTGGTTCTCGAATATGCCGGGTGTGATCGCTTTGTTACGCAATAACTGGTTCTGGTATGGGATCGTTCTGCTCACCAGTTACCTGATGGTTTCCACGCTGCCGATGATGGCGCTGAAGTTCAGCGGCATGACCCGGAAGAAAACGATCTTTTTTGGGATCATCGCCATCACCGCCATCGCCGGCGGGATCCTGTTCCAGTGGCTGGCAGTGCCGGCCGCCTTTGCCATGTATATCATCCTATCCCTCATATACAAATCATCACCAGCATCATGATCTATCAAGTACAGGTAAAAGTAATGCCGCTGAAAGACCTGCTCGACCCCCAGGGAAAAGCGGTAGCAGGCGGGTTGAAAAATCTCGGTATTTCCACCGTGCAGGATGTGCGCGTGGGAAAACACATCACCCTGCAGATCGATGCCGCCGATGAAACTGTCGCAAGAGCGGTTGCCGATGAGGCCTGCAAAAAGCTTCTCGCCAACCAGGTGATGGAGATGTACGAAATAACCCTGGGTTAAAACCTTATGCTGCACCTTGTTCCCACCCCGGTTGGCAACCTCAAAGACATCACGTTCCGTGCGATAGAGGTATTGCAGCAGGCAGACCTCATATTGTGCGAAGACACACGCACCTCTTCCAAACTGCTCAATCATTACCAGGTACACCGCCCGCTGGCGCCGTTTCACCAGCACAATGAACACCAGGTAACCGCTCATATCGTGGAACAGCTGCTGGCAGGCAAAAACATTGCGCTGGTCACCGATGCGGGAACGCCGGGCATTTCCGACCCCGCATTCCTGCTCGTTCGTGAATGCATACGCAGTGGTGTAAAAGTGGAATGCCTGCCCGGTGCCACTGCATTTGTTCCCGCGCTGGTAAACAGCGGTATCCCCTGCAACCGTTTTGTATTCGAGGGCTTTCTTCCCCTGAAAAAAGGCAGGCAGACCTTGCTGAAACAACTGGCGCTGGAAGAGCGCACCATCATTCTCTACGAAAGCCCCGTCCGGCTTGTGAAAACGCTGGAGGATTGCATCACCTGGCTCGGTGAGATGCGCCAGTGCTGCGTTTCGCGGGAGATCAGTAAACTCTTTGAAGAGAACAAACGCGGCACTCTCCGGGAGGTAAGTGATCATTTCAAACAGAAAGCAGTAAAGGGCGAGATCGTGATCGTGATCGCCGGCCGGGAATGATTGGTATAAACATTGCAGCCCTGTTAGAAAAAAACCATGAAAACGATCGTCTTGTACTGCCTGCTGGCGATGCCTGCTATTCCCCTGCATGCCCAGATCAGGAAAATACCGGGAACGGCCACCGGCTCGTTCCAGAACAAATACCCTTCCGCTACCGAAGTATCCTGGCGCGACAACCTGACCTCGTTCCGGGCCAGTTTCAGGCAGGATGGACTGCAGGGAGAGGCCCGGTTTAATAATCATGGAGAATGGGAGGGGACCGATATCCACTATACCATGGAAAGATTGCCTGGTGCGGTAAGGGATGGGTTCAAAAAAAGCCGTTATACCGACTGGCAGGTGAAAGAGATTACCGCGTTGCAGCAGAAAGACAAGGAAGACAGTTACCGCGTGCTGGTACAGAAAAGCGGTGTGCAGAAGAAATATCTTTTCTTCAACCGGGAGGGCCAGCTCCAGCGCGAGTCACTTACTTTATAGGTCAAACACCCTCCCGATATAAAGAAGCACGTCGGCCCATGGCCGACGCACTTCTTTGGGAGAAAGGAAATATATTTGGCGACAATTGTCAATGCTATGAAAAGAGTTTTCCTGGTGTTCATTGCCGCCAGCTTGTTCCAGCAGGTGTTTGCACAACCCGACCGCTGGCAACAGCACATCCGGTATGCCATTAATGTGAATATGGATGTGGCCACCAACCGCCTGAACGGGACGGAGAAGATCGAGTACACCAACAATTCCCCCGATACCCTGCAGCATATTTTCTTTCACCTCTACTGGAATGCCTTTCAGCCCAACAGCAGCATGGACGTGCGCAGCAGGGAACTCGGGAAACTGGAAACGGGTACCAAAAGAAGAAATACCGATGGCCTCGACTGGGACCAGCGTGTGAAAGACAGGATCAGCAAACTGGCGCCCGATGACCAGGGCTATCAGCACGTGAAAAGCGTGGTGATCAATGGCAAGGCGCAGCAACTGCGCGAATATGAGACCATCCTCGAGGTAAAACTCGACAAGCCGCTGCTTCCCAAAAGTAAAACACTGATGGACGTTGCGTTCGAGGCTCAGGTGAACCTGCAGATCAGGAGGAGCGGGCGCGATAACGTGGAGGGAATCCGGTACAGCATGAGCCAGTGGTACCCGAAAATGGTGGAATACGATTACCAGGGCTGGAATGCCAATCCATACGTTGCACGTGAATTTTATGGTGTTTGGGGCGACTTCGACGTAAAGATCACCATTGATAAGAACTACATGGTGGCCGCCACCGGCATCCTGCAAAATCCCAACCTGCTGGGCTTCGGATATGAGACACCGGGAACGAAGGTGCCTGCCCCCACCGGGAATACCCTCACATGGAATTTCAAGGGCGAGAACATCCACGATTTTGTATGGGCCGCAGACGATCATTATAAACACCTGTCCAAAAAAGTAAATGGCGTAATGCTGCATGCCTTTTACAAAGCCGGCGATGCGAAGAACGACAGCAGCTGGAACAATGTGCTCTGGGCTGCCGAACGCGCGCTCCCTTATATGGAGAAGCGTTTTGGAAAATATCCCTGGCCCACCTATTCCTTTATCCAGGGCGGCGATGGCGGCATGGAATATTCGATGGCCACGCTCATTAAGAACTCCAGCCTGGGCACCGTATTCCACGAATGGATGCACAGCTGGTACCAGCAGCTGATGGGTACCAACGAGAGCCTTTTTCCCTGGATGGATGAAGGTTTCACTTCCTACGCTGAGGGTGAGGTGAGTGATTATTACAATACCAATTTCGCGCTGCAGTCGCCCTGGCTCAGCGATGCCGCCAAACAGCGGATGCAGCACACCGCGGATTCGGTGCGCGCATTGAATAAGCTGCCGCGCGGTCAATCAGGTAACTATGACGGTTATTATGCCCTTGCAAAAAGCCCGTATGAAGAACCCCTCAGCACGCATTCTGATCACTATAACACCAATTTGGGGTATTCAGCCGCTGCCTATTCTAAAGGCGCGGTATTCCTGTCGCAGCTGGGCTATATCATCGGCGATACGGTCCGGAATAAAGTGCTGCATGAGTATTACCGGCAATGGCATTTCAAGCACCCGAACGGAAATGATTTCGTGCGGGTGGCTGAAAAAGTAAGTGGCCTCGAACTGGAATGGTACAAGGAATACTGGATCAACAGTATAAAAACGATCGACTACGCCGTAGGCGATATCAACGTCGCGAACGGTAAAACGCAGATCACGCTGAAGCGGATCGGTAAAATGCCGATGCCGGTCGACGTGCTGCTGACCTTCAAGGATGGTACCCGCGAACTGCATTATATACCGCTGAACCTGATGTACGGCGAAAAGCCTGCAGAAGACGATACCCCGCGGTTCATCCATGCCGAATGGAAATGGACGCACCCGGAATACGTTTTCGAGACATCCCGGAGCATCAAGGATATCAAATCGGTGGAAATAGATCCTTCGCAGCGTATGGCGGATGTGAACAAGTCGAACAATAAACTGGTGATCCCCGATTAACGATCAGGTTCTTCCTGTGAATTGACAGGCCCAGGCAATGAGCAGCGCCTGCAGGGGCAACCGGAGCCATGCGATCAGCGGGCTCACTGTGAGGCTGCCCATTTTCATGGGTGCCATCTGTATCATATAAATGTGTACGGTAAGAAATGCGACGAGCATCGCTATGATCAGCCAGGCCGCGGCAGGCCGGGTCGCGGGCGCCAGTAGCAGCGCAGCCAATGATATCTCGGCCGCACCCGCCAGTATGTTCAGCAGGGCATGGTCGGGAAGATAGGGTGGGATCACTTCTTTGTATCCCGCAGGATGAACAAAATGATTGACACCCGCCGCGAAATAGAAAATACTCATGAGGATGAGACTGGTCCTGCCATTCATGGGATATCGGTTTAGCCTGCCCGGTGATAAATTCAGCTGCCATGCTCCGATTCTAACCGGGCGGCAGTACCTTTGCCGCTGATCATTAATTAGCTGCAGCTGATGAAAGTTATGAAATTTGGGGGCACCAGTGTGGGAAAGCCATCCCGCATGCACGAAGTGGCGCGACTGGTTACATCCGGCAAAGGCCCGGTCATCGTTGTACTGAGTGCGCTCAGCGGCACCACCAATGCGCTGGTGGAGATCAGCCAGCTCCTCTCCCAAAGTAACCGCGAAGCAGCCAAACAGGGCATCGACCGGCTCGAAGCACACTACCGTTCCTTTGTACAGGAACTGGTGGGCACGGAGGCCGCCCGCACGGAAGGCAATGCGATCATCAGCGAGCATTTCGAATTCCTTAATATCATCCTCAGGATATCTTTCAGCGATGCATTATACAAAGACATCCTGGCGCAGGGAGAACTGATGAGTACACGTCTTTTCTGTGTGTACCTGCAGGAACAGGGCATCGATCACCTGCTGCTGCCCGCACTGGAGTTTATGAGCATCGATACCAACGAGGAGCCGCGCATCGGCAGCATCAAGGCAAAGCTGGGCAGCCTGCTCAAACAGCACAAAAAGAAAAGCCTGTTTGTTACGCAGGGATACATCTGCCGCAATGCACGCGGGGAAGTAGACAACCTCAAACGTGGTGGCAGCGATTATACCGCTTCCCTGATAGCGGCGGCGATACACGCCGATGTCTGCGAGATATGGACGGATATCGATGGCATGCACAACAATGACCCGAGGATGGTAGACAAAACGGTGGCCATCGAACAGCTGAGTTTCGATGAAGCCGCAGAGCTGGCTTATTTCGGCGCCAAGATCCTGCACCCGACCTGCATCTGGCCGGCACAGCAGGAGAATGTGCCCGTGAAACTGCTCAACACCATGCAGCCACTGGCGCCGGGCACGGTGATCATGCACCAGGCTGGCAGTGTAGGGGTGAAGGCAGTTGCGGCCAAGGACGGCATTATCGCCATCAAGATCAAAAGCAGCCGGATGCTGCTAGCCTACGGTTTCCTCAGAAAAGTGTTCGAAGTGTTCGAGAAATATAAAACGTCAATTGACATGGTCACTACTTCGGAAGTGGCCGTATCGCTCACGATCGACACAGACAATTTTCTGAAGGAGATCATCCGCGAACTGGAACCGTTCGGAACGGTGGAAGTGGACAGGGGACAAACGATCATTTCGATGGTAGGCAATGAGATCGCCCAAACGCCCGACGTGCTCAATAAACTGTTCCAGGCGATCCGGGAAATTCCCGTGCGCATGGTGAGCTATGGGGGCAGCCGGCACAATATCTCGCTGCTGATACCGGCGGAGTACAAGAAACAAACGCTTCAGCTGATCAACAGCGGGCTGTTCGGCTTATAATCATTCATCTTTTAATTATAGTTTTTATGTCAGCAAAGATCGTAATCAACAGGAATAACGAATGGGTGAACCGCCGCAGGAATTTCACCGTATGGATCGATGGGAAACCGGCAGGAGGCGTGGCCGCGGGTTGTTCCGTGGATTTTCCGGTGGAACCTGGCGTGCATACCGTGCAGTGCAAGATCAACTGGTGCGGCAGCCGCGAGCGTACCGTAACTGCCAGTGATGCGGCCCCGGTATTCCTTTCTGCCCGCAGCGGTATGAAATACTATGTGTTCCTTTATATCCTCATCCTGATAGCCCTGCTTTCAAGGATCGGGTTCAACCTGGCACACGTGCCGCAGCCGACCTGGTTACCCGTGGCCGAGATCGTGTTGATCGTGCCGGGCCTGTTATACATCCTGTACTACCTCACACTGGGAAGAAAAGATTACGTTGTTCTCGGCGACGAGAAGGAAGACGATATTTTCAAATAGATATTTCCGGTTCCCATTACCTGTTACCTCATGAAAAAATGCGGTCTTTTCCTGCTGCTGTTCATTCAACTGAATGCATGGTCGCAACAAGGCCCCCTGAAAGGGCGCGTGGTGGCTGCCGATAACAAAGCACCCGTAGTGGCAGCCAGCGTTTTTGTGACCAATACATCTATGGGCACCAGCACCAATACGGCGGGTGAATTCATACTGGGCAGGCTCCCCTCCGAGCAGTTCGACCTGGTGATCTCGAGCATCGGTTTTGAAACCGAAGTGCGAACGCTTGATCCGCAACATCTGCCCGCTTTTCTTTCGATCGAACTAAAGCCCAAAGCCAAAGACCTGGGAGAAGTAGTGGTGGAACCCTTTGAAAAAGACGGGTGGGCCACCTGGGGAAGATTTTTCCTGGAAAAATTTTTGGGCACCTCTTCGCTTGCCTACGACTGCCGTATCGTGAATACGGAAGTGATCCATTTCAGGAACCGCAAAAAGCAGAACCGGCTCGAGGCGGTAGCCGATGAGGCGCTCATTATCGAAAACAAATCGTTGGGTTACCGGATACAGTTTCAGCTGGAAAAATTCGATTTCGACTTTGGAAAGCGGCAGTTGCTGTATGTTGGTTACCCCTTGTTCAGCGAAATGGAAGGAAGTAATTCCCGTAAGAAAAGATGGGCCGCACGGCGGGAGGAGACGTATTATGGATCACAGATGCATTTTATGCGAGCACTTTTCAGGAACAAATTAAAGGAAGAGGGGTTTGTCGTAAGAAAGCTGGTGAAAATCCCCAACAGTGAGAAGTTGCGGGTAAAGGCAGTGATGCAGGCGCGGATGCGCGCAGGCATTGGCCTGCAGAAACTGCCAAAAGACACGACGGAATATTATTCACGCGTGCTGCGCATGCCGGATTCCGTTGACCAGCTCCGCGACCCGCCATTGCCCGGTGACAGTATTGCATACGCACTTAACAAAACGACCGCCGCGCTGGCGTTCGATGACTACCTCGATATCATATATACAAAGAAAAAGGAATCCATGGCGTACCTGGACTGGATCGGGGAGCACCGGCGTGCGGCCTACATCACCTCTGATATTTTCCTGCTGAACAAACGCGAACTCGCAGTGGTGGCTAACGGGAATTTCTATAGCCCGGCCGACCTGCTGAACCTGGGCTACTGGGCCTGGTGGGAAAAGATCGCTACTATGCTGCCGTTCGACTATTCACCCAGCGGGCATTTCTGAACTTAAACGATCAGCAGGGCATCTCCATAGCTGAAGAACCTGTACTTGTCTTTGATGGCCTTTTTATAGGCTTCCATCGCGAGATCATAACCCGCAAAGGCGCAGGTCATGATCAGCAGGCTGGTTTTGGGAAGATGAAAATTAGTGACCAGGCTGTCGGCCACATTGAAATTATAAGGAGGATGTATGAAGTGATTGGTCCAGCCTTCGCTTGGCTTCAATAATTTCTGCGCGGTAAAACTGGTTTCCATGGCGCGCATCGTAGTGGTACCGATGGAACAGATGCGATGGCCGGTTTCCTTGGCTTTGTTCACGATCTTGCAGGCATCTTCCGTGATCTGGTAGTACTCCGCATCCATCTTGTGTTTGCTGAGGTCCTCCACCTCTATGGGGCGGAAGGTGCCCAGGCCCGTATGCAGCGTTACTTCCGCGAACCGGATGCCGATGATCTCGCAGCGTTTAATAAGTTCCTTGCTGAAATGAAGGCCGGCCGTCGGTGCTGCCACGGCTCCTTCGTATTTTGCATAAACGGTCTGGTACCGTTCTTTATCTTCTTCATCCGGCTTGCGCTTGATGTACTTGGGCAATGGCGTTTCCCCCAGCTGTTCTAGCATCTTCTTGAAGCTCTCATCATCCTCATCCCACAAAAAACGTATGGTACGGCCGCGGCTCGTGGTGTTGTCGATCACTTCCGCTACCAGTTCCTCGTTGTCGCCGAAATACAGTTTGTTTCCCACACGGATCTTGCGCGCAGGGTCTACGATCACATCCCAGAGCCGGTTGGGTTTGTTCAGCTCTCTCAACAGGAACACTT
>Ga0206919_1048_pt2 | contig 25973 bp, 18 predicted proteins | sample Alteio_BWOrgHeat_67_FD_152962 | JGI IMG/M metagenome (GOLD analysis project Ga0206919, IMG submission 152962) | Enriched cells from forest soil in Barre Woods Harvard Forest LTER site, Petersham, Massachusetts, United States -... | ecosystem: Environmental > Terrestrial > Soil > Temperate forest >... | reverse complement strand
ATACTTTATAGTCTCTCAGCCCCAGTTCGAGCTTGGCCACTTCATTTGTTTTGGTGTCACCGATCAGCCAGTCATTGGCATAACCGCCGTTGTTGCCGGTAGTAAATATGCGGATCACGTCGTCGATGTTATTCGCATACTGGGCGGCTTTGCGTGCCCGCATGAATTCCGGTAATGCGGTGGTATCAAATCCTTTGAACTGCGTGATCGTCGTTTCGGTGATCAGCATACCGTTTCCCGTGATCACAAAATCATCCCCGCTGTGAATAAAGCCCGGCATACAGTCCATCAGCAGGTGGTTGCCATGCGTGGGCACGATGTCGGCGACCACGTTCCAGTGCTGACCGATCATGTAGGCCGTCCAGTTGTTGTGCCCCATCACGATCTTGCCATCGCGGGTATAGCTGCCGGTGGCGATAAAAGCGCTGCAGTTGCCCGGCGCCTTGTTGTCGCCACTGCCCGCTTTTTCGCGGTCCATCAATTGGGGAACATAATAATAGGCCAGTTCTTCCAGGGCATTGAGCGCGGTGATATCGAGGCTGTCATAGGGTTTGTGCTGTGCCTGCAGGCCTTCGGCGATGCCATTGATCTCGTCTTTGTATTCGCGGTCGAGCTTGTTCCAGAGAAAATTGCGGGCGCAGTTACGGTAGAACTCCCAGTCTTTATGGGTATCGTGTGCGAGGAGGTATTTCACTGCCTGCAGGGTGGTATCGATGTCGCTGGCCAGCAGGTAACCATGCTGGTAGCCGATATCGGCGGGATCGCCCTGGAGATGCACGTAGATCCACCCGTTCCTGTTTTCGCGGCTGGCGCCGGCGAGACGATCTTTCGGGGGATGGGTGCAGGCGCAGAACAGGGCAGAGGCAAGCAGAAGGATCATGAAGGTTCTCATGGCAGCAGGTTTGAGGAGGGAAGATAGAAATTTCGGGGGATTAGCGGTCGGTCGGAGGCATATCCTTCAAAAACGGGGCGGGATGCAGCTAAAACGCTGGTTCCCTGCCTGAAATTTGCTTACCTTTGCACCCCTGTTTCAATAAATTATCGTTCTCATGATCAGTGCAAAGAATGTGACCCTGGCCTATGGTAAAAGGGTATTGTTCGACGAAGTGAACCTGAACTTTGTCAAGGGCAATTGTTATGGAGTGATCGGCGCCAATGGCGCAGGTAAATCTACCTTCCTCAAGATCGTCAGCGGTGAGATTGAACCGAATAAAGGCGCCATCGAGATCACCCCCGGCGAGCGGCTCGCCGTGCTGAAACAGAACCAGTTCGAGTTTGATGACCAGACCGTGCTCAATACCGTATTGATGGGTCACCAGAAAATGTGGAAGGTCATGCATGAGCGCGAGGCGATCTATGCCAAGGAAGATTTTACAGAGGCGGATGGCATGCGCGCCGGCGAACTGGAAGCGGAATTTGGCGAAATGGGCGGTTATGCGGCGGAAAGCGATGCGGGTACCCTGCTGAGCAGCCTGGGCGTTAAGGAAGAATATCACCAGAGCCTGCTGAAAGACATACCCGCCAATTTCAAGGTGCGCGTGCTGCTGGCACAGGCGCTGTTCGGCAATCCCGATATCCTGCTGCTGGATGAACCTACGAACGGTCTCGACATCGAAACCATCGGCTGGCTGGAAAACTTCCTCGCCGACTATGAAAATATCGTACTCGTGGTGAGCCACGACAGGCACTTTCTCGATACGATCTGCACGCATGTGGCAGATGTGGACCGCGCCAAGATCAAGATATTCAGCGGCAACTATACGTTCTGGTATGAATCATCGCAGCTGATGAGCCGCCAGATCAATGACAAGAATAAGAAAACGGAAGACAAGCGCCAGGCGCTGCTCGATTTTATCGCGCGTTTCTCCGCCAATGCATCCAAAAGCAAACAGGCGACGAGTCGTAAGAAAGCGCTGGAAAAACTCAATATTGAAGAGATCGAACCTTCGAACAGGAAATATCCCGGTATCATTTTCCAGCCGTTGCGGGAAGTGGGCAACCAGATATTGAATGTGGAGAACCTGAAAAAAAGCGTAGACGGGCGCGTACTGTTTGATAAGGTATCGTTCAGTGTGAACAAGGGCGACAAGATCGCATTCCTGAGCAAGGACCCGCTGGCCGTCACCACTTTCTTCGAGGTCATCAACGGAAATGCTGCGGCCGATGCCGGCAAATTCGAATGGGGAACGACCATCACGAAGGCTTACCTCCCATTGGAGAACAGCGAATTCTTCAACAATACGCTCACGCTGATGGACTGGCTGCGGCAATATGTGCCATCGCATGTAACCGATGCGGACGAGCCCTTCCTGCGCGGGTTCCTGGGTAAGATGCTGTTCAGCGGCGATGACATCATGAAGAAAACCAATGTGCTGAGCGGTGGTGAAAAAGTAAGGTGTATGGTAAGCCGCATGATGCTGCAAAATCCCAACCTGATCGTTCTCGATCAGCCCACGAACCACCTTGATCTCGAAAGCATCCAGAGCTTCAATGAAGGGTGTAATGTATTTCCGGGCGTTGTTTTACTGACCTCACACGATCATACTTTTATGCAAACCGTGGCCAACAGGATCATCGAGCTGACGCCTAAAGGCATTATCGACCGGTTGGCGACATTTGATGAGTATATGGAAGACAAACGGGTGAAGGAACTGCGCGACAGCATGTATTAGGAGAGATCAGTTGCCCATGATGTGGTTGATCCATTGAACGCATTCTTCGGGATCCACCATGGAAGCCGCACCGGGCTGGCGCCGGCCATCCGCTCCAAATCCCTTTCCAAGACAGGAAACAAAATCCGCCTGGGTATTTCCCAGGAGGCGAAGCTGCGCCACCAGTGCCGTGTTATCGGCAATATTGGTTTTTTCTATCCCGATCCCGGCGTTATCCAGCCACCAGCTGATGTCAGGATCCCCGTAGAGATGTATGGGGATGGATCTCAGGTAGGCGGCATTACCGCCATTGGGCAGGCTGCGGCTATAGGCAGAAGTTCTTCTGTATTCCTGAAGCTGCGAGGGCAGGCCGCCATGGTAGACCTTGATCCACATATCCTGTAACATGTGTGCCTCGTTGGCGGCGGAAACAGAGAGATGACTGGGGCTGATCTCGTCCGAGACCGACCAGGCCCGTTCCAGGTCGAGTGGCGGATCGATGCCGATCAGCGCCCTTGGCTTAATGAATTTGCTGTTGGCGGTATTGGCCATTTCTGCGTAGAGGATGGCGCCACTTCCGCCGAGGCCATTGCCTGCAAGGATCAGGTTCCCGTGCCATATTTTATAACGGTCCATCACTTCCTGTATCATGTCATTGAGTCGTTCCTGCGAAGCAGAATCGGTGTACACGGTGTTCCACCCGTAGAGGTTGGGAACGATCACCAGGTAGCCGTTCCTGGCTGCACGCTCGGGGATCTTTGTCTGGCGGAGAAACTGGTGTGGCAGGTTCCCGAAGCCGGGCAGGAAAACGATCAGAGCCCTGGGAGTGCCTGCGGGAACCAGGGTGAGATAGGAGTTGCGAGAGGTGTCTTTCAGGTCGCGGTAGGTATAGGCGGGTGAAGGAAGCGGAGCAGTAAGGGGCGCCGGCGCGGGGGGAGTGGATGATTTTGATTGCGCCAAAGTTCCTGCGCACGAGAGCAGCAGCAATGCTAAGGCAGGCAGGCCCTTACGAAAACAGGAACCGCGTAAAAATCCGGGGATGTGCATGTATATTTTTTAGGGTCAGTACAGGATCATTTCAGGCCGTTGGCTTCCATCCAGTGTATCATGTTGTCGAACCAGTAGTCTTTGGTGGTCTTGTTGTGCAGTGCGAAACCGTGGCCGCCTTTTTCGTAGATATGAAGTTCGGAGGGTACTTTGTATTTCTGCAGTGCCTGAAAAAATGCAATGCTGTTTTCGACCTTCACGGTTTTATCGTCAGCCGCCGCCACGAGATAGGTGGGAGGCGTGCGGGCGGTTACCTGTCGTTCGTTTGAATATATTTCGATCCATGAGGGGTTGGGATCTTTTCCCAGCAGGTTATCGCGCGATCCCTGGTGTGCGAGTTCGTCCGTAAAACTGATCACGGGATATACGAGTATCATGAAGTCGGGCTGCAGGCGCACATGCCCGGTATTCTCAATTACGTCATAAAAATGTGTTCCCGTAGTGGAGGCGAGATGGCCGCCGGCGGAGAAACCAGCTATGCCAATCTTCGACGGGTTGATGTTCCACTCAGTGGCATGTCCGCGTACGATCTGGATGGCGCGTTGCGCATCCTGCAGGGGAACGATCTCCTTATGCGTCATGCATGAGTCATTGGGAACGCGGTATTTTAGTACAAAAGCGGCGATGCCCATCCGGTTGAACTCCTTCGCCACCTCGTTTCCCTCGGGGTCAATGGAAAGACGCGCATAACTGCCGCCGGGGCAGATGATTACAGCTGACAGCAGCGAATCGGAATGAGCGGGAAAAAATGCGGTGAGCGTAGGCGTGGTGATATGCGCCACGCGTCCGGGGGCTGGAAAAATTTCATTGGGATCGCAGGGAGAAGCATTGGGAATGGATCCCTCGTACAGGGGAATTATTTTTTGTGCCGTCAGGAAGGAAGCGGGCAGTAAACCCATCAGCACGAACAGGGGTATCATTATTTTTTTCACTGGGGGAGGGTTTGATCTGAAAGTTATAATTTTTTCATCATGAATGAGGGGTTTGTTGGAGACGGGGTGTATTTTCGCGAAGAAACCTTCTATATTGAATTCCCCTTCCGTAGCTGTTGTGATACTTAACTACAATGGCAGAAATTACCTGGAGCAATTTCTGCCATTTGTGCTTTCATCCACTTATGATAATTACCGGGTGATAGTGGCGGACAATGGTTCATCGGACGGATCGGTCGCTTTTTTGCGCGAAAACCATCCCGGCGTAGAAATACTCGCACATGATGTAAATGAAGGTTTTGCGGGCGGATATAACCGCGCGCTGAAAAATGTGCAGGCCGATTATTATGTGCTTCTGAATTCGGATGTTGAAGTGACGCCCGGCTGGATCGATCCGATCATCAGTTTGATGGAGCAGGATGCAGCAATAGGTGCCTGCCAGCCCAAGCTGTTATCGTACTACAACCGGCACCTGTTTGAATATGCCGGTGCGGCGGGTGGATGGATCGATGCGCTGGGATATCCTTTTTCGCGCGGGCGGATATTTGACGGTCTCGAGGAAGACCAGGGGCAGTACGATGAGGTGGAAGAGGTTTTCTGGGCGAGTGGGGCCGCGATGTTTGTGCGGAGCCACATATTTCATGAACTCGGTGGTTTTGATGCGAGCTTTTTTGCACACCAGGAGGAGATCGATCTTTGCTGGCGGATGCAGTTGCTGGGGTATAAGATCATGGCCTGTCCGAAATCGGTAGTCTACCATGTGGGTGCGGGAACGCTGCCACGCGGGGGGCGCAAGGTTTTCCTGAATTTTCGCAATAACCTGATGATGTTGTCGAAGAATATGACCTGGCAGGAGCGGTTGTGGAAGTTGCCGGCGCGCTGGGTGCTGGATGAGATCTCGGCCTGGAAGGGATTGCTGGGAGGGGATACGGCATTTTTCAGGTCGATTATCCGGGCACACTGGGCCTGGTGGAGGTGGACATGCCGGAGAGATGGCAGGGTGAAACCGAGGCCGATGAGCAGCCTGACGGGGGTGTATGGCGGTACGGTGGTCTGGCAGCATTTTGTACTGCACCGCACGCGATTTTCCCAGATTGTGAAAAAGAACGGGGATTGATATGATTTTGCACCTTATTTTTGCAGGGATAATCCAACCCATATGTCTGAAATGATGCACGTTACCGAAGAAAGCGCTGACCGGGATATTACCAAAAACTGGGTCAATTCTTCGCGTTTCCTGTTCTACCTGCAGGTACTTATCACGGTTGCATTTTTATTGGGGGCCACTTACAAGCTGTACCAGCAGCGGTATAAGGGGCATCCTGACGTGGTGGTGCCGGACAATACGCTGTATACGCCCAAGTACAAGTAGCAATAAAAATTTTGTGGTGTAGTGCAGATGGTTATTTTTGCACTCCCGTAAAGGGGCAGTTCTTAACTTATTTATCAGCGGAAGTAGCTCATTTGGTAGAGCGCGACCTTGCCAAGGTCGAGGTGGCCGGTTCGAGCCCGGTCTTCCGCTCAGATCCCGCCAAAGGCGGGATTTTTTTTCGGTATACGGTTCTGGATCATGGAAACGCAAGACTGATAGTTGTGTTTTAGGCACACGCCCTGGTGGTGAAACCTGCCTGACGGCAGGCAGGCTGGGAGATACGCAGGATTAAAATCCTGGTTTTTAGGCACAGGCCCTGGTGGTGAAACTGGTAGACACGCAGGACTTAAAATCCTGTTCGCCGCAACGCGAGTGCGGGTTCAAGTCCCGCCTGGGGCACAAAAGCATGACGCCTGCATTCACAAAACCGCTTAAACATTGGATTTAGGCGGTTTTTGCTTTTATAAAGTGTCAATTTACATTCTTTCTTTGTAACGAATTACTTGCGAAATAGGCAAAAGTCTGGATTACACCTCAATAAGAATTGTGAACCGCCAATGAAAAATCAAACTGGGACTTAATTCGCAACTACCGAATGAGACTCATTAAAAATTGGAGGAAACCGTTTAATGGATAAAGTAGTTTGAAAATCGATGCTCACATCAACCCAGTTGATTTGAGTTAGACAGGCAGGATGGTGTAGAGGGGAGCGATGATTTTGCGAAACGCACAATGCAAGAAAAACGAAATGTAAAAATACTGAAAATCAGGGAGTTATTAAATTGGTGATCTCTGGAAATTTCAGTAACCTTTGTATTGGTGGCTATTTTGACAACACCTGCTATGACATTACTTTTATGTTGGATGGGAAAAGACTCAAGGAAAATTTCAAGTGTCTATATTGCTAGTGACAGCCGATTGTCCTGGGGCAGCACAAAAAAATATGACTACGGCAGAAAAGTTTTTGCCTTTCAAAACTCTCCTGACATTCTTGGATATTGTGGGGACGTTCTTTACCCAACCATAATTCTTACCCAAATAATGGAAATGGATAAGGACGGAATATTGTTTCCATACCAATCTACAAATCGAGAGAGAGTAGATATTTTATTTCGGGAGATAACACACAGGTTTGATACTTACCCCACGCAGGTTGCAATGAAAAACTCACTTGAAATTATTCATATTTCAAGGCAAAGTGAAATTGACTTTATTTGTTTTGTTTACAAATGGACAAAGAGTAAAGGGTGGACAAAAGCTGAGCAGCAAATTCCAGAAACTTCCGACAAAGTAATTATTTTAGGAAGTGGCAAAGATGAGTTCTTTAACAGGTACCTTGAATACTACAGAGGAAATAATGGAAAAACGAGCAGAGCTTTGTTTCAATGTCTTTGTCATACTTTATTGAAAATGCACGACCCACAATGTGGCGGCTCTCCACAACTTGTTGGATTGTATAATAGATATAATGGCAAGAACTTCGGTGTAATCTATGACAATAAATCGTATTTTCTTGGAAGAGAGATAGTCATTGAAAATAGCCTCAATAAAATAGAATGGCGTAATGAATTTTTTGAGCGTTGTGACGGATCTTTAAAAAAAATATTAGGCGGTGCTCAAAGACAGCCGGATGAGCTAAGACCGTAAAGAAGCGAGTCCCTTTACCTCCACTAAGTAGTCAAGAATAGTTTGGGGGTGGCGAGAAGAATGCCTGAGCCTTGGTGAAATTAAGTAGCCAAGGACTCATTAGGGTTTTAATAAGAGGGATTCGCGCTCTCCTCAAACTTCTACTTGTTTTGCATACGCTCTATAAGTTGAACTATTAGGTTGAAACAAAGCTAAAGAAAACAACAGCCGCTGCTTCAAACAATTAGGCTGGCAAAATATATCTTTCATGTGGCGGTACAAATTTCAGCATCAGCTTCATAGCGACCCAACTCGGCTCGTCAATATAATACTTCACTAAGCTTTCATACATTTATTCAACGGCAGTAGTCAGGCTTGAGGGAAGTACATGTCACAAATGCTTAAACCATGACCGCTATTTGGCTTCGGTTCCGGACTGGAAATCATTAAGAACGTGACCGGCAGGCACAAGTGGGTTGAAATTTATTACCTCCAAAAAAGAACACTAACTTTAATTTGAAAAATAGAGAACAGATTTTAGCAGAAATAAATACTTTGTCGGCAAGCAAAGGCTTTTTTAACGTTCTTATTAGACTGACTGCGATTAACCTAAACTCATTTGTCGATACTTTGGCGACAAGGGATTGGAGAAAACTTTTAAACCAGAATGAAATAGCTTTTTTATTTGGTTTTTGGCTAAAAAATAGGAATGCAAATTTTGGCGGGATATTAGACATACCCCAAACGGCTAACTACGTTCATGAACTTATGGATGAATTGCATTTATCGTTTATGAAAAAATTGCCAGAACCTTCAGAAAATGTCTCCTATAAAGAAATCTTTATAACAAGTTCAAGCCTTCAGGAGACCATATTTTATTCGGGAACTGGTGCGTATGATTATCAGTACATGGACTATTTAGAATCAAAATATAGCTATGACAAAGAATGGTTGAAATCTAAAAAGGATGTTGACATACAAACCTGTATCGATTTCTTTACATTCCTAAAGTCAGTTGTAAACTACAAATTAAACTTTAAAGGTCTGCCCGCAGATTCAATAGAAATCTATTCAATAGATAAAAATTGTTGCCTGTTTAAAAAGTATCCTGCTTTTTTAAAAGTTATTGATTTGTTTTCAATTAAGGACAACGATGTGCTTAATACCGAGTTTAATGATATTGGCGACCTTAATGTCTTTCTGCTCAAGCCAATTATTGATTCTGGGAATAAATTTATTTTTCCCTTTCCTTACCTTGTAGCTGAGTCGATTTTTGAGAGCCCATTTTATTGGATGCTTGACGATACTGGATATAAAAGTAAAGCTTTGAAAAACAGAGGGACGTGTGCCGAGGAGATAGTGAAAAAGGAACTTTGGAAAGTTTTCCCACCGGAGCGGGTATATAATAATGTGTTTGTAATGGCAAACAAGGCGACCAGACTGACAGATATTGACATTTGTGTTTTTTATGAAGAAACGCTAATAATATTTCAGGTAAAATCAAAGAAGCTAACTCAGTTATCTAAAAAAGGAAACCTTGAACAAATCAAATTAGATTTTTCTCAGGCAGTCGAAGATTCTTTTAATCAAATAAATAAAATATATGACCCAATAATAAAAAATAAATGTAATCTCGTTGATGAGCAAGGAAAGGAAGTGCTAAAAGCAGAGTCGATAAAGGAGATTTATTCGATTTGTATAGTTTTGGATAATTATCCTCCTCTACTAATCCATTCTAGAATATTCTATCAAGACAAGGACGCAACGCCAATTGCAATGACTATTTTTGATTTCCAAATTTTACTTAAATATTTGCATACGCCAGCATTATTTTTAGAATATATTCAAAAGCGTACAGTAAATTCTAAAACGATTTACACCGACACGGAACTTTCGTACTTAAAATATTTCATGACACATGGATTCGAAATGCCTGAAGATTCTGACTTATTAATGCTTGACGGAGATTTTGGGCAATACTTTGACAAACATTACTACATGCAATTGCTAAGCAGATATAGCCGTCGATTTCCAGATTTAATTGGAAACATCGGGCGTAATGAGGGATGCTTTTGCGGAAGTGGTATAAAATTTAAAAAATGCTGTGCTTACATTGGCTTCGAAGCACAGTAGCGAATACATTCAACTATTTCTTTTGAGTTTATTGAGTCGGGGAAAGGATAGTGTTGGCATTAAGCAACGTTGAGTGAAGGCTGTTGCTGTTTTGAATTTTTACATGGGGAACCGAATGTATAATAGTGTAATATTTATAACCTATTCTGCCCCTCTTCCATCGCCACCTCATACCCATGTCGCATATTCCGTTGCGGGAGCAACGAATTCAATGCCGAATATATCTTTCCAAACAAGTTGTTCACCGTATGCTCGGTGATGTGATTCTGGGGAACGGGTGCTGCTTCATGTACAAATGCAGGTTCCTCAATAATGCGCGGTAAGCGGGCCGCATTCTTGTGCAATTCTTCCTTCTTGAAAGCATATAACTGCAGAAGCATTACATACTTCTTATAATCCCGGCTCGACACGCCTGCCAGTGTCGGGTGCACTTGCGTCGCCCTCAACGCCACACCGGGATCTTTTACATATGTGCTGTAGATATTCGGCATACAGGTACTTATGCAATTTCCAGGCCACCGGAAAAAAAGCGCAAAAACAGGTGATTTTCTTACCCATCATGGGCAAAACATGAGGATAACTGCCCTATATTCTCAATTCTTCCGGACAAGAGGGCGGAACAGGAGGGAAAGGGACTGGCTGCGCGTAAAGTACTTGTAGATCCAGTTGATGAACACTACCAGCCGGTTTTTGAACCCGATGAGCAGGAAAAGGTGCAGGGTCATCCAGACGATCCAGGCAAAGAATCCCTGGAAACTGACCCGCGGCGTTTCAAGGTCCACCACCGCTTTTTTTCTGCCCACCGTGGCCATCGTACCTTTATTATGGTAAACGAATTCTTTGAGGGCTTTCGATTTTTCCATTCTTTTGAAATTGCGGGCAAGGTGCCGGGCCTGGTCAATGGCAACACTGGCAAGTTGCGGCAAGCCCTTGGGATACTTTTCTGTGTGCATAAAGGCGATGTCGCCCAACGCAAAAATATCAGTGGACCCGCTGACCCGGTTGAAAGCATCCACATCGATCCGGTTACCCGGCGCAACAATCGTTTGATCGAGCCCCGCGGGCAGGTTACCGGTAACGCCGGCTGCCCATATCACCAGTTCTGCAGGGATCTGCGTATCATCATGCAGCAGCACATTTTTTCCATCGTAGTTTTTTACACCGGTTCCGGTCCGCACGTGAATGCCCATTTCCTGAAGGTATTTATTGGCCTTTTGCGAAGAGGCCTCGCTCATATTGGCCAGCACTTTGGGCGAGCGCTCGAGCAGGTAGATGTTCATCCGCGAGAAATCCGTTTCCGGGTATTCTTCCGGCAATGTGAATTGCCTCATTTCCGCCAGTGCGCCTCCCAGTTCAATGCCGGTGGGCCCACCACCCACGATCACGATGTTTAAAAGCCGCTCAACTTCCTGTTCATCCGTGGAAATGCTGGCCTTTTCAAAATTGCTCAGCAACTGGTTGCGAAGCTGCAACGCCTCCCAGGTTGATTTCATCGGGAAAGCATTTTGCTTTACTTCCTCATTATTGAAGTAGTTGGTATCTGCCCCGGTAGCGATCACCAGGAAATCGTAAGGCAGCCTTCCGGCGGAAGTCTGTACAGCGTGGCCCTTAACGTCAATGCTTTGTATATCGGCTACCCGGATGTGGATATTCGGGCTCTTACGGAATATGTTCCGGGTAGGGAAGGAGATATTACTTGCGTCGAGGCTGGCAGTGGCTACCTGGTAAAAAAGCGGCTGGAACTGGTGATAATTGTTCTTATCGACCAGGGTAACTTCATATGCCTTTTCGCCATCGAGTTCCCTTGCGAGACGAAGACCGGCAAAACCGGCACCCAGGATGACTATTCTTTTTTGCAGCGGCATGGCTACTGATCCAGCAGGAACTGTTTTAGTTCTTTATCGAAATAATCAGGTTGTTCAATGTTGATCATGTGCGCCGCGTTGGGCACGATTACCTGGTGTACGTTTGGAATGGTACGTATCATGAATGCATTCTCCCGCTTTACTTCTTCCATGTCTTTGTCGCCGGTGAATACCAGGGTCGGCACCTGTATATTGGCCAACCGCGAAGAGGCTACAGGCTTGCTGAACAGCGGCCATCCCTGCTGGCGGTGCTGCAGCAGGCTGGTCAGCGTAGTGCTGTATACCTGGCTTCTTTCAGCCGGATCTACCTGCCTGGCCGTCCGTATCGGACCATCAAACCAATAATGCGTGAACACTTCGGCTGCCTGGGTCGTGTCTTTCGACTGGAGGGCATGATAAAATTGAGAAAGAAATGATTTGGTGGAGTCAGGCTTTGTCGGGTCTTCCCAGCCACTCAGTCCGGAGGACACGAGGATCAGTTTGCTGACGCGTTTGGGATAATCCAGTGCAAAATCGATGGCCGAAGTGCCACCGATGGACACGCCCGCAACAGCTGCTTTGTCTACATGCAGCGAGTCCAGTACAGTACGTAATACATCTGCGATGAGCACAGAGGAATCGCCCTTGCTTTTACCATGCCCGGGCAGGTCTATGGTAATGACCTGGTACCTGCGGGAAAAGCTATCCACCTGCTCCTGCCACATCTTGTGGTCCTGGAAGCCCGCATGAAGCAGCAAAATGGCTTCACCCTGCCCGGTGGACTCGTAATAAATGGTATCATTCCCCGCCACGGGTACAAATCCCGTCTTTTTTGGGATTTTTTCGGTTCGTCCGCAACCGACCAAAAGGCAGGTCGTGAACGTAACAGCAAGCAGCACAAGTAAATATCTTTTCATAGATCGGAATTAAGGGTTTTCGTTGAAAGGTCTTATCTATATGTAAAAAGTCGTGCCATTTTATACCCGCGGGACCCTTTAACCGGGTTCTGTTAATAAAACAAGCCCTTTGGGTTCCCGGGTGAGCCGTACTGGAATGCATACCCGGAGTATTGCTCTTATCCGCCGGGGCGGGTATGTCTTCCTCTTATCAGGTATTGACCTGCGGGTTATGAATGTGGCCGCAAGATACTAACCGTGTTCCGTCAACAAAAGAAGCTCTTTCAGATAGTCTCCCCAAATGGCCGGGTTGGAATGGGTGCCATGCCCATTGGTCTTGTCAGTGATCGGCAGCAGGATGTATCTTCCTTTTGACACGTTTTTGATTTCCCGGTCAAGAATGCCCAGCTCGGGTGGATTCACCTGGTCATCCGCGGAATTTACCGCAAACAATGGAGCTTTTATGGCAGCCAGGTGAGAGGATGGATCGTAGTCGCGCGACGCATCGAACTGGTAGATAAAATCGTTGGCATCAAGCAGGCCGAGGTAGCGGTTCCGGAGATTGTCCAGCATTCCATCGGCCAGCTCTCTTGTGGAGGCCGTTTTCTGCCATTGCAATGGGCTGCTGGTCATGAAGATCATCGATGAGATAGCGCCGGTAAGACCCAGTTTTGGTTCACTGGTATATTCCCCGTTTTTCCATTCAGGATCCATGCGTATCAGGTCAATGGCCATCTTTCGTTGTATACGGTTCCTTCCTGCAATGGCCACGGGCAAACTCGCCAGCGGCATTAACGCGTCCATGAAATCGGGGTAACGGTATCCCCAGACCCAGGTATGCATGCCGCCCATGGAAGTGCCCATTACCAGGCGCAGGTGGCTGATGCCCAGGTGTTCTGTCAGCAGGCGGTAATCTGCCGTCACCATATCGTCATAATTATATTTGGGAAACCGCATATGTAGGCCATCGCTGGGCTTACTTGATTTCCCGTGACCGATGCCATCCGGAAGGATAATAAAATATTTGTTGCCGTCCAGCAACTGACCTTTTTCAAAAAGTCCACCTGCAAACTGCGCTGTCAGGAAATTTTTTCCCGAGCCGGATGTGCCATGCATGATAAGGACGGCGTTGGTTATTTTTCCTTCCCCGTTCCGGGCCGGTGTTCCGATGGTGGTATAATGAATACGCAGCTGTGCCAGTGTTTCACCCGTATTGAACCGGAAATCACTGATCTGGTAATCTCCTTCAACAGGGGTGGGATAGGATTGCGCGATGCACAGGTATGGCAATAGAAAACAGCAGAACGTAGCGAAGAACAATCGTTTTTTCATGCACTGATATTTGCATTAAAGGTGCGATAAAATAGCCAAACTCACCCGGTAGCGGCGCGGGGGAGCGGTATCGGGTAGTTCAGCAGTTCCCGGGTTCGCCGCTGGTGATGCGCTGACAGGGATCAATGATCGTTATGGTGGCGTCCGTCTCAGCAGTACACTGAAAACCGGGAAATGGTCGCTGTATCCGCCGTGGTAGGTATTGCCAAGCCAGCTTCGCATCGGATGTCCTCTCTGTCGGCCTGCGTTTTCGGCCAGGAGGGGCTTGTTGAAAACATAGGACCGGTAGTAAAAGAACCCGGTTTGTGCCTTGTTCAGCCAGGTATACCCGAACAGGATCTGGTCGAACAGGTTCCAGGTATCCCCGTATGCGAGCGTACCAATACCGTCCTGGTAGATGTCGGCCCATGGGTTGAAAAATTCGCCGGGGTTCACCCTATTTTTTGATCCTTTCGATTTTAAGATACGAATGATGTCCCCATTGACCGGATCATCATTCAGATCACCCATGACGATGATCTTTGCCGCAGGGTCGGTACGCAACAGGTCATCGATATCGGTTCTGCAGGCAGCGGCTGCCGCAGCGCGGCTGCTCATCGTTTTCTCTTCCCCGCCAAGGCGGCTGGGCCAGTGATTTACATAGATATATATTGACTCGCCATCCAGGCTGCCTTTCACGAAAAGAATGTCCCGCGTATATCTCGACCGGATGCCGGCGGCTGGCAACCAAACGGGAATAGCGCGGCTTTCGGTCACATGAAAGTATCTGGGATCGTAGAGAAGGGCTACGTCGACACCCCGCGGATCGCGCGAATCGTAATGCACGAAACGGTAACAGTGCGCGGCCAGCGCAGGGTCGGCAACGAGATCATATAACACGTTGTCGTTCTCGACTTCCGCCAGGCCCGCCAATACCAGCCCCCCGGGAACCAGCTCCGTCCCGATTTGTGAAATGGCCGCGGCGAGATGGCTGATCTTTTCAAGATAAACGGTACGGGTATACATTCTTGTACCACCGGGGGTAAAATCAAGATCGTTTATTGCCGGGTCGTGTATTGTGTCATACAAATTTTCACAATTATAGAATGCAACGACCGTGGCCTCATAGGCAGCCCGCTGGCTGTTGCCGCCAACAGCGAGGAGAAGGTATACCGATAAGATGATGCCGTACTTCATATGGGCGTGTAAAAATGTAAAACTACCATTGCAGTGAAGCGGATACCAAATAAACCAATGTGTTTTATTTTCTCCTGACTAAAATCTTTTTTTTGGAAGCCGCACCGGCTGTGTTGTAATATTGTTTTTTCCAAAAGCCCTCACAACACCAGCTTAAGTGAAGGGCGCATGAAACACCACATTCCAGTTATCGCAATATTGGCTTTCCCCGCAGTCCTGCTCGCGCAGCACACCAGGCAGGTGAAACCACAGGAGAAACCCGGGCCGGTTCCCGATTCCGCCTTATCAGCGGATCGGGAGAAAGCTCCGGAAGGAATGTCCGTGCTTTTCGTGACCCAGGCTGATATTGACGGCAAGTACATGCAGGACCTTCCGGCGCTGGCAGAAAGCGCTACTGATTTTTTTGGATCGGCCGGCGGCAACGGGTTGGCCCTGCTGGGTTTCAGAAGGCGCGGTTACGCAGCCGGCATGCACACCATGCACCTGAATGGCGCATCTTTAGAGAACCTCGGCACCGGCAGTGTGGAAACGGCCGCGTTCGCGGGAGTAAGTCTGGGCTTTCACGAAAGGGAAACGGTGGCCGGCGCCGCTGCATTGCCCAATGCTTTCGGCAGCATAGGGAATAATGTTTGGATGGATGCATTTGCAGGTGACCAGCGATCGCGTACGGAGTTTTCCGCCGGCCTGTCAGACAGCCGCGAATCCGTACGGATATCGATCGTGCACCACACAGGGTTCAACCCTGGAAGATGGGCCGTGTCCGTTGCCTGCAGGCTGGCCATGTCCGGGGAAGGATATGTGCCGGGTACCTACTACAACGGATTCGACGGTGCCATCGCAATTGACAAAAAGCTGGGGAATAACCAGCGGCTATCACTTGTCGTTTTCGCATCGCCCACGGAGTCGGGCAAGCAGGGCGCTGCTGTTGCCGAAATGGATTCGCTCGCAGGGAATATTCCGTATAACCCATATTGGGGTTACCAGGGCAGCTATAAAAGAAACGCTTACATCACACGCGCACTGCAGCCGTCTGCGATCCTTTCAGGCATTCATGAATGGGGTACAGGTAACAGTATACGCGTTTCGCTCCTGGCCTCGAACGGTTACCACGAAAATACGAGTCTTGACTGGTATGCTGCACCCGATCCGCGCCCCGACTATTACCAGTACCTGCCATCTTTTTATCCCGCCCCGCTGGCTGCTTCCGTACAGGCACTGTTGCGCGGTAATGAACAATACCGGCAGATCAACTGGCAACGCCTGTATGAGGTAAACGAAACATCTTTTGAATCGGTGCCCGATGCCAATGGAATTGCAGGTAATATGGTTTCGGGCCGGCGGTCCCACTATGTCGTGGCCGCAGACATGGTGAATAGCCTGCGCGCGGGGTTGAACGTTATAATACATGCATCGTTTCGCAGGGGAATACGGGTGGTTGGCGGCGCGTCCTGGCAGTTTCAGTCCGACCGCAAGTACAGGAGACTCGAAGACCTGCTGGGCGGGGATTTTTTTCTGGATGTGAACCAGTTTGCACAGTCTTCATTTCCGCTGAACACAAATGCCACACAGAGTGATCTCCATCATATCAATCACATTATTCATGCGAATGAAGTGTATGGGTATGACTACCAGCTTCGATTGTCCAGGAACATGGCATGGGCGCAGGTGACTAAGCCGTTCCATCGGGGCGAGGCGTTCCTGGCTATTGAAAGCACGCAGTTTCAGTTCCAGCGGGAAGGCAATATGCAAAACGGACTTTTCCCCGATCATTCCTTTGGCAGCTCTCCGAAAACAAGTTTTTTTACCGTCGCAGTGAAAGCAGGAGCAGCAATTCAATTGAACGGTCACCAATCATTCTTTTTGCATGCGGCCTGTATGCAGCGGCCGCCGCTGCCTCAAAATGTATATCTCTCTGAACGAACAAAAGATATTCAGCAGCAAAATCTCAGACCTGAAACATTGATCTCGGTCGAGGGCGGCTACCAGCTGCAAACGAGTGTATGGTCCGCCACCGGTACGCTGTATGCCACACAGGAAGATCATGTATCGCAGGTCCTGACGTATTATGATGACGATCTCCATACACTTGTAAACGATGCACTCAGCGGAATAGGCAGGAGCTACGTGGGGGTTGAAATAGCCGGCCGGTTCAATTATCACAGGAAACTCACCATCGGTGCCAGTCTTGCTGTAGGGAAGTATATCTATACAACGCGACCGCAAGCCATCGTGACAGCAGATAACTCAGTCACGGTCTTATCACTGGACACACTGTATATAAAACAATTCCGGTTGGCAGGTACGCCACAGCAAGCGATCTCGGTGCGGGCCCAATATTCCATTTCCGGCAACTGGCGTGCTTCACTTACCATGGCGTATGGTGATGGTCGGTGGCTCGATTTTAACCCGATCAGGCGAACGTTCCGGGCAGTTCAAAATATCGTCGCCGAAAGTACGGCCTGGCATTCAGTACTGGATGAGGGAAAACTGTCTCCCGAAGCGATAGTAGTCGCATCTGCAGGTTATTCGTGTAAGGCACCTCGCAGCTGGAAACTAAAAAAGCAGGCATTCATAGCGTTGGATGGGCGGATACAGAACCTGACCGGCAATGCGCACATTCCTGTAGTGGCAGCAGAGCAGCTGAGGTTCGATTTTCAGGGGCATGATCCGGCGAAATTTCCACCCAAGTACCTCTATGCATTCGGCCTGAACTATTCACTCACAGCCAGCATCCGGTTTTAATTCAATCCTTAAAAAACTGCAGCAATGAACAACAGACATTTGATAATATTTTCTTTCACGGCAGTATTGCTGTGTTGCCTGTCGTGTAAAAAAAATTTCGATCAACCGCCACTGGCCTCAGATCCGGGCATTGTCGCTAACACTTCGATACGGGCATTAAAGACCCTCCACACGAACGGTAGTTTTGAGCAAATCAGGAATGGAGTGGTCATTTCCGGAGTCGTCGTTGCAGACGACAGGAGCGGCAACTTGTATAAGGAAATATGCATCGAGGATTCGACCGGCGGCATCACGGTCAAGCTGGACCGGTCGGGGCTGTATACAGACTACCCTGTCGGGCGGAAGATATTTATCAAGTGCGATGGACTGTGGCTGAGCGATTACGGTCATCTCATTCAACTGGGAATGGTGGATAAAAGCACACCAGCCAATCCGCAACTGGCCGGAATTCCCGCAACCTTGTTCAATACCTACCTTTTCCGGGGCAGCCTGGGCAATCAAGTCGTTCCCAGGCTTATTTCGCTGGATCAGTTGAACGACTCATTGCAGAGCATGCTGATACAGGTTCAACAGGTGCAGATCGCTGCAGCAGACACTGCCAAAACATATGGGGATACCTCCGCAGCGAAGGGTAACCTGTCCCTGGGTGTGACCGATTGTGCCGGTAAAAAAGCAGTTATATATACAAGCGGATACGCAACGTTTGCAGGTACGAAAGCGGCAACGGGTAGTGGAACGCTTACTGCGATATACTTTGTGTATAACAGCACCGTGGAATTTATTGTTCGTGATACGTCCGATCTGCGGATGACCAATCCACGTTGCGGCAGCGCCGCCGCCACCATTCGTTCGATCCGGACGCTGTATACAGGGAGGGATATGAAACTGGGCACCTATCAACTCGGCGGCACCGTTGTGTCAGATGCAGTAAACAAAAACGTTTCCAGCGGAACGATGGTGGTGCAGGACGGAACGGCTGGAATTTTTGTATACCCGGGTGCAACAGTTTCCGCGCGAATGGGCGATTCGGTTTCCCTGAATGTCTCCGGGGACTCGCTGATCAACTATCATGGATCGCTGGAAATCAAGATTCCGTCCGGCGGCGCTCAGCCGGTCATTGTGGCCACGGGGCGATCGGTCGTTCCCAAGTCGCTGACAGTGTCGCAGTTAAACGCTGCGATCGACTCACTCTCGGGAATGCTGGTTACAGTGGCGGGGGCGTCAGTTACTTCCGGCGGAACATACGCGGGTAGCAGGACCCTCGCTGACAACACCGGGCAGATCGTTCTTTACACAAATGCCGCCGCATCGTTTGCAGGCACAAGTATACCTTCAGGGCCATGCAGCTGGACGGGATATGCCAGTGTATTTGATGCCGTGAAACAACTGCAGATCAGGAACACGTCCGATGTATCGATACCCTCTGCGGCCCCTGCGGGGAACGGCACAGGAATCAGCCTGGATCATTCGCCATACCTCATCAATTTTGACAATCTTGGAAGCGGGTTACCTCCCGGGGTGTCGGTCAAACTGGGCAGCACCACTACATCTGCCGGCACCGATGGTCCTTTTGCTGCCAATAAAGCATTATGGAATGCGTCGGGCGCAGGATTCAAAAACTTCGCATCGGCGGCTGTACTGGCAGGTTCTGCGAATCAGGGTAGCCAGGACAATGCCACTAATCGTGCGCTTGGCGTTCGACAAACCAGTTCGGCGGGGTATGATCCCGGGGCTGCGTTCGTCTTCCAGATCAACAATACAAGTGGCAAGTCAAATTTTGTCCTTGATTTCCTGTTGGAGTCACTCGACAGCACTGCAGGAAGAACAGTGGTATGGAGGGTGGACTACACAGCGGGGAGCAACCCAATACTGTTCACGACGGTTGCGCAGAACCTTGTTACAACAGGCTCGTTTATTAACATCCCCGTAAATGTGAAGTTTGGTAATGTATTGGACGATCTTCCGGGACCGGTATGGATGCGGATCGTGAATTTATCAGCCAGTACGGGCTCGGGCAGCCGGCCCGCTACGGCGATAGATGATGTGAAGATATCGTGGGACTGAGTTGGATGATGTAGGAAACTTTACCAATATAATTGACATCGGAAGGTATCGGCGTTTCCAGGTATAGAGGATGGAACCGGAAGAGGAATGTGAGGGACGACCGCCGGCGAAGCGACCATGCGCGCAGCCAACGACGTTTTTTTACCGTGTTCCAGGTCGCCTAAATCGAGATGGTTTTATTCATTAAGATCGGGTTGACGCGGCTGCAGCTATTATCCGGCATCATTGCGCCGAAAGCATTGAGGGTAACACAAAAAATGTTTTTTGACTTCCCAAAAAGATAGATGGTCAGCCATAGCAGGTTGGTAAGAGATACGCTTCAGCTATTATCAGGCATCTTTGCGCCGAAAGCAATGGGGGCAATACAGAACCTTTTTTTGGTTTCCCCATTAAGATTGCATTGTCCACAATAACAGAGTGGGGGAGATACGCTGCAGCTATTATCGACCTCATTGTACCGAAAGCAACGAGGGCAACACAGAAACGTTTTTTGACTTTCCCATTAAGATAGCACGGTCAACCATAACAGGGGGGAGATACGCTGCAACCATTGAGTGAGCCGGCATGTTCAGCTTACTCGTAAGCATATTCAATTTTGCCTATGACATTCTTCTGTTTGTCATAGCACACTTCTTCTTTTTTTAGTCCCGAATCGGTATAGACATACTTCCAGGTGGTATAATTGCTGCTGTTGGCCGGCACCTGCGTCATTTGGGTGAGTCTGCCCGTTGCATCGTACTCAAAAAGAAAATCCGGCAACAGTTTGCTGACTCTTTTATTGAACCGTACAATATCGGTCAGCAGGTGCTTGTCGTTGTAATAGTAGTAATAGGTCTCCAATTCACGGTTGTTCTTTTTCCAGTGTTCTTCAGCAGGATTGCCCAGATCATCGTAAACGAATGTAATACGTGTTGAATCCAGCTTGTTTTTGAGTTTGAGCATCTGGTCCGGAAGACCGTTCACTTTGTATTGCCAGATATGCGTTTCAACGGATTGGGATTTAAGTGAAGTATCCATACTTGTTGAAGTGATCGTACTGACGCGGCCTTTCTCGTCATATGAGTACTCCGTTTTAGTTTCCACACCTCTTTTTGTTTCATCGGTCCGGCGAAGCCTATTTGTCAAATAATAGGACGTGAGCACGCTCGAAGCACCAGTCGAAATATTCGAGCTGGTTGTCATTTTTGTCCAGTCTGCGGTAAACTCCTCTTCCAGGAAAAAACCTTCGCTTGGCTTGCCATCCGCCTCGAAACTGGTAACTTTTACCTTGTGTATTTTGGCGGTTTTTAAGAGTTGGTACTGCCGGTTGCCCTGGTCATTACTGAGTATGTCATTATAATAATACTGACCGTAGCCGTGAAAAATCACCAGGAGAAGGGGCAGGATCAGCATTTTTTTCATACGGGAAGAGAATTTCAGATCAAAATTACGCCTAAGGTTATCAACATTCAAAAAACAGTTTGTGCCGGAAAGGGCGGCGAAGAACATTGTTATGTATTTTTAGTCAAACCTTAACACGTGTCTCATAACGCTGAACGAAAGGAAAAAGACTGCCTGAACTGCGGTACCCATGTAGTGGGACGATATTGTCATCACTGTGGCCAGGAAAACATTGCCCCGAAAGAGTCTTTCTGGCATCTTATCACCCACCTCGTGTACGACATCGTTCATTTCGACGGGAAGTTCTTTAGCACCGTGAAATTCCTGCTGTTCAGACCCGGCTACCTTTCAAAAGAATATGTAAAGGGGCGACGAACGTCATACCTGCATCCCGTACGAATGTACGTGTTCGTTTCGGCGATTTTCTTCCTCTTCTTTCTTTCGGTGCTGAAGCCCGATGGGATAGTAAAGGTAAACGAGAACAAAAAGACGGCGGCGGCGGTGCTCAAGAGACTCAATATTGATAAAGGGGAGCTGGATTCGGTGTTGCTTGATACGAACGTGCCCGAGGGAGATAAGATCAAAATAAAGCAAAGCATCGCAAACGTAGAAGATGATATTGCCAGCGTACAGGAAGATTCAACCCGGAAGGATCACCTCAAATCGCATTCAAAGGCCGGTATCATGTTCGATACGGACGATAGCGTGAAATACCATAGCCTGGAAGAGTACGATTCAGTACAAAAAGCGCGTCCCCCGGCGCAGCGGGATGGCTGGGTCGTAAGGCAGTTCCAAAAAAAGAATATTGATATCAGGAACAAATACGGCGATAACTCCAATCAATTCATGGACGATGTAAAGGAGCATTTCTTACACACCTTTCCGCAGATTCTATTTGTTTCGCTTCCCCTTTTCGCGCTCATCCTGCAATTGCTCTACGTCCGGCGGCGGAAACAATTCTATTATGCCGACCATGTCGTCTATACGCTTCACTTATACTGTGCCACGTTCGTATTGTTCTTCCTGCTGCTGCTCATTTCGAAATTGTCTGAACTGCATTATATGAACTGGATCAGCTATCTCAAGTATGCGATCTGGCTGTACCTGATATATTATTCCTATAAATCCCTCCGCGTTTTCTATGGTCAGAGAAGAGGGAAAACGATCGGAAAGTGGATCCTCCTCAATTTTATGAGCTTTATTATGATAGGGATCCTTTTTTCGGTATTCTTCATGATTTCGCTATTCCTGTTATAGCGGATCGGTACTAATACAAAAAACGATGAACACGGATACAAAGAATGCCCAATTAGCGTCGAGCTTCCTGGGGCTGAATGCCATTATGAAAGAGCTGCGCGAAAAATGCCCCTGGGATCGCAAGCAGACCATACATACCCTTCGTTCCATGACCGTGGAAGAAACCTATGAACTGACCGATGCCATCATGGAAGATAACTGGCAGGGTATCAGGGAAGAATTGGGTGATTTGGTGCTCCACATTGTCTTCTACGCAACGATAGCAGAAGAACAGGGGCAGTTTACCCTGGACGACGTGCTTCGCGGGATCTCCGATAAGCTGGTAAAACGGCACCCGCATATCTATGGCGACGTAAAAGTGCAGAACGAGGAAGATGTAAAAAGGAACTGGGAAAAGATCAAACTGGCGGAAGGCAAGAAAAGTGTGCTGGAAGGCGTTCCCGTTTCTCTTCCAGCCGTCGTAAAGGCGATCCGGATACAGGAAAAAGCCCGGCAAACAGGTTTCGAATGGAAAAACCCGGAAGATGTCTGGGAAAAGGTGAAGGAAGAAATGGCGGAACTGCAGGAAGCCGTTGCGTTGCAGAGCCCGGAAAAAATGGAAGATGAAATGGGGGATGTGTTGTTCAGCCTGGTGAACTATGCACGATTTTTGCAGGTAGATGCGGAAACCGCGCTGGAAAGAACAAACCGTAAATTCATGACAAGGTTCCGCAAGATGGAAGAAATGGCCGCTGCGATAGGCAGGCCCTTAACGGATATGAGCCTGGAAGAAATGGATGCTATCTGGAACGAGGTCAAAAAAATGCAAACCCCTTAATACTTGATCAGTACACTCAGAAAGGCAGCCTATAAACACGGGTACCTCGCTATCGCGGCTGCCTGGCTGTTTACTTTTTCGTTTATCGCCGTAAACTACTGGGGCTATGAATCCTCCCCCAGCAAAACACGGGACAAGATCGAAAGCCGCCTTGCCCACTCCGAAAGGAATTTTCTTGCCATAACCCGTGATACCGCACTCCTTTCTTCCTTTGAAGACACCGTCATCCGCGGTAAGGAACGATTGCTTGTTAGTGAACCCTATGGCATATTTGCCTATACCCTCAACGATGTACATCATCCGATACTTGTTTACTGGAACAGCAACCGGTTTTACGTGCGGAACAAAGAACTCCAGTTACCCGATGGGAACTATTTTGTAAAATATGCCAATAATAACAGCCATTTCGAGGTGGTTCGCCGTACCGTTACCTTCAAAGGACAAACACTTGTGCTGGTGGGCGTGCTGCCTGTGAGGTGGGAATATTTTTTTCATAACCGCTATCTCCAGAGCGGTTTCGACGGTTATCCCGGACTCGATGCCCAGTATGAGCTCAGCGATTCCACCGGATCATTTCCCGTCAGGACCCTCGAAGGACAGCCATTGTTCGGTATCCGTCTCCGTGAAGGAAAATCATACGCGGGCGGATACGACACCGTTACGATCATCCTGCGGAGCCTTGCCGTAGTACTCCTTCTTTTCTTTCTCAACGCAGTGGCCATCGAAGTCACGGCAGTACGCGGTTTTGCCGCCGGGTTCCTGCTATTGCTCGGCGGGATCGCATTGTTCAGACTGCTCGCGTGGAAATTTGACTTCCCGTTCGACTATGGAAGGCTTACCCTTTTCAAACCATATGCTTCCCAGGTTGGCTGGCTGGATCATTCGCCCGGAGACCTGCTCATCGATTCTATCCTGGCATTCTGGATCATTAGTTTTCTCAGGCGTTACTGGGCGAAAATCCTTTCACTGTTTTCTCCCGGTTCACAAAGGAAACTGGCATTCGTTTCCCTGACATTTCTTGTGCTGACCTGCTTCTTGGCAGCCGGTATCATCCGAAACCTCGTTCTGGACTCGGGGATATCTTTCAATGTCACCGACCTTTCACAGCTGAACATTTACAGTGTCATCAGTTTTGTGATCATTTCGCTGGTAGCACTTTGTTTTTTTTCGGTGTCGCATATGTTGCTCAGGCCCGCAATAGACGGGCATCTGGAACTCTATATCCAGGTCCTGATCGTTCTGGCCTCGGGGTTGATATACCTCACGGCAGGGATAGGTCATCAATATACCGTCTCCAACATGGGTGTATTGACCTGGCTGGCGCTGTACCTGGTGGTACTGCATCTCAGGAAACAGGATGTCCGGCTCCCGGTAATAGCTTCTTCTTTTTTTGTTTTCTGGGTGATGTTTTTTGCCGTGTCTGTCAGCCTGCTGATGATGCATGAGAATCGCATCGTTGAAATGGAGCAGCGTAAGAAATTTGCAGAACAGCTGGCGCGCCAGGTTGACCCGATGGAAGACGCGATGCTGCAGGTGTCCGCCACCAATTTCAGCAACAAAACACTGTCCGATAGTTTTTTCAAATTCTATTCCGAAGCGTCCAACAAGCAGATCAAGGACAGCCTCGTGAAAAGAAATTTCATGGGCAATTTCAACCAGTACGAGACGCGTATATATACGTTCGATAGCCTTTATCATCCCCTCTATAACGACGATTCCGTGAGTTATGCCGATGTGCGCACCATTATCCTGAACCAGGCCAGGCCGGAAGCGGTTCCGGGGTTGTACAGCTACCAGGTGGGAGGTGAGAAGCCAAGTTATATCTATGAGAACAACCTTCCGCACAAGGGCAGCCTGTACGTCATTACCAAATCAAAGAAATTCAGGAGCGAAGCACTTTTCCCCGAACTTTTCAAGCAATCGGATGAGGAGTTTCCCGTGAGTAATACCGATTATATGTATGCCATTTACAGCAATGGCAAACTGGTGTATCGCTTCAACGAATATACGTTCCCCTCCCAGGTGCCGCGCGAGGTGGGGCAGCAGCAATTTGAAATAAGATACAATGGCGACTTCAGTGAGCTCTGGTTCAGCGGCGGAAACGGCAAAAAGGTGCTCGTTGTACAGCGGGATGCTACCATGCTGGAACTGATAACGCTGTTTGCCTACCTGTTCTGTTCATCCCTGCTGGCGGCCATTCTTTTCTACCTGGCCGAATCTTTTGCCCGGCTGCGCTTTCGCCTGGGCGGTATTCGCAAATGGTTTCGTTTCAGCATACGCTCCCAGATACATACGACGATCATCTTTGTGAGTGTTTTTTCTTTCCTGGTGGTAGGCGCCGCAACGGTATACTTTTTTATAGTGCGGTTCAATGAAAGTAACCGCGAGAGGCTATCGAAAGCGATCCAGATCATGGCCAATGAGATTGAAAGCGATACCCGTACGCCACTCGTTTTCGACAACACGGTAACAAGCAACCTCGCCGGCTCGAAATACCTCGAAAGGAAAATATACGAGATATCCGAACTGCACAACATGGATGTTAATTTCTACGACATGAACGGCACCCTGAGGGTGTCTACACAACCCTACATCTTTTATAAGCGGCTATTGAGCGACAAAATGCACCCCGATGCCTTTTATGCCCTCAACCAGAACAAGGTCCTTCCTTTTGTGCAGCAGGAAAAGATCGGCAACCTTTCTT
>Ga0206919_1059_pt1 | contig 25975 bp, 23 predicted proteins | sample Alteio_BWOrgHeat_67_FD_152962 | JGI IMG/M metagenome (GOLD analysis project Ga0206919, IMG submission 152962) | Enriched cells from forest soil in Barre Woods Harvard Forest LTER site, Petersham, Massachusetts, United States -... | ecosystem: Environmental > Terrestrial > Soil > Temperate forest >... | reverse complement strand
AGCTCAAACCTGAAGCCCGTAACCTGTTGCGACGGCGAAACATAATAGATAAGATTGCCATATCCTTTTTTTGCCACTGCCAGTTCAAAGAATTCTGCGCCGATGTGGTGCAATTCAAAATGGCCGGCGCTGTCTGTCAGTACACCGTGTGAAGACTGGTCAACAAACACCATCGCACCCGCAACGGGGTTGCGCGTTCCTATATCGATCACTTTGCCCGACACGTCAAATCCCTGCGAAAAAACAAAGGTTGGCACCAGCAACAAGACAAATAGTTTTTTCATGCGGCAGGCATTGGGAGGTCAGTATAACATTCTCACTTTAATCGTTTCGCGTACATCCTTCAATAATTCCAGCGCTTTGTTCGACAGGCGCTTGTCCACATCCAGCACGGCATACCCGATAAGGTCGTTGGTCTTCAGGTACTGCCCGACTATATTGATGTTATTGTCTGAGAGACGGGTATTGATGGCCCCGAGTACGCCCGGAACATTCCGGTGGATGTGCAGGATGCGGTGTGCGCCATCCACGGGTGGCAGCCCGATAGGCGGCACTGTATGTGACCCGTTGGTGATCCCTTTTTCCAGGTAGTTGAGCAATTTGGCGCTTACGTCTTCCCCGATATTCTCCTGGGCTTCTTCGGTGGATCCACCGATATGGGGAGTCAGTATCACATTGGAAAGCCCTTGCAGTGGTGTTATAAAACGCTCTCCATTTTTCTCTGGCTCAGAAGGATAAACATCCACTGCGGCACCACTCAGCCGTCCTTCGCGCAATGCCTTTGCCAGTGCCGGCAGATCCACCACTTCCCCGCGGGCATAGTTGAGAAGGATCGCTCCTTTTTTGCAATGCCTGATGGTGGTTTTGTTGATGAGTTCACGCGTTTGGTCGTTGCCCGGCACATGCAGCGAAATGATATCTGACTTCGACAGCAGTTCCTTCAGGCTGCCCGCCGCAACGGCATTGCCGAGGGGCAGCCGCGTTTCAATATCGTAAAACAACACTTTCATTCCCAGCCCCTCTGCCAGCACGCTCACCTGCGAGCCGATGTTTCCATAACCCACCAGGCCCAGTGTTTTGCCACGCAGTTCATAGCTGCCCATTGCCTCTTTTTTCCAGATCCCTTCATGCGCTGCCTTGTTTTTATCGGGTATTCTTCGGATGAGCATGATGGAGAGACCGATGATCAGTTCCGCTACACTCCGGGTATTACTATAAGGCGCATTGAAAACAACGATCCCTCTTTTTGTTGCCTCCGCCAGGTCTACCTGGTTCACGCCGATACAGAAACAACCGATTGCCTGTAATTTTTGTGCGGCCGCCATTACCCTGGGAGATATCTGAGTCTTGGAGCGGATACCCAGCAGGTGCACGTCCTTTACCGCCGCTACCAGGGCGTCTTCGCCCAATGCGCCATTGAGACGGCGCACATTGCTATAGCCCTGCTGCCGGAATTGTTCCACCGCCCTGTCGCTGATGTTTTCCAGGAAAAGTACCTGGATCTTCTCTTTGGGGTAACTGGTTGCCGCCTGCTTGCTCATGAACAAAGATTTGGATCGATAAAATAAAGACGGCAGCTGTTAGTATCGCCCCTTGCGGGCGCGACGATCCTACAAAAGAAGCACAAAGAAAAATAAAAAGAAAATATTTTATCACTGAGGGCGTTAATGAAGGCGACACCAACCCTTTCACCGCCCTTAACTTCTATCTTTGCGCGCCTTTGGTACAAAATTTATGTCATATCGATAAAGCGATCCGGATGCGTTGTTTTATACTTGCCCATTTTTTTCTTATATTTTATTCATGCCAGTCACAACATCCCGAGAAAGCTGCAGAGCTCCGCTACCCCAGTGTGAATCCTGTGGCACCAGTTGCACACTTATCACAGAAAGAAAAGGACTATTATGCGGCCAGAATAGAACCTCTGTATGAAAAAATGCTGCTCCGCACGGGCTTTAACGGCGAGATCCTGATGGCCAAGAATGGGGATGTTGTGTTTGAGGACTACCATGGAACTATCAATTTCAAGACCCATGAGCCCATTACCAGCAACTCGGTGTTCCATGTGGCATCGGTTTCCAAGACTTTTACGGCAATGACGGTGCTTCGTCTTATGGAGCAGAAAAAGTTGGATATCAACGATTTAGTGTCGAAATACCTGCCCGGGTTTCCCTATCCCGGCGTGACCATCAAACACCTGCTCTCGCACCGGAGCGGCCTGCCCGAATACCTTCATTTCCTGGATCCCACCACGGTGATCGTTAGCCGGAAGAAAAATAAATCAGGCAGATGGGTCACTACCCGCAAAGTAGTGAGAAATGTTACTGACGATCAATCCTTTATGACGAATGAGGGATTGCTGCAGTACCTGATCGAAAAACATCCGCCCGCACTGCCGCCCGGCCGCGCCTTTAATTATTGCAATACCAATTTTGCCCTGCTGGCGCTGATCGTTGAGAAAGTAACGCAGGAACCCTTTCCCCAGTATATGAAAGACAGTGTCTTCAACCGGCTGGGCCTGAAGGACACTTATATATTCAGCTACCACGATGTATCGAATTATATTCCCTCCTATAGCGGCAGCCGGCCCTGGATGCTGGAAAAGCCCGACCTGGTATATGGCGATAAAAATGTATATACCAACGTACGCGACCTGCTGGCCTGGGACCAGGCGCTCTATAATGGAAGCGTAGTAAGCCAGGCTACGCTGGACATGGCCTATACGCCCTATAGCAACGAAAAGCGCAGCAAACACAATTACGGACTGGGCTGGCACCTGCTGATCAATCCCCCCAACCCCGAAGTTGTATACCACAATGGCAAATACCACGGCAACAACGCCGTTTTCCTTCGGCTGACGAGCGACATGGCCACCCTGATCATCCTGGGGAACAAATACAACGGAAATATCTACAAGGCCAAGGACCTTTCTTCCGTGTTCACCAATAAAATAGATACCACCGAGTTGAAGAACTGATCCTTTCCCGTTTCAAGGTCGGGTAGCGCGCAGCACGATCTTCCTGCGGATTTATGCCGCTTTGTGCCCCGGAGATGGACGAAATACCTTACATCTTGACAATGAAACCCTTATTTTTGCCGTCCTTAGAAAAACACATACAAGTTTGCTTATGAACAATCTGTTTTATGCTGTTCCGGCCATGGGCGTACTGGGCCTTCTTTACACGTTGATCAAGTTCAACTGGGTATCCCGTCAGGATGCGGGCACCCCGAGGATGCAGGAGATAAGTGCCTACATCGCCGAGGGAGCCATGGCCTTTCTAAAGGCAGAGTGGAAAATACTTTCCTATTTTGTCGTTATCGTTGCCGTACTGCTCGGCGTGATGGCACAAAGCAATTCGAACTCCCACTGGACGATCTCGCTGGCATTCATTTTCGGCGCCATTTGCAGCGCCACGGCAGGATATATCGGTATGAAGGTGGCTACCAAAGCCAATGTACGAACGGCACAGGCCGCACGCACCAGCCTTTCGAAGGCGCTTTCTGTTTCGTTTACGGGGGGCTCGGTCATGGGACTGGGCGTTGCAGGGCTGGCAGTGCTGGGCCTGGGAGGCCTTTTTATCGTGTTGAAACATTTTTTTGCTCCCGGCGCAGCGGCCAATTCGGAGGAGATGGTGAAAACCATAGAGATCCTTACTGGCTTTTCCCTCGGAGCGGAATCGATCGCGTTGTTTGCACGCGTGGGCGGTGGTATCTATACCAAGGCGGCCGATGTGGGCGCTGATCTCGTTGGTAAAGTGGAAGCAGGTATTCCGGAAGATGATCCCCGCAATCCTGCAACGATCGCCGATAACGTGGGCGACAATGTGGGCGATGTCGCCGGTATGGGCGCCGATCTGTTTGGTTCCTATGTTGCTACTGTTCTGGCAACAATGGTATTAGGGCAGGAGGCTATTTCCAATGACCAGTTTGGCGGCTATTCCCCCATCCTGCTGCCAATGCTGATCGCCGGCGTGGGCATCATTTTTTCTATCCTGGGAACCTTTTTTGTACGCATCAGCGACTCGGCGGGTGTTAATACCGCCAATGTGCAGAAAGCGCTCAACATGGGCAACTGGGGTTCGATCATTTTGACAGCTATCGCCAGCGCGGCGCTGGTGTACTATATCCTTCCCGAAACCCCCATTTACCTGAAACGCGATTTTGTAGCAAACAACCCTGCACAGATCATTTCCGGTGCCGTATCCATCACCCGGAATGGTGTGATGGGCGCTATCCTGATCGGGCTCGGCGTGGGCACGCTCATGAGCATCATCACAGAATATTATACGGCCATGGGCAAGAGACCGGTGCTTTCCATTATCCGGCAGTCCTCTACAGGGCATGCCACTAATGTGATCGGCGGCCTGGCAGTAGGCATGCAGTCCACCTTCTTCCCCATCCTCGTGCTGGCAGGCGGTATCTGGGGTTCGTATCATTGCGCCGGTCTTTACGGTGTGGCCATTGCAGCAGCCGGCATGATGGCGACAACGGCCATGCAGCTTGCCATCGATGCATTTGGACCTATCGCCGATAATGCAGGGGGTATTGCGGAAATGAGTGAACTGCCCAAAGAGGTTCGTGAAAAAACAGATGTGCTCGATGCAGTGGGTAATACCACGGCGGCCACTGGTAAAGGCTTTGCTATCGCATCGGCGGCACTGACAGCGCTGGCTTTGTTTGCCGCCTACGTAGGCGTGATCAACCACAACGGTTACGAAATGGCAGGGATTGATATCTATAAAGCGAAAGTCCTGGCCTCCCTGTTCGTGGGCGGCATGATCCCTTTCATATTTTCTTCATTAGCTATCCGCGCAGTCGGCGAGGCCGCCATGGCAATGGTGGAAGAAGTAAGAAGGCAATTCAAGACCATCCCTGGCATCATGGAAGGGACCGGCAAGCCCGAATACGATAAATGTGTTGCTATCTCTACGGAAGCATCCATCAAAAAAATGATGCTGCCCGGCGCCATCGCTATCGTTTCTCCGCTGATCATCGGGTTCGGTGTAGGACCTGAGGCGCTGGGCGGTTTTCTAGCTGGTGCCACTGTTACGGGTGTATTGATGGGAATGTTCCAGAACAATGCCGGCGGTGCCTGGGACAATGCCAAGAAATCATTTGAAAAAGGTGTGGAGATCAATGGGGAGATGTTTTACAAGAAATCGGAGCCGCATAAGGCATCTGTAACGGGTGACACGGTCGGAGACCCGTTCAAGGATACATCCGGTCCTTCCATGAACATCCTGATCAAACTGATGTCAATCGTTTCGCTGGTCATCGCCCCTACCCTGGCACAACTGCATAAATCGGATGTGCCGCATATCTCCAATACCGCGGCGGTGGAAAAGAAAATAGAATGGCAGATAAAAAAATAGGCTGATCTTAATCAACATACAAAACCCGGTCGCGTCTGCTGCCGGGTTTTTTTGTGGGTGGTGGCAGGCAGCCTAGGAGGTTACCCAACCTTATAGGTTACCCAACCTTATAGGTTACCCAACCTCCTAATTCGTTAAAAAAATAAGCCGTTTACAGGCGGCTTGGTTTTTTGAAAGATATTCCATAGGTTTGTTTACGAAATTAATCGTATAAAATTATGGGATCCTCAAAAACGGTCAAACCAACGGAAAGTGAGCTGGAAATCCTGCGTATTTTATGGGACAAGGAGAAGGCTACGGTAAGGGAAGTACACGAATCGCTCAGCGAACACAAAGATGCCGGATATACTACCACCCTCAAGCTGATGCAGATCATGTTTGAAAAAGGTATAGTAAAAAGAGACGACAGCAACAAAACGCATATTTACCAGGCCAACATCAGCAGAGAAAATACACAGCAACAGTTCGTGGGCAAAATGATCCATACGCTTTTCAGTGGTTCTTCTTCCCAACTGGTGATGCAGGCCCTCGGCAGCAACCGGCATAGCGCCGCCGAACTGGAAGAAATTCAGCAATTGCTCAACAACCTGAAAAAACAGTAATTCATGCAGCCGGCCTTCCACTCCGCTTTTCTGCAGTCGCTGGGGTATGCTATCGCCAATAGCCTCTGGCAAATGGCGATCGTGTGGGCCGTTTTTGCCCTGTTCAATCTACTCGGCAAACCGGGCTCTGCGGCACGGTACCGCCTCGCAGCGATGGCACAGTTTGCAGGTTTCGCCTGGTTCCTGAGCACTTTCTGGTTTTATTATACCCGGTACAGCGAAGCCTTCCGGAACAACAATGCGCTCCGTCATTCCGATCTCAACATCGTTCTGCCGGGCAACAGTCACTCTGTTTCATCCTGGATCATCAAGGCGGAGCAATCGCTTCCATTTCTATCTATTGCTTACCTGTTCCTGCTTTTGTTCCTGTCCATCCGCTGGATCGGCCAGTATCGCCATTCGCAGCTGATCCGTTATCGCGGCCTGGTGACTGCAGGCAGCGAATGGCAGGCGTTCATCGCCAGGATGACAAAGCAACTGGGTATCCGCAGAAATGTCAGCATTTATATTTCGCAGGTGGTCAGCAGTCCGCTGACCGTAGGCTTTCTCAAACCAATGATCCTCATCCCTGTCGCCAGCATCAATCAACTCAGTATCGAGCAGGTGGAAGCCGTGCTTCTGCATGAACTGGCGCATATAAGGCGTTACGATTATCTCTGGAACCTCTTGCTCTCTGCGGTTGAAACCCTGCTGTTCTTCAATCCGTTCACCGTAATGATCGGCAAAACGATCCGCCGCGAAAGGGAAAACAGCTGCGACGACTACGTGTTGCGTTTCCGTTATGAGCCTTCTTTGTATGCCGCCGCATTGCTGCACATCGCGAAATCCTCGAAACATAACCCATCGCCCGCATTTTCCATGAATGCCGTGCGCAATGGCGACCTCCTCTCGCGTGTTCGCCGGATGATCGGATCTTCCGATAACCGTTTTACTTACCGCAACCAGCTGCTGTCATTACTGCTGATCACCGTAGTGATGAGTTCACTGGCCTGGTTGCATCCCGCTGCCGCATTGAAGAGCGGTTCGCCGGATACAACAACTGCCAGGCACCACGTGTTCCTTGAACCTATGGCTGTGAAAGTGAACAATCCCCTGTTCAACCCCGTTTTCTTTTTACAGAAACCACTCAGGAGAGAGATAGAAAAAGATATACAATATGAAGTAAAAGCGGCCATCGCCCTGAATGATAATGTTCCTGTGGTTTCTTATGACGATGCAATTCCCTCTATTGATCCCGCCAGCGCGAGGCAACTGGCCGAACTCGCACTCGAATCAAAACAGATGTCTGAACAAACGGTGAGTGCGTTCAGCATCCAGGATGCGCTGGCAGGCCTTAAGCCCGATACTGTTGCTTTTCGCCGAAATCCTGCCGGGACCTTTGACGTCATGGGCTCCCAATGGAACGAAGAAATGACAAGGGCCGGCAAAGGAATCGAGGCTGCCGCAAAAAACCTGACCCTTGAAAAAGGAAAATGGAAAGACCAGGTGGAAGCAGCTTTTAAAAACATGCAGGCAGCCAACATTACCGTCCGCGATATTGCCCGCCTTAAAAAACAGGCCGAATCATTCAAGCAGGCGGAAAATATAAACACGAAACTCAGCGCGGAACAAATCCGTGCCGTAAAAAAGGCCATCGCCGCGCTCGATTCCCTGCCGGCTATGAAATTTAATATCGGGGTACTACCCCGCGCCCGCAGCGTCTCCGCTTCGGCAGATCAACAGGTTTCGTTTATCAGTTCCGTATCCGGAAAGACAATGAGCCCTGATAACGACGAAGATTTCTCCGCCCCGGCTACGTTTTCCTATCCTTACAATAAATCTCTTCCCATGGATGATGCAGATGAGGATACGACAGATGATCCCGTAGTCACCACTACCACTGCAACGCCAGCGATAAAACCCTGCAAAGCAAAAAAGCAGCAGATCCTGATCACCATCCCTGCGAAAGACAAAAGCAAGCAGGTCAGGATCACCATCGTTATTGAATAATTCTTTGCTACTACCAGATGTTTCTCGGGCACCAGTCTCCATACCGGTTGCCGATCAGGAACCCCACCAGTATTTCATGCGTTCCTTTGCTTACGGTATTGAGCTGTGAAGTAGTGATATCGTAGGAGTAACCGATATTAACGGTACGGCTGAGGTTCACGCCCAGCATGGCCGCAAAGCCATCCTGGTAGCGGAAAGAACCCCCTACCCACAAAAGATCCTGGTACTGCAGTTTGGCATTGATGTCAAAGCCAAGAGGCAGCGGGTTGATATACCGAAGCATAACGGAAGGCAACATGCTCACATCTTCACTCAGGAAAAACCGATAGCCTGCCTGTATAAAAATATGGGGCACCAGCGCACCCTGCTGCAGCGCCACGGTATTGTTGTTGCTGGAAAATGCAATCTGCTCGGGAATGATCTGCTGCGCTGATACGCCTAGGAAATAATCGCGGGAATACAACCATACGCCCGCACTTACATCCGGCTTGATGCGGTTGAGTATCCCGCTACTGCCTACGGCTGGATCTACCGCGGTGGCAAATGTAAGTTTGTCGGCATCGAGGCTCATTTGCGTTATACCAACTGAAACTCCCGCGGCCAGGCTTGTTTGAGGAGACAACCCGACATGGTAAGACAGGGTTCCATAAGCCGCGAAACGGTTGAGAGGGCCGGTCTTATCATTCAGGATGGTCAGCCCCGCTCCCATATGTGGTTCTGCCGAAGTATAATTCTGCCAGTAGGATTCTCCTCTCGGATTGGATCCGCCGGCATGCAGGCTGGTAGCGGTTTCACGGCCGTAATCACTTTTCTTGAGCGGACCCTGGATCGTAAGGTAGGTGGTAACCGGTGCATCTTGCAAACCCACCCATTGCAGGCGGTGACTTGCTTTTACATCCCAGTAATTCTCAATGCCCGCAACCGCCGGGTTAATGATATAGTTATTCAGGATGTACTGGGTATAATACGGACGCTGCTGGGCATGTGCATTCCCGAAGCAAATAACACCACTCAGTAAAAGCATCCAGTTTCTCATAGGTGAAGTCTATTTCGAAATTAAGTATTTTTTTCAATCCAGTGGCGATCCGGGTAACCTTATGCTACCGGATGATCGTCACAGATCCTGACTGTATCGGTCTTCCGTTCTTGGGGTCGATGATATAATAATATGTTCCTACCGGTAACGGCTGCCCGTTAAAAGTGCCGTCCCAGTCGCGTGTATTGTTTACCGTATGAAATACATTCTGTCCATACCGGTTGAATACATCTATCGTTGCACCCGGGTAGCTCTGGAGGTATTGTATCTTCCACGTATCATTAATACCGTCTCCGTTCGGCGAGAAAGCATTGGGCACTATCGGCGACTTCAATACGGTCACCATAATGCTGTCCGACACGGAGCACCCACCGAGCCCCGTGAGCTGCAGGTGGTATTCCATGTCAACGGCTGGTTTCGATAGCGGTACCTGCGCCGTATCGCTGCTCAGGTAAGTCGACGGCGACCACAGGTACACCAGGCTGCTGCCGTATACATAGAGTGGCTTCACCGCAACGGTGCCCCCCTGCAATACCACCAGCCCCGGACCCATCGTGAGCCTGGGATACGGATGAACAACCACGGTTTGCATGGCGGTATCGCTCACGCAGTTCTGCGCATTGGTTATAAAGAGAGTAATGATCAGGTTGCCGCTGTCGGTAAACCGTTTGGCCGGATTTTGCAGGTGGGATGAATCGCCTCCCGCCAGCGACCAGGCCCAGGTTTGTATATTACTGGTGAGGCCATTACTGTTGTCGGTAAAACGAACCGAATCGCCCACGCAAACTTCCGGTGGCGCCAGTACAAAGGCCGCCTGTGGCTGCGGATATACCGTCGTTAACTGGCTCGATAATGAATCGACACATCCATCCTTACTCGTTACCCGCAATACCACTGTGTATGGGCCTAATGCCGAATAACGGTGTACGGGGCTTTTCAGGGTCGATGGTGTGGGGTCGGCCCCGTCACCAAAATTCCAGTAGTAACTGAACAGGTTCTGGGAGTTGTCGGGAATGGACGACAAGTCGTTGAACTGTCCCCTGCCATCGGGAAGACAGATAGCGGGAAGGCTGAAGCTCACCCGCGGGAGGTAATGCACGACTACCTGCTGCAGGTTGGTTGCGCTTTGGCAGCCGCTGTCGGTGACTACGCGCAGGCTCACTTCGTATGAATTGGCAACCGCATACTGCTTCGTAAAAGGATTGCCATCCGGCCGGTTGATCTGGTTGCCGTCGCCGAAATCCCAGAAACGGGATACGATATTGCCGACGTTGGCCACCGACGAATCAAAAAATGTAATCGGATTTTTTTCGCAATCAGGAGATCCCAGTTTCCACCGCGCAACGGGTGAAGGCCACACAGTGATGTTCTGCGTGGCGGAATCACGGCAACCTGTCGGCGTCACGTACAGGTACTTGATAGCATAGCTACCCGGCTGCACTGTTTGGGGTTGGTAAAGGCCCGCACCGGTAACACCCACCCCCGAGAACAGGAATGAGCCGGGCACATTACCCGTTTCCGTTGCCTGCGTGATCTGTCTGCCCGCCGCTTCCATACAAATACCGGGAATAACCAGGAACTGGATATGCGGACTCTGGTTTACCGTAACCGTGTACAGCTTGGTGGCTGAGCAGGAAGATGCATTCCCGGAATGCGCAACAAAACGGATCGTATATCTTTTTGTGATGGGAAGAGATGGATATGAATGTGAATACACTGTTCCGAATACAGGATCTTTGATGGTATCCGCAACGGCAGACCCGTTGTTGTCCCAGTATATCTCCAGTGCAGTCACCTTGCCAAAATCCACGGTGGAAGTATCCTCCAGCCGAACGGCGGTATTGCTGCACAGGCTCGAAGAGTCGAGAATAAAAAAGCCTGCATTCGGCTGCGAGCCGTTCACTGTAAAAGGCTGCAGCAATGAATCGACACAACCGTCTTTGGATGTAACAGTGAGCGCAACCGAATAGTTGTCGGCCTTGAAATACCGTGCTGACGGATTTTTCAGCGTGGACGTCAGCGGTGTGGGTGGCGGCGAAACAGCAGGTGTTCCTGCATTGAACCGCCACGCATATGAAAATTGCGCCTGTGAACCATCCGCTATGGATGAGGTATCGCTGAATTGTGCGGAGGCGTCATTGAGACACACCTCCGGAAGGATAAACCCGACTTTCGGGAATGGGTGAATGTTGGCGGGCACGGCAAATACAGCGCTGTTACAACCGGTGGTGGTCTGCACCTGCAGGCTCACCGTGTCAGTACCAACAGTGCTGTATGTTTGCGCACGCGTGGTGCCTGTCGATAGTGTATCTGTTTTGCCATTGCCATAATTCCAATACCACGCATTGACTGTTCCTGCGGAAACAGAAGATGAATCAGTGAAATTGAGCGAGGTGTTGACACAGGTGACTGCGCTCACCCCAAATTTGGCAACGGGCTTGCCGGAGATCACTACCTTTTTTGTGGTATCGGATACACAGCCTATATCCGTGACTGTTCGCAGGTGTACATTGTATGTTCCACCTCCCCTGTATAGTTTGGCTGGGTTCTGAATGGCGGAACCGGTTGTGTCTCCAAAATCCCAGATCCATTGGGTAAGCGTTCTTCCATTTGCGTTCGAAGCATCGGTAAACCGAACAGAATCCGTGGCGCATCCGCTGGTGGCAAAACTGAAATTCGTTACCGGCGGATCAAATACCTGCACGCTATAGCTCACCACCTGCAGACCGCTGCAGCCATCCGAAGTGGGGTTGTTGGCCGTGACCTTGACAGGGAAACTTCCCGTAGCATTAAAAGTATAATTGCCGGGGAGCTTATACAGGTAGATGGTCTTGCCGCTGTTATTGTCTACAAATGAACTGTCGGGAACGGGACTGTTCACCGATACCGGCGTGTTCGGCGAAATAGCCGGGCTGTTGGAGAAATCCCAGGAAAGGCTCGTGGGCTGATAGGGAAATTTGATGGCAAACGACACCGGCGTATTGCGGCAGGTGGATTGTGACGTCGTGGTTGCATACTGACTCTGGATCACGATCCCCTGCGTGAGGTCGATCACATTGGTGCCGGCATTGTACCCGTACGACTCCACGTTGCCAAAGCCATAAGCAATGGCGATAAAATTGGAATCGGCGGTCAGGCTCTCGACGGGATTGGTCACCGCGGAATTGGTCACTTCTTCCTGCAAGTAAGAATAGGCGGTGCCCGGTATGGGAATGAACGAACTGGCCGGCGCTGCCGCATTGATGTGGAAGCTGGCCGTGGCTGCGGTTTTGATGATGATATTCAGGTAGCAATTGGTGACCGCGCTCTGGTTGGCAGGCACCCAGTTCTTGTGTGCAGAAAACACCGTGATATTGTTGATGGTCTGCTCCACAGGGTTGATAACAATCATCTCTGGATCCCCGATCGTTGCCCCATTCTGGCATGCCTGCGTGGTAAAATACTGGATCACGGACGCGGGTTTGCTCGCCTGTATATAAGTAGGATTGCCAGTGGAGTACTCGTAAAAAGATCCATTGACCAGCCCGCTCAGCGTCGTGGTAATACCGTTTTCGGTTTTGGTTACTACGGTGGTAGGGTCCGTTACAAATACGCGGATGATATCGCTGGTGCGGGTCTTGGCCGGTGCCGTAAGAAAGCTTTTGCCCCAGGCGCCCGTTGGAAACAGTTGCTGGTAGAGATTATCGCCGCTGGATGCCGAACTGCACCCGAAGGCGCTCCAGTTGGTACTGGAGAAGACGGCGATCTTTTTGCAGCCGCTTCCGGTGGAAACGGACTGAACGTCGGTGCCTGATATGTCCGCATTGTGCGCGAACTGAACCTGGTATACGTCACCCGGATTGGCAAGGGTGATGGTATAAGGTGTATTGGCAGGGTGCGCGTTGTTAAGGCTCGCCACTTTGGGCGTGATCTGAACGGTGGTATTGGTGTCTGCCGCCACAATCGTGATGGCTGCATTTCCACCGCCCGCGGTATTCCCGATGCTGGAATAACTGGGCACAATGTACTCCCGGCCCCACACATTCGAGGGCAGCAGCAGGGTGGCCCCCGACCTGGCACTTTTGATGATATGCGCATATACCACCACCGGGTTATCGGAGGTAACGTGAATGGCGGCACCCGTACTGATCCCTTCGCTTTGGGAAAGATAGACGGAGGTATTGGGTGCATCTCCCGCGTTACCCGGACCCAGGAACTTCCTGACAACGGTATTGGCCGTAACTGTAAAAGGGATGGAAATCGTTCCCACCTGGATCGTGCCGCTGGCACTGCTGTTCGAGGTGATATAAATGCCCATGGCGGAAGTGTTTCCGTCAATATGAGCAGGATAGGTGATCCAGAAATCGGTGCCTTTGTTGGAAAAATCCTGCGAGAAGGAAAAGACAGGCCACAGTAGCAGTAGCAATGGGAGAACAACGGCGCACTTCTTCTTCACATCTAGGCAGTTAAGCAGAGGCCGCAAATTAGCGGTTTAGCGGTATACAAATCGGCACATTTCCCCTAAAAAGGCGAATTCACCGGTAAATGACGGAAAAATGATACACAGGTTTATTCAAACGTTGCCCGAAGCCCCAATCCTTTTGGGCCCGCGCAGAATAACAGGTCCAGCATGCTCAGGTTAGGCTGAAAACCTGCTTCCGCACCGAAGACCTGGGAATATGTAATGAGCGGTGGTTCTGCCTGGTAATTTTTGGGAAGATAACGGCCCCTGAGGTCTGTAACGGACGGCGGACAGGTCTTGCTGAACGACTGGGTGAGGGCTATGGCACCGGGATATTTGTAGACATCGGCCAGCCACTGAAACGTCTCCAGGTTCATATCGTACAGGAAAATGAAGGACCGCCGGTAGAATGCTTCCAGCCAGTCCCGGTAGTATTCGAAAAAAGGCGCGCTGCCATAACAGGAGAAGAGGGTGCGCCAGTGACGACGCTGCCAGTCATCTGACTGATCGATCCGGACATCGCGGGCAGGTCCTTTCTGATCCCTGCCATTTTGTACCGGCACGGATAAATGGATCGGTGCTGTGGGGCATGCCACGATACAGCGGTTGCGAAAACTCATTTTTTGCCAGTTATCGCATCGTTCAATTTGAATATTTGAATAATTGAACGAAGTAATAAACGCATTAACATTTATAAAATATTGGTTATCAATTAAAATCATTTAAATGAATTTGTTATTTGTTGATTTTAGCAGACTCCTGCAAAAATGGTTTTGTTTAGCAGTTTATTTGAAAATTTTATACTTTAAATAAAATTCATAATTCATTGATTATTAATATTATACAATACATATTATTAGCTAACCATATTAGCATTCATTTTTGCGCATCCAACAGCGCTAAATACTAATTTCTTTGGGCAGGCAGGGCGAAAATTTTCGGCCGCTTTTCCGACCGCACTCCTATCTCCACAAAAAAATAGCGAACTTGCCGGAAGTGACAACATGTCGCCCCACTACACGCTGTTCTCCCTGATCCACAAGCCGCTCATCTCTGAAAGATAAACCTCCCCATTTTCCATCCGGCCGAAAGTTGTTCCCTCCCGGGGATAAAAAATCCCCGTCAACAAATCGCCTTCTTAACGCCATGCCAACTTCTCCTGCCCTAATTTGCAGCCAAACATCTACCGGTGAAAAAAATTGCTTTTTGGGGCGCAGCCCTGCTTCTCCTGGCAGCCTGCCAGAAACCCCAGGGGTTCGATTACCGCGATATGCGGAACCTGCAGGTCAGCAAACTGGGCTTCGACCGGTCTATGATCTCCATGGACCTGGTATATTTCAATCCCAATAATTTCGGGGTGAACCTGAAGCATGTGGATTGCGATGTGTATGTGAACCACACTTTCCTGGGCAAATACACCCTGGACACCCTCCTCCATATAGACCGGAAATCCGAATTTGTCCTTCCCTCCCATATGGAAGTGAATATGCAGAGCGTATTCAAGAACGCCCTGATGGCTTTTTTCAGCAGCGATGTGCTCTTAACAGTAAAGGGAAATACCCGCGTGGGCAAGGCTGGTATCTACATCAGCATGCCATTTGAATACGAAGCAAGGCACCCGATGGACCTGTTTGGCAGTTCCTCGGCAGTGCCTTTGCCCAATCACTAAAAATTATTGCGGATTGTAAGGAGGTATATGGCAAGGTTTGCCTTTTTGCGGGCCTCCGCCGTCCTCCGCGCGCTTGCAAATGGGCGGCAAACCCTTGTAAGAATCGGCTTCCGCCTTCTCCCCATCGGCATCAAAACCGGCATTGTTCATGACTGTACGGATCACGGCTGGCGTAACCCGATCTGGATTATAGAGGATGCGAACCTCTCCCGAGAGCAGGTTGTATTTGCGTTGGATCATTCCGCTCTGCATCGTGGACTCATTCTCTGAAATAAAATACTTTTCAAGCTGCTCCTTACACTCCCAGCACTTCAGGTTGGAAGACTTTATGGTGATCCACTGGTTCTTGCCCGGCATCACCTGGGCGCGGGCAGCCGCCGAACTCAGTACCAGCAGTACCAGGCAGCAACAAAACATGGCTAAAGAGTTCTTTTTCATTTTGGAACGTTTCTCCGGCAATATACTAAGGGTTGTAAAACCGGCCATCGTCTGCGCACGGCAATACCCGGCTTTAACGCAATTTTTCCATCAGCGGGTCTGTCCCCAGTTGGCGGGATCTTTACGCCACTGCAGCAGCAGCTCCTCCACGTCCGGGGATATCAGTTTTTTTTCCAGGGCAGCACCGATCAGCGTAGCATAATCCGTCAGCGAATAATACCAGATGCCTGAATGTGCTATTGCCTTCTCCGCCACTTCAAAGCCATAGTTAAAAATAGAGACCATCCCTTTCACTTCCAGCCCCAATCCCTGCAACACTTCCACCACCTGCAGGCTGCTCCTGCCCGTAGACACCAGGTCTTCCAGCACTACCACGGACTGTCCTTCCTGGTAGTAACCCTCCACCTGGTTGCCCAATCCATGCTCTTTGGGTTTGGGACGCACATATATGTAAGGCAGCTTCAACTGGTCTGCCACCATCGCACCCCAGGCAATGCCTGCCGTAGCCACGCCGGCCAGCAAAGCGCAGTCGGGGAACTGTTCGAACACCACGCTGCACAGCTCACTTTTGATGAAGTCTCTCACGAACGGGAACGACAGTACCCGCCTGTTGTCGCAATACACGGGGCTCTTCCACCCGCTGGCCCAGGTATAGGGATGTTCAGGATTCAGTTTCACGGCCTGCACCTGCAATAATTTTTCCGCGACGGCTCTTTTGTCGGTCATAAAAACGAAGTTAGCATGCGGCAAATACATAACAGGATGTAGATTGCACAATCTTATCAACAGTTGAACAGATGAAAACAAAGATCTTCGCCGCCGGCGGTCTTGTTGAAAATGAACATGGTGAATTCCTGATGATCTTTCGTCGGGGGAAATGGGATCTCCCCAAGGGCAAACTGGATGCCGGCGAAACGATCGAGGATTGCGCCATACGCGAAGTAGCGGAAGAAACGGGCGTGCATGCAGAGCGAACTGTATTGATCAGCATCAGCCATCACGACTATTTCGACAAGCACCGCAATGAAGAAGTGATCAAGGAAACGTACTGGTACCATATGAAGGCTACCACGGAACATGCACTTGTTCCGCAAACCGAGGAAGACATTACCGCTATCAGGTGGGTAAAAGGCATTGAGTTGAAAAGATGCCTCGAGAACAGCTACATGAATATTGTAGAGATCGTGCACAAATGGCAGGAACAGGGTCCGAAGACCTCCTGACATCAGCCAATTATTTTTTGAGGGAACGGATCACGGCCTCCGGCAAAAAGGGCGAGGCATCTCCGCCATTGCGAAGGATGTCACGGACGATGGTAGATGCTACGGACGTATATTTTGGCTCGCCGGTCAGGAAGATCGTCTCAAGCGTGCGATCGAGTGTGCGGTTGGCATCCGCGATTGTTTTCTCGTATTCAAAATCGCTTACGTAACGGATACCACGCAATATAAACCGTGCGCCGATCTGGCGGCAATAGTTCACGGTAAGACCGTCATACATTACACTTTCCACCTTCGGCTCGTCATGATATATCTCTCTGAACCATTCCATCCGCTGTTCGGGACTGAACATCGGGTTCTTGGATGAATTGATGCCAATGCCTACATATATCTTATCGAACAACGGCAACGCCCTGTCGATGATGTCGGTGTGGCCCAGCGTAACCGGGTCAAATGTGCCGGGGAAAAGACAGGTGCGCATACGAATGGTTTTATAAGAAATAGAAGCGTAAAAATATCTAGTTATTCCGGCCTGCAAGTAAATATAATACGGCCATCCGCACTGCCACCCCATTCTCCACCTGGTTCAGTATAATGGAATAAGGACCATCGGCCACCTCGCTGTCGAGCTCAACGCCCCGGTTGATCGGCCCGGGATGCATGATCGTTATTTCCTTTCCCAAACGGTCCAGCAGGCGCTTGCTGATCCCGTATGCCTGGTTATACTCGCGCAGCGAGGAGAAAAGAGGCTGATTCTGCCGCTCCAGCTGTATCCGGAGCACGTTGGCCACATCACACCAGGCCAGCGCCTTCTCCAGGTTATACTCCACCCTTACCGGCAGGGCTGCTTCCATATAGGTGGGTATCAGGGTGGGTGGCCCCGCCACAACGATCTCGGCGCCCATTTTTGAAAGCAGGTAGATATTGCTCAGCGCCACGCGGCTATGCATGATGTCTCCAACGATCGCCACCCGGAGGCCCTTCAGGCTGCCGAATTTTTCCTGCATGGAATAAGCATCGAGCAATGCCTGGGTAGGATGCTCATTGATCCCGTCCCCTGCATTGATAATGGCCGCGGGAATGTGCTTCGCGAGGAAGTGCGGTGCCCCGCTGGCACTGTGCCGCATCACCACCATATCCACCTTCATGCTCAGGATGTTATTCACGGTGTCCAGCAAGGTCTCCCCTTTCGCCGCAGAGGAGCCGCTGATGGCGAAATTGACGGTATCTGCGCTCAGTCTTTTTTCAGCCAGCTCAAACGAGATGCGGGTTCGCGTGGAATTTTCGTAAAACAGGTTCACGATCGTTACATCGCGCAGCGACGGAACCTTTTTTACGGATCGCTGTAAAACATCTTTGAATTGGGAAGCAGTGGAAAGAATAAGTTCAATATCCTCTTTCAGGAGATCTTTTATACCAAGAAGGTGTTTGGCAGATAGTCCCATTAAAGGGCGAAGTTAGGGAATTGAAAATGAATCGTTCCTCACACGATCACCACCTCATCCTTGCCGTCCCGTTCCTGCCAGTACACTTTCACCTTATCGGCAGGAATGGTATCGATGGCCCGGCCGATATAATCAGGCTGAATCGGCAGTTCCCGGCTGAATCTCCGGTCGATCAGCACACATAGCTCAACCCGGGCCGGACGGCCAAAATCCAGCAGTGCATCCAGCGCGGCCCGGATAGTGCGGCCGGTGTACAGCACATCATCAATGATCACCACGTTCCGGTTCTCGATGCTGAAGGGGATATCCGTCTTGTTGGCCACATGAAATTCCTTGCGCACATCATCCCTGTAAAACGTGATATCCAGTTTGCCGTAACGGATGAGGCCGGGCGAAACGATGTTCTCCAGTTCCCGCACCACCTGGTCGCTGAGATATACCCCACGAGGCTGTATGCCGATAATCACCGTTTCTTCCAGCGATGGATGATTCTCCAGCACCTGTTGCGCGAGGCGCTTTACGGTCAGCCCGATCTGCTGTTTGGAAAGAATGGTTTTCAATGACAAACTTTTGATAAAAATAACCGCTTTCTTTCATACAGGCGTTGTACCATTCGATTTGTGGAAGAATTTCAGGGCTGTTGCGTTACTTTGCCCACATGCTGCAGTTGCGATCCATCTCTTTGGTCCATTTCCGGAACTATACCGGCAGGAAGTTCGAATTCGCAGAGCGGATCACGGGTGTTTGTGGCATGAATGGCACCGGCAAAACCAATTTCCTCGATGCGATCTATTATACTTCTTTTACCAAAAGCTATTTTTCGCGGCCCGACCAGCTCAGCGTTCATCATGGGTTGCAGGGGATGCGGATCGAAGGGCATTACCTTGTGGGGGAAGAGCCCTACGAGGTAGTCTGCATCCTGCGTGAAAATAACCGGAAGGAGTTTATGGTGAACGATGAAGCGTACCAGCGTCTTTCCGAACACATTGGCAGGTTCCCCTGTGTAATGATCGCGCCGGACGATATCGCGCTGGTATCTGGCGGAAGCGAGGAACGGCGGCGCTTTATCGATACCCTGCTGTCGCAATGCGTGCCGGGATATCTTTCCTGGCTGATCGCCTACACCCGCTTATTGCAACAGCGGAACGGCTTCCTGAAGAATGCCGCGCAGAACCAGTATGCAGACCATACGCTGCTGGATACCCTGGATGAGCAACTGGCGGAGAAAGGGGCGCTGCTGTTCGAAGCGCGCAACACCTTCCTCGAAACATTCATTCCCCTGGTAAAAGAGTGCTACCGGTATATTGCAGGTAAGGACGATGCGCTCGGTATCTCCTACGAAAGCGGTTTGTTGAACGCGGGCATGATGGAACTGCTTCGTGCAGGCCGCCAGCGCGACCTTCTTACACAGCGAACGGGTGCAGGCATTCACCGCGACGAGCTCGAACTCGGCATGGGCGACCAGCCGTTCAAAACGCTGGCCTCACAGGGGCAGCGAAAGAGCCTCCTGTTTGCACTGAAACTGGCTGAGTTCGAAACGCTGCGGCAGCAGAAAGGCTTCTCCCCGCTTCTGCTGCTTGATGATGTGTTTGAAAAGCTGGATGCGGGACGGATGCGCAACCTGCTCCACAAAGTATGCGTGGAAGAGCAGGGCCAGGTCTTTATCACCGATACGCACGCAGACCGGCTGAGCCGCCAGTTAGACCAGACGGGTGTGCCTTATGCGCTCATTGAATTGTAGCGCATCGTTTCCCTGAACGCCAAATCAGTTAATTTTGTGCCATGAGCGAGTACCACATCGGAGATGCCATGAAAAAGTTCCTGCATGGGAGCCGTCTCAACAATGGCATCCGTTCGGTTCAGATAGAAGAAGTATGGGAAAGACTGATGGGAAAAACGATCGCAAGGTATACTGACAAGATCGAGATCGTGCGCAACACCCTTTTCATCCACACCAATGTCGGGTCGCTGAAGAACGAACTGGTCTTTCAGCGGCAGCAGATCATCGAGCGCGTAAACGAGGCCCTGGGCGAAAAGCTGATCACCGAAGTGGTGATCAAATAAAGAATCCGTTTCAGCGGACCCTCACCCTGGGATCGATCACCCCATACAGCACATCGGCAAGTAAATTCACCACGATAAAAAAAGCCGCCGTAACGAGCACGCTTCCCATCACCACGGGAAAATCCAGTTTCTCCAGTGCATCCACGGTAACCTTACCGATACCCTTCCATCCAAAAATATATTCTACGAAAAAAGCGCCCGCGAGCAGTTCCGCGAACCAGCCGGTGATGGCGGTGACCACGGGATTGAGCGCATTGCGCAGCGCATGGCGGAAGATAATCGCCCGGCGTCCCAGGCCTTTGGCATAGGCCGTGCGGATATAGTCCTGGTCCAGCACGTCGAGCATGGCGCTGCGGGTGAGTTGGGTAATGATCGCAAGCGGACGAATGCCGAGCGTTAGTGCGGGCAGCACCAGGTTCTGCAATTTCAGCTGGCTGCCTGCGAAAGCATCCACATCAAACAGGCTGCCCGTCATGTGCAGGCCGGTGTACCTGTTGAGCACAAAACCGAAAATGTAGGCCAGCAATATCCCCATAAAAAAAGAGGGGGCCGAAATGCCGAGCACACTGGCGAATACTGAGCCGGTATCCATCCAGGTACCCTGTTTTACCGCAGCGAGCACGCCCAGCAGAACGCCCAGTATGGTCGCAAACAACATGGCCGCGAATGCCAGTATGATCGTTCCCGGCAGTGCCTCCAGCAATACATCGCTGACCTCCCGTTTACTCTGGTACGACCGCCTGAGATAAGGGAGCTTGATCATGAATTTTGTCTTGCCGCCGATGGCAAAACCTTTTAACTGGAGGCGCTGCACCTGTTCGGCCGGATACACCGACACTGGAGAAACATCATTGACGTAGAGAACAAACTGTTTCCATTTCGGCTGGTCAAGCGCCAGGTCGCGCCGGACATTATTGATGGTAGCGCTATCGCCCGTCTGGCCGAGGACAAGCCTGGCAGGATCTCCAAATCCCTGGAAAAGAAAAAATACCAGCGCCACTACGCCTGCCAGCACGAGCAGGCCGTAAAATAATTTGCGCAGCAGGAATCGGAACATGGCTTCGTGTATTAACGGGGTGTCATACCGGTCAGATCTTTTTTAATACCTTACTTACATCTGCATAACTGTATTTCTGCAATATCCTGTCTTCGAACATGATAAAATAAGTTGGGTTCACCCGCGCAGCCGTTTTGATAACGGTAGCATCGCACTGCAGGATCGTTACATCGGGAAAATAATGCACTGCCTCCGCAGCCTGCGCGGTGACCATATACACGGGAATATTTTTCCGCAATGCCTGCCGCCTGATCTCTGCGAAGGGTTTCTTCCAGTCATCCGTGTTCGTCATTTCCTTTGCCCACACCAGTATATATCTTTCGTGCTGTTGCAGGATCGCCTGGGTAGTGTCTGTTCCATGCAGGGTCCTGAAAGAGAGGTCAACGATCCGGGCTTCGGCGGTGCCTTTTCGAACCAGTTCATCCTTCCTGTTCACATACTCGTAGGTACTGTCGAAATCTGCGGGAAAATGCAGCGCATCGAAGTACACGGTCTTTCCATTCTTTTTGTATTCGTACCGGATGGCGAAACTGTCCGAGAGCGCACCTGTGGGTATTTTCATCTGTTCCAGTATGGCATTCCCTTTCTTGTAAGGTAAACAGTCGAGAAAAGGCAGGTGGCGCAATACCCAGAACTGTATGCCTGTCACGGCAAGTATCGTCACCAGCAGGGTAATGGCCGCCGGTCGCGCAGCGATACCCGTGCGGACACGGCCCGCATTGAAAAAGATAACAAGGATCAGCAACAGCAGCACCACGTCTTTTACAAAGGTCTGAAGCGGGGTCAGGGGCAGGCAATCACCGAAACAACCACAGGTCTTTATCTTGCCCGAGAAAAGCACGTAGCTGGTAAGAAAAGTAAAGAAAAGGATCAGCAGCAACAGGAGCCAGCTGAAAAGTTTCATTCGCCAGCCAACAATGAGGGCCACGCCGGCGAGCACTTCGAATACATTCATGGCGATGGACAGACCGAGTGTATAGTTGTCCAGGAAATGCCAGTTCCAGGCTTCGAAGAATTCAAGCATTTTATAGCTGAGCCCTGCAGGATCATTGGCTTTGATAAGCCCGGAGAAAATGAACAGCAGGCCAACCAGCCAGCGCGAAAGGGTTATAAACAATTTCATTTTATGTTGATTAAGTCGCGAACGGCTGGCTACCCCTCCTGGTGCAGGATGAGCGCAAAAACCGCATAGTTCAGGATGTCTGTGTAGTTGGCATCGATTCCCTCACTGATCAGCGTCTGTCCATCATTCTGTAATATCTGTTTGATGCGCATCAGTTTCATGAGTATCAGGTCGGCAAAGCTTTCCTGGCTCATCTCGCGCCACGCTTCACCGTAGTCGTGATTTTTATCTTCCATGGTCGCGCGCGCAATGCCGGCCTGCTCATCGTACCAGCGACTGACCGTATCTGCCGGTACCTCTTCCACCGCGGGGTGGTCCAGTTTTAGTTGTATGAGCCCGATCACGGCATAGTTTACGATCCCCATGAACTCAGAAGCGATGTCGTCTCCCACCCGCTGGGTCTTTTTATCCTGTATCGTTCTGATACGGAGCGCCTTGATAAATATCTGGTCAACGATGGAAATGCCCCGGAGCACGCGCCAGGCGGTGCCGTAATCCTTTGTTTTTTTTATGAAGATATCCTTGCACTGGCTGATCACTCCTGCGTATTGCTCGCTCGTTTGGCTCATAATCATTCGATCGGTAAGTATATTGCAAGATAATTGAAACCCTACAATGTTTACGCTCAATTGCAAAGGCCGCCTGCTGGTACTGGACCGACCCCTTGTTATGGGTATCATCAACACCACACCCGATTCTTTCTACGCGGGCAGCCGGCCGGCCACAGTGGATGAGGCGCTGCTGAAAGCGGAGCAGATGCTGGAAGAGGGCGCGGCCATGCTTGACCTCGGCGGTCAGAGCACGCGGCCGGGCAGCATTCCGATCGATGCCCGAACGGAAGGCGAACGGGTGCTTCCCTTTATCGAAGCCATACATCGCCGGTTTCCGGAGACACTGATCTCGGTGGATACTTTTTTTGCACAGGTAGCACGGGAGGCGGTGGCTGCGGGAGCTTCGCTGGTGAACGACACCAGTGCCGGGCTACTGGACCCGGCCATGCTTTCTTCGGTTGCCGGCCTGAAAGTGCCATATGTATGTATGCACATGAAGGGAACACCGCAGAACATGCAGCAGGATCCGCAGTATGACCATGTTACCACGGAGGTGATCGGTTTTTTTATGGAACGGCTGAGGGCCATCCGGCAGGCAGGCATCACCGATGTGATCGTAGACCCGGGCTTTGGCTTTGGGAAAACGATGCAGCATAATTTCCAGCTGATGCGCGAATTATCTGCATTGAGCATCCTGCAGAAGCCGGTGCTCTGTGGCATTTCGCGAAAAGCCACCATTTACAGGACCCTGGGAGTTACTGCCGAACAGGCGCTCAATGGCACCACCGTGCTGCAGACTCTATGCCTCCTGCAGGGTGCAAGCATCCTGCGGGTACACGATGTGCGCGAAGCTGTTGAATCGATCCGGCTACTGGAAGCAGCGGGTGCCTTACCCGTGCGCTGATACTGCCACACATAATGAACTATATGCGAAACAAACAACGCCGATCAATGTCGGCGTTGTTTGTTAGTAGAAAAATCTGTCGTTATTTTTTTTTCGGGAGCGGCGCTGGTGCGGCGGGGGCCGGAGTCGGTGCAGGCATCGTTACATCCAGCACCTGTACATCGAAGGCCAGGTTAGCATAAGCCGGGATCACCGGTGGCTGGCCCTGTGGACCGTAAGCCAGCAAGGCGGGAACAAATATTCTTCCCCTGCCTCCCTTACCGAAATACTTCAATCCCTCTTCCATTCCCTGTATGGAGCCATGCGTGCCGATCACAACAACGAAGGGTTCCTTGTGCTGCGCATCGCTGCCCATATTTGCATCGAACATTTTGCCGTTATCCAACAGGGTGCCGCGATACATCACGGAGACCTGCCTGCCCGAGTCTGCACGGAAGGCATCGCCGGCATTCTGCACCTCTACATAGGCACCATGCTCGGTCTTCTGTGCCTTAATGCCTTTTTTATTCACGTAGCTGGCCACGTCATTGACCTCGCGGACGCGTTCTGCCTCCAGTTCTTTCTGGTAGTCGGCCGTGGTCTCCTGCTCATTGGCGAATGTGCGAATGATATCCGCCTTACCCCTGATACTGCCGCCTTTGGGGAACATCCTGCTGTAATCGGTGATCATATTCATTTTCTTCAGCGTGTCAACACTCAGCACAAAGTCGAGGCGATCGCCCGGCGCGCATTGTGTAAGCACTTCGGTGAAGTTATGTTTGCCCAGGTGCGCCGTATCTATCAGGAGATAGGCAGGCAGATGACCATAGGTAGAATTCAGTACAGAGTCTTTTGGACCCACCCTGAATTCAACGTTCATCTTCACAAACTGTCCGTTCTTCAATTTATTCTTGCCGTTTCCCGTGATCTTGTAGGCAAGGCCCGACGGGGTTTTCTGGTATTGGCTGCAGCCTGCAAGTAAGAGTGCTGCGGCCAGGATGGGTAGGCTGATTTTCATATTGCTTATTGTAGTTGTTGTTCGTATTGTTTGATCACCTCGTAAAAATGCCGCCTCGTGTCTTCCAGGGAAGCGCTGCTGCGGCCACCCGCGGCATTGTGATGTCCGCCGCCTTCGAAATGCAGGCGTGCAAATGTATTTACATCGAAGCTTCCTTTGCTGCGAAAGCTCCATTTTCTTTCTTCATCCCGGTCGATGACGATAGCCCCCAGTTTGATCCCCTCGATGGTCAGCAGGTAGTTGACGAGGCCTTCGGTATCGCCCGTTTTGATATCGAAGCGCAGGAGATCGGCGCGCGGAATGCACATGACCGCGGTGTTGTATTCATACAGCACATCCATCCGGTTGAGTAGGGCATGACCTATAAAGCGTAGCCTGTTCTCCAGGAAGTTATCGTAAATGTGATCATGTATCGGGGTGTGTTGCAATCCCAGGTCTTTGAGGTTGGCTACCATCCGATGCACGGAGGCTGTGGTAGACGGAAAACGGAAGGAGCCGGTGTCCGTCATCACGCCGGTGTACAGGCAGGTAGCGATGTTCAGGTCCAGCAAACCGGCCTGTCCCGCACCGGTAATAAGATCATATACCATTTCGCAGGTGGAACTCTTGGTGGTGTCGCTGATGCCATAGGCAAAAGCCTGTTCCTGGGGTTCCTGGTGGTGGTCTATAAGTATGCGGATGCCCGTAGCTTCTTCAAGCGGTTTCTCCAGGTGCTTGGTGCGGTGGAGCGTATTGAAATCGAGACAAAAGATCCAGTCGGCGGCTGCCACTGCTTTCCGGCCTTTTTCACGCTGGCTCTCAAAATCGATCAGTTTATCCACCCCGGGCATCCAATTCAGGAAACCGGCCCAGTTGGTGGGCGACACCACATCCACCGAATGACCCAGCCGCACCAGGAAATGATAGAGGCCGAGCGCAGACCCCATGGCGTCGCCATCGGGCTTCTGGTGCATCGTTACCACGACCTTTCGGTTGCCGGCAGTCAGGAGGGGATAAAATTCTTCGATCGGTTTCATGAATGGCCGCAAAAGTAGTGTCTGGCTACCGATTTGGGCGCATTCGCCCGA
>Ga0206919_1058_pt1 | contig 26256 bp, 24 predicted proteins | sample Alteio_BWOrgHeat_67_FD_152962 | JGI IMG/M metagenome (GOLD analysis project Ga0206919, IMG submission 152962) | Enriched cells from forest soil in Barre Woods Harvard Forest LTER site, Petersham, Massachusetts, United States -... | ecosystem: Environmental > Terrestrial > Soil > Temperate forest >... | reverse complement strand
CCCGTAAACGACTGGAGTCGAGCCTGCGTGAAGCCAAAAGCCGTCTCATGGACGCCGAACGTCTCGTCCTCGAAAAGACTAAACAGACTGCCAAGGCTACAGACGAATTCGTTCACGATCATCCCTGGCAGGCCGTTGGAATCGCTGCGGGAGTTGGCTTTCTTATTGGATATCTGATTCGACGGAAATAATAGATGACTCAACATGTTCGGGCTTGATTTCAGAGAGGGCGAGAGTTCCGGTGGTTTGTTGGAACGAGGAAAGGCCATTTTGGCCCTTTTGCTCCAAATGGTTTATAATCGGCTGGAGTTGGTTTCCACAGAAGTCCAGGAGGAGTATGAACGGTTTTGGCCCCTGCTGGTTTGGACATTGGTTAGTGTGGTTTTGATCAGTTTTGCGGTGCTTTTTCTAAGCCTCTGGATTATTCTTTATTTCTGGAGTAGCCGACTGATTGCTGTGGGCGTCGTAGCTGGCGTTTATCTGTTTGCTGGAGTTCTCCTGGTAGCATATGTCAATAGTCTGTGGAGTCGTCGTTCCAAACTGTTTGAAACCTCTCTCGCTGAATTGGAAAAAGATCTCCATAAGCTGAGGGATTAATTCGCGTCGATTCTGATGTCCACAAAAGTTGATGTATTAATGGCGCGGCGTAAGGCCCTAGTACTTCAGGCTGCTCAGCAACGAGAGATACTTTCCTGTGAGTGCCATCAACTCATTCAACCCTTCCGAGTCGCGGATACTGTCCTTAAATTGGCTGGGATCTTTAAACGGAAGCTCTGGTTGGTAACTCTCGGCACCACACTTATCGGAGCACTCGGGTTCCCAAAATTGACCATCCCCGGAAAGGTTTCTTCATTCTGGAATGCCGCCAAGGGCGCCTTCAACCTTTGGCAAAAAATTAAGCAATCCTAGTGAAACTGATTTTAGGACTTTGCATCCAAACTACTCCTAACGAGCCTGAGTAATTGCGCCGGAGTGTACGGCTTCGGAAGAAAGTTTGTGCCAGCATCAAACGACATCTTTTCTCCAACGACGTCAGCACTGTAGCCACTGCTATAAATAACCTTGAGTTCGGGCTCATCACTAAGTAACCGATCTGCTAGATCAATCCCATTAATGGTGCCAGGCATGACCAAATCGGTCAGTAGCATATCAATTTCGTTCCGATGCTCGTCCCACATGCGAAGTGCTTCTAGACCATGCTTGGCCTCAATGATCTTATACCCAACACTTTGTAATATACTGCGTAGAAGAACTCGCACAGGAGCTTCGTCCTCCACTACTAAAATAGTTTCAGTCCCTCCCAAAGGTTTCTTTTCCTGGGCTTCTCCTTGGGGGATGCTAACTGCGACTTTAGCCAGAGGGAGATAAATATTAAATGTGGTGCCCTTCCCAAGTTCGCTCTCGACTACCACCCATCCCTCGTGTTGCTTGACGATCCCATAAACAGTTGAGAGTCCTAGCCCCGTTCCTTTGCCGGGGAGCTTGGTGGTGAAGAAGGGTTCAAAAACCCGTGAAATCGTCTGCCTATCCATGCCGAATCCGGTATCCACAGCAGTCAAACAGGCAAAAAGACCAGGTCGCGCATCAGGATGTTGACTGGCGGTTGTCGCAGAAATCTCCACTTTCCGAATTATCAGATTCAACACCCCACCTCGAGGCATGGCATCCCGGGCATTCGAGGAGAGATTAACCACGACTTGTTCCAACATGCCCTGATCTGCCTCAATCGGCACATCACCATCCGGAGACTTGACCGTTAGATGAATATCTTCGCCTAACAAACGTTCAAGCATTTTGGCCAGATCCGTGACCACCAGATTGAGATTGAAGTTCTTAGTCTGAAGGACCTGTCGGCGACTGAACATCAGCAGTTGTTTTGTTAGATCTGCAGCCTTGTTTGCTGCTGCTGCCACCTGCTTAAGCTGATCAATGGCATCATCATCAAAATCCTGACGCGAAAGCAGTAAATTGGTGAAACCTTGAATAATCGTCAGGATATTGTTGAAGTCATGAGCCACCCCACCAGCCAGCTGACCGACCGATTTTAATTTCTCCGATTGACGAAGCTGGGCTTCCAGACGGATGCGCTCGGTGATTTCCCCAGCGTAACAATGGATAATTTTAGTATTGGGAATGGGAAAGAAGGACCAGGAGATGGTGCGGTCTCCGTAAGGCAACTCCACGCGCAGCTTAGATTGTCCGGTTCGCAGGCATTCAATGACGATTTTATTGGTTTCACTGGGAAGAATGTCCTCGACCTTTTCTGCCCCGAGAGCTTTGGCAAGAACGCCTGCGGGTTCATTGAAGTACGTCAACTCGCCTTCAGCAGTGAGTTCATAAATAGGATTGGGATTGAACTGGGGGAAGTTGGCCATCCGCTCCATGCGCGCTTCCACGGATTTATGAGAAGTAATGTCATTGGCTAAACCATCCACATGCAGTGGCTTCCCATCCGGATCACAAATAACATGGGCTTTATTGCGCAACCAGCGAACCTCTCCATCCGAGCGGACGATTCGGTAATCAATCTCAAAACCTCCGGTGGTCAGGATTTGATCAAAGGCAGCGGTGGCGGCGTCCCGATCTTCCGGTTGAATGATGGACCTCCAAAGCTTTGGATTATGAAAGAAATCCTCCACGGGATATCCAAAAATCCGTTGCGCTGCCGGGTTTAAATAGATGAAATGTTCCTGGTCGACATCCATAGACCAAACCAGGTCGCTCAACGAGTTGAGCAATCCATTGAGTCGCATCTGGCTCTCCACCAGAGTCTGTTCCATCTGCTTGCGGTCGGATATATCGTGTAAAATCCCCACCCAGATCTTTTTACCTCGATCCGCTTTATCGAGAGGAACCACCTCGAGTTCCGCCCAGAAACTGGATCCGTCTTTTCGATGGCAAACCAATTGACGAATTGCCGGTTGGTTGTCTGCGATGATCGCTCGAAGTGCCTTAAGGAAGGAGACTAGAGAGGGTCCCTGCCAAAGGAGAGAGGAGTCTTTTCCAGTGAGTTCCTCGAGAACATAACCTGTCATTCGACAGAATGATTGGTTGATATGCAGGATTTTCCCAGGCCCAGAAGAAGCCTCAAGCTGCATGATGAGATAGCCTTCCTGAGCATTCCCTATTGCTTCTAGAATGAGGTTTAAGTGTCCGCCTTCATCCATGCTAAAAGATTCAAGGCCTCTACCTGTGAGAACCTTCGTGGACCCTGTGGGTGGAAGTATATCATCAGGTTTTTTCATTTTCCTCACTCGGAACGGCCACTAAGAGTCTGTTGGGAACCCACTGTGACTATGGTAGGTTTTTAACAGGCTTAACCTGTGTTCGAGCATGCTTAAATTTCAATGTTAGTCAAAACAATTTATGAGATGTTCCATTCGGACAAGTCTATTCAAATATGAGTGCCGTAACTGCGGCGAGGCATGATTAAGGCCGGTCTTTAATTACAGCTTGCAATGCGGAACTCTTTTAATACGATTACAACCCGCTTTCGGTTTGATTGTGCCGAACTCGGGTTGATAGCTCAATGGTAGAGCAGGCGCCTTTTAAGCACTTGGTTCCGGGTTCGAGTCCCGGTCAACCCACTCCAACTATTCGAACCCGTGAACTCGTCCCCAATAGATATCGAGTTTTTTCGTCAGATATATTTTCATTGCCCGCAGTAAACATTTTGATTCGAGTTGTTGTCCGCGTCGAACGATACTTGAAAGGGATTCGCCGATATGGATTGGGGCCGATTCCTGAGCGATGATTGGCCCCTCGTCGAGTTGCGGGGTGACGAAGTGCGCGGTAACACCAAATACTTTCACGCCCTTTTCGAAGGCTTGCCGATAGGCGCTGGCTCCAGGAAACGCTGGAAGGAGGGAAGGATGAATGTTGATGATCTTATTCTTCCATCGCCAGACAAAATTAGGTGAAAGGATCTTCATGAATCTTGCCAGAACAATGAATTGAACTTCATAGCGATTAAGCAATTCAAGAATCTCAGCTTCGGCTTTCGGGCGATCTTTATAGTCCACAAAGTGAAACGGGACACCTGCCTTTTCAGCGATGGGTTTAAGATCGATACGGTTACTGATGATAACGGTGGGCTCGGTGGGAAGGAGCCTTTTTCCTCTTTTTGTGGAAGCCAGAAGGGCTTCCAAAATATGAGATTCCTTTGTCACTAAAAGCGCGCAGCGTTGTAAACCGGGCTGCTCAAACCTGACGGTGCATTCAAGGCCGACGTCCCTAGCCGCTCCTCGTAGCGACCGGGTAATCGATTCACGATTAGTCCCCTTCCGACTCCATGAGGCCAACAATGTCATGCTGAACTGATTCCGGCTTACCTGCTCCTCTAATCCCTCGATATTCGCTCCCAACCGGAACAGTAACTGAGTAAAACAGGCAACCACGCCCTTCCGATCCGGACCGATCAACGTCAACGTGGCAAATAGTTTATCCTTCTTCATAGAGCATTTGCGCTTCTTCTCGTCCTGGTCGTTAATCGGTGCCATTCACTCCACTGCAAATAACAAGGAACCGCCCTGCCTTTAAGTATCCCCCTTTGCCAGTCAGAATGCAATTATGGAAATGATAGCGGTCAGCACGATCGTTTTCAGGGAGGAAAACAATTTGTGAAAATCGGCATCATCTGCGGTTATACTTCAGTGATTGACGTTAGCAGCTTTTTCTCCACACTGACCGTTCACTTAAACCAACCGAAAAGTGAGGTGACAATTTACAATGACTGAAGTTCGCTTAAAAAAAGGGGAATCGATAGATAAGGCATTGCGTCGGCTGAAGAAAAAGCTCGACCGCGAGGGTACCCTGCGTGAGGCGCGGATCCGCCGCACATACGAGACTCCCGTTGAGAAAAAACGGCGCAAGGCCAAAGAGGCTCGCCTGAATTTCTGGGGCTCATTCAGCCTAAATCGTCCAGCCGTGTAACCTCCCGGCTCATAGAAACCCGGTCCGGTTATTGCTGGACCGGGTTTTTCGTTTTCATCGAACTTCTGAGAAATAAAATCCTAAAAACCATCTAACCACAGATGACGTCGATTTACGCCGATGATTTTGTTCAACCTCCGGATTCAGGTTTGACCCTTAACTCCCAATTACTAATTACTAACTACTAATTATTAATTAATACCATGCCTCCTTTATCCATCTCCACTTCTTGGAATGCCTCCCGTCATTCGGAGGGAGAACCTATGATGGAAGAATTGTGCGAGCTTGGGTTTACTCATGTGGCGATCGGTCAGGGCCTTCCAATTGATAAATGGAAGGGAGTCAAGGAGTCGGTTGAGAAGGGGCTTATTCGAGTGACTTCCCTTGATAATTTTTGTCCTCGTCCTGCTGAATTCCCAGTCTTATCTCCGAGTTTCTGTCAATTCAGCGAGCACGAGGCGAGCAGACGTCAAACGGCGGTTCGTGACACCCTTATCACCGTCGAGAACGCCGCTTCGGTGGGAGCCAAAGTCGTGATACTGCATTTGGGAGAGGCAGGGCCACGAGGGATCACCAGGAAACTCATGCAAAACTTTTACAGGGGTAGTTATTTAAAAAAGACCTTTGTTCATAATAAAATTAAGGCTGTTCGACATCGCCAGAAAGTATCTCAATCGATTCTCAAACGGGTCAGGGAATGCCTGAGCAAAGTTGTGGAGGCGGCTCAGGAACACAAAATCAAACTGGGGTTTGAGCTAGGCGAATCGTTTGAGGATTTTCCAAATAACATCGAGATGGCCGAATTATTAAAAGATTTTCCTACAGAAGTTGTGGGGTATTGGCACGACTTCGGTAATTCCGCCGCTCAGGATTTCCTAACCTGGCATTCACATGAGGAAACTCTGGATCAGTTTCGAAATCGTGTGTTTGGCTGTCACATCCATGATTGGAGGGCTCCAAAGAGCGATCATTTATCGTTGGGGCATGGGAATCTTGATTTCCCGTCTTTACTCCAACATTTACCAGTGGATTATCTCCCGGTATTAGAAATGGATACCGAGACGACCTCTGAGGAAATTATAAATAGTAAAAAGTTATGGGATTCTTACGGAAACAATTAGGGCTTATTTTGCGCATCTTGTTCTCAGGATTGCTGCTGTCGTTTCTAGTCCATAATAAAGAAAATCTGTATAAATGTGGAGGCTACTTTCAGCATGCCCGTCCGGGCTGGTTATTGGCTGGCTTTGTGTTGCTTGGGATGACCATGGTACTGGGGACATATCGTTGGAGAATCCTACTTCACATTCAGGGAATCGATTTATCCTACTCAAAATTGTTTCCAATGAACATGATCGGCCAGTTTTTCAGCACCTTTCTGCTGGGGGTCACTGGCGGAGACGTCATGAAGATATATTATGTCACCTATGCCACTCCGGAAAAGCGTTCCGCAGCTGGCCTCTCCGTAATTTACGACCGGATTTTGGGTCTTTTAGGGATTATGGTTTGGGGATTGTGTTTTACCGCAACGAGGTACTCGTTTCTAACGTCATCTCCAAACACCCGCAGATGTGTTCTAGCATTCCTGTTGATTTGCGCCGCTGCCGTTGGAGGAATTGTATTTGCATTGTGCCTGCCATGGATTCGGAGGAACTCGGGACTTTGGAAGCTTGAACAAAAGCTTCCATTCCATCGAACCCTAGAGAATCTTTCAGATGCATTTGAACGTTATGCAAAAAGTCCGCTTCAGAATCTCATTGTTCTTGGAATCTCCGTATTCATCCATGGATGCCTGTTTCTTGCCATGTACATGGTGGCCCGTGCCATTGATCTCCCCGCCTCATTCCTGAAAGTCGCGGCAATAACTTCCATTGTGAACGTCCTGATCGCAGTTCCCATCAGCATTTCCGGGTTGGGCTTTCGAGAACAGTTATATGTATTTTTCCTCGCCCTGATAAATATTTCAGCCCCGCAAGCCATGGCATTCTCGCTGATGGGCTGGGGCCTGAATGTTGTCTGGGGTTTGTTGGGAGGATGTTTTTTTATGCGCTATAAAAAACATGCTCCGTCATCCAGCCCAGTCCTCGTCGGGCAGGAGTCGGACTCGGACATCAAAGCGGTGTCTTGGCCACCGCACTCCATATCGGACTCTTAGGAGTACTCTCCCTGTGAGTAAGTCCCTCGCCATTCAGGTCGTCCAGACCCTGCAGGACAACGGCTACGTTGCCTATTTCGCAGGGGGCTGCGTCCGCGACCAACTCCTGGGTCATGAAGCTAGCGATTTCGATATTGCCACGAACGCCACCCCCGATCAAGTCCAGGGGATTTTCCCGCGTACAACCGATTTACAGGGTAAAACCTTTGGGGTAGTCCGAGTTATCATGGGAGAAAATACCACGTTCGAGATCGCCACGTTTCGACAGGACCTGGATTATGTGGATGGCCGACGTCCCACTGGCGTCCGTTATGTCACGGCCGAAGAGGACGCGCAACGACGAGACTTTACAGTTAACGGACTATTTTTTGATCCCGTTGCGGAACGGCTGATCGACTATGTAGGCGGACAGGAGGATCTCCAAAAAAAAATCCTCCGCGCCATCGGAAAACCAGAAACCCGTTTTAAGGAGGATAAGCTCCGATTACTTCGGGCCATCCGTTTTGCGGTGAACCTCGACTTTCAAATTGAATCGACAACCTGGGAGGCAGTAAAAGGACTGGCCACCACGTCGAAGGATATCGTTGTCGAACGTGTTCGGGATGAACTCGACAAGATCTGGACAGGACCCCATCCAGCGCGAGGACTTGATTTGTTGGATCAGAGCGGAATTCTCAAGGTCATATTACCCGAGATTTCCGCCATGCATGGCGTGGAACAATCACCACAGTTTCACCCCGAAGGAGATGTCTTCAAGCACACCCGGCTCATGCTTTCCCAGTTGAGTAATCAATCTTTAGAACTGGCCCTCTCAGTTTTATTCCACGATGTGGGCAAGCCACGGACTCAAACCACCGATGAAACGGGTCGAATACGGTTCAACGAACACGAGACCGTGGGTGCCCGCTTGACCGAGGAGATAATGCTTCGTTTCCGATACAGCAACGACATGATCAATACTGTTTGTCAATGCGTCGCCTACCACATGCAATTCAAGGATGCGCCAAAAATGAAACTCAGCACATTGAAGCGGATGTTGGCGCGGGAAACGATTTCAACGGAAATGGATCTTCACCGGGTCGACTGCCTCGGGAGTCATCGGGATATTTCGATCTACGAATTCCTCAAACAGAAACAAACCGAGTTGGGTGCCGAAGAGATCCAGCCTCCCCGGCTCTTGAACGGTAAGGATCTGATGGATCTTGGTGTCCCTGAAGGGGCCCGTATTGGACAGTTGCTTAACCAGATTGTTGAAGCACAGCTTGACGGTAGGATCAAAACGCGAGAAGAGGCATTGGCTTTAGCACGGGAACTGATTAAATCTAAAATTCTGGATTAACACGGTGGACGATAATGGGGTATTCACCCTATTTAGCAAAGGTGGAAAATCTGGAAATCTGGTCTAACCTCGGATTTCTGGTTAGATTACTCAATGAAGCTCAAATTCTTATTCGATGACTGGCGAGACGAAAAAATATGATCTAGTGGTAATTGGCGGTGGTCCAGCTGGTATTATGGCAGCCACGACTGCAGGAGCGCTTCATAAAACTGTTGCTCTAGTTAACTGTCATAACGAACTGGGAGGTGCCGGTATCAATACGGGGACTGTCCCGAGCAAAACCTTGCGAGAAACTGCGTTGGCCCTATCGGGACTTAAATCACGCAATCTCTATGGCGTGGATCTTTCATTGCGTAGAGAGGTAACCCTCAACGACTTTCTCGGACATGAGCAAAAGGTGAAGACGGGTTTTAACCTGTTCCTTTCGCAGCAGCTCGCAACGCAAAAAGCGGATGTGTATTACGGAGTCGGAATTTTTATGGACTCACATACTATCCGTGTTGGTCCCCTCCAAACTTCCTCGGAAGTTAATCCATCAGCGACGGGGAAAGGAGATTTCTTACTCCAAGGCTCAAGTATTCTGATTGCCACTGGCTCCTCCCCGGTTCGACCGGAACTCTTTCCTTTTGGTCATGGGGAAATATATGATTCAGATTCAATTCTGAAGTTGGATCGTATTCCAAAAACTTTGGCTGTTATCGGTGCAGGAGTCGTCGGAAGTGAGTATGCTTGCACGTTTTCAGCTTTAGGTTCACAGGTACATATCATTGATGGTCGGGATGTGTTACTGCCATTTCTGGATGTCGAGGTTTCACGTGCTCTGGTAGGTGCCATCGAGCACAGTGGAGTGACCTTTCACTGGAAGGAAATGGTACTGCAATGTCTCGTACTGGAATCAGGTGCTGTCACCCTTAAACTCTCCTCCGGAGCATCTCTGACCGTCGACGCGGTGCTCGTGGCTGCCGGGAGAAAAAGCAATACGGAGCACCTCGAACTCTCCCTCGCAGGAGTGGCCCTCGGTAAACGAGGGATCATCCCAGTCAATGAAGACTATCGGACGAATGTGGAACATATTTATGCGTCAGGCGATGTGATTGGTTTCCCCGCTCTGGCTTCCACCAGCATGGAGCAGGCTCGACGGGCCGTTCGTCACGCTTTCGGATTAAAGGCCGCGAACCTCTCCCCTCTGTTGCCCAACGGCATCTACACAATCCCTGAAGTCAGCATGGTAGGGGAGACAGAGGAATCGCTGCAAAAAAATCAAATTGACTACGTCGTTGGACGAGCGAGGTATGCGGACAACGGCCGAGGTCGAATTATTGGTGATGAAACTGGATTTCTTAAACTTCTTTTCCGTCGGTCGGATATGCAACTGTTGGGAGTTCATGTCATGGGCGAACTGGCAACTGAGATCATTCATATTGGATTGATAGCCATGCTGGCTGATCGTTCTGCGGACCTATTTGTTGAGACTTGCTTCAACACCCCAACGTTGAGTTCACTTTACAAGTCGGCCGCTTTGAACGCCATTCAGAATGTTGGACTGTAAGGCGGGCGAATTTCGATATCCACTATACGATCGGTCCAGTCAAGCGACAGAGGTTTTCGGAAAGTCGGGTCCATTTTGAGCGTGAGTTGAAAGTCTCAAGGTTTATCTGTTCTGAGGCCTCAAAATCCCTGGCTAAATATTCCTCCAGAAGTCGGGCACATTGTTGTGAGTAAATGGTGACATTAAGTTCAAAATTTAAATTCATTGAACGAACATCCAGATTGGCCGATCCCACGCTGAACCAGGCATCATCTACCAACATGACTTTTGCGTGATGGGTTCCATTTGAGTATTCGAAGATCTTCACTCCGTAACTTAATAGCTCCTCGTAATAACAGCGGGCACCTAGGATAATGTAGGGGTGTGGATTTTTCGCTCCAACCAGAAGACGGACATCCACGCCGCGGGCAGCGCACAGCTTGAGGGATGACAGCAGGGGTTCCTGAGGGAAAAAGTATCCGGTTGTGATCCAAACACGTCGCCGTGCAACATTAAACATAGCCTGGGTTGAGAGGATCAGGGGGTGTTTTGTGGAGTCGGGTCCCTCTTCAATTACATGCGCCGGATTTCGAAGATCCATTTCCATGATAGGTTGTTCTATTGACTCGACTGTGGACTCGCCAGTGGCAAACAACCAGTCGTCGTGAAAGGTCTGAGAGAGGGTCTGTGCCACGGGTCCTTTCAATTGGATTTGAACATCTCTCCACTCACCAAACGTAGGATCTTCCCCCATGTATTCTCGCCCCAGATTCATTCCACCGACAAAAGCAGTCTCGCCATCGATAATCTGCAATTTCCGATGATTGCGAAGACTGAAGGCCCAGCGATTTCGCAAAGGATTCAATGCATTAAACCAGGAAAACTTTCCTCCACTTGCCACCAGCGATGCAAAGTAACTAGAGGAGAGAAAATAACTTCCAACCTCATCTACAATCACATGAACCCTGACGCCCTTCCGTGCTGCCTCGGTTAATAGTTTGAGAAGCCGCTCTCCATAGGAGTCGTTTCTCCAGATATAGAATTCCACGTAGATAAACTTACGCGCACATGTAATGGACTTTTCCAATGCTGGATAAAATTGTTGAGCATTGAAAAGAAGTGTAGCCTCGTCAAAACGACCGGCGGGAGAAATATTAATTTTAGACAGCAACGCCGAAAGCTCTGAATCGGATGGCGGCAGCTTCGGCATCCCGTGGTCGATCGATCGATCGCTCCTTTGTCGGCGACGATCGTGACGTCGGCGAAGCCTTTTTCGATACATCTGTTCACTTCCCAGAAGTACATAAGCCAGTGGACCGAGATAGGGAAAGAGGAAGACTGCCCAAAGCCACGCTAGCGTACTTGCTGGTTTCTTTTTAGATAACAGGATGAAAGGTGTACTCAAGATCGAGAACCCATACTCCACTAAAAAACGGTTAAACCACCAGTGATTCATATTATGACAGATTCCTAGTCGGATGGCGAAGAGAACTATCGGTTCAACTGAAAGGGGGAAGGGGGTAATGGTTTTGGGACTATTTTGACAGGAAATCTTATGTCGAATCTTTTCTCAAAATAGTCAAATTCCGCCAATCCGTCATAATCAGATCCCGTGTAGGAATCTGTATAACCTTTCAATATTCTAAACCTGCCAGGTGAGTCCTGCGTAAGTGGGTAAAGAAGGTCGCTATGTTCCGGCTTCATCCACGTGCCATATTTTGCAATCGGCACTCCATCTTTAATACTCACTGGCACATTAAAAAAGTATCTATTAAGGATAAATATTTTACTTTTGATATCCAATTCATGGTCCTTCAACACTGAGGGGTCATCCGTTATTGCAACCAGAATATCCTTCACACTTGATGCTGGCCAACCCCTAAAATTATCAAGCGCCGAGATCAGTCGAGGCCCATCTCTTTCAACATTCATATTAATCCATGAGGGGGCAAGTTTTAAGGCTTTGAAAGCGTCGTTCAGTTGGTCAGGAGTCTGAGCTTTGACGCTGAATGTCAGCAGAACTACCAGCACCGACAATGCCAGATAGAAACTGACCCATTGGGCTTCTGAGTGACGGCGAAGACTCATTTTACAATTTCCAAACCGCCTGAGTAGTACACGGTGAGAATGCTCAAAGCAAGACCTGCCTCGAATCCCAAAAATCTCTTCGTCCTTTTTGAGTTCTTTGAGTTCTTCGTGGCCAATCCCTCCCCGAGTTTCCTGCGCGTTTCGCACAGAAGCTGAAATCTAAATGACTAATTCCCAATTCTCAATGACTAATTCCTAATTATTAATTCCCCACCCCCCTTCCCAGGTTGACTGATTCAACAGTTTTTGTGATAGAACCAGAATGCGAATTCGAATGGTTTGTCTGTTCTTGTTGGGCTGTCTGTTCCCAGCCTCTGCCGCAACATCGGCTACCGTCCGTTCCAAGCATACGGAGGCGACGTTGGTTTCCGAATACATGAGTCTGCAACCGAACCAGGAATGGCTTTCGATCTTTATCCGGTTGAAAATGGATCCTCACTGGCATACGTACTGGATGAACCCAGGTGACGCGGGCACTCCCACTACCGTTACATGGACACTGCCCGACGGGTTTTCGGCCGATGGGATCAAATGGCCTCCTCCACAGTTGATTTCAGTGCCTCCTCTGATGTGTTACGGCTACGAAAATGAGGTCTGGCTGGCTTCCGATATTCATGCACCGGCCAATTTCAAGGTCGGGCAAAAAATTGAGATCAAAGCCCATGTGACTTGGCTGGAATGCAGCGAGGTCTGCATCCCCGGTCAAGCCGATCTGACGATAGAGTTCCCGATTGAATCCAGGTCTCGGATGGTGACCGACCCAGTTCTTTCGGCACAGATCAGTGCAGCCGCAAAAAGCGCCTACCATTTCGAGATTCCCAATCAACGTAATGACATGGCATACGATGCCAATTTCCTTCATCTCCTGATTAAGGATTTTTTCGGAGTAAAAGATACCACCGGAAATGCCCCGGTTTCTTCTCACCCCTTCAATGCCCTCCAAAGCGCCCATTTTATCCCGGCTCAGAATGGTCTAATTGTGGATGGAGACCGACAGACTTTTGAAATGGAAGGACGCGATCTGGTAGTGGATGTTCCACGAAATGTGAATGCAACCTTACCGGACGTTTATGATGGGATTCTACGATTTGAGTTCAAGGATGATCATGCGGTATGGACGGAAGACGTGTATTCAGCCGGTCCAATCAGAATGTCACTCCCTGCTTCAAATATACCAGGAGGTACCAAGGAACCCATGATTTTGGGTATTATCCTGGCCTTGCTCTCCGCCTTTGTGGGGGGATTGATTCTAAATCTCATGCCCTGTGTCTTGCCGGTGCTTTCTCTCAAGGTGCTGGGAATGGTAGAACAATCCAAAAAGGAGGATCAATCCAGTCTCTGGCACGGATTGGCTTTTACAGCAGGAGTGCTCGCCACATTTTGGACTCTGGCTGGTATATTGCTCGCGCTCCAGCACGCTGGACAACATCTCGGTTGGGGATTTCAACTACAAAATCCTAAGGTCGTTGTTCTGTTGGCGGTTCTCTTTTTTCTCATCGCCTTGAATCTTTTTGGGGTTTTTGAAATTGGCACCTCGTTGACTTCGATCCAGCTCCGGGGTTCAGGATTGCTCCAATCTTTCTTCAGCGGACTCCTAGCCACCGTGGTGGCCACGCCCTGCACGGCACCATTCATGGGATCAGCCCTGGGGTTTGCCTTCAGTCAACCGGGTTGGATCGCCCTGCTCGTGTTCACCTTCCTGGGATTGGGAATGGCGACTCCGTATCTCATTCTTAGTGCTTCGCCTGCCCTGCTCCGGTTTGTTCCCAAGCCCGGAGCTTGGATGGAAACCTTCAAACAACTGATGGGATTTCCGATGTTGGCAAGCGTTGTCTGGCTCGTCTGGGTGTTCAGTCATCAGGAGGGTTCAGATGCCACCGTCTCGCTGTTGTGGGGCTTTCTGCTGATAAGTCTAGGGGTCTGGGTGTTTGGCCGATTCGGAACCTTCGAGAAACCCACTGGAACCCGTGTGGCATCCGGAGCAATTGCCATCTGTCTATTGATCGCTGGCCTGGAAATCTCCGTCCCCCCCAAGTCCGAACCCGGAAGCGGGGCGGATGTCGTCAAGTGGGAGAAATTTGATCCAGTCCGTCTCCAGCAATTGCGCCAACAGGGGACACCTGTCTTCGTCGACTTTACCGCTACGTGGTGCCTGACCTGTCAGGTCAATAGGAGAGTGGCTCTCAATATAGAAGCCGTTCAGTCGAAGTTTCGAGAAAAAGGCGTGATTCTGATGGAGGCCGACTGGACCAACCAGGATCCGGTAATAAGCAAGGCACTGAGCGACCTCAACCGCGACAGCGTTCCCGTTTATGCGCTTTATGGGAAAGACAAGGACGCTCCGCCTCACATGTTACCTGAGATCCTAACACCGGATATTGTATCGAAGGCATTGGATACTCTCCCAACCACCTCTACAGAAAATCCGAGGAAGGATTAACCGCAATACGGCTGCGTTCACCACTTCCAGCACCTATAATTTGCCATACGGGTTTTGCAGAACAATAGTATCGTCGCGTTGAGGACTGGTACCTAACAGGACAATTGGTGCACCGACCAACTCTTCAATTCGGCGAACGTATCGCGCCGCCGTGTGGGGAAGGTCTGTCCATGAACGAATGCCTTGGGTGCTCTCAGACCAGCCGGAAAGCTCTTCGTAAATTGGCACCATTCGCATAGCGTCGCAGAGAGTGACTGGAATCGCCGGGAGGCAAGACACAAAGGTCACGACAGGAAACCAGGGAACTCTACTCTCGCCCTATTACCCCTTGGAAACTGGGATCAAATTAGGGCGCATACGGAGATTCGCCCTCCACTCAATTCCTAACTCCTAATTCGTAATTTCAGATTACCTCCACTAGGTTTTATTCAATGGTGTTGATTTCAACGGGTTCGACCTGGACACCATGAGATTCCATCCATTTGACAGCCTCTTTGATGACGGCCCGATCGCCTTCCAATTCCAGAGCGATGATTCCCAGATCTTTGGTTACATTGGCGTTTCGAACATTAAAAATGATGTCGAACTTTCGCGACATCTGACAGATCAAAGGTTGATGTGAGGCCTTCGCATCGAACGTGAACCAGTAGCGTTGTTTCTCTTTCACAATACCTTTCTAACTTGAATTCCGATATTGAACACAAAGAACTTTCGTAAGCGCCCAAAACAGAAAATTATTTCCCAGCAGATTATGTTGTTCAAGTGGCATACATATAAGAGATCCACCTGCCCCCAAAAAACAATCTGTGAAAATCCGTGCAATCTGTAGATAAAATGCGCCTCCATCCCCCGTTTATCTGTCATCAGTCCTCACCCCTTCCAGCCCCTGTTCACCCTCCCGCAATGGCTGGAACAATGCTAACTTCGTCGCTATCCTTGATCGATGTTTCCTTGTCCTGCAAAAAGCGGATATCCTCGCCATTCACATAGATATTAACAAATCGGCGTACTTGACCTTTGTCATCCAAGAGGCGTTCACCGATGCCGGGGAATTGCTTCTCGAGATCGGCGAGGAGTGTGCCAATGGTGATACCTGTTGCCGTGACGAGTTCTTGGTTTCCAGTTAAATTACGGAGCGGAGTGGGAATGGAGACTTGCATAATGTGTGACTTAATAGTGAATTTTAATATTAATGTTTAAGCTGCTGCTGCTGCCTCGGAGGAGATTAACTCATCGAACTCACGCAGACTGGGTTGAATGATCCTAGGATGTCCCAGATGATTGGCCACCGCCTCCGAGGTTTTCAGACCATGACCGGTGATACAAAGGACTAGACCTTCGTGGGTAGGAATTTTTCCCAAGGAAACGAGTTTCCTGGCGGTGGCCACCGTGACGCCCCCGGCGGTTTCAGCGAAAATACCCTCCGTCTCAGCAAGAAGTTTGATCCCATCGATAATTTCCTCGTCGGTTACATCCTCGCAGGATCCTCCCGTTTGTCTCATCGTGTTCACAGCGTAGTAGCCATCGGCCGGGGTGCCGATAGAAAGTGACTTGGCGATTGTTTGCGGTTTGGCTACCGGTTTGATTAGATCCGTTCCATTCTTGAACGCAGTGGAGATCGGGCTACAGCCAGTGGCCTGGGCACCATGAATATGGAATGGGGTTTCATCGACCAGACCTACCTGAATGGATTCCGTGTAAGCCTTTGCAATTTTAGTTAACAACGAGCCGCTCGCCATGCAGACGATGGTATGCTTGGGAATTTTCCAACCCAGTTGTTCAAGAATTTCAAATCCCATCGTCTTGGATCCCTCGGCATAATAGGGCCGAAGATTCACATTGACGAATCCCCACCCGTATTTACCGGCAATCTCCGAGCACAGCCGATTAACTTGATCGTAGGGACCCTTGATGCCAATCACGTTGGTGCCATATACGAGACTATTCAGAACCTTGTTCTGTTCCAAATCGGCCGGAATCAGCACATAACTTTTTAATCCAGCACTTGCGGCATTGGCAGCTACACTGTTAGCAAGATTGCCGGTAGAAGCACAGGCCACAATCTGGAAGTTCAATTCACGCGCACGGGAAAGCGCCACGGAGACAACACGATCCTTAAAGGAAAGTGTCGGGTAATTCACGGTGTCGTTTTTGACATAAACATCTTTGACACCAATAGCCCGGGCCAAACGATCTGCCTTGACCAAAGGGGTGTACCCAACCTGCACGCCCACAGTGGGATTGCCATCGACCGGCAGGAGTTCGCGATATCGCCACATGCTGTGAGGACCCGATTCAATGGACTTGCGGGAGATGTGCCGCTTTATTTTATCGTAATCGTAGGCGGCCTCGAGGGGGCCAAAATCGAACTCGCAGACGTGGATTGCCTTCTTGGGGTAGAGACGTCCGCACTCGCGACACTTCAGGTTGCTAAAAAACTCCTGGTTCATATGCACTCCCTCATATCGAGCTGGGTGGATGTAGGGAGGTCGCGGGAATCTACAGGATTCAACTGACCTCTCTCATCCTTCCCCGATTTTCTCGGGGCTGGGTTTAGCACCTAGTCAATCACAACGCTTTCGTCGTAATCCGGTTGCCGCAGCTTCTAAGGGCCAGTCCCTCCACTGCTCTCGATAAGAGTTGTCGGCAGGGTAGAAGATTCTCACCCAGCTTGTCAATGGGATTTCATTGTCACCGGAATACCTTTAGTTCTGTCACCGGTTATGTATCGTTTCCTAGACTCCATGAAGATTAAGGGCACATCTATTAACTGGCGTGCCCCGCGCGTCGGTTTGAGGCGGAGTCTCACGATCGCCCTATTGGGGTTTATCTTCTCGATGACACCCTCTTGGGCAAATCCAGATGACGAGTGGCACGAGGAAACATCGGCATCGGGTTTGATGATTGTTCAATCACACGACTCTTGGTTCAGTGGGTCCCTGATGGACATTCTCAATCGGCTGGCGTACCGACTCCAAGGCACATCAGGCCTTATTCCAAGCCCGAACACTCATTTAATCATGCGGGTTGAGAGTTGGGATAATCCAATAACCAACCAAGCGCCAATCATGACTGGTTGGGCGAGTGGATCGACATTAAACCTTCAAATCACAATACGACAGAGGCCGCAACATGGTGCTGAAGATCTGTTACGAAATGTGGTGGCAGCAATACTGTATCAGTCTATTTACCAGGATGGCGCCAAAGAGACCGTGGGCAAGCCATTGATCAAGCTCCCGATATGGATAGTTGAAGGTCTTCTTCAAGGTCTTATTGACGGGAATCCCGAACAAAATACCCGGATTGCCCTGCGAGCCAATAAATTGAAAAAGACTCCAACTCTTGAAACGATCATGAGTTGGACGGCTCTTAGCAATGAAAAATTGGAACGGTGTTGGCAACAGGCATTCTGTTTTGAAGCCTTACAATTCGTCCAGAGCGATGCAGCTCGTTGGGAGGCCACTAAAAAATGGCTCATCGCCAGGGCACAAAATATGAATACGACTTCTCTGCCTTGGCCGATTGATGAACAAATAGAAGATCAATGGCAACATTCCCAGGTTAACAACCGCTTCAGCAGCGAGCCACTCATCCTCTCTTGGGATCATATTGTATCTGAGTTGTCTTCCATGCAAACTGTCACCCTTCCTGCAACGAAAACGGAACCCGAAGCCATCATCTCCTTCGATAAGCTTACCGAGCATCGCGCTCACCCGGAGTTTATGCGAGTCATAAGCGTCAAAATCGCCGACTTGACGGTGCTAGAAATGAGGGCCGGTTTTATGTGGAGTTCGGTGATTCAGGAGTATCGTTTTGCATTAATGTCCCTCACTAACTCAACAGCCTCGGACAAAATTTATTTACAAAAATTGGTCGCTGCCCGAAAGATGACCGCGGAGTTGAGCGAATTCGGGAAACGAGTTGAAGACTATTTGAACTGGTTCGAAGTCACCAAGCGAACTCCGGTGAAAGAGTCCTCGTTTGAGAGTCTGTTTCATCTTCAGGATCAGTTGGACGGAGACTCCAACAAGATGCAGCCCGCCTCTGAACCGGACCTGATTACGATCGAAAAAAGAATGTAGGTTTAAACCCGAAACCATGTAAATCCTTGTCAAGAAACGCTTTTGGTTCTCGGTCTTCGTTTGGTCGATTCCATCGATTCTGAGGCTGCAAAAAACGGGGATATTTTGGACAGGGTTCACAGAATTTTTGAGAACGCTCAATTTCCGGTCTTTGGCCCGTAAGCCTGGATGAGTCCCTCAATCACGCAGGTGGCATACTCGCGAAAGATGCTGCGAGTTGGCTTTCCGTCAATCTCCCGTTCACCATCATAGTCGCCAGCAAGGAGCCTTCGGGCGATGGTACGGTTATTCATGAAATAGGGCTCGGTGGTGACAACCGGTCCATCATAGTAGCGGTTGGCTCCAAGGTTCCGGGCCACAACATAAGGATTGTTTGGGTCAATGGCACGAGTGGTCGTTGAGTCCATGTAAGGAACTGCCTTAATCCCAGTGTTACGGGTAAACGCCTGAGCAATGTCTGTTGCCACTTCATATTCCACAGGTGTGACCCGGTCCAGGATTTTATAGACCAGTCGAAGTTCCTGAGCCGGATCTTGTGCCTCTTCCTTAGTGTAGGCTCCGTGGATGAAAAATATATTTTCATCGACTCCAATGAGGTGCGACCAACCGCTGCTGGGCGTGGCATTAATGTAAAGAACGATGGTGATATCGGGATGAAAGGATCTTATTTCATCGCCTCGCGCCAGAAATTCATATTTTCTGATAAATAAATAGTTCGTCCGAAGTTGGAGTCGTTCTCGTCCAATCGATTGGATTTGTGCGGGAATCGACTCCTCTGAAAGTTCAGGTCGTTTTATTAGGTAATAGGCGCGTGCTTCATCCACCAAATCTTCCGGACGGATAGTTGTGACTGGCTCAGCCTCATGTCGTGTGAGTAATACTGTTGCACCGAGATCCTCTAAGTTTTTTTCGAGAATCTTGGCTGTGATAATATTCATGTCCCCCTCTTGAATCCTGCCCAGGTCCCGATACGGGGTGGATCGATCCTCCACCTCAGCCCATTTCCCGCCGATATGCCCAGGATCGATGGCGATTTTTAGTCCGAATAATGGCTTATTAGCCGGTTTGGGAAGAACCCGAAACATTGCCGGGGTACGGTAATACAATGGAGTGTAAGATGTGGGAGGGGAAGCCGCTAAAGATAGGACAAATTGGGGTTCCCGATGATCCGTGGGACTGGAATAAAACTTTACCTCGATATCGGACCATTCAATATAGGATCGGAGTCCGCCAAAGGGATCGAATATCTTTTCCAGTTTGGAGGTAAATTCCGCACGTGTCATGGTTCCATCATATTCATGGAGCCAAAACCACGGATTGGGAGTGTCGCCTATTTCTTTGGCTGGAGGTTCCGGGGAGGAAGAAAGGGGTATACCTCTCGAAGGACGCGCCTCGCTAGTAAGGAGAAAAGAGGCGAATAAAATCAAAAAAATGATAGGTAACATTGCTCAAAACGATCTGGCCAGATCTGGGCCTCTTGGCAAGTGCATTTACACGGGCAAAAAAATGTGATACTCCTTTCCTCCCGTAATTTAACTCAGAGATCATCGAATACAATGCATCATTTTTATCAACGTTCCGGACATCTTCGAGTCGAAGAAATCAGTGTCGAAGAGTTGGCCCATAAACATGGCACCCCGCTCTACATCTATTCAGGACAAACAATTATCGACCATTTTGACGGTTTGACCAAATCCTTGTACCCTCTCGATCATCTGGTCTGTTACGCATTGAAGGCCAACTCTAACTTGGCAATTCTTAATCTTCTGGCCAAGCGTGGATGCGGTTTTGATCTAGTTAGTGGAGGTGAACTCTACCGCGTGCAACAGGCTGGTGGCGATCCAGGGAAGTGTACTTTTGCCGGAGTGGGCAAGACTCGACAGGAGATCGAGGCTGCCATGCGGGCCGGGGTTTATGCCTTCAATATTGAGAGCGAGGCCGAACTGGAGGTAATTAACCAGGTGGCGGTGCGTCTGAAAAAGAAGGCTCCTGTGGCACTGCGGGTAAATCCGAATGTAAACGCCCACACTCATGCTAAAGTCACGACGGGCACTTACGAGAATAAGTTTGGAATTGCCTTCGAACGGATCAGCTCTCTCTATGCCAAGGCTTCCTCATTACGGGACATCTGGTTGCGCGGGGTTCAGATGCACATCGGGTCGCAAATAACGGATGTCGCCCCCTTTGAGAGGGCGTTCCGAAAGATGGCACCCCTGGTGGCCGAACTGAAGAAATTGCATGGGATTGAGTTTTTCGATGTCGGAGGTGGACTGGGTATCGTGTATGAAGATGCCCTTGCCAGCGGCGATGCAAACTGGTGGACCAAGAAGGACGCACCTCTCACCCTCCAGGTGTATGCCAAGAAGTTGGTGCCACTTCTTAAGCCTTTGGGATTAAAGATCCTGGTGGAACCGGGCAGGTTTATGGTCGGTAATGCCGGTATTCTTGTCACGGAGGTTCTTTACCTTAAGAGCACAGGAAAAAAGAATTTTATCATTGTTGATGCTGCCATGAACGATTTAATTCGACCGGCGTTTTATGATTCTTACCACGAAATTCTACCCATCGCTCCTCGTGGAACCAAGAGGATTATGTCCGACGTGGTTGGACCAGTCTGTGAATCGGGTGACTTTTTTGCCAAAGACCGCCTGTTGCCACCAGTCAAACAGGGGGATCGGCTCGCTATTCTAAGTACGGGTGCCTACGGCTTCGTCATGTCCTCCAATTACAATACCCGTCCACGTCCAGCTGAAATTCTCGTCACAGGGAAAAAGGCGCGCATTGTCCGTCAGCGGGAAACCTACAACGATATTTTGCGAGGAGAAACCACTTGATTCCCTTTACAAAAATGAGCGGAGCTGGAAACGACTTCGTCATGATCGATAATCGCAAGAGGAAGCTTCGTCTTTCTCGCGTCCAAATCGCCAAAATATGTGACCGCCACTTCGGTGTGGGTGCCGATGGACTTCTGTTGGCAAAGGATGGACCCAAGGGTGTTGATTACACAATGGAATACTACAACGCCGATGGTAGCCTCGCCGACATGTGTGGGAACGGGGCACGGTGCTTTGCGCGATTCGTGCAACATTTTAAAAAAAGCACGAAACGTCAGGTGACCTTCATGACTGGTGCTGGCTTGATTGAGGCCCGTTTCTCAGGATCAGAAGTGTCGATCAACATGACCGCCCCACATTCCTTGCAAACACTCATTAAAGTTCCCACGACCACGGGAAACTGGACAACTCATTCCCTGAATACCGGGGTACCTCATGCTGTTTGTTTTGTGACAAAAGTGGAAGCTATTGACATCAAACAGCTCGGTTCCGAGATCCGACACCATTCGCTGTTCAAGCCGAAGGGAACTAATGTCAACTTTGCGCAAGTGACAGGCCCCAATTCAATCACGGTACGAACTTACGAGCGTGGAGTTGAGGGAGAGACCCTGGCCTGTGGCACAGGCGTTGTGGCTTGTGCTATCCTTGCCCATGCCCTGGAAGGGGTGGCTAAGCCAGTCAAGGTGACGGTGCGCAGTGGTGCGGTGATGACTGTCGATTTCAACCAAAAAGGCCAGGTTTATTCCGACCCCACCTTAAAGGGGCCAGCATCAGTAATCTTTACCGGAGAAATCAAGTTGGAATAGATATTCCTCTTCCTCTTAATCCCAAACCTCCTCTTCATTACCATTCATCCAATTGCTATGGTTCCCATACTCAAATGAATCAAATGAGGTTCTATCGCAAAAGTGGAGGGCGAATCTCCGTATGCGCCCTAATTGGATCCCGCCCATTCCTAATTCTTAATTGATAATTATTAATTACAACACCCCCCCCAATGTCCCGACAAGTGGGCGCATACGGAGATTCGCCCTCCACTTTTCCAATTCGAAAGCACTCTTATTCCATTAAAAACAACAATAAACCACTTTATGCAAATCTCTGGAGTTTACACCGCGCTCGCAACCCCTTTTCGAAATGGAAAGATCGATGAATCCGCCCTGCTCCGTTTGGTTGAGGAACAGGTCGTTGGCGGGGTCGACGGCGTGGTGCCAGTCGGCACCACGGGAGAGTCCCCCACCCTCACCATTGAGGAGCATCTCCGTGTGATTGAACTAACTATCAAAGCCTCCGCTGGACGGGTTAAGGTGATTGCAGGGACCGGTGCGAACAACACTGCCGAGGCCATATACCTAACTCAGGAGGCTGGACGCCTCGGCGCCGATGGCTCCCTTCAGGTGGCTCCTTATTACAACAAGCCGACTCCGGCCGGAATATTTGCTCATTTTTCGGCGATTGCCCAATCAACCAAGCTTCCTATCGTGCTTTACAGCGTTCCCAGTCGATGCGGAATTGAAATTGGAGTGGATACGGTGGCAAAACTGGCCGCCTCTCAGAAAAATATTATCGCAATCAAAGAGTCTGGTGGCTCAGTCGAACGGGTACATCAACTTCGTCAGGCTTTGCCCTCCGACTTCAATATTCTGAGTGGCGATGATTATACTACTTTACCATTCATGAGTCTTGGTGCCGTTGGTGTCGTCAGCGTTGCCTCCAATTTGATCCCGCATCTCGTAGTCAAGTTGGTCAGAACCTTTGCCCAAGGTAATCTCGAAGAGGCTGAGGAACTGAGCCGTCGCCTATATCCCCTGTTCCGGGATCTCTTTATCGAATCGAATCCCGTCCCCATCAAGACCGCCATGGCCCGGGCAGGTTGGATGACCTCGGAGGTCCGCTTGCCGTTGGTTCCCCTCCAACCAGCCAACCTGGAAAAACTGGAAGCAACACTCAAAAGTCTTCCGCGTTGATCCTAAAATCTGAAGAGGTTTTTCCCGCAGATTACGCAGATTAAGATGTTATGGTAGAAGTTGGGTTAAAATGATTTCACTCAGTTTCACATATTTCCTACAAGTTCCCCAATACAAAAACAATCTGTGGAAATCTGTGCAATCTGTGGATAAAAATCCGTTCCCCGGTTTTGTCTTCAGTTTCTAGATTCCTGGGTGCTTTACCTGAGGAACATCCATCCAGCCAGGGCAGAGGAAGTGACGACGAGCCATGGGGGCCACTTGAGGAGGACGAGAAAGATGAAAGCGGTGAGTCCGAGGGTGAAGTCCTTGAGGTTGTGGACGCTGGTGGACCAGATGGGATGGTAGAGCGCGGCAAGAAGAATACCAATGACCGCCGCATTAGCACCTTTGAGCGCGGCTTGAGCTCCGGTTTGGCGACGAAGTTTTTCCCAGAATGGGAGCGCTCCAAAGATCAGCAATGCGGCGGGTACATACAAAGCGAAAAGACACCAGAGGGCTCCGAGACAGCCGTGTGGGTTAGGGCCCATGATGGCACCGAGATAGGCGGCAAAACTAAATAACGGTCCGGGAACTGCCTGTGCCACTCCATAGCCTGCAAGAAACCTGTTGTTATCCACCCATCCGGGATCGACTACGGCGGTTTTGAGAAGAGGCAGAACGACGTGGCCTCCACCAAAGACCAATGAACCAGCACGGTAAAAGCTGTCGAACGTCGAAAGAAGGGGGATGTGAAGCCAGCTGGAAAGGATTGGTAAACCGAGAAGTAATACAAAGAACAGAACAAGCAACCCTAACCCAAATCGGCGTCCATAGTTTAGCTGAAGTGTGCGAGTTGAAGAGGAATCGGACAATTTTACTTGATCATGGAAGAGCAAGCATCCAATGATCAATCCGAGAGCAATTATGACAAGCTGATTGAGTGATGATTGCCAAACGATGGCAACGATTGCCCCCATTATCCCAATGATTGCCGTGGAGAGCTCGGAACAAAACCTGGTGGCCATAGCCCATACAGCCTGGGCAACTACAGCTGTAGCGGCTAGCTTGAGTCCGGCTAACCATCCCGAATGAATTGAATCACCGAGAAATCCTACCCCGTACCCAAAGGCCGTCATGAGAATGGCTGAAGGCAGGGTAAACCCTAACCATGCTACCAAAGCTCCACTCCATCCACGGCGATGCAGGCCAATGGCCAGGTTAACCTGACTACTTGATGGACCGGGCAAGAATTGGCAGAGCGCTACCAAATCAATAAAGGATTTTTCATCAATCCATTTTCGGCGAACCACAAATTCCTCGCGAAAATATCCCAGATGAGCCACAGGTCCACCAAATGAGGTCAGGCCGAGACGAAGGAAAACCCGAAAGGTTTCGAGAAGGGAAGTCATTGTTATTATATTAGTAGATAATAATCACAGGCATTCCACAGGACACCTAAAAAGTGGAGGGCGAATCTCCGTATGCGCCCACTTGTCGGTGCATGGGGGGCATTTCAATTAGAAATTAGAAATTAGGAATAGCAATTGGGAGCGGGCCGAGATCGAATTAGGGAGCATACGGAGATGCGCGTTGTCTCTCGACGGTTCAGATTTCTTCCCCCAGAAAGTATTTATCGTTGTCACGACGGTGACCCACCTCAAATCTTTAATAGTAATATTTTTTGGTCGCCGGTTAAGTGTTAGTGGAGATAATCCTCCCATGATCCGGAGGTTAATGTCAAATTCATGAACTCGAGGCGATTTTAAATCCGCGGAAATATATCAGTTACAATTAATGCAGCAGAAGCATATTAATTGCTAAGACTTTTATCGTGCATTTAGTCTATTAAATCCCTCCCAATCGTCTTTTTTTCTTTAGCCTCCTGAGTAATTCTTACTTGACGTATGATAAAAGTACTGGAATAGTGCCTGCATACACGGTTTACCCGTAAACGTTGTTATCAGGATTTTTTTAAGTTAAGGTGATCCGAAAAAATATAACGTTAGATATCTAATCATATGAAAAATAAAATTAATACTGGTAAGCAAGGATTTACCCTTGTTGAACTCTTAGTGGTTATTTCAATTATCGGACTTCTAGCCTCTCTGGCTTTTCCGGCTTTGAGCACAGCAATGGCAAAAGCGCAAATGACACAGGGGTTGAGTAATGCCAAACAACTTCAATTGGCCGCCATGCAGGCCGGTCTAGATGCGACGGTTAGTGGCAGCTATGTAATCGCTTGGCCCGGTGACGTGACAAGTGCGGCTGGAGTTTTGACTGTGCCTGCCACTTCAACGATCTATTTTGATCTTCTAGGGAAAGGTAACTATCTCTCAAGCCCGAATGTTTGTGCGGTCAGTGGGATTCCACCTGCCGCTCAAGGGCCTGCGGCGACTCCGCCGGATCCACTCGTTAATATGAAGGCAGCAAACAATGCGTTTAATTGTACAGCGTCAACGAGTGGTGCTGATGATAACGAGGCCTTTATCATCTCGATAAACTTTGACCCCACCGGTCCAGCCATGGTTACTCCTACTAATCTGGCTTTTTCAACTAAAGGGTTTGTAATTGTTCGCAAGGCAGGGGATGGAAATATTTATACGCCTAATCAAGTAGCCATTGGCACAGCGCCCAATTACATTTGGGGGGAGAATCCAGCTGGAGCTTCAACAATTGCTGCTATTCTTAAACCATAGGTGCGCTGATGTCCTCCCACTTAACGTGTCTTTTTTGATGAGTCTATTAGATCTTTAACGGACTCTTAGTTCGGTCGGCATCCGTAACAATCAGCAGCGGCAGCAGTTTTCCTCCGAAAGGAGCGACGTGGATCGGCTCACGGTATCATACATGTGAGCCGATTCTATTGCGCTTACGATATCATCAAAAACTGAATTAAACCTAGAAAGCGCAGA
>Ga0206919_1057_pt1 | contig 26328 bp, 26 predicted proteins | sample Alteio_BWOrgHeat_67_FD_152962 | JGI IMG/M metagenome (GOLD analysis project Ga0206919, IMG submission 152962) | Enriched cells from forest soil in Barre Woods Harvard Forest LTER site, Petersham, Massachusetts, United States -... | ecosystem: Environmental > Terrestrial > Soil > Temperate forest >... | reverse complement strand
CATGATTATGTTATGCGATAACCAGATGAGCAGGTCGGATATCAGTAAAGACGTTGCTTTATTTGGACAAGATTTAGATATATTCTTGAAACCCCTTATTGAACGTTCATTAATTCATGCTTCAAATGATACATATAGCCTTACAAATCAAGGAGAGCTCTTCCTCGCACAAATATGGCCCATTGTAGAGCAAACACAAGAAATGATCTTACAAGGATGTGGTGAGCAGGAGCTCAGTATGTTTAAAATTTTTTTAGAAAAACTACAGAATAATTGCAGTAAACTGTTACTATAATTTGTGCCATTGGGCTCCAGTTTTCATGATATACCAAATACCGCTTAATACGATCCTTGGGTCATTTTGAGGTCTACCAACTTTATTTGAGTTCACTGGTTATTTTAGCCAATAAATCAAAAGGATGCTCTATCTATTTATAGCGCCCACCTTTAAATGTTGCAAAAATATGCTAAACTAACTCCTACAATCAAAGGAGAATGCAAATGGCATATAGTGTAGACTTAAGAGAAAGAGTAGTAAAAGCAGTTGATAATGGAATGCCTACCGAGGAAGCAGCTACGATGTTTGCTGTAAGCAAAAGAGTGATTTATATATGGCTAGACTTACGCAATGCTACAGGTAGTTTAGGACCAAAAACTGGATACCAAAAAGGCCATAGTCATAAAATTACGGACTGGGATAAATTTAAACAATTTGTTGAGTCTCATTGCAAGCATACAACACCTAAAATGATTATTGAGTGGGAAAAACTTACTCAAGTTAAAGTATCGGAAAGCGTTATGCTACGAGCGCTAAGGAAGATTGGCTACACGTTTAAAAAAAACTTTTGGCTATACAGAAGCTAATCAAAAAAAACGTGAAGAATTTTTAAATGAAATAAAAGATATAAAGCCAGCGGATATTGTTTACTCAGATGAAGCTGGAATTGATGATAATGAAGTTCCGCTAATGGGATGGGCACCTCTGGGTGAACGTTGTTATGATCAGAAAAAAGGTGTCCGCAAAACAAGATATAATATCACGGCAGCGCTTAATTTGAATCAACTATTTGCTCCTCTTATATTTGAAGGCTATTCTAACGCGGCTGTATATGAAACATATCTTGAACAAGTCCTCATCCCAACCTTAAAACCTGGTATGGTCCTTATAATCGACAATGCACGATTTCATAAATCACGAAAAATAATTAGGATTGTAGAATCAGCTGGATGCAGAATTCTTTTTTTACCCCCTTATTCCCCCGATCTGAACCCAATAGAGCATCATTGGAATTCTGTCAAAAACGAAATTAGAAAGACCGCTAAAGTTGTACCGGATTTTTATGAGGCGGCTGTTATAGCTCTAGGGTTAAAGTGCACTACTTAGCGACGGGCGCTATAATTTTCGGATAAGCTCTTAATTTAAATTTTAGAATTCTCTACATTATATAAAATAGGGCGTATGTAATCAACTCACATACGCCCATGATATGTCATCCAACAATTAAACAAAATCAAGCCGCTTTTGTAACCGCTTAATCCCATGTACTGTACCAAAAATGCAAAATAAGAATGTCATAGCTGCACAGCTCCAAAAATTCAATGAACTTTCAGTGCCTAAAATTGCTATACGTGTACCCTCTGTAATATATGTCATAGGGTTTACTAAATCTAAATATGCAAGTACTGGTGACACTTGATACAATGAATCCCAAGAAAATTGGAAGCAACCTAAAAACCACATCGGGTAAATATACCGCATCCATGCATTTTCTATGCTTGCCATATCTTTTACAAAGCTGGCTTGCCATAAGGTTAATGCCCCATAAAAGAGATTAAACAAAATGAACATGACTATAAATTGTACGATATTAACCGAACTGAGCGAAAACATATTCCACAGAATTAATTTGCCAACGGGCAGTATTAAGATTGCCATTGCTGCAGCACTGAATGCATAATTAACTAATGACTCAACAAAGACTAACCACGAAGGAATGGGCAAGGTAAGTTTATAATCTATGGTCCGATCACCTTCGAGATCACTAATTATCTGTGAGACACTCGGAGTTACTTCAAATAACCCAGAACAGGCCAAGATTGATGCCAGCATAAACCCACCATACTCAGTCGTTAAACCGAATGCAGGCATGATGTATGCATTGACACCAAGCATGGTGATAATCCAAATAAAAAGATTTATAAGTTTGTCTATAAAGATTCGTTTGAATAACATGAGATCTGTTTTTAACAGCTCTTTAAAAACGACCATATTTGTCAATTTCATAATTCTTGACTTTCATTAGTTAGCTGGATAAAAACGTCTTCTAATCTACTTTTCTGGAATGCTAGCTTAAGATTCTCTGGTGTGTCAATCAAACTTACTGTTCCTTTATTCAACACACAGACATAATCAGAAAGAACTTCAGCTTCATCCAAGTAGTGCGTAGTAAGCAATATGGTAATACCCTGTTCGCGTAATCCACGAATATATTCCCATAATTGATGACGAATATGTGGATCTAAAGCAACCGTTGGTTCATCTAAAATCACTAACTTTGGTTGATGTATAAGACTGCGAGCTATAAGTACACGTTGTTTATAACCACCAGAAAGAGTTGATGGATAATGATCAAGATATGATTCGAATCGTAATTGGTGTGCAAAGTACTTGATTCGTTCTTGAATAGCAACACCCTTAATACCATAGTATCTTCCCGAGGCTTCAAGATTTTCTCGTACTGTCAACAATGCGTTAAGATTTGGCTTCTGCGGACAATAACCTATATTGCTCCTAAATGCCGAAATATCTTTGTAGATTGAAATTCCTTTAAATAGCACGTCACCCCTTGTTAGTGGTCGCAACGTTGCAATAATCGATGACAAGGTAGTCTTACCAGCACCATTGACACCCAAAAGACTAATAATTTTACCTTCTTCTAGATTTAATGAAACGCCCTTGAGGGCCTTAGATGATCCAAAATCTTTTTCTACACTTTTGATCTCTAATAATACATTAGACATAAAGAATCCTATAAATTGTACACCACAAGAAATATTCCCTTGTAGGAACATATATGGCGCTTACGAAAAAAACATGTGAAAACAAAGAGAGTTTGAGCCTATATACTCAAGCCATTAAAACAGAACCAGAACGGGTCTTTAGCAAACAATGGCGAGGGTTATCATGAAGTGTTCCTCGAAATTAAAGCAAATGAATAATAATATAAGGCACCATATTAAGTCATTTTTTAGCAAAAGACAATATCAATAACTTTGGCTCACACAACTTAATAGGAAATAGATGCTTAACAAGTACCGCATTGGCATCCCACGCGCCCTTGAGGCATAAAATTTTGTACAGCAATCCCTTTTTTTATAATCTTTTTAAAGATAGTTTTAGCCTGCTGCGTTTGCAGACGAGGTATGATGTCTTGAATTTCTTGAATTAGTTTTTTTAACTCGATAGCTTTCTTTTTTAAAGAAGATATTCCATCAAATCCGTCCATGTAAAATCTCTGAATAGGCAAATTTCTAGGATGCATAAAAAGCATATCAATACTAATCTGAAGCTCTTTTATCTGATCTTTTAAAATAGCATTATAAATTTTAAGGTCATCATCGTTTTGTGATCGTATTTTTCCTGCTGAAGAATTCATCCATTCCATTTCAATGGTTAATAATGAATAGAGATCATTGTTTTCGTAGGCAACCGTAAGTTTTTTCATCAGCTCTTCTTTCCAGGTCCGCTTTTGGCTATCACGTTCTAAATCAGGATGCAGGACACGTACCAACTGTTTATACATGGTATGCAAACTTTTTGATTGCATATCCATAATTGCTTGTTTTTTTGATTCTTTTTCCAGTTGTTTTTTTGTTTTTGGAGATTCGCTAGAACTTTGTTGATGTTGGGAAGCAGCTTGGCCTAGCTTAAAAAATATATTCTTTAGAATGTCATCTTGTGATCCTTGCAGGTTGACATCTGAAAGATCCACGTCCATCCCGAATTCATTCTGAATGTGCTCTTGTATGATTTTCATCTCTGTAGCAAGATCTTCTTCATAATCTGATCCCGTGAGTTCTTTGAAAATCTTCTTTATTTCATCGGGCATTTTGGATGAATCATTCATGGAGCAGACCTGTTCAATTTCGCCTGTCAGCCATATTTTAAATAGTTTGCGTTCGGGTTTTGATAACTCTTTTGAGGGTTTATAAAATTGATAGGCGATTTTGATACGCTCTATAAGGGATTGCGATAATATAGCCTCATCAGGCTTGATGGTGTCATAGTAAAATTGCAGAGCAAGGTCAATCTCGTGAATTGTTGCTTCCTGTTTGGCTTGAAGATCCTGTACTGTCTTTATTAATCGATTAAATGTTTTTTGATGAGATGTTAAAATAGGGTTTTCTTTTTTGACAATTGTATTAAATTGGGCATTTGTCATGATTGTTCTATTTCTTTTTTTTGTGTTGATTTTTCAGTAGAAATGGCTTTTAATAGCATATCATTTAGTGGCGCTAGCCTGTCTTCGTGCTTACACTCCGTCAGGTTAATTGCCAGACGACTTGTCCGTCTACGTTCTTCGCACAACTCAGAACTACGTCCGTTTTCGCTAAAGCTTCATCGGGACTTTGTCGTGACAGTCTTACGTCTTCGCAATATAACTTCAAAGTCTTTTTTACTAACAATATTCATTTAGTGGCGCTAGCCAAGCGTAGCTTGCCGAGTCGGAAGACCCGGATAAGCGAAGTATGGCGGGACTAACGAGACTCGAACTCGCGACCTTCCGCGTGACAGGCGGACGCTCTAACCAACTGAGCTATAGCCCCATAAATTTTACACCTTCGCCTAGGCTTTGGCGCACAGGGAAGATATTTATTTCAATGTAATCAAGGTCAGTCATTAAAAGAAAACTGGCCTGCCAGGCATTCGTTGCACGAATGACTGGCTCCTCGAGCAGGACTCGAACCTGCGACCCAACGATTAACAGTCGTTTGCTCTACCAGCTGAGCTATCGAGGAATATATCAATGATTCTTGTTTAGTATATCATGTAACCGTCATTTATAAAAGACGATTCATCTACGTTCTTCACAAAGTTCAGAACTAAGTTGGGACAAACAATGTCAATCATTTCGAAGGACTGGCCTGCCATACGAAGCTTTGACGTTAATGTAGTCCAGTCTGCGCTTATCCGGGCCTTCAGGCTCGGCAAGCTTCGACGGACAACCTACGGCTGTTCTAGTAATGTCAACTTTTCTACCATCCTTAGTTTTGGCCGCGCCAACCGAAGCCTTGGCGTAGGTTGGTGGGCGGTACAGGATTCGAACCTGTGACCCCCAGTTTGTAAGACTGATGCTCTACCAGCTGAGCTAACCGCCCTTATATGAATACCAAACGAAGGTTTATATTAAAGTAAAAAACAGTGAAAGTCAAAGGAATTATAGCAAAAAATCAATGTAACATATCGATAATAACGGAAATTATTCATGCTGCTGCGCAGGGATAAGATCATTATACTATACGCATGAAGGTGAATTGCTTGCGGCTCTACATCGATCAAATCAACATTCTTTGATGGACAATTTATGGAAACTTGGTACCATATATGATATGTTTTGACTATAATCAAAAATAAATAAACCATATCATTTCAAACTGTATTATTAAGGGACTTTTTAAATGAATATAAAAACATGCATTTTTACACTCTGTTTGGGTGCAAATGTGGCTATCTATACAATGGACTATCCACCAGCACCGTTTGTAGATTTAACCACGGTTAATCCCTATGAGATAGATGATTTAGATGGCATATTTGATAATGCTATTTTAGAGAAAGCAAAAAAGGGCGCCGTATCTGGTGCTACTAGTGCATTAACCAACAGTCTCATTATGAATGGCGCGCTTGTTATGGCATCAAGAGATGGCAAGGGTGAAATTAATATCTATGAAATGCCTCTGGATATTGCAGCAGCAACGCTGCAAGGAGCTCAAAATGGTTGGCAAGAGGGATGGCGCGGCGGCATTGCCGATGAAATTGCAGATGGTATGCCCCATGCTCTAAGCAAAGAGCTTGTAAGAGCTCTCTTGAAAGATGGCATGGAGGGTGTAACAACTGGTGTTACTATTGCTCATGAACGTAATGATAATGTGTTAAAATGTGCAGCAATCGGAGGGGTTTGTGGAACTTTATCTGGTGCAGCAAAAGTGGCTACACGCAGTGTAGTGGCAAAGGCGCTAGCAGAAAAAAATCCTTTGGTGTCTGTTGCTAACGGCGCTGGCGAAGCTTCTATAGATTATTGCAGAAATAGAGCCATTAGAACATCAATAGAATGTACCAAAGATGCGTCATGCGTGATATCATAAGCACTATATATCACATAACTACAGGATAATAACTATGAAATTAACGCATATAATGTATGCAACATGTATCTGTTTGAGCTTAAATGCTGTGATTCATACAATGGATGGCTACACTCATAAAGAGCAGCAACACGATGCGGCAGAGCAGCAAGACGTAACACTTCTCAGATGCAATCAAACTAAAGACCCTTCTTTGACGCAGTCTATGGCTGCAGGAGCTTTGGCAGGAGCAATGAAATATGCTTGTGGCATCACAAATGATGAACCGTCTTCATTAAAGGGAGCAGCGGTCAAGGGTGCTGTAGAAGGAGCTGCGCAGGGTTTGCGTCGTGCATATGTGTTATTGCGACATCTGCAATCATAAACAAAGATATTATTATATAGGGCCTATTTTAGCACTAGAGAGCACATGAAAGATTTTGTTTGTTGGTTGTATGCGCTAAAGGCAGCAAACAGTATTAAGCAATAAATCTAATATATCTTTTTGTGAGCCTTGCTCAAGAAAGCTTTACATCTTTGTCGCCAGATGTGTATGGTAATATAGTAAAAATATGCATACCAACTTATCACGATGGAAAATTTATGTCAGTACCAAACAGAGGCGTCATAACTATTGATGGATTTGATCTGCATTATACCATTGAAGGTTCCGGTATACCAGCACTTGTGATTGGCTGTGCCCTCTATTATCCACGAACATTTTCTCGTTACATTCGCACCAAGTTACAAATGATCTTTATTGATCATCGTGGTTTTGCTCGTTCACATAGCAGCTTTGATGCAAATAAGTTTACGCTTGATACTATCGTGAATGATATTGAAACCATCAGAAAACATCTGGGTGTTGAGCGTATGGTTGTCATAGGGCATTCAGCGCATGGGTATATGGCGCAAGCTTATGCAAAGAAGTATCCACAACATGTTTCACATGTGGTGATCATTGCAATGGGTCCAGATCAAAGTGCGGAAAGCCATAAAGCTGCACAGCAATACCTTGATGATTCAGTCTGTCCGGAACGCAAAGCATACTTAGCAAAGCAGCTAGAAGATCTTGATGAAAAACTTGCAGAGGATCCTGAGCATCGATTTATCACCTTGTGTTTAAAGTTGGGTGCACGCAGTTGGTTCGATTATCAGTTTGATGCATCACATTTGTGGAAAGATGTATATGTTAACATGCCAGTCATCGATCATTTCTGGGGTGTTGTTTTTAGAGACATTCATATTACACAAGATATCAACAAGTTAACGATGCCGGTACTGCTTGCGCTGGGGAGATATGATTATTTAGTCGCGCCGCCCTATACATGGAATTCAATACGAGCATTGTTTCCAAAGCTTATAATGCGTGTATTTGGAAAAAGTAGTCATACGCCCCAATATGAGCAACCAGCAGATTTTGATCGTGAGTTGCTTGAGTGGTTAAATATTGATCTCGTGTAGCTGGTTATCAGCTACTTGGAATATTCTGTCTATTGAAAGTTCATCTAGAAATGCTTGGTCATGCGATATGATAATCATAGCACCCGGATATCCTTTTAATACTTCTATAATATGTGTACGCGTTTGCAGATCTATGTTATTTGTGATTTCATCAAGAAGTAACAGATAGTAATCTGCTGCTGCTATTTGTGCAAGTGACAATCGAGATTTCTCGCCACCAGAAAGGTGTGATATTGGTTTATTCCATTCTTCTGGTTTGATAAACAAAAATGAATGCAAATGTTTTTTGATATCATGATCATTCTTATCGGGCGCAACTCTTTGTAATGCTTGCATTACTGTTTCATGTGGATTCAGCGTTGAATAGTGTTGATCTAAGTAACCGATTTCATTTTTGGGTGGCATTGACCATTGTCCCGATGTTGTAACTGCTGGGTCATGCAGTAGTGCTTTTAAAAAAGTAGATTTGCCAGAACCGTTATCGCCTATTATGGCCATATGTTCAGTTGGTTGCATATGAAGTGAGATGTGTTCCAAAATAGGTTGCTTGTAACCACATGCCCCATCAGTAATTGAAACGATTGATTTTGCAGATGATAATTTGCGTGAATTAAGATGAAACGATGGAACGATCTTTTTGTGAATAAATGTTTCGTCTAGTCCGGTACGAATCTTAATATCAATATCAGCTAGAACTCTCCCTTTTTTGCCAACAGTATGAGAACCCCTGTCTTTCATTGCGCCAAGTAAACATTTATCTCGTTCATCTCTGTTTGCTGCTTTACTGGAGGATGCCCGCTCCTGTTCTTTTTGTTTTGCTTTAATCACAGCACGTTTTTGTTTTTGTAACTTTTCACGTTCACAGATCAGATACTGTTCTTTTTGTACATGTTGTTGGCGATAGGCTGTATAATCACCTTTAAATACAGTAACTTTGTTGTGTTCAATATGCCATATTTCATCGAATTCTAAATTCATGACTTCTGGATCATGTGAAATAATAATCAATGTCTCGGGGAATGTTTGTAACATTCTGATAAGGGATTTTTTATTTTTTGCATCCAAATGATTGGTCGGTTCGTCAAGGCCTAATATGTCTGGATGTTTGCTTAATGCTTGCGACAAGGACTTATTAAATCGCTGTCCGCCGCTTAAATCGGCGTAATCGGTAACGGTTTGGGGGACAGTTCCAATAATGATATGATGCGAAGAAGTAATAATACCAGTAGTTGGTTGTATGTCGCCTTCAATGATTTTCAACAATGTGGATTTGCCAACCCCATTATTGCCGATGATCAAGATTTTAGAATGAGATTGTATGATGGTGGAAAAATGTTCAAAACATATTTTGTCTTTGAACCATACTGAAATATTATTAATAATAATGGGCTTATGTGACATGAGAGCCTCCTGCGAAATATATGTTCTATTTTTAGTCTACACTCTCCTGTAATTTCTGAAAAATTTTTAATAAAAAATTCATGTCAGCATTGTCTAAAATAGCAAAAAATTGTACATCAGTTTTTCTACCGCGGGTAATGCTTGTGATAATATGTGCAATCCTTGATCAGTCAACGAGGGGTTTTTATTTAATTGACCATTTATCCCCAGTTTTTAAAAACATGGGGTTTTCTATTTTTTTATAAAATATTGTTGACGAAGCCAATATTAAAAGTTAAAAAATTAGTAAGTGTGCACATGATTTAAGATAATATTTTTTATAGAAGGAATTATTCATGATATCTCATCTCTCAAGGACTACTATGTGCTTGAATACCTAACCAATAAAATATTACAATACAAAAACACTCAGGTAGATAAATTTATAACGTCCTTATCAATAAAAATAATCATTATTATTTTATACAATGGATGTTATAACATTGGATTACCTTTATTAAAGTTTTGGATTTTTCATGCGATTTATCGAGAGAATTTCGATAAATAAATCTTTATAGTTAGAAAGTATAAAGGTAATTAATATGGAGAATTTAGAAAAAGTACATTTACCTTTAAATAGCCTTCAATTATTTATAGTATGTTGTGTTATTTCTTTGTTTCATCATTTTAACTTTTATTATACTTTTATAATTTTATTTATAGTTTTAGTAATTTTTTTACTTATATATGATCATTTTTATAGAAAGAATTGTTTATGAAACAAAGTATATTGCTCTTATCTGTTATTACATGTATTTCATTATTTGCATCTGATTATGAATTATCTATTGATAGGTTGAATAGAGCATATAATCTTACTGATGGAAATAATGAAGTAAAAATCCCCTATCATAATGTTAATAAAAGCATTCGTAATTTAAGTGATGAAAAGTTAACAGCTATTTTATCAACTGGATCACATTATCTATCAGTATCTCAACTTTCTGATAATAGTTATGGACTTGATTTAAATGGTCGTTTATTAGGAGGCAGACAAACATTAGGTAAGATATTATATGTAACTATTAGAGCAGGGGCGTATGTAGTTATCGCATGTGGTGTTATGGGCGTGCTTTTTAGGAATAAAACTGCTCAAGCACAGGCTGATGTTATAAATAAAGGTCTACGAAATGCTGCACAAAACATGCCTAGCTTAAGCGATTTTAAAGAAGGGATTCAAACACCTGCTGTTGTTGGCAATATTGCAAATGAAGTTATTACCCAAGTTGGTGGTGAAAATGCAAAGAATTTTGTTCAAGGAGCAACTGATGTTGCAGTTGGAATGTATTCAGGTGGCATGACATCTACAGTAGAAAAAGTCATTACTTCAAATGTGGGTAATAGAATTGTTTCTATGGCCTGCGGTGGTACTTCTAATGTAATATCGAATAATGAAATTGCTGATACATTAGCACAGCAATCTGTTGGTTATATTGGAGCATTAGGATCGAGAGTTGGATTAAAAACAGCTGCTGAAAATGTTTCAAGATGGGGCAAATTTGCATCCGCTATAAAAAATAGAGCAATTGAACTTGATGGAGTTATTGAATGGCTCGCAAGAGGAGCACAGGTTTTAGGTAATATGGTTCCTGGACCATTATAATAAAATTTTGAAAGTTTATTATAATGGGATCAAGCGATAGCGCTTATCAAAGTTGTCATCATACTTATATTTTTTATATCTTTATAGAAGGAATTCTTCATGAAAAAGTTATTATTAACTTTAGCTTTATTTACATCACCATATCTTTGCGCCGGACCTATGTTAGGTGCATTAGCAGGAATGACAACTGCAGCAATTGGACATGGTTTACTTTGGGTATCTAAAGCTGGAGAACCAGCCGCAGTTACTACAGGTATAGGTGTTGGCGCAGTAGCTGGACCTGTTGCTAGAGTTGCAACTGAAAATGGAATTAGAATGATGCATGTGGCAGATCAGACTGTGGGAACTGCTCTTCTTTCTAAGACTATTAATAACGTAGCATTGTGTGTTTTTTCAATTGGTACTTTTCTTCCTACTCCGTAAATAGAGTTAAAGCCACTGCTAAAACTCTATTTTTTATAGTGCTTTGTAGTAATACAAGACGATTGTCAGCGTTTACTTCTTATATGCATGGGAAGTAACGCTGTTTTTTTTATATGAGCAATGTTATATATATTCTTGATAAATTTATCTTAAAGGATTATGTATGCCAACAATGACAAGATGGAATGAAAAAGCTAAAAAGATGAGGGGGGCAATGGGCACGATGAAGAAAAAATTAGTAGCGTAGCTAAAAACATTATAGGCTGTGGCATGACAATTCTCCAATAGTGATAACCTCTTTATTGGTTATTGTATTTTCTTATGCGATGTAAACATTATATCATCAGATTCAATCATAGATGCAGATTGTGGCCTGCTTGCTATGAGGTACCATTCTTTAAGCATAGCGCCAACTTGGGATCCCATTGAACCTCCTGCTAATATACAGCTCAGTTTGGTCAAAGGGGGAGCTTCAGATAACACATAACTAGTAATTGTTCCAACTAAGCAACTTGAACAACAGTTAAGACATTCCCCTACATCTGCATTATTCATTGGACAGAGGTCATCACAACCACAAACAGATGCTTGCAAGGCATGCCTTTCTGCTATGCTTGTTTCAAGCTTCTCTCGGGTTGCTGCAATTTCAGATAGACGAGATGGAAGATCAGAAGCCTGTGCTGATACAATGCATAATACAATCAAGAGTATATAATATTTCATGAGGGTCTTTCTATAAGTGTATTATTCGTGTGTATCATCTTGTGTTGCATATGCATAAACTTCATAGAGTAGTCCACTTACTGCTCCTAAAAATGCCCCGGCATTGGGACATCCCAGCAGGTTCCCAGTGCATTCTCCTGTTACTAATAAACATAGTGCACAGCAATCAGGATCGATGGCTGTGGGTATAGTATGTGTATTTGATATGTTTGGTGGTGTAATGGGAAGGGAAGATCTAAGGTGAGGGAGGCTATCACTGGTGGCATCTATTGATCCATAGATAATGCATATCACAGCAACTACTAAACATAGGTTTATATTCATTGAAATTCCTTTTTTGGAGGTTATTTGGCGCAAGTTTATCACCTTACTTAGTAAAATCAAAGAAAGAAATGAAAAATGTTTGACATAAATAACAAGCTTTTGGCATACTAAGATCAAGAGAACATTATGAATAAAGGTAAGTTTATGTATGCTTTATCTATTTTTTACGCTGTATCCTTGACTCAGTCGGGGTATGTTTGGCTTGTATAAGCCTGATGTCTCTTTTTTCTCTTCTCTTGTACTAATCATTCAATATTTCCTGTTTAATTCTTGGTGGGCTTAGGCCCAAACCTATATACTTATGGCATAGAGCCAAGACATTTTTATATTATAGTATCTTAATAACGTATGAAAACAGGAATATATAAGGAATTTCATGAAAAACATAATTAAACTCGGCATTGCTTTAATTGGCCTGTGCGGTATAGCATATCTGACAATGCAGACGAGTTCCCAAGCGCAGCTTGGAGTGCGCATTGCATTATTTACACCCCTCACACATCCTGCATTACAAGAAGTGGAACAAGGTTTTAAGGAAACGCTTAACAAGGCGTTGCCAGATGCTTCCTATATAACCTTCAACGCTAATGGTAATAAAACCTTGATGCGTGCACAAGCTGAAGAGATTGTGGCAGGAAATTATGATCTTATATTTACTATGGGAGCAGCAACGTCTCAAACAGTTGCTGAGTTGCTTGCTAAAAAACAGATAGAGATCCCGCACGTATTTGGTGCTATTGATGGTTCACATCTTGCACATGAGTTACAGCAGATACATCCATCATCAACAGGTGTATATTTAGATGTAGATTATACCAAAGAAATGGATGAACTGTTTGGCTTAAAACCCGACATTAAAAATATATTGTTGGTGTATGATCCAACGCATGGAACTGGGCTTGAAAAATACAAAGATCAATTAGAATCTTATGTGCGTACATTTGGTGCAACATTACAAGCTATTGAGATATATAGTTCCCACGAGATTCAACAAAAAGTGACTACCTCGTTGCCGCAAACTGATGTGGTGTTAGTACTGATCGATAATACTGTTGTAGCAGGCATTGATGCATTGATTGCTCTATGTAACAAATACAACGTTATTTTAATGGTGTCAGACATTCCATCCGTAAAGAAGGGTGCGACAGTGGCATACGGCATTACTGAATATGAGTCGGGCTCTGGAGCTGCGCAAAAAGCAGTTGATATAATGGTGCACGGCAAATCTGCACAGGACGTTCCTGTTGCGCCAATTACCAATTTTAAGCTTGTTATCAATAACGATGCTGCGCAAGCAAGCTTGCTCACGCAACAAGGAGAAAAATAACATGATTGATATACTGTTAGTGATGATTGAACAATCATTGATGTATGTGCCACTTGTTATTGGAGCATATATTAGTTTTTCACTACTCAAAGTGCCCGATTTGAGTATCGAGTCTGCATATGTGATAGGAGCAGTGTTTGCATCACAACTGTTGCTTAATGCATCACCTATTTCATTGCCAGTGCTTATGGTAATGGTGTTAGTTGCAAGTTGTATAGGCGGGGCATGTGTTGGTGTTGTTTCTAGTTTGCTGACTCAAAGAGGCAAGTTGCCGCATCTGCTCAGTAGTATTATCACAAATGGCTTGTTTCATGGCATTAGTCAATATATTTCACCGATATACGTGTCATTGAGCGGTGCGCCTAATGCGTTACTATTATTTTCAAGTGACACAAGACATCCAGAGTTTGTAATGCTGCTCCTCATAGGTGCGGTTGTTGCATGTGTAATTGCTTTGCTCTTTCAAACACAGCTTGGTTATGCTTATGCTATTTATGGCAACAATGCACAATTTTTTAGTAATTATGGCATCTCAACAGCATACGTGTTTATTACGGGTATTATGTTGGCAAATGCGCTTGCGGGTTTGAGTGGTTATCTGTTTGCACAATCAAATAGCTTTCTTGAACTTAATATGGGATACACCAAAGCATTATTATGCCTTACGGCACTTATTTTGGGTAAATCGATGGTGCGCGGTAGCACATTTTCAATCATGGTGCCCTTGGTTGGTACAGGAGCATATTTTGTATTGCAGCAGTTGCTTATTAAGGTTGATTTTAATTTGAAATATTTCACTGCAGTGCAAGCGTGTATTGTTGCAGCGATACTAATATATAGTTATCGAAATATATCTGAACGTTCTATACGCGATAATTTGGGGGTATAACGTGATTATTAAACAATTATCATATAAGTTTGACACTCAAGATACTGACTATTTTTTTGATCATCTATATGCAGAATTTGTACCACATGCGCTTAATATTATCATGGGTGATAATGGTGTGGGCAAATCAACATTCTTTAGCATTCTGTGTGACAATATAAGTGCACATGCGCAGCTTACCGCCACGTTGGAAGTAGGCGGCACTGGCTATGAAGCGGTCAACAACCATATGCCTAACGCATTTGTGCAACACGTGCACATGGTGCAGCAGCAGTATGATGCTATGCTTGCAGATCAGTTTAGTTTTAAACAAAACTTACAATTTGCATGTTTACCCTGTTATCCAGGACTGCATGCGCTGCCACAAGCACAACTCTTTGATATTATCAATGATATGAACATTGACATCGACAAGCCTGCATATCTACTTTCAGGCGGACAGCGTCAGCTACTTGCTATACTCATGGCATTACAAAAATCAACTAAACTATTATTGCTTGATGAACCGACTGCAACGCTTGATAAAAAAAATGCTGTCTTGATTATGGAAGCGCTTGCAAAATTAGCGCAAAAGTTACATGTCACTATGCTTATCATATCGCATGACCATGGGCTCATTAACAATTATGCAGCGCGATCATTTGTTCTTGAAAAGGATGAACAAGGTAAGCGTGCAATTACACTCGTACGTTGATGAAAAGACAAGGGGGCACAAAAGTGCCCCCTTGTCTTTAATAGATCAAAACAGATCGCAATTAAATATTCTCAAAATGTGCTTGCATAATAGCGTCAGCAACATTCTGCGTGCTTACACCATACTCGAGTTTGTGTGGTCTGACTAAGTTACCGTCAGCGTCTTCATAGACATCGATCTTCATATTAATGCAACGACCATTAGTTTCTTGTGACAGTTGTGTAAGATCCTTAAAGTGTGTTGCAACGATACACATGACGTTATCAAATTGAGCAATGTGTTTGACGATTTTGTAAGCATTAGAGGCGCCTTTTTCAGGGCTTGTTCCCTTAAACAGTTCATCAATAACAATGAAAGCATGTTGATCTTGTGGTAATGCTTTAATTGCTTTAATAAGCGCTTGTGAACGATTAACCTCTGCTTGGAATGATGATTGACCAGATGCCGTATCATCAAGAACATGCAAATAAGAGCAAAAGTCATGACAGAGTGATGCATCACAGATATCAGCCGGTACAATGCCACAGGTATGAGCTAAATACAGGCTTAACAATGTTCCCTTGAGGCCAACGGTTGATTTGCCACCAGTGTTTGAACCGGTAAGAATAATAAGTTGTTCTTTATTGTTGCCACCCAACTCGATGTCATTGGTGACCACTTTATGGCGATCAACAAAAGGATTCCAGAAGTTGGTCAATTTCATGTGTGGACGGCTTGTTTGCTTAAGATCAGCAAAACAGTAGTGCACGCGTTGTGGCATGAACTCTTTAACTATAGTAGCAATAGAAAGACATGCATCAAGCTCTCCCATGAGTTCTATGATGCCAGCGAATGCATCTTTGTGTTGGTCGACAAGTTTTTGAGCAACAAGTACACGTCCAGTCAATGAAAAGAATGAAGCGTCACCCGCAAAAGTATCTTTTTGTAACAGATTCACCAAATAGGCAACATCAGTAGTGTGGTGATTGAGTAGATCACGTGCATGCTGCATTGACATAAGTCCATCTGCAAGAATGTCATAATCTTGTGCTAGAGATTCCAGTTGCATAGCAGATCGCACCGCTGTGCCCATGCCAATCAATTTATTGTGCATAAAGTTAAGAGCGTCTTGCTGTAGCCTTGCTTGATTATATACTTTGTTTGCGTTATAAGCGACGTAGGCAGTTAAAAGCCAGTGGACTAGAGGAGATGCTATTGAAACTCCTTTAGAAATTTTTCTCATTGACTGTTCTTGATTTGCATCCCATGGTTGACCGTTAAATTCGGCGCGAGCACGTCCAATAATTACATCATTATCAAACTCTTGCATAGCTTTATTATAATTATTAATAGGGTGAGCCATGACGTTATATAATGCAGGGATACTCTCTGTGACAAGAAGCTTACATGCATCGTATAAATTTTTCTTGAAGGAGGAGCTGTCCTGTTGGTTTTTCTGAGCGCACACAAACGTATTTATAGCTATATTTAAAAAAGCCCATTCTAAAGGAATTTGGAGCGCTTGTACTGTGCTCATAAGATTGCCTACTCTTGTACGCAGCTCCATTGCAGTGGGGATCGTATTGAATTTTTGCAGTATACGATATTGATAATAATTATCATTAAAGAGCTCGCGGCTTACTTCATCAAGATCCTGCCAGTTTGCAAGTAAACGATCTTCATTGTCTGCCCATGCGTTGCATAAGGCCTCAACTCTTTGATACAACTGCTCATTATGGACCAGTTCATGAATAAGCTTTTGACGGTCTACAAAGGCTTCATTGCGTGTGCAGGCTATAGGGCATGAAAGCATTTTGCGTAAAACAACAGCGCCCGATGCTGAGCGCGTTCTATCAAGTAATGATGCAACATTAATGTTGGGATATTCACCTTGGCCACAATACACTTCAAGATCACGCATTAATGTAATAAGAGATTTTATCTGGTCTTCAGTTTGACTGGGGACTGCAAAATGGTCTTTTGTTACACTACTTAAAATGTCATAACATTTAAAACTTTTATATATCTTTGTCTGGGTAGGCAGATTAAAATCGGGTTGCACAATAGTATTGGCGGATATTTTTTTAGATGGCTTATCGAGATCCTTTTCTTCAATACCTTCAGAACACATATGCCAATATTTCAGTTGTTTGTAATCAATGTCAGCTTGGGCTTGCAAACAGGTTAACCCCATAAAAGCTATGCTTAGCAGTAGATGTTTATTATTCATGTAGCGACCTTTCTTTGATGATGCTATATATATTTTTTAGTGACCCATAGAGTATAGCGCGCAGGTAAAAAAAGGCTATATTTGTGCATAATCTATCAGATCAATGGATTGCATAATTTTGCGCTACACGTATACTGATAACTAGGGATAGATAGGGATATTTAAAGAGGTCACCTCATGTTTGTTCTAATAAACGCCAATAGATCGATGTTTTATGGCATCGTTTTAGCAGCGACGCTGTTTATTGCAGGTATAAGCTGTTACTTTCATCAGATACGATCTTATATTGATGCTTATGCTATTAGCAGGGCCCAGCAGATGTTTGGCTCTATGCCGCTAGCACAAGAGCAAGAACAGTTGATAAAAAGTATAGCTGTCCAGATGGGTGCTCCCGATAACATTATTATGAGACGCATGAATGTGTCTGCCTTGAGAGTGTTTGGTTATCATAATGCATTTTCTTATTTTCCTCAGGTGGGAGGGGTTCTACCCATCAGCACGATCCCATTCCTTTTTGTAAGCGAAGGCTTTTTTGAAGATTTGACTCCGGAGGAGCAGGTATTTTTGATAGGGCACGAACTTGCACATATTAAGGAGCGTCACGTGTTGTTTTTAATGCCGTGTGCGTTTTTGGGGTTATTTATACTATTATTTATGCTGTTCATAATGCACAAGCGCATTAAGGCAGTGGTATACGCCTGTGTTGCAGAGCGGTATCAACGAAGAAGCTTTGTAGGTGTAATGATACTATCGATATACCTAGTATCTGTGGCATCAGGTATGTTTTGCTTAGCATATCGAAGACATATCGAAAGAGATGCAGATTATAAAGCTCTTGAAGTATTACACTCATATGATGGTTGTTTGAAGTTGCTTGACAGATGGCAAGCCGAATTTAAAATACCTGAGCATACTACCTATTTTGTTGGTCTTATGACAGATCATCCATCATGCGCAGAGCGTAGAGTGTATTGTTTAGCGTTACAGAATCAATATAACCAACGAGAGATAACATGATAAAATACTTATACACTATGATGATGTTGCTATGCATAAGTAGGTGCTTAGTGGCAGGACCAGTTGAATATATCGAGGATGCGTATGCGATGCCTGCTCCTCAAGACATAGTTGAGCAAGTTGAACGAGTTGCGCAGCTTATGGACTTTACAGAGCCGTATGAGCTTGGAGTGCCTAAAAAGGCGGGCATTGATATCAACCCATGGAACCGTTATATTGCACATTGTATTAATCCTCAAACCCAACGTCCTTTTCTGCTCATTAATCCTGCGTGGTTTAATCAACTGGATCAAGGTGAGCGGACCTTTTTAATTGCTCGTTGTTTTGGTGGATTTAAAGAAAGCATAGCTCCTGGCGGTGTAAAGGCTATACCATACCTACATATGCTGGTAGCATTTTTAATGATTATATTGTTATTCATACTACTCAATAGAGCCCAGATAATTAAACAACGTTGGTTAACAGTGCTTGTAGCATACATTATTGTATCGCTCTGTAATCTGATGTTTCTCAATGATGCCCAGACGAGGCTTATTTCCTATTTGGGGCGGTGTCATGACACGATGATTCATAAGATGGTTATCGAACGTACTGGCGACAAAGACACTGCAATGAGAGCGCTCATGCGTTTGGACCAGGCGATTAAACAAGAGGTTGCTCAAGGAGATCCATTTTGGCAGCCATTTGTGGACATATTTGAAAAGCGTGCACAAGGGTTAAAAAGCACATAATACATGAAAAATGAGTTAACCAAGGAGCGTTAAAACTTGACTATATGTCAAAATTTTGACATTATGAAAGCCTATTTAAGAAATAGCTGTTAGTATCATTTTATTAAAGGAACATTTATATGTTGATTTCCTTATTGCAAACTATTGCAACACCTATGTTTGGCTCATTTGAGCGTGAGGAGTTCAAAAAATTCTTGCGCATGGGGCTTGCATTAACCTTCATATTAGGTTCTTATTGGACGTTGCGTACACTAAAAAACGCACTCTTTTGTGATTTAGCCGGCGCACCATCAATTCCTTATGCAAAGACTTTTTCTATTATCAGTTTGGTATTTTTCTTAATGGTCTATACTCGTTTGCTTGATAAGTATCCACGAGACAAAGTATTTTATATGCTTTCTTATGCCTATATGATTGGTACCATATTTTTTGGTTTAGCATTATTACATCCATCATTTTGCCAAGCAGCGCGCCACATTGTTGTGTCACGTGTAGGTCTTTCCTATTGGGGAACACAATTTCTGGCATATGCATGGTTTGTGTTTGTTGAAAGTTATGGATCGTTGATGGTTGCATTATTTTGGGCAATCGCTTCAGATACAACATTACCAGAATCTGCAAAAAAAGGATTTTCATTAGTTGTTGCAGTTGGTCAGGCTGGCGGGATCTTCTTGCCATATGGCATTAACGGTTTGCCGCACCGCCTTGGTTATTCAACCAGTGCTCTTTCGATCATGCTTTGCTCAGTAACCATTTGGGCTTCAATCTATTTCTTGAGTAACTTTTTCAAAAAAACACCTGCAAATTTGATGGTGTCTTATCATGGTAAAAATGAACAAGAGAAAGAGGCTGAACAAGAGCCTGGATTCTTTGAGGGTGTACGCATATTGTTTAAACATCGTTATTTGATGGGCATATTTTGTGCTGTGGCATTACCTGATTTGCTTATTTCTATCTTTGATTTCCATTTCCAATTAATGGCGTCAGATAAGTATACCGGTGTTGAATTGCTTTCTTACATGGGGCTTTATGGCAGTGTGGTGAATATTATTGCGCTTGGCTGTTTGCTACTTGGTGTGGGCAATATTACTCGTTTGCTTGGTGTACGCACAGCATTAATGTTGATACCATTTATTTTTGCTGGTGCAATTCTTGGGTTCATTACTCTTAACAGTTTGGATTTCTTATTCGCATTGATGGTAGCTTCAAAAGCTATTAACTATGCGCTTAATGGTCCTGCCATTAAACAACTGTATATTCCAACCACCCATGATACACGCTTTAAAGCACAAGCATGGATTGAAACCTTTGGTTCTCGCGGTTCAAAAGAAGCTGCGCAGATCTTTAATATGGGGCTTACTCCATTGCAAAGAGCCCTTGGTACAGCGGCTGGACGTGCACGTCATATTGCATATAGCGCTTACTTAGGTTTTGGCCTTATTGCTGTATGGATATTTATTGCAGCGGCACTTGGTAAACGTTATAAAAAAGCAATCGACGATAAAAAAGTTGTTTGTTAATACTATACACATAGATAATAAAAAGGGGGCCCTATTAAAGGCCCCCTTTTTTTGTAAAATAAGGTAACCCGTAATCATATATATTGTATTGTTAGCCCAGTAGGATCTAGACTAATATGCAGAAAGCTTATAAAAGGATGTAAAGCTATGAAAAACAGTATACGTCTTACTATGATTGATTTTTCAAAACCATGGTGGGTTATTATCTTTAAACGCAAGGCGCTCTTATTATCTATTGTTTTGGCAGTGCTTGTACGAGATGTTTTTTGGATGTTAGAACCTTTTTTAGTTGCACAGTTACTTGAATGGCGTAGTTGGTATCTGTTTGGCGCGGCCTGCTTTTTGTGGTTGTTGTTTGAATTGGATTTAATTGTTTTAAGTATATTCAATCCTCGATTTCAACTCAGTGTAATTCATAGCTTACTCTATAATGCTCATCAACGCTTACTGCTTATTGATCCTGTCTATCACGTTAAACGTTCTAGTGGTGAACTGCTTGCAAAGATTGAGCGAGCATCGCGAGGGTATGAGGATATGCTTGATCAGATCACGTTTGATTTTGCGCCACTGGTTATAGGTATCACCAGCATGCTCATGGTGTTTGCTCATTATTCGTTCTGGCTTTTGTGTATAATAGCTAGCTGTTTATCCTTGATGATAGGGTATGCTTACTATTTTGCTCGCTATGGCGCTCAAAAAATAGAACAGCAGTTCATTGTTTCTGATGATGCATTTAAAAATGTGGCCTTTGAAAACTTATCTCAAATTAATCTTATTCGTGCAACCTTTGCAACTGAATATATGCGTGATACACTCACACAAAAAATTATAGCTAATAGCCACACTGAAGAAGTCGTATGGCGCTCATACTCTTTTGTATCGCGTGTATTGAATGCGATCTATATTATTTCAATTCTATTACTGGTTGCTTTTTTCATGCATGAACTTAATAATGGTACAACGCTTGCGCACGCGATTGGTATTATTCTAGCATATATCACCTCTACACGTCCTTTGGTAAAAATTATCAATCCAATGCGCAAATATATGCGCGGGTATATAGCCGTGGTTGATCTATTTCATGCGATGCAGAAGTTTGGCAAACAGACGATTCCTATTTTTGGCGGGCCATCAGTACATATCACGAAGAGCCCAGAACTTAAGCTTGATGCACAAAGCCTTATTTTCGGTTATAAAGATGCTACCATTTTTAATGATCATTCATTGCATTTACAGGTATCTCTCAATCAGCACAATAAATTGTATGGTATTATTGGGCCCTCAGGTGGCGGCAAAACAACATTACTTTCCATACTTGGTGGTCAACTGCGGCCGCTAGACGGCCAGGTGCTTATCAATGATATTGATATCTATAAGGTTGATGATGCGGTGCGCAGACAATTAATTGCACTACAAGGTCAAATTGCAACAAGTACAAAAGGATCTATACGTTATAACTTGCTTTTTGGCTTGCCTCATGATCATACCTATGATGATGTGTATCTATGGCATATTATCGATAAGATTGGCTTAAAAGCTGTGCTTGAATCCCATAAAGGGCTTGATACCTTGCTTGGAGAAGGGGCGCTTAATATATCGGGTGGCCAGCGTCAACGGCTTAATTTTGCCGGACTATATTTGAGAGCGCGTTATTATAAACCTGTTTTAATTTTAATTGATGAACCAACGAGCAGCCTTGATGAGATCAGCGAACGGGCGATTACAAGCATGATTGATGAATTGGCATCATTTGCGATAACATTAGTGATAGCGCATCGTCTTAAGACATTAGAGCAAGCGCAAGGGCTTATTGATTTGTCATTACTCGACTACGACAAAAACATTCAGATTTACACCCCAAATGAGCTTAAAAATAGATCTGCCTATTATGAATCTATGCTTCAGGGTAAGTTAACATAAAGTATCGGTATAATCGGTTATTTGGTTGACAAAAAAGGTCTTGTTGCATTATACTAATTTCGTATAGTGTAAAAAATAGTTATTTATTGCGAAAATTACACCAGTGAATAATATGCAGGGGCGGCCTTAAAACATACTATTCTTCTAGTAATGTCGTATATGAGTAATTTTTTTTATATATAGTTTATTCTGTTAGATAAATTTTAATTAAAACAAATAGGTATATTGTCTATAAAGTCTTTATATTTGGAAGGTCGTTTGATGATAAGGTTTAAGGTGTCAATAGTATATATAGTGGGATTAATGATGGTTACGCTGTCAACACCATTATGTGCAGATGAGCTAGCTTTGGAACACAGATTGTATTGTGAAATAGAGCTATTTTATAGTCTGAGAGAAAAGGCCAGAAGAAATGCAGAGCCTTTTACTTTTATGTTTGACCCAGAACTTGTGCAGCTGGTAGGGCGTGAAGAGATAATGCAGCGTTTATTCCCCGACGAAGAAGAGGGAGAGTTAGAGGATGTTCTTATATTTGGTACAGTATCAGACTTCGTAAATCATGCGCTAGAGGGCGGCAATATGCCTGGGACCCTGCATCCTGTTGGCGATAGCTCTTTTGAGGAAGAGGAGTCTTTCTCGGAAACTTCTCCATCTTTACCTGACTCTTCTCCATTTTTATCTGAGGGAGATGTATCACTTGAAGGTCTTTTAAGTGATATTTTTGAGCAAGGAATGTTATCGCAAGAGCCTTGTGTAGGCCACTCACATGCGACTCCGCTTGCTTTTCGTCAAAGATCTTCAGTAACACCACCAGAAGTACCAGTTAATCAAAGAGCAACGCGTCGTAGTCTGCTAGCTGAGCTTGACGCTGCACCTGACAGGAGACCGCTTGCAGTACACAATTCAGAAGCACTTTATGATTTAGAAGGGGCTAGGCTTGCAGCAGAAGCTATTTTAGAAGCAAGATTGCAGTTATCGCCCGAATCTAGAGAAATTTCAACTGCGGCAAATCGTTTGATGGATATGCTTATAGAGCTTGATGGTCCTCAAAGTAGCGTAAGCCCTGCATCAATAGCAGTAGCTTCCAGATTGCCGGGTGCGCGAAGAAGATTAGTTATGGCGAGCCCACGAACACCACAATCTGGTAATAAACGCACAAGAGACGTTTCGCAAGAAACAACGCCTGTGCAAAAGAGAAGCCGTACAGAAGAACCAGAAGAATTTCTAACACCAGGCGATTTATCGCCTATTTATGATCTATTCAAGACATTCCGAACACCAGATGATGAAAATGGTAATGGCGGTGGTGGATCAAGAGGCTGTGTTGGCGCTCCTCTTAAAAGTTCAAAATCATTACACTTTTAATTATAAACTATGGGGTTATATAAAGCATTATGTTAAGAGTTAAGATACGTACATTATATATAGTATGGACCCTTGTGTTTGCTATGCAATCAACATTGTTAGCAAATGAATTTGCTGATGAGCTTGCTGCACCAGAATTATTGCATCGAGAGCTTGCTAGAATGCATACGGCTTTTGAGCACGCGATTCCTTTTGCTCCTGATCGGCAGCTTTTGCGATTTTTTAGTCGTGATGAGTTAGATGAATATGGGATAATGTTTCCCAGGGATGTTATCGATGGAAGGTTGGTTCCAACTATAGATGATGTGCAAGATGTTGATGCTGATAATGTTTTTATAGATGAAGGGTTACCAACTTCAGTATTCGTGTCAGGAAATTCAGGAATAACTGCTTATCAGCAACCAGCAGTCTCTGGAGAGCATTTACGGGAACGACAAGCGAGATTTGCAGCATTAGCGGCTCATCAAGCTCAGCCATCCCAAGCCTCTTTAGGAGCAATTCCAGCTTTAGCACATCTTTTAACAGATATGTTTGGAGCATTTGATGGTTCTCAAAGGCCTGCTCATATGCTGTCTCCGTCGCTACCAATTACTCCAAGAACACCGGTAATGCAAGGGCTATGCCGTTCGGAAATGCCAGCATCAGGGCAGAAGCGTGAAAGAGGCGAGTCTGCTGAAACACCAACACCCAAAAGAGGTCGCACGCAAGAAGCGCAAGAGTTTCTAACGCTAGAAGATTTATCACCTATCCATGGCGTATTAAGGCCATTTGGCCAAGCATTGAATGATGAAGGCGGTGCAAATACACCTTTTGGGAGTGCAAAAACATTGAGTTTTAAAGAGTAAAAAAATTATATATATGTATGCGTGTGCCCAGTGCTACTCAACAGTAGGAACTGGGCGTTTTATTACAAATAGTTTTGGTAGAATGTGATGGGCCTTCAATCACGTGTTTTATTACACAAAACTGTTCAAATCATTGTATGTTATATGCTATACTCATAAAAAATAGTATAAAGGTAGGAGAATTTATGAAAAAGTCTTTACATATAACAAAAAACAGTATTCCAGAAAAAGTGCGTGTTGAGCTGATAAGCATGCTCAATGCTTCTTTGGCCTCAATAACAGATCTTTATGCACAGCTTAAACAGGCGCATTGGAATGTTAAAGGCCCAGAATTCATCTCATTACATAAGTTATTTGATGAAGTGGCTGAAGAGCTTGAAGAGTACATTGATACGGTTGCAGAACGTGCTGCCGCATTAGGTGGAACGGTGCTGGGCACCTTACATGAATCGGTTAAAAATACTGCGCTAGATCCATATCCAACGAATATAGTCAAGGCGAAGGATCATTTAGAGCATTTAACGCATAATATTGCTATCATCGGTGAGCTTACGCGTGAATATATGGATGCATCTGAAGAGCTTAACGATATGGCAACTAATGACGTGTTTATTGATTTGGCACGCTTTTTAGATCAAAAGTTATGGTTCTTGGAATCACACCTTCAAAAATAATTAATCAACATCTTTGCGCAAACGTTTAATCTCGCTACGCATCTTTTTTGTGTGTAAGCGTTTTTCCTTTACACCTTTAGAGATTGTTGTTTTAGTGCGTTTCTTTGGTACGATCAACGCTTGTTTAACCGTTTGAGCAAGATGATTAAATGCTAATTTTTTATTCTGCAACTGGCTTCTAGTAGCATTGCTTTTAAACATTAGAAACCCATCGTCAGTTAGCTTATTGCTTAGTTTTACAAGCAATCGCTCTTTTTGGTCGTTATTGAGCGCATTACTAGTTGCAATATGCCATTTGATTTGCACTTGTGTGTCAGTCTTATTGACATGCTGACCGCCTGCACCACCAGAGCGACTGGTTGTTATGATAAGTTCATGCTCGGGGATTACTAGAGAGGCATTTACACGAATGCCATTGCCGTCTTTTTTTTCTTTATATTCCATATTTGCTTCTTAATTTATTATGTTTGTTTTGTGATTATAGTATTAATGTAATCTTTCTTTAATAATAAATTCAATTTTTATGATTGTTTTTCTTTCGACACTTCTATTTTTTGAACATTAATTTTTTCTATATTTTTTCTTTTTCAAGCCTTCGCCAGGCTGGCGTCAGATCTTTTTCTTGTCAAAAAGACCTGACAACCAAAATGACACAAAAGAGAAGTTTCCCTTTTGAATCTCTCTGAATCATTTTTAAACCACTCCCACTCATGCCCAAGAGCATTCGGGTCGGGTAAAAATGAGCTAAGGTGCGTATTTTATAAATGGATAGTCCATTATTATTAACACTGTGAGGTGTATCGCCTCTCCGTCTG
>Ga0206919_1056_pt1 | contig 26472 bp, 23 predicted proteins | sample Alteio_BWOrgHeat_67_FD_152962 | JGI IMG/M metagenome (GOLD analysis project Ga0206919, IMG submission 152962) | Enriched cells from forest soil in Barre Woods Harvard Forest LTER site, Petersham, Massachusetts, United States -... | ecosystem: Environmental > Terrestrial > Soil > Temperate forest >... | reverse complement strand
ACTATTACCGAGATTCAGTTTGCTGTAAGCTATTGCTGCACCGCTCGATATATCTCCGTTTACAATGCCGTTAGCCAGGTTCAGTTTAGAGTAATCAATCGCTGCACCGGTGGAGATATCATTGTTAACGATGTTGCTGCCGAGGGTCAGTCTTGAATAAGGCAGATTTCCTACTACTTTGGCCGTACTCAGATCAACTGCTCCGTTTGAAAGATCACTGCTGAGGATACTATTACCGAGATTCAGTTTGCTGTATGCAATCGCTGCACCGGTAGAGATATCATTGTTAACGATGTTGCTGCCGAGGTTCAGTCTTAAATATGGCAAATTGCCTGTCACCTTCGAGGTCGACAGATCTACTGCACCATTCGAAAGATCACTGCTGGTGATGCTCCCATTTAAATTCAATTTTGAATAATCAATCGCCGCACTCCCGGAGATATCACTATTCACAATACTATTTCCCAAACTCAATCTTGAATATGGCAAATTGCCTGTCACCTTCGAGGTCGACAGATCTACTGCACCATTCGAAAGATCGCTGCTGGTGATGCTTCCACTTAAATTCAGTTTTGAATAATCAATCGCCGCACTCCCGGAGATATCACTATTCACAATACTATTTCCCAAACTCAATCTTGAATATGGCAAATTGCCCGTCACCTTCGAGGTCGACAGATCCACCGCACCATTCGAAAGATCGCTGCTGAGAATGCTATTTCCCAAACTCAATCTTGAATATGGCAAATTGCCCGTCACCTTCGAGGTCGACAGATTTACTGCACCATTCGAAAGATCGCTGCTGGTGATGCTCCCACTTAAATTCAATTTTGAATAATCAATCGCCGCGCCCCCGGAGATATCACTATTCACAATGCTATTTCCCAAACTCAATCTTGAATATGGCAAATTGCCTGTCACCTTCGAGGTCGACAGATCCACCGCACCATTCGAAAGATCACTGCTGAGAATGCTATTCCCCAAACTCAATCTTGAATATGGCAAATTTCCCGTCACCTTCGAGGTCGACAGATCTACTGCACCATTCGAAAGATCACTGCTGAGAATGCTATTTCCCAAACTCAATCTTGAATATGGCAGATTGCCTGTCACCTTCGAGGTCGACAGATCTACTGCACCATTCGAAAGATCGCTGCTGGTGATGCTTCCACTTAAATTCAATTTTGAATAATCAATCGCCGCACTCCCGGAGATATCACTATTTACAATACTATTCCCCAAACTCAATCTTGAATATGGCAAATTTCCCGTCACCTTCGAGGTCGACAGATCTACTGCACCATTCGAAAGATCACTGCTGAGAATGCTATTTCCCAAACTCAATCTTGAATATGGCAGATTGCCTGTCACCTTCGAGGTCGACAGATCTACTGCACCATTCGAAAGATCGCTGCTGGTGATGCTTCCACTTAAATTCAATTTTGAATAATCAATCGCCGCACTCCCGGAGATATCACTATTTACAATACTATTCCCCAAACTCAATCTTGAATATGGCAGATTACCCGTCACTTTCGCGGTCGACAGATCCACCGCACCATTCGAAAGATCACTGTTGAGAATGCTATTTCCTAAACTCAATCTTGAATATGGCAGATTGCCTGTCACCTTCGAGGTCGACAGATCTACTGCGCCATTCGAAAGATCACTGTTGAGAATGCTATTTCCTAAACTCAATCTTGAATATGGCAGATTGCCTGTCACCTTCGAGGTCGACAGATCTACTGCACCATTCGAAAGATCACTGCTCAGAATACTATTTCCTAAACTCAATCTTGAATATGGCAGATTGCCCGTCACCTTCGAGGTCGACAGATCCACTGCGCCATTCGAAAGGTCACTGCTCAGAATACTGCCGGCAAGATTTAACTTGGAATAGGCTATTGCTGCACCAGGAGATACATCTGCATTTACAATGCCCGAAACCAGGGCCGGAACATTAAAAACCCTGCTCGTGCTCAGATCAAAACTTACACCATTAATGGTCAACGTCGTGGCCGTTTTTACGTAGTTGGAAAGCATGCTCGTTGTATCAGACGCAGTCAGCTTTGTATCGATCCTGTTACTGAGTGATGCCGTGTCTGAGGCATTCAGTTTCGTTCCCAGCTGCGATGCTCTTGCATAAGCATTCAGCATCGCAGCAGTATCTGCCACCCGCAGCCTGCTGTTCAGCATGGCTGCCGTATCTGCCACGAACAACAGGTTGCTTGCAGGCAGCTTCCGGAGCGATCCGTTTAATATCGTTACAATACTGTCAGTAACCGTTCCATTAGGCAAGATCAGGCCGGTAATACTGCTGACATTTCCAGGTATCCACTGCCCGTTCGCTGCGTCCCATATAAGCGCCTGGCCGGCTGCCGGCGGCACCCCCGCAATCGCGTTCCCCATCAGCTTATTCGCGTTCCATATGGCTGAAGTATTTTTTGCCGCCACCGTAAAACTGGAACCTGTATTGTTGATCGTGATCGTGGTATCTCCAACGAACTGAATGGCCCCGACCTGCGCATTGATCGAAAAAACACCACTACTGCCCGCACCAAACGTTATCCAGGTGCCGTTTTGCCTGCCGTAAAACCGGTGGCCCGTAGAATCATAAACGATCATCCCATTGACGGGTGAAGCAATGGCATTGGTGTCTCCCACTCTCGGTATGAGGATGGCTTTGGTTGTTCCATTGATCTGTAGTGCAATACTGGAATTGGTGATCACGGCCGTTCCGATGGCCACACCGGATGCATTCACTACTGAAAACCCATTCAGGTCCAGGTCCTGTGTAGCTTTGTGGTTACCCAAATTATCGCCAAAAACCTGCGCATGCGAAGTCACAGTCAGGAAAGAAAGTACAATAATGCTGAGCAGCAGTTTTACTGCCTTGTTTGTGTCTAAATTCAAATCCTTTCTCAATTAGTTCAGTCTCCAAAAATGCCTTATGCCACCATTATTTGATGATCACGATCTTATATTGATTTCCCGAAACGCTTACTGCCGAATTCTGAAAATTCGCAAACCGAACCGATACTTCGTCTGCATTACTCACCCAGCTGCTATAGACCGTAAAATCTTTATTGTCGCCCAGCGCCGCCACTATCACGGGATCTCCTACTTTGGCGCCCGGCACCGTAAGCGTTACCAGGGTAGTGGTATTGGGTGCAAGGGTTACGTTTGTTCCTGCTGCAGACAACGATGACAATGCCAGGGTCACGTTAGACACCTGCGTCACGTTCACCTGTGCCGCCTGCGGCGTTTTCCAGGCCACGCGTCCAGTGCTGTCCGTTACCAGAAATGTATTGGCCGGACCGGGCTGTATACTCGTATTTACATTGGTCACACTTGCATTTCCTGCATACAATGCATAGGGTTGACTCCAGAGCTGGGTGGTACCATAATCCTGGTAGTTCGAAGCGGCATTCCACCAGGGGGCCGATATCGTCGGCGCCACTGCTACCTTGATGTTATAGAAAAAAGGGCCGTTCGCCCAGTTCACCTGCGAAATACTGGTAACGGTACTCGCCGCCGTCTGTGTTCCCTGGCCGATGATAATATTGAAAATGCCATTCTCATCCGTTTGCAGCTGAAAAGTTTCTTCATACACGAGGGTTCCGGTGGCTGTACCCTGTATCAGGGCATCCTTGATGTAAACCGTCCGATTTTTTGCGGGATTCCCCTGGGGATCGCGGGCCAGGGCCTGGAAGTTGATGCCGGGAGGGGGCTGAGAGAATACTTTTGCCCAAGTGCAAAGAAATAATACAAAGAAAAGAGCGCTCTTCTTTCTTGCAGCAATTAGCATATTCATTGAATTTTATAGCGACGTGCCCTTGATCAGCTTATACTCGTAATGCTTGCTGCCCATATCCAGGCTTACGATATAAGCTCCACTCGGGTTAGATGACAGGTTGATCAGGTATCCCCCCTGGAAAGACGACGATGAAACTTTCCTTTCCAATACCACATTTCCCGAAAGCGTCATTACCCTTACTGTTGCCTCCATGTTCGGATCGATATATCCTACCGCCTTCAGCCAGCTCGCTCCGTTCGTCGGATTAGGATATACGGTCAATTCGATGGTAGCGCCTATCCCTGGGGGCAGTTTTTCTTCACATAGAGTAGAAAAGATACCCAAAGCGCTGTCTGGCGCCATGGTTACCAGGCCACTTTCCAGTTTCAGGCAGGTGCTCCTTCCCTTGATCAGGATCGCGCCACCGCTTGAGGTCAATAACGTTCCGGTCGAATTGCCTATTGTACCGAATGAAAAGGAGGTATGTATTTGGGCAGAACCGGCAGTGACCATCAATAACGGAAGCACGAGCAGATATACTCCTCTGAATATACGTATATCATTTTTCGTATGAAGCATAAACAATTAGCCGGTTTGGTCGGTTTTTTAAACCGCTGCAAAGCTAATAATTATACTACAAATATGATCATTTAACTGTAACATAATCATGTGATAAACCTCGAATAATCAAATACTTATTTGTTTTTTACGGTCACACGTGCATGTCACAGATAATTAGTGATCAAAACAGGCAAAAAAAAGCCCCGCCATAAGGCAGGGCTGTGAATTCGATTGATTGTCAGATCCTGAAATGCGAAAATGCTTTATTCGCCTCGGCCATGCGGTGCACATCTTCCTTCTTTTTGAAGGCGGCACCTTCACCCTTGCTGGCGGCGATGATCTCATTGGCCAGTTTATCGGCCATGGTACGCCCGTTCCTTTCCCGGCTATACCGCACCAACCATTTGATACTCAATGAAATTTTGCGATCGGGGCGAACTTCCGCAGGTATCTGGAAAGTGGCACCACCTATCCTGCGGCTACGCACTTCAACGGAGGGGGTCACATTCGCAAGCGCCCTTTTCCATAATTCATAGCCATTTTCATTGGTGATCTTGCTCACCTTATCTACCGCATCGTAGAATATGGTGATAGCAGTACTTTTCTTACCCTGCCACATCAGGTTATTGATAAAACGGGTAACCAGTTTATCATTGAAACGGCCGTCGGGCGCTAAGGGTAATTTTTTGGCTTGTGACTTTCTCATTTATTCGCGGATAATAATTATTTTTTTGCTTTTTCTCTCTTGGTACCGTACTTGGAGCGGCTCTTCTTCCTGTCTTTTACACCGGCCGTATCCAGGCTTCCGCGTACAATATGGTAACGCACACCCGGCAAATCCTTCACACGACCTCCCCTGATCAGCACGATAGAGTGCTCCTGGAGATTGTGCCCTTCACCCGGGATATAGGCGATCACCTCCACCTTGTTGGTCAACCGCACTTTTGCCACCTTACGGAGCGCAGAGTTCGGCTTTTTGGGTGTAGTAGTATATACCCTCGTACAAACACCCCGGCGCTGAGGACAGGAATCCAAAGCCCTCGATTTGCTTTTCGCCCGGATGATCTCGCGGCCTTTTCTGACAAGTTGCTGAATAGTCGGCATTCTAATTCTTTTAATAATTTTCGGACGGCAAAGGTAATAGCCAAGTCGGGAAATTCCAAATAAGAAATTCCAAATATCCGGCTCTTCCGGCCGGAATTTGACCGCCCACAGACCCGCGGCTATCCAACCCTGAACATCCAATGGTGGGTATCGGGTGACACCCCATAGCGGATATCGTCCAGCCTTTTGCGCAGTTCCGGGGCTACCCGCGAACCCGCCGTATCAAATTTCATCACCGTATCCTTGTATCGAAGCTCCCGGATCAGGGCCACTGTTGCCGCCGTTCCGGTGCCAAAAACCTCCTTTAACTCATCCCTGCGGAAGTCAGCAATCAGCTCATCAATACTGATCTGCCTTTCTTCTACCTCCAGGCCCATCTCCTTCAGCAATACGATCGCACTGTCGCGGGTTACCCCCTTCAGGATCGTTCCCTGCTCCAGCGACGGCGTGATGGCCTTATTTCCCACTACGAAGAACACATTCATCATGCCTACTTCCTGCAGCCATTTGTGCTCGAACGGATCGGTCCACAGCACCTGGTCGTACCCCATCTGCCTGGCCTGGCGTGCCGCGATCATACTTCCGCCATAGTTACCTGCATTCTTCGAAAAACCCACCCCCCCCGGAGCCGCACGGGTATATTTTTCTTCCACAAATATTTTCATCGGTTCCGAATAATACGGACCCGTAGGGCTCAGTATGATCAGAAACTTATAACTCTCCGATGGTTTTACACCCAGGATTACATCTGTTGAAAACATCACAGGCCGGATATACAGCGAATGGTCCTTACGCCCCGGTATCCAGCTCTTGTCCAATGCCACCAGCTGTTTCATTCCATCGAGAAATATCTCCTCCGGAACGGCAGGCATGCACATCCGCTCCGCCGAAATATTGAACCTGGTAAAATTATCCTGCGGCCTGAAAATGAACGCCTCCCCCTGCTGGTTCTTATATGCCTTGATCCCTTCGAAAATGGCCTGCCCGTAATGGAATGCAGCCAGTGAGGGTTCCACTAAAAGCGGCTGGTAGGGCTTGATCTCAACATTTTTCCACTCCCCGTTCTCATAATCCGCCTCGAGCATATGGTCCGTGAAATATTTACCGAAAGGAATGTTCTCGAGGTCGAGATCATTCAGCTTGCTGGTACCCGCTTTTGTAACGTTTATCTCCAACGCTTCCGTCATAGTTTTATATTTGATGCAAAGAAAAGCAAAATTCAAAAACTAACGACCGTTAATATTTGAGCCGCTCCATGAATTCTGAAAAATTACAATTGCCTGACTTCGTTCTGGCTGACCTTTTCCCACATAGCCTGGTGGAGTTCCCGGGAGACCGCCCCATCGCCACCCCGGCACCCGAACTACCCTGGTTCCTGGGAGGCAACAGGAAGCGGATCATTATCTGGGTGAACGATGAGACCGCCCGCCACCTGCGGGACGAATGGCTGGCCCTCCTTGTTTCCATACTCGATGCCTGCAAATTAAATATGGAAGACGTAGCGATCGTAAACCAACATCACCTGAACATGGGATACACGGCGCTCACGGAAGCACTTTCGCCAGGCTACCTGCTGCTTTTTGGCCTCGATGCGGCACAAACCGGCCTCCCCTTCCAGCTGCCCCACTACCAGGTGCAGAAATACAACCAGTCGCAGATCATACTGGCGCCTTCACTGGCCGCACTCGCGGGTAAAGGCCAGGAAGCCAGGCTGGAGAAAAGCAAGCTGTGGCTGAGCCTGAAAAAAATGTTCGGACTGTAACGACATCAATATCCCGTTCATGCAAACACTGATCTTCGCCACGAACAACCGCAATAAGGTGAACGAACTGCGCGCTGTCGTCGGGGACCGCTTCCAAGTTATCACGCTCGAAGAAGCACATATCCATATCGATATCCCCGAACCCCATGCCACCCTGGCCGAAAATGCCGCTGAAAAATCGAACGTCATCCACCGGCTGACAGGGAAAGACTGTTTTGGGGAAGATACGGGCCTGGAAGTGACGGCGCTCGGTGGCGAACCGGGTGTAAAAAGTGCGCGATATGCCGGCGATGACCGCGATTTCCGGAAGAATACCGAACTGCTGCTGCAAAGACTGCAAAAACATTCCGACCGATCGGCCCGGTTCCGTACCGTTATCTCCCTGCTGCTGAACGAACGGCAGCATTTCTTTGAAGGCATCTGCGAGGGACACATCGCAACCGGGCCGCGCGGTTCCGCAGGCTTTGGATACGATCCGGTTTTTGTGCCGCTTGGCAGCGACCGCAGCTTTGCAGAAATGGAACTTGGAGAAAAAAATATATTCAGCCACCGCAGGAAAGCCACCGACCAGCTGGTGCAGTTCCTGTTACATTATTCCACCCATCAAACAAAATAATGGAACGCCTAAAGATCATACTGCCCGAAACATTTTCCTTCTCCACCACGCTGGCCGTGCGCATCACCGACCTGAACTATGGCGGTCATCTGGGAAATGATTCCTTTCTTTCGCTGGTCCACGAGGCGAGGGTTCAATTCCTGCGGCACCATGGGTACAGCGAGCTTGCGTTTGAAGGATGCGGACTGATCATGGCCTACGCGGAGATCGAGTTCCGGCGCGAGTTGAACTATGGTGACGTGGTAAGAATATCAGTGGCAGCAGATCATTTCGACAAGCTCGGCTTCGACCTGTTCTACCGGCTGGAGGTACAGGTAGGTGAAGAGCTGGTTCTCGCCGGCAAGGTTAAAACCGGGATGATGTGTTTCGATTATGCCGCAAAGAAAAAAGCTTCATTGCCCGCTGCGGCCATTGCCAGGCTCAGCGCCGGAAAAAAATAAGCCCTACTGGTTCCATATTTTCCAGTTCTCTTCTGCCTGCAGCGCCAGCATGTCATATCCATTCCGGACAGAGGCCCCTTTTTCTTTTCCTTTTTTCAGGAAGATGGTTTCCGGCGGATTGTAAACAAGATCGAAGAGATAGTGTTCCGGTGTAAGGAACTGATAGGGTATGTCGGGCGCTTCCTGCGCATGCGCCAGGGTGCCTGCAGGTGATGCGTTGATGATCACGGTATGTTCCTCCAGGAGTTCGCGATCCAGTTCTTCGTACAACAACCCGCCCGGCTGCCGGCTGCGCGAAACAAAGCGGTACTGAATGCCCAACCGATCCAGTGCAAAGGCAACGGCAACGGCGGCACCGCCCGTGCCCAATATCAGCGCATGGGTGTGCCGGGAACCCAACTGCCCAACAAACGATCTCTCGAAGCCGGTGACATCCGTGTTATACCCGTGCAGCCTGGAATCGCGGACCCGGATACAGTTGCACGCATGTATGGCGGTTACCACGGGGTCGGCCTCTGTTAGCCAGGGCAGCACTTCTTTTTTGTAGGGAATGGTAACGGCAAGGCCGCAAAGGAATTTTGTCTTAAGCACGGCTTCCAGGCCGCCGATATCGGCCAGTTCAAAATTTTCGAATGAAGCACCGGCAATCTTTTCGTCAATGAATTTCTGGTCGAAATACCGTTTTGAAAAGGAGTGCGAAAGCGGGTAGCCTATCAGGCCAAAAACTCGGTGCGGGTTATTTAAGGTGGGGTGTTCGATGGCGATCCTTTTTCTATGCTTTCTCTGAATCGAGGTACAGGTCAAATGTATCGCCCCTCAACCCGATGCGCATGGCTTCCAGCGGTATCACCTCATTGGGAGCGATATTCCCGAGGTTTACGTTACAACCGATCAGTTTCAGGAAGTAGAGTTGCTGGGCCTTCTGAGGGGCTTCCCACAATATTTTTTCTTCCGGTATCTGCGTGAGTATTTCCTGTACGAGACCCTGCCGCACTTCGCCGCTGTCGCGGTAAATGCCCACGTTGCCCGCCTCCCGGGCCTCCGCAATCACATAAGTAGCGCCGGCTTCCAGTTCGGCGCGCATCAGTTGGATCCATTGATAGGGTGCCATAATATTCGCAGCATCCTTGCTGCCCACTTCGCTGAATACCGTTCCATAGCGTGTGAGCTTTTCGATATAGCCGCATTTTTCGGCATGCGGAATGGTGATTGATCCATCGCTGACTTCGATGTGCTCAATACCGTAATCCTTACAAACATTAATGTAGTCCTCGAACTGGTTGCGCACCAGGAACGCTTCGAAAAGGGTGCCTCCGAAATACAACGGCATCCCGTATTTTTTATACACTTCTATCTTCTCGCGCAGGCGGGGTGTTACGAACGATGTGCCAAAACCGAGTTTCACGATATCCACGTGAGGGCCGGATACGTCGAGGAACTGGTGCACTTCCTGGATGCTCAGTCCTTTATCCATTACCATGGTAATGCCGTGCTTGCGCGGCTGCTGCGTACGTTCAGGGATCTGCGAAAGATTAAAATTCATCGATGGGTTTTATCAGGTGTATAACAAATCCTGCGGGGATGAGCAGGGGTGCGATGGCAAAAATAAAGAAAACCGGCGAGGGGCAGGCGATGAGAGTGCAGGGCGAACTATCCTTTCTTTCCTTTTTTGTGGCGCGCGATGATGTCCACCACCTGACTGTTGCGAAGTATCCCGGGATGGATCTCGATGAATTTTTTCAGCAGGCGCGGCGCTTTTGCCATAGCCGTTTCCAGTTGCAGGAGGGCATCCTTTGTTTTGCCCGCGGCAAAAAGCGCGGCACTATAGTAAAAAAGGAACAGCGGTTTCTGATCCGTAGCACGCAATGCCGACAAGCACTGGTCGATGGTCTCGTCGATGTACCCGGCCTTGAACAGGCAACGGATGAGGGCCTGCCAGCCGGTGATATTGCGGGGCCGGCTCCGCACCACGTGACCAAAATAGATGATCGCCTCTTTATACTGGCCCAGGTTCATGCGGCATTCGCCCATGGCCAGGTTATATTCCGGGAGGGTGCGCTGTATCCGCATGGCATTCTCCAGGTGCTTTACCGCATACTGCCACTGTTCTTCGAGCATATAGGTCATGCCGACCTTATAGTGCAGCTTGCTGTCCTCGGGATTGAGGTGGACCGCTTTTTTATAGTGAAAACGCGCCTGTGCAAAATTGTTCATCCGCTGGTAACAGTGGCCGATGGCCTCGTAGATCACGTCTTCAGGCCGGGAGAGCTCGAGCACCTTCTCGAGCACCTCGATCGCGTCCTTGTACTTGCGCAGGCGGAGATAGGCATCCCCCATATTCCGGTAGGCATAATCGAATTTTTCATCGATCGCAATCGCATACTGGTATGCGTCGATGGCCTTTTCGTACAGTTTCAGCCCCTGGTAAGCCGCTCCCAGGTTGAACCAGGCGATCTCATTGTACGGGAAATCGTCTATGATCTTCTGGTGGAGCACAATGCTTTCCTCATTCCGGCCCGTGAAATCCGTCCAGAAACAGATCTTGTACAGTGCCTCTTCGTTGGAGGGTTCTTCCTGCAGGATGAGCGTCAGGCAGTCGAATACCTTGTCGAATTCCTCGTAATCATCGTACACGTCGGCCAGCTCGAACAGCAGGTCCAGCCGTTCATCCCCCTTAAAAAGCTGCAGGGCGGCCTCCAGCAGTTCCACCGCTTTGGATTGCTGGTCTATGGCGAGATAGCAGTCGGTCTTGAGAATGTAGAGGTTAACGTCGTTGGCATCGTACAGTTCTGCTGTTTCCAGCAGTTCCAGCGCCTGGTAATATTTCCGGGTGGCCAGCAGGATATCGGCCTTTTTGATCATCAACTGGGCGGAATAGGGAAATTGTTCCAGGCCGGCCGTGGCGGCCGTCATAGCCTCCGGCAGGTCATCCTTGTCGTCAAAATAGTCTATTATGCGCTCAAAGGCGTCTTCTTCAAGGAAGGTGTGGCTCCTTCCCTGCTTAAAATTCTGGTATTGCTGTAACAACTCTTTTAACTCTTCCCTGTCTTCACTGTATGGATTTTCTCTCATTTATCGGATTCGTTTGTCTAATATAAGCAAAAAAGCAAAAAAAGTACCGGGTTCAGGCAACCTTTTTTGTCACATCGGAGTCTGTTTCATAAGAAATATGTAAAATTATTCCTCAAAAGTCTTATCTTTGCACCAGATGTTACAGTCAAGACATATCAGAAAAGTTGCGTTTGCAGCCGTCCTCGTGATGGTTGTGCAGGCCGCACTGGCATCTTTTTCGTTTACCTATACGGATCGTTCCGATGAAAGGAACCGGGCCAATAAGTATTCGCTGAAGAACATCGGTATGTTCTCACACAAAAACCTCAGTTTTTCATCTATCAGGTACAACCTGCAGTTCAAGGGCGCTCAACTGAACATGCAAAAGCAGAATGCATCCGGTTTCGAGGTGAATTCCATGCTCCAGTTCGACAGAGGCAACAGCACTTACCTGCAGTCATTCAAGTTCAAGATCAAGGTGCCTAAATTCAAGACACCGACTCCCCCCATTCGCTAAGAACAATTTCCACTACTCCCGTTTCCTTCGGTGCCGTTATAGCATCCTGTATCCTTTTGTGGGTATCTCAAAGCGCGATACGGGCACGGGGCTGAGGTTTACCTGCGCGGCCGTATAAGTGATCTGCTGGCCCTTTTCCGTTCCGGAATACTCCAGCACCAGTCCCGGAACTTCCCGGAAACAGTACTCAAATTCCTTCACCGATGGTGTTATCGCCGTTGAGTAGTAGACGGTCAGTGAGGTACCGTCTTTCAAATTTACCGTTCCCCTCCTGCATTCATATCCCGCAATTGTTTTTGAACCCGCCGATGGAACGAAAGCAGCCCCGGAAAACCGTTCATTCTGTCTGGCCCAGGCCGCTGTATCCAGCCGGGTGATAAACCTGTCGTTCCCGAACTCGCGAAGCACCACAGCCTCACCGGAATTTTTGTCAAAATAGGTGGACTGTGAAAAAGCAGCGCCTGTAAGGTCATTGCGCGTGTTACTTCCCTTGATATATACCGTTCTGGTGGCTGTCCGCAATGCCTCGGCCATGTCCTTGTCCGGCAGGGTGTCTGCCGTTACGGTCACTTTGTAGGTGATCATACATTCACCCACGATGCGCTGTTGCGCCGCAATGGTACCAAAAGCCAGCGCCGCCGGTATCAGTGTAAACAGCGAACGTATAAACAGCCTGCACATCATATCGACGAGATAATTCTGTCTGAAGATAAAGACAGGGCCGGCGCAGGGCCGCCCCTTATTTCTTGTTCCGGTTCTTCATATCCTGCACCTTTTTCTGGCTTTCCAGCATCTGGTCGTAACGCTCCTGCCACTTGCTCTTGGCCTTCACTTTGGGGGCTTTTCTTTTTTCATCTATCCGTGCCAGTATCTTGGTATGGTCGATGATATAAGTCTGTATTACAAATTGCAGCAGCAGGGTCAGCGTATTGGATACCGTGTAGTACCACGTAAGCGCCGAAGGGAGCCTGTTAAAGAAAAACAACATCACGAAAGGAAAAATGTACGGCATGTACTTCAAGGCCGGGTTGTCCTGCGTGGGCGTAGATGCCATATTGTAGATCGATATGAGGAAGCTGGTGATCACCGCCGTGATCGTAAACAGGCTCACATGATCGCCGTAACCGGGTACTGAAAACGGCAGCGTGGCGATGGAATCATACGACGACAGGTCGTGACTCCACAGGAACGGCTGCCCGCGCAGCGCTATATTGGAATTAAAGAAGCTGAACAGTGCAAAAAAGATGGGTATCTGCAGCAATGCCGGAATGCATCCGCCCAGCGGGTTCACCCCCGCCTCCTTATATAATTTCATCTGCTCCATTGCAAAACCCTGTTTGTCGTCACCGAATTTTGCTTTTACGGCATCCATCTCGGGGCGCAGCACTTTCATCTTGGCCCCGCTCAGGTAGCTCGTGTACGTAAGCGGAGAAGTAACGAGCCTGATAAATACAGTCAGCAAAAGGATCACCCAGCCGAAATTGGAAACGAGGCCCGCGAAGAAATTGAAGACCGGCATGATCACGTACTTATTCACAGGTCGTACGAAGGAGTAGGCATCCCGGCCCAGGTCTACGATCTCGTCCATGCCGGGCTCTTCTTTCGACAGCAGCTTATAGTCATTCAGCCCATAGTACAGCCTGAACGGAACGGTCGCCACCGCGGTCATCGGCACTTTCACCTGCAGGGTCGCATCGATCGCGCCGATCTGGTTACTCGAATCGTTGTTTACATTCCTCGCCCACTGTACCTGCCCGGATGAAAAACCGCCCCCCGAAACAAAACTCGTATTAAAAAACTGCTGTGCTACCGAAAGCCATTGCACGGGCTTCTCAAATTTTCTTTCCGTTTTTGAAGAGATATAGTCAAAACTGTTCCCCTCGGAAAATCCGATAAAACTGCGCTGCCTTTCATACTGAAGACCGCGCTCCTGTTGCTGCGGCGCCGTTTTCCATTCAAAGTTCATTATCCCGCCTGTCAGCAGCCTGTCTACACCACGGACCGTTACGTTCCAATCGATCATATAGTCTTTCGGACGAACGATATAATCGTGTTCCACGCTCTCGCCGGACGAATCTTTTAATATAAAGCCGATCTTCTGCGTGCCATCGGGCAGCGTCACTGCCGGCATGACCGTAAAAAAAAGATCGGACGAGAAGGCGGTATTGTTGGAGGCGGTATTGATCCGGTAGTCCAGCCGGTCGCCCGCCTGGCCCAATTGAACAGGCTGACCATTGGCCGCCTTGAAATTTTTAAGGGTCACGTAGGCCAGCCTTCCGCCCTTGTTGCTGAAGGTGGCAGTCATCAATTCATTGGAAACCTTAGTGAGCTGTTCGGCGCCCAGGCCGGCCCCGGCAAAGCTTCCCGCAGAGGAGACCCGGGTAACCGAATCCCGGTGCAGGGAATCGATCCTGGCAGCCACAGTATCCAGCGGTTTGGCATTCACTGCCGCGATCCTCGCGAGCGAATCGTCTCTCCGCTTGTTTATTTCGGCCAGGGCGCGCTGGGAAGAATTCGTATACCAGAAAAAAACAACAAACAAAACGCCCAGCAGTATAAAACCGATCACCGTATTCTTGTCAAGGTTCATGTTCTCTCACAATTGAGCGGCAAAGGTAGGGAACGGCGGGTAGATTGCGGTTTTGCCCGCCGATGTTAATCCATTGATAAAAAAAAGCCGCCGCATCGATTTTCACGGGATTTAATTCTTTTCTTTACAGAACTCCACTTCTACCTACTTCCTTTTTCAACCGGTCATTAAATCTTGTACTATGCAGGAAAGCGTAAGCATGCTCTCCCAAAGGGAAAGCTATACACCGACCAGGTGGCACCGGTTTCTCTGGTGGCTGTCCACCGCTGAAAAGGAGTTTCTTACCGACAGTATCACCGACCGGAACCGGTATGCCATCATTGGCATGACGGTACTGTGTACCTGGGTGTTTGCCACGCTGTCGTGGTCGTATTTTTTTTCGACCACTGTCAATAGCATACCGGCGGCCATCGCCCTCGGCCTGCTGATGGGCGGTATCATCCTGTCGATCGACAGGGCGCTCATCAAAGGGATCAACCAGTTCAACCGCAATCGCCTGCTGCCCTTCCTGCTGCGCGGCATCCTCGCGCTCACCATCGGGCTTTTTATGGCCCAGCCTGCCCTTCTTTATCTGTTCAGTAAGGAAGTGCATCTCCAGATATCGCTCGATAATGAACAGAAGAAAAAACTGAAGATGCAGCAGGAAGACAGCCTTTTTCTCCGGTCAAAAAATGAACTGATCACTACCCGGGGTACACTACAGGCACAACTGAACAATAAATATGCGGAGGTAGCCGCCGCGCGGAACGCGTTTATCGCCGAAACCGATGGAACGGGTGGAAGTGGTAAAGTGGGTTTAAAAGACATCGCAAAGGCCAAACAGGCCGAATACCTCAAATCAGACAGGGAATATGCGGAACTCCAGTCCCGCCTGCTCCCGTCAATCGCTTCGGCCGACAGTTCGCTCCGCACCATCGATGTGGCTCAAGCACAGGAACGCGCTGCTTTTAACGGGTTGCTGAATGATGGGTTCCTTACAAGGATCGAAGCGCTTGACCACCTGGTCACCGAAAACGGCGCCCTGCGTTTCCGGTACTACCTGTTGATCACCCTGCTGATGCTGATCGAACTGATGCCCATCCTCGCGAAAAGCCTGCTGCCACCCGGTGCCTACGACGAAAAAGTGAGACTGCGCGAGACCATGGAAAAGGAAATGGCAAAAAGCAATACCGAAAAAGAACATCAGCTGAAAGAACTGTATAACCGCCTCGCATTCGAGCAGGACAGCCAGTTCATTGCGGAATTTTTTGAAGATGCCGCGAAGGAACGGAAAGAAAAATTAAAGACACAATGGGAAAACTGGAGGCAGGATGAGAAGAAGAGCATGGACAATGTGTGGGATGATACCAAGCGCTTCCTGCTCACCCGCCAGGAGAATTGAGTTCCTGCAAATGGGCACCTTCCGCCGTAACGCTCAACCGGTGCAGTACGCCCACTTTCAGCGCCACATTTTTTTTGTCGTGGCTCACGGGGAAATCAAAGCATACCGGAAACCCGGATCCAGCCACGTGTTCAGAGATCAATGTTGCAACATCGTTTCCAAAAGGAATAACAGTATCCTTCAGCTCGGTGAAGCCACCCACGATCAGTCCTGCCAGGTTATTAAAAACTCCGCTGCGCTTGAGCTGGATCAGCATCCTGTCGATATTATAAATGTATTCTCCCACATCTTCGAGGAACAGTATGCAGTTATTCATGTCAAAAGCCGAGTCTGTCCCCACGAGGTGGGCGAGAATAGACAGGTTGCCGCCGACCAGCATACCGCTGGCTTCACCGGCCCGGTTCAGCGAATGGGTCGCTGCCCGGTAATCGGTTTTTTTTCCTTCCAATGCGTCTTTTAATGACAGAACGTACGGGTCTGTATTACCGCCATCATTGAATGCCGCCGCCATCGGCGCGTGCAGGCAGGCCACCTGGTGTTGTGTTACTACCTGTGCATGGAGCACCGTAATATCGCTGAACCCGATGATCCATTTGGGCGACTGAGCGAATGCAGACAGGTTCAGCCGGTCGATGATACGGCTCATTCCATAACCACCGCGGCCGCAAAGGATGGCCCGTATGGAGTCGTCGTCCAGCATGGCCTGCAGGTCGCGAAGGCGCTCTTCATCGGTCCCCGAAAAATAATGGAACTGCGCACCCAGCGTGTTGCCGACGCGTACGCGGTAACCCCACTCTTCCAGGGTCTCTATGCAAGTGGCTGCTTTTTCGCGGGGCATATACCCCGAAGGGCATACCAGCCCGATGGTATCGCCTTTTTTCAGGCTGGGTGGCAATGTGATCATCTCGCAATTTAAACTGAATGTAAAGAAATTTGTAACGATCGGCATTCCGCCACCCCCTAACCCGCTGCCATGCAACGGTCTGTGAAGTTGTGTCAAGACACAGTGAGCGTCTTTTTTATTGTTGCAGGGAACAGCCTATCTTTCGCAAAATTTAAGACAATGGAAGCTTATATACATTATTGGTGGATACTGGCGCTCATCATCCTTTTCTTCAGCGGTCTGGTGACCGTCAACCAGGGAACGATCGCGGTAGTCACCATGTTCGGAAAGTACAGGCGCATCCTGCGCCCGGGTCTCAACTTCAAGATCCCTCTGATAGAACAGGTGTACAAGACCATCAGCATACAGAACCGTTCGGTGGAACTTGAGTTCCAGGCAGTAACGCTCGACCAGGCAAACGTATATTTCAAGAGTATGCTGCTGTATTCGGTGATCAACCAGGATGAAAACAGCATCAAGAACGTTGCCTTCAAGTTCATCAGCGACAAGGACCTCATGCAGGCACTGATACGCACGGTGGAAGGAAGCATCCGCGGTTTCGTTGCCACCAAACGGCAGGCCGAGATATTGCTGCTCCGCAGGGAGATCGTTGAATTTGTAAAAGAACAGATCGATCATTCCCTGGAAGAGTGGGGCTACCACCTGCAGGACCTCCAGATCAATGATATCACTTTCGATCAGCAGATCATGGAAAGCATGAGCCGAGTAGTGGCGAGCAACAACCTGAAAGCCGCTGCCGAGAACGAGGGACAAGCGCTCCTCATCACCAAGACGAAAGGAGCCGAAGCTGAAGGTAATGCCATCAAGATATCCGCCGAAGCTGAAAAAGAAGCCGCGCGCCTGCGTGGCCAGGGTGTGGCGCTGTTCCGGGAAGAAGTGGCGCGTGGTATGAGCCAGGCCGCAGAGCAAATGAAGGCCGCCAACCTCGATACCAATGTGATCCTGTTCAGTATGTGGACGGAAGCCATCAAGAATTTCGCAGAGGTAGGTAAGGGCAATGTCATTTTCCTGGATGGAAGCCCCGAAGGAATGGAAGCTAATATGCGCCAGATCATCGGTATGATGAAAATGAAGGAAGGCACCAAATAGAACGGCGGCGAGTGGGGCTGAGGATGTAAAACTTTTCCTAAAAAGGGTTTCGGCAACAATTTTATTCACACGTCCCCGGTTCCTTTGTTAAAGTAAGTACTTTAGCCTAACCTCAAAACCTCGCCGATGTTTCATTTGCTGCAAGTGACCAGCGCCCTCGCAGATACAACTCATAAAGTATCCGCGGCAATTCCCCCGATGCCCGAAAAAATTTCCATGTGGGACCTCTTGCAGAAAGGCGGATGGATCATGTATCCATTGTACGCACTGCTGGTGGCAGCCGTCTTTGTTTTTTTTGAACGACTGATCGCCATCAGGAAGGCATCGCGGATCGAAGGCAACTTCATGAGCATCATCCGCGACAACATTGTGAGCGGTAATGTAAGCTCCGCCCGGAACCTTGCAAAAAATACCAACAATCCCGTTGCCCGCATGATCGATAAAGGGCTGCAACGCATCGGCAAGCCCATCGACGCCATTGAAAAAAGCATGGAGAATGTGGGCAAGCTCGAGATGTATGCAATGGAACGCAACCTTTCCATCCTCTCGCTGATCGCGGGGATCGCGCCGATGTTCGGCTTCCTCGGTACGATCGTAGGGATGGTACAGCTGTTTTACGGGATCGCATCTACCGGCGAATACACGCTCAATACCATCGCCGGGGGTATCTATACAAAGATGGTCACCTCGGCAACCGGCCTGATCATCGGCCTGATCGCGTATGTAGGTTATAATTTCCTGAGCACACAGATCGATAAAACAGCCAATAAAATGGAAGCGGCCAGCGCCGAGTTCATCGACGTTCTCCAGGAACCTACGAGATAAACATTTTTTTACGGCCACAGGTTACTACCCAATCACACCGCATGAATATCAGAAGACGCTTACGGAAACATGCTGAAGTGCATACCGGCGCTTTGAACGATATATTGTTCATCCTGCTGCTGTTTTTCCTGATCGTTTCCACGCTGGCCAATCCCAATGTGATCAAGGTATCGAACCCCAAATCGAAGGCCGACACCAAAGCGAAGCAAACGGTGGTGATCACGGTGGATAAGAACCAGCAGATCTACCTCGGCCAGAAAGTCATTCCATTTGAACAACTGGAACCGGAACTGAAAGCTTTCCTCGCCAAGGAAACCGAAAAACCCTCCGTCGTGATCAATGGCGACAGCACTTCGCACCTTGGCACGGCGATCCGGATCATGCAGGTCATCAAAAGACTCGGCGCCACGCCCGTGATGGCAGTGGACAATAACGGGGTGAAATAAATATTTTTTTCTGGAGTCAGTTGCGTACGGGCTTCCCGCTTTTCAGTACGCTTTGTATCCTTTCCAACGTTTTTTTCTCGCCGCAAAGGCTCAGGAACGCTTCGCGCTCCAGGTCGAGAAGGTATTGTTCAGATACCAGTGTCGGCTCACTCAGATCGCCTCCGCACATTACGAATGCCAGTTTCCGCGCTACCAGGGCATCATGATCGGTTGCATATTTTGCGCGCCACATGCTGTTCACACCCGCATACATCATACCCAGTGCCGACCGGCCCAATACTTTTATGTCGGTGCGCGGTTGCGGAATGGTATAACCCTGGTCATACAGTTCGATCACCGATTTTTTTGCTTCGCTAATCCTGCGCCCGGGGTTCATTACCACTTCATCGTGGCCCTTTCTCAGGATGCCCAGGTCAAACCCCTCCTGCGCACTGGTAGCCACCTTTGCCGTCGCGATCGTGAGGAAACGGTTTTTCAGCGTGATCGTGTCGGGTTCGTCGGGATGCATTTCATCGGCGGCGCGCAGCACGAATTCCTTGGTGCCGCCACCGCCCGGTATCAATCCAACACCCAGTTCCACCAGCCCGATATAAGTTTCAGGGGATGCGCAGATCTTGTCTGCATGCAGGTTCATTTCGCAGCCGCCGCCCAGCGTCAGCCCATGCGGTGCGGTCACGACCGGTATGGATGAGTACCGCACCCGCATCATCGTTTGCTGGAATAAGCGTATGGCCATGTCCAGCTCATCATACTCCTGCTCAATGGCCAGCATGAAGATCATGCCCACATTGGCGCCCGCACTGAAATTGGCGCCGGTATTGGCGATCACCAGTCCCTTGAATTTTTCTTCTGCTATCGCGATGGATTTCTGGACCCCTTCCAGCACCTCGCCGCCAATGCTGTTCATTTTGGTGGCCCACTCCAGTGCTGCAACACCATCGCCTACATCGTAGAGACGACAGGCGCTGTTCTTCCACACCAGTTTGTCTGCATGGTTGGATAACACCAGGAAGGAATCGCCACCCGGCTGCGGCTGGTATTGTTTTGTGCGGATGTCATAGTAAAAACGCCTGCCATTGCGGATCGTATAGAAAGATCCGGTGCCGTTCGCGAGCATTTCCTTTACCCAACCTGCCACCGTGTAGCCTGCTGCCTCCATTTCCTTTACCTGTGCGGCCACACCGAGCAGGTCCCAGGTTTCAAACGCACCGATCTCCCACCCGAAACCCGCTTGCAGCGCATCGTCCACGCGATACAATTCATCGGATATCTCCGGCACCCGGTGCGAAATATAGGAGAACAGCGCATAATGAAACAGCCTGTAAAATTCGCCGGCCTTATCTGTTCCTGCATTGAGCATTTTGATCCGCTGCCGCAGGTCTTCTACCGGTTTAGCGGTGTCTACCGAAGCGAAACGGATCTTTTTCCGCGGCCCGTATTCAAATGTCGAAAGGTCCAGGACGTATATTTCCTTCTCTCCCTTTTCATTAGGCGGCATTTTTTTGAAGAATCCCTGTTTTGTTTTATCGCCGAGCCAGTTGTTAGCCACGATCTTATCCAGCCAGGAAGGGATGGCAAGCATATCTTTTGCTTCATCCTGCGGGCAGTTATCCGCCACGCCTTTGGCCACTTTTATAAGGGTGTCGATGCCCACCACATCTGCCGTGCGGAACGTGGCAGACTTTGGCCGCCCGATCACGGGGCCCGTCAGTGCATCCACCTCATCGATCCCCAATCCCAGTTTCTCCATGATATGGAAAATGCTCATGATGCTGAACACACCGATGCGGTTCGCAATGAACGCCGGCGTGTCTTTGCACAATACCGTTGTTTTGCCAAGGTAGAGGTCGCCATAGTGCAGCAGGAACTCCGTTACGGCAGGATCGGTGTCCGGCGTAGGGATGATCTCCAGCAGGCGCAGGTAGCGCGGCGGGTTGAAGAAGTGGGAACCGCAGAAGTTCTTTTTGAAATCATCGCTGCGCCCCTGCGACAGGAAATGAATCGGGATGCCCGATGTATTCGATGTAATGAGCGTTCCGGGTTTCCGGAAATGCTCCACCTGCTCATATACTTTCTGTTTGATGTCCAGCCGCTCCACCACCACCTCTATGATCCAGTCGCAGCCCGCGATATCCTTCATGTTATCCTCAAAATTCCCCGTGGTGATATTCGCCAGCGATTCGCGTGTGTATAAGGGTGACGGATTGCTTTTTACGGCCGATTGCAACGCATCGTTTACGAGCCGGTTGCGGTCGGCGGGCTTGCCGGAGGTGGTGCCCGGCGGAACGATATCCAGCAACAACACTTTTACCTGGATACCCGCGAAAAGGCAGGCGATCCGCGAGCCCATTACACCGCTCCCGAGAACGGCAATTTTTTTGATCACGCGTGTCATCTTCGTATTTTTTAATAAGGACCGGATGGGCCTACTCAAAACTAAATTAAAAATTAGTTAGCTATGCAACTATTTTGCGGGTTGTCCACATCCCGGGCAACCTTCGCCGAAAATTGACGGTGTTTTCTCTAAAAAATAATACATTCATATCTCTAACCACTTCAAAACCGAATTGCCATATGGGAGACCTCCAGATCAAAAAGAAAGGTAAACAGTATGATGCAGTGATCATCGGTTCGGGTGCCGGTGGCGGCATGTCCGCCTATATCCTCGCCAATGCCGGGCTCAAAGTCTGCCTCATTGAAGCAGGCCCCATGTATGATCCGCAGATCAATACCACCCAACTGAAAAATCCCTGGCAGTCGCCCCGCCGCGGTGCCAGTACCAAGTTCAGGCCTTTCGGCGATTTCGATGCCTGCTACTGGGGCTGGGAGATCGATGGCGAACCCTACACCAAAAAAGACAATACCAAGTGGGACTGGTGGCGCGCGCGCATGATCGGCGGACGCACCAACCACTGGGGAAGGATATCGCTCCGTTTCGGGCCGAAAGATTTCAAGAAAAAAAGCATTGATGGCCTGGGCGATGACTGGCCCATTGGCTATGACGACGTAAAACCCTATTATGACCGGGTAGACAAGCTCATCGGCGTATTTGGCACCAATGAAGGACTGCCCAATGATCCCGATGGCATTTTCCTTCCGCCGCCCAGGCCGCGCCTGCACGAAATGATGGTGAAGAAAGGAGCCACGAATGCAGGTGTTACGGTGATCCCGTCGCGCCTCTCGATCCTCACCAAAAAGATCAATGATACGCGTGCCCCGTGCTTCTATTGCGCGCAGTGCAACCGCGGCTGTACGGTATACGGCGATTTCTCCGCCTCTTCAGTACTGGTGAAACCGGCCATCCTTACGGGTAATGTGGATGTGATCACCAATGCAATGGCGAGAGAAATTCTCACAGGCGCGGATGGCAAGGCCACCGGCGTTTCTTTCGTGGATAAAACCGATATGCAGGAATACCAGGTGAGCGGTAAAACGGTCGTGGTGGCCGCCAGCACCTGCGAAAGCGCACGGTTGCTCCTCAATTCCAAATCAGCCAGGCACCCCAATGGCCTCGCAAACAACAGCAACGTGGTGGGCAAGTACCTGCACGATTCTACTGGTGCGGGCATGGGCGGCGTAATACCCGATCTCTTCGGGCGCGACCGTTACAACGAAGACGGCGTAGGCGGTCTGCACGTATACTCGCCCTGGTGGCTCGATAATAAAAAGCTGGATTTCCCGCGCGGTTATCACATTGAATATGGCGGCGGTATGGGCATGCCCATGTATGGATTTGGCTCCGGTATCGAAAGCATGAACGGCAAATTCCTGGTAAAAGGCAAACAGAAAGAAGCTGGCGGTTATGGCAAATCCCTCAAGGAAGACTATCGCTTTTTTTATGGCGCAGCCGTAGACATGGCCGGCCGTGGCGAGGCCATCCCCCTCGAAACCAACTACTGCGAGATCGACCCGAACGTGGTGGATAAATTCGGTATCCCCGTATTGCGTTTCAATTTCCAGTGGAGCGACCATGAGATCAACCAGGCAAAACACATGAAGGAAACCTTTAAGGAGATCATGCACCAGATGGGCGCCGTGGTTACTTATGGAGGTGATGATGGCCCGCAGAACAATTGGGGACTGCACAACCCCGGCAATATCATCCACGAAGCGGGCACGGTACGTATGGGCAGCGATGCGAAAAAATCGGCGCTGAACAGCTGGAGCCAGGCGCATGACTGCAAGAATCTTTTTGTGGTGGATGGATCGCAGTTCGTGTCACAGGCCGATAAAAATATCACCTGGACGATCCTTGCACTTTCCATGCGGGCCTCGGAGCACCTGATCGATGAATTGAAAAAACAAAATATTTAACCGGCCAAAAAATAACAGACCATGGACAGAAGAAAATCCATCAAAGCCCTGCTGATCGGTACCGCCTCTACCGGGGTGCTGCTGAATGCCTGTAAGAACACCGGCGAAAAATCAGACGGCACCGTACCCGCGGACCCCTATGCCGGCGTAGACCGTATGGCGGAAGAAAAAGAGCACCTGAAAAAAATCATGGCCGATACGTTCTTCACGCCGCATGAAATGGCGACCATCGCGATACTCGCGGATATCATCATCCCGAAAGACGAAGTAAGCGGCAGCGCAACAGATGCCAAAGTGCCCGATTTCATCGAGTTCATTGTAAAAGACCAGCCGGGGCACCAGGTACCGATGCGCGGCGGGTTAAGATGGCTGGATATGCAGTGCCTCCGCCGCTTTGATAAGTCGTTCCGCGACTGCAACGAAAAAGAACGGATGGAGATCGTGGATGAGATAGCGTGGCCCGCCAAGGCAAAACCCGAAATGGCCCAGGGCGTCGCCTTCTTCAACCGGATGCGCAACCTTACGGCCAGCGGCTTTTATACGACCGAGATGGGCGTTAAGGACATCGGCTATGTGGGCAACCGGCCCAACCAGTGGAACGGTGTTCCCGATGCAGTGCTCAAAAAGCACGGGCTCGCCTATACAGATAAGGAGTTGAAGGAATGCGTGAGCTTCGACAAGGCCTAACTGACGCCGCTGCCCGGCGCTATGGGCTCATTGGGCTGCACAAAATAAAGTTTGCCGGCGGCATCCGCGGCCATCAGTATCATTCCATTGCTTTCTATCCCGCGCATTTTCCGCGGCGCCAGGTTGGCCACCACCGTCACCTGTTTACCGATAATATCTTCCGGCGCAAAATGCAGCGCAATGCCCGAAACGATCGTTCTTTTCTCGGAACCCAGGTCTATTTCCAGCTGTAATAATTTATCGGCCTTCTCCACTTTTTTGGCGGAGAGAATGGTGCCCACGCGCAGGTCGATCTTTGCGAAATCGTCAAATACGATCTCCGGCTTCAGGGGCGCCACTGTATGCACCGTTTCCTTTACCGGTTCTTCCGCTTGCTTTTCCATTTTGCTCTTGTTTAATTTTTCAATCTGCGCCTGCACTTCCGCATCTTCTATCTTCCTGAACAACAGTTCCGGTGCGCGAAGCGTATAGCCTGTGCTGAGCAGTTTCATGCTGCCCGCATTTTTCCATTCCAGTATTTTATCCACCACTTTCAGGAGGTGCAATATTTTTTTTGCGGTGAATGGAAGGAAGGGATTGATCAGTACCGCCAGATTGGCACACAACTGCAGGCAAATGTGCAGGCAGTTGTCGATCAGCTGCTGGTTCTCGGCCTGTTGTGCCGCTTTCTTCCAGGGCTCTTTTTCCTGGAGGTATTTATTTCCTTTCCGTGCAAGGTCTATCACCTCGAACAAAGCCTCGCGAAAGCGGTACTGTTCCAGCAGGTCCTCCACCGTTTGCTTCGATGCCGCCAGGGCAGCGATCATATTCCTGTCGGTGTCGTCCATCACTGCGGCATGCAATGGCGGCACCTTGCCGTTGCAAAGTTTGTGCATCAGCACCATTGCGCGGTTGATGAAATTGCCGAAGATGTTGACCAGTTCGCTGTTATTCGCCTCCTGGAAGCCCTTCCAGGTAAATTCGCTGTCTTTTGTTTCCGGCGCGATCTGGGTCAGGTAATACCGGAGCGTATCTGCGAGCTGGGAACCGCCATTGGGCGCCTGCACCCACTCACGGATATAAGTATCCATTTCTATGCTCCAGCCACGGCTGGTGCTCATTTTATCTCCTTCGAGGTTCATGAACTCATTGGCGGGCACCTGCGCGGGCAGGATATTGCCATGCAGCTTCAGCATCACGGGGAAGATGATGCAATGGAATACGATATTGTCTTTGCCGATAAAATGTACGAGCTGGGTACCCTTGTCCATCCAGTATGGCTTCCAGTCTTTGCCATGGTCCAGTGCCCATTGCTTGGTGGCGCTGATATAGCCGATGGGCGCGTCGAACCATACATACAGCACTTTGCCTTCGGCACCGGGCAGGGGCACCTGCACGCCCCAGTCGAGATCGCGTGTTACGGCCCTGGGCTGCAGTCCGCCATCGAGCCAGCTTTTGCACTGCCCGGTTACGGTGGTCCGCCAGTCGTTACCATGTTCGCCGAGTATCCATTCCCGCAGGAAATCCTCGTGCCGGTTCAGGGGCAGGTACCAGTGCTTTGTTTTTTTCTTTACCGGTGTGCGGCCGCTCAGCGTGCTCACAGGATTGATGAGCATTTCGGGGCTGAGAGAGGTGCCGCAACGCTCGCACTGGTCGCCAAATGCCGAATCATACCCACAGTTGGGGCAGGTGCCTTTAATATACCGGTCAGCGAGGAACGTCTGCGATTCTTCATCGAAGTATTGTTCCGTTTCTTTTATCTCGAGGTCGTTCCGGTCATTGAGGGCGGTAAAAAATTCCTGCGCCGTCTCATGGTGCAGTGGCGAGCTCGTACGATGATACATATCGAACGCGTCATTGCCTGTGTGCACGCGGCGTCATACCAGTAAGAGAAGTTGATGCCGGGGGATATGGTTACGGCACGCGTAATATCTACGGCGATCGGATACACAGCAGACAAAGGTGTGTTGACGGCAAACGAAGGGAACGGGTTCACTACCAGTTGTACCGGTGCGGTGCTGGAGCAACTGTTCGAGTCCACTCCCTTAATATAGTAAGTGCCGCTCCTAACAACGTCGTCAGGCTGTTGTAAGGGGTGTGTGGCCGCCGGATCCGTAAAATAACTCAGGGTCAACGATGCGAAATTATTTGCGCTGGTCGCCGAACTCACGAGGTTGATCTGTCCGCAGGCGGTTACGTCACTGGCTTGTATCACCGGCAGCGGATCGATCCGCAAATAAGAAGACTTTACATCGTAGCAACCCAGCGTGTCGGTCACTTTGATGTAGTAAACACCGGTGCTGTCTATGGTCCTGGGGTTCAGCAGTGGAACGCTCAACTGTGCATCCTTCCAGTAGGTGAAAGCAAGCAGCCCGTTGCCGGGATCGGTAAATGAGTGCGTAAAATCGAT
>Ga0206919_1055_pt1 | contig 26519 bp, 25 predicted proteins | sample Alteio_BWOrgHeat_67_FD_152962 | JGI IMG/M metagenome (GOLD analysis project Ga0206919, IMG submission 152962) | Enriched cells from forest soil in Barre Woods Harvard Forest LTER site, Petersham, Massachusetts, United States -... | ecosystem: Environmental > Terrestrial > Soil > Temperate forest >... | reverse complement strand
GATAGGGCTTGGATCGTGTAGGACAGCGCCGTCTCGCTGCCTGCCTCCAGTGGCCCTTCCGGCGTCCAACAGGCGACGATGTTGTCCTCCGTCTCCGTGTTGGAGTGGAGTTCGGTGAGCGAAATGTGTCCTTTGCCCAGCCCCGTCTTCATCTCGACCCAATAGCTCGGGCGAAGGTCGTAATGTGCCTCCAGATCCTGGTAACTGCCGAAGCGCCGGTCGCGCTGCAGCAGTCCGAAGCCCTTTGTGCCTGTATCCTCAAAGGCCGAATTGGCAGAGCGCTGGGGGTTGCGCAGTGGCCGCCATATCCATTCATTGGTTCCTGAATGGATGGAAAGACCATCGGAATCGTGGACCTCAGGCCTGAAGTCTTGGGGTTTGGCCGTGGTGTTCTTGCCATAGAGGAACATCGAGGTCAGCGGTGCGAAGCCGGGATTCACGACATCCCTGCGGGCAAACAGTCTCGCCTCGATATCGACCTGGTCGCCGCTGGCGGGCACGAAGGTAAAGCCACCGTCTCCCGGATGAGGAACGATGACCCAGAACTCCACAAAGTCAGGAAATTCCTCGTGGGGCAGGCCTGAGCCGATCGAGAGGCCGCGTGCCGAAAGGCCATAGTGCTGCCCTCTACCAAGGAAACGGAAATAACTTGCCCCCAGGAACGAGGCCAGCTCGTCCATCTTGTCGCTCTGGTTGAGCGGATAGAGCAGGCGCAGCCCTGCGAAACCTGATGTCGGCGTGAGCCCCGCCGGCGGGCCTTGGGTGCCATAATTGAATAGTTCGGGTGCGTAGGTCATTGGCGTGACAGTGCCGTCGGAGACAAGGTTCACCTTGACCTGCTTTTGAAAGATGCCGCCCCGGTGAAACAGCTGCAGGCCAAAATTGGTGCCGCTGTTGCGTAGGAAGGTGTGTTCGGGGCGAAAGCTGATATGGCGATAATCGTCATAGGAGAGTTTGGCGAGAGCCTCAGGCAAGCTGCGGTCTGGGCCAACATAGGTTTGCTTTGCCAGATCTCGGGCTTTTTCTGTGACGGTCTCCGGCCCGAATGAGGGGGTCTGGGCGAGTGCGCTTCGGCCGCCGGTGGCTGCAAGGCTGATCACTGCCGACCCTGCCAGCTGGAGTGTCTTGCGTCTGGTAATGTGCATTCCAACGAATTCCTGGACGAGCGCGGAAGAGTCACACGTTCGCGGCACTCTCGAGGAGGCCGCAGCCAGGGCGGAGTATCATGTGCTCACAAGGCTGGATTGCGGCGCAAACGTGACCACACGAAAGAAGGGCGGCTGAGGGGCCGGCATGTGGCACATGTCGGCGCGCCGTGCATCTGTGCAAACTACTTGTTCGCGGACCGGCGCGGGCTGGGATTGGGACGAGCCCCAAAGACGGGGCAACGATACCTCGTCACCCGGACTGTACTGACGGGTCTGACCGAATGAGCCTTTCGGGTCTTTAAGCCGGTTGGCGAACCGGGCTACTTGGGCGCATTTTGGATGGTGGCCATGCCGTAGATCTCGGGCCTCACGCCCTTGATGGTTTCGTCGGCGGCACGCCACATCTCAACCTTTAGCGTGACGGGTGTGCGTTCAATGCCACGGCTCATGATGAAAGCATAGGCGGCCCGCTGGGCTGCGACGTGCGCGCTCACGGCATCCTGATGCAGGTCCCCACAGCCCGGCGGCAGGAAATCGACTAGCTCGTTGCGGGCGCTTTTGATACGGCAGACCCACTCGATGCTTTCAGATGTACTCATGACTGCTTCCCTCCAGATAGTTCCAACTCGGCACGAAGAGAAAATAGGGCTGTGCTTGGGTTCTTGCTTTGGGTGTTGCCAGCACTCAGCCAGATTATGCGTTCGGGCGCAGAAGCGATGTGTCGGATTGCATTTAGCCGCACCCGCTTGTCTGCAAAGCGGTCGTTGGCATGATTACGCCGATCAAGGGGCGAATCGGGACAGGCGACGGGCCTGCCGCGAGCCGCTCGATCGGCGAATCTCTGTCTCCTCGCGCGCCGGCCATGGTAGTGCCGATCACGCCCGGGACAATGTTATGAAATGGGATGAGCTTTACGCGGGAAATACCCCCAAATTGAGCAGGGGGGGTCTGGAAAACCAACAGTGGTTCGGACAGGCTGCGATTGGCGGCGTGCCCGTTGGATTGTTGCCTGATGTCGAGGGAGTTGGAATCCGGTGGGGTGGGAACACTCTTGCCGCCGCGACGAGCAAATACCTGTAAACGCTGGCGTTATACAGCCTTGCAGGACCCAATTGCGAGTCGATGACGCGGCAGAAATAAGGCTTCCGGGTCGCTACCACTGGCGGTCAATAAGCCTCAAAGCAAGTGATCGCCTGGTCTTGGGATCTTTAGAGCCGACGCGATCGGCTGATGCCGCAACGGCATCAAGAATACCGACCCTCAGCCCCGGAGAATGGGCTCGACACAAACACGCCCCACTTCACTCAATGAAATGGGGAACGCCTACCATGGCGATCGATGAGGCTGGCCCGACTAAGCCGACAAGCGTCGATATGCCCTCGGGCCCCGGACGTATCGGCTCCTCCTCAGTGAAGGATGCGCGTATGAACGACCGTGAGGCCGTCGTCCATCTCGTCAAGCGCCTTGCGACCGCGGCCATAGCTGCAGGCAAGATTTTGCAAGGCCGCTGCGACCGTATCGGAATCCCATCCGGCTGCTTCCGCGCGCCCGGCCAGAGCCAGGAACTCCGACTCGATCGCCGCTTCGCAATCGAGTTGATGATCGGGATGGCCGGGCATCGTCCCGGGCGCCGGGATGTTCCTCACGCTCATGCTCCATTGTCTGACTGATGTTGTATCAGAATGGTGCAGCAAAAGCCTAAGCCTTGCAAGAGATTCGGCATGGCGTATCTGTATGACATACAATATAGTTAAGTGAAATGTATATCATACAATGTACATATAAATCAAAATAAGATTATCCGTATGGTTAAAGCTAATATTATTTCAAAAAATAAGATAAATATATGAAGATAATCAGAAGTTTTTGCCTAAAATTTTCAGGCAACGTGTAATTATAACTGAGTGTGGCTATCGCTCCTTTAGGCGCGCGCGGCGCCGCTTACTTAACTCCTTGCCGGCTCAATATGTTTGGTAAGCCTTCATGGCTTGACATGCCGCCGGGCGCCCGGCGAACTGGCCGCATCGGTACCTCAAAAGCCCGGAAACACGGCTGAATTCTTCAATAGCATCAGGGCCCTGCGCGTGCACAGGTCACTCAACAGGCACCGGCTCGAATGGTCTGTGGTCCGGTCACCGTGCAGCCGCAATCATATTCGTTCCAATGAAAGGCGTGCGAGACCCATGAAGGCCGTCGACCGCAGGCATTGACCGGCGGTGAACAGGCGGCACAAACGAAGGCGTCAAAATTGTTGGCCCTGATTTCGCCCGTGCCATCAGCCGGGGTCACCACCACGGCGAAATCACCGGATCGGTAAAGGAAGGCACGCATCTGCCCCAAGCCCCCGGCCCCGGTCCAGCTATAGACAGCATGCGGGGCCTCGCCGCCATTCTCGAGCGATATGATCCGGCCCCCGGACCCGGCAACTTTCTGCAGGGCGTCGAAATTTCGAATATCGCGCAACCGACTGGCCCAGGCGGTGGTGATTGCCACACGCGCAATCGCCTCGCCGGGATCGCGAGGAGGCCAGACCGCCAGTTCCGATGCCGCAACAAGTGCAGACGAAATCACGGCTACCACCAGGGTACTGATAAAAAGGACCGCGATCCTGGTCATCGTGACACCAGCTTTGTCCAATTGACTGGCGAAGAATAAACCAATTGCAGCGACGGCACTACGTCACAGATCGCGCGAAGTGCTTATCCGGTCTTGCCGCCATAGCTTTTGAGGCCACGCTATGCTGGGTGGCGCTTTGATGGTGATGGCCGGGGATGAAGTTGGGCTGCATTCGGGTACTGCGATGACAGCAAACGCAAACTGTTTGAAGCGGGGAGAACTTTCCTGCTTTCCGGTTCGAGCTGTCATCGCAATTCAAAGGTCCGGCAAGGAGCCGGGTCTCCCATCAATAGTCCTTGACACACCGGCCTGAATTGCCCGGATGCCTGCCTCGCGGACAACCGCCGCGATCGATCCGCTGGGGCGCGTAACCGCCATCGTCATAACCGTAACCGGGGTCTTGCTGATACCCGTAACGCGGTTGCTGCTGGTAATCGTAACGCGGCGCAGGGCGATAGCTCTCGTCGTAGCCGGAACCGTAATCGTCATAATGACTGGGAACGCATCTCCCCCAGGGATTGGGGTGAAAGCCGCGTCCGCAACCGCCGGCTATGGTTTGCAGCAGGGAATTGTCAGCCCTAGAGCGTGGCGCGGCCGTCATCGCTGATGCCGATCCGGCCACTATACCAATGCCGACAATTGCGAACGCCGCTGTGGCGAATAGCTTGTTCACGATGGGCCCTCCTTATATCGCGAATAAGGGAACCTTAGTCTCTCGCCTATGAATTGTGGATGAACGCGTATACACGCGACGCAAAGAGGCATCCATTTCCCCAACAATTTTGAGGCCGCTCCGCGGTCTTCCCTTTGGGAATTTGTGATTAAGGCTGAATATCCCGATAACTAGACAAATGGAATTCTGGAGTGGTTTGCAAAGCTTCAGCCCGGTAAAAACGTCATAATATTCTGCAGTCGGTATAGTTGTTCACGCGATCGAAATCCATCTGCGATAGGTATGGTCTCTACTACTCTTTGAGCAGCGGTATAACGCTAGGTATACAATTTACCAGGCAATATCGCGTCGGCGATCGTGAGCCCGCAAATCATTGAACATCCATTTGGCCAAAATGCAGACAGATATCTCCTTGGATTTATGTCGCCTGCTTTGGCATCAGGCGGGCTTGCGCTCCAGTACCTCCGGATTCACCACGTTGGTGGGCGCACCGGCGGCATATGCATTGACCTGATCGAAAATATCCGTGAACTGGACTTCATATTCGTCCCGCGACACATACCCGATGTGAGGCGTGCACACCACGTTTTCCATGGCCAGCAATGGATTGCCCATGTCCAGCATCGGTTCGCCGTCGTATACGTCCACGGCGGCCATGCCGGGGCGCCCGGCACGCAAGGCCGTGACCAGCGCGCCGGGCTTGATCAGCGCAGCGCGACTTGTATTGACCAAAATCGCGGTCGGTTTCATGCGGGCCAAATCGGGCGCGTCGACAATCCCGCGTGTTGTTTCGACCAGGCGCATATGCAGGGATATGACATCGCATTCCCCGAAGAAGGCCTCCTTGTTTGCCGACGCGGTATAGCCGTCCGCCGCGGCGAGCTGCCGTGATGCCTCGCGGGCCCATACGACCACGTTCATGCCGAAGGCCTTGCCATAGCCCGCGACCGCGCTTCCGATCCTGCCATAGCCGTAAATGCCGAGTGTCTTGCCGCGAAGGGTCATCCCGACGCCGATTTGCCACCGCCCGGCCTTGAGTGCCGCCGCCTGCTGGGGAATCTGGCGAGCAGCCGCCAGCACGAGGCCCCAGGTCAGCTCCGCGGTTGCGTAGGAGGGCACGCCGGCGTGTTGGCTGGACGATACGATCACGCCCAATCGCGTGCAGGCCGCGACGTCGATATGCGGATAGACGCTGCGCTGGCTGATCAATCGCAGTTTGGGCAGGCGTTCCAACAACACCGCCCCAATCTTGGTTCGTTCCCTGATCAAGACCAGAACCTCGACGTCCTTCAGGCGCTCAGCCAGGATGTCATCGTCCTGCACGTGGTCGTTCCAGACCTTGACGTCGTATCCCACCAGCTTGCGGAAGCAGGGTAGTGTTCGCAATGTGTCATGATAGTCGTCCAGGATGGCAATCCTCATCGCGCCGCTCCTTTCGCGGCTAGAGTGGCGGACATTGCCGCCGGATAGCGCCCCTGCGCTGCGAGGTATTGCCTTCCTTGTTCCGTCAATGCGATTTGAGTCGGCTGCCCGTTTGCGTGCAGGCGGGTGACAAGGCCGCTATCGACGGCATCTTCCCATACAGTCAGTCGCGGGCAGGATGTTCGCCAAGCATCCATCACGTCGTCATACGTGCGTGGTCCCCGTGCGAGCCATTCGAGCAGGTCGGCTATCAAGGGAGTAAGAGTATCGGCCATCTCCATCTCCTCGAAACGTGCCGGGAACTCTTACTAGGCCGGGATGGTGATGTCACATGTCTCCGTACGACGCCGCGCCGATGTCCTGTCCTGAATGCCGGCTAATTCGCAGCTAAGTCTGCCATGCGAACTCACTGTGCAGATTTCGACGAGATGCATTTGCGCTGATGCCGAGGAGGTTGAGGGCTTATCCCCTTCCAGCAGGAGAGATCGAATGAGCCGAGCTGAAGGAAACGACCTCTCGCAAATGGCGGGCCGGGATGGGGCACGCTCACAACCAGCCTGATATTCCTGGCGGTCATTTTCCTGGTCGTCATCTATCTCTGCGTCAGCAAATCCGACCAGATATCACGAGCTCCCTCGGAAGTCTGATAGCGCATAGCGGAGACCGGATTTGCGGTGCCGCTTCGGCTTCAGGCCCTTGCTTCAGCGCACGGCTCCAAGACGATGCCATATCCTTGGAAAGGACTATCCCAATGCGCCATACGTTTCCCAAGACGATTGTGGTTTCCGCACTGATCGGTATTGGGGGCGCTGGGCGTTGCCCGCGCCGACTTTGAGAGCGATCTGATCCAGCTTGAGCAAGCCAACAAGACACCCAAGTTTACGAAGGCGGCCAAGGCGGCCCTGGACGACGCCAAGACAAAAGCGGTGTCTGCGTTTAAAAAGGACGATGGTGCCAGCTGCCATAAGACAATCGCACAAGCATTGCCCAAGGCGGGGCTCGCGTTGAAATAGTCGAGGATCCCTGCTTGCAGAAAGCCGAACGGCAAGGGCGCCGCAGATGAAGCGGCGCCCTTGGTTTCATCTATCAAGAACGAGTACAATCACGTCATGCGCATTCTTCTGATCGAAGACGATCCGATGATCGGTCGGGGGCTCCACGATGCCCTTAGACGAGAAAGCATGAGTGTCGATTGGGTCACGGACGGCCATGATGGCCTGGAGGCCCTCAAGTCGACGGAGTACATGCTTTGCCTTCTCGATCTGGGATTGCCGGGACTGTCAGGTACCGAGATTTTGCGCCTCGCACGCCAATCCGGCAGCAAGACGCCGGCCGTGATGATCACGGCGCGCGACGCGCTCGATGACCGTGTCGCCGGCCTCGATCTCGGCGCCGACGACTATCTGGTCAAACCCTTCGAGATCCGGGAATTACTGGCGCGCATTCGCGCTGTCATACGGCGAAACGGTGGACAGGCCGTCTCGGTGATCGGAACGGCCAGAGCCGAACTCGATCTTGCCAATCACGAACTGCGCTATGGAGGGCAAGCACAATTGTTGCCCGCCCGCGAATTTGCCCTGATGGCGGCCCTGCTTGAGAGGCCTGGGACCATTCTCTCCCGAACTCAGCTCGAAGAGCGCATTTATGGCTGGGGCGAAGAAGTCGAGAGCAACGCCATCGACGTTCTGATCCACTATGTCAGGCGAAAATTCGACAATGCCATCATCCGCAACGTCCGTGGTGCCGGCTGGATGGTGCCCAGGGATCAGGATTGAAGCTGATGTCGATGCGCCGCATGGCCTTTCTATGGCTTGCCGGCCTGATGACGGCGATTGGGCTCATCGCTGCGGTCGTTTCCTATGCGTTCGTCCGCAACGAGGCGAGCGAATTCCTCGACAACCAGTTGCGCCAGATCGCGCTTTATGTCGGCGACGCCCGGCCAAGTACCGCCCAGCCTCCGCCGGAAGCGGATCCTCACGATCCGGAAGATGATTTCGCCATTCAAATTTGGGATGCCACGGGCAAGATGCTGCGGGAATCCAAGCCGGATGTGGGGATCCCCAGCCACCAGGTCACCGGCTTTTCCAATGTCCACACGCCCGTAGATACATGGCGGGTCTACACCCTGGTGGGCCCCGATCGTATTGTCCAAGTCTCGCAGCAGATGAGCGTGCGTGACGAACTCGCGGCCGATGAAGCGTTCCGAGCCATCTTGCCGATCGGGTTGCTCGTTCCCTTGTCCTGGCTGGTTCTGAGCTGGGTCATCCAGCATGTCATGGGCCGGATGAACCAGCTTGCCCGCGTCATTGCCAGCCGCGATGCGTCCGAGACGCAGCCCATTGCCCTGACCGATGTACCGCTCGAACTCGCACCCTTCGTTATTTCGATCAACGGCCTGCTGGCAAAACTACAGAGCCTGATCGACCAGCAACGCAATTTGATCTCCGATGCGGCCCATGAATTGCGAACGCCCCTGTTCGGGCTTCAGCTTCAGGCTGACAATTTGCGCGACTTGATCGAACAGCGTTCGATGCGTCACGATGGCAGGCAAGGGGCCGTTGCCGACGGTCTCGATACGCTCCATCGTGGCATTCGCCGGGTGTCCGATCTTGTCAATCAGCTGCTGCGCCTGGCGAAATATGATGCCGATCCCGCCATGCCGGTTGCAGCTTCATTTGACCTCACCAGGCTGACGCTGGCCGCTGTCGCTCGTGCCGACACGTTTGCAGGCGAGCGAAGCATCAACCTCGGTCTTCTCCGGCAGGAGGCCGTCGACGTATTTGCGGACGAAGCCGATATCGACACCATCCTCTCCAACCTGCTCGACAATGCGATCCGCTACACTCAGCCGGCCGGCAATATCGACGTCTCGGTCTACCGCAAAGGTACGATGGCAGTCATCGAAGTTCAGGATAACGGGCCGGGTATCGATCAAGCCTCTTTGCCAAAGGTCTTCGAGCGATTTTTTCGCGCGGCCCCTGCCGCAGTCGAAGGCAGCGGCCTTGGCCTTGCCATCGCCAAAGCCGCCGCCGAGCGCAATCATGCAACCCTAACTATTGAAAATCGGCGTGACGGCCGGGGCCTGCTGGTACGAGTGAACATACCGTGTAGTGCGCGGGCGTAAATCGGGCCGGAGACGCGAACATCCGTCAATCGATCGGTAGGCACCATAGTGCGAACAAGGGTGCATGATCAGACCGCATCGCATGCACGATGTCAGGCCTGTTGTAGAGCGTGCCGCCGATGCCGGGTACGAACCAGTCATTCTCACCCTGCCGAAACTCTCCCGATGAGAGCACGAGATAGGCTTCCTCCGGAGGATGCCGATGGTCGGGATAACGGACCTGCGGCGCCAGCAAGGAAACGCCCAACCACACATCGGCGCGCCGCTCCAGCCCGTTCGGGCCGACGATCAACGCATTTGCATGGCCTGTCGAAAAATTGTCGCTGGCGGTGGAGGATGTCTCGCGCGTGCGCCATTCCAGTCTCGGCTCGATCAATCTGAAAACCTCTGCAATCTTGATGAGGGACGGATGCTTCAGACGGCCGGGATCGAGGGCTTCTTCCAGATGTGAGCATACAGCCAGCCTGCTGCCAGGGCCTACCCGTTCAAGCCCGGGCTCGGCAAGGGCCATGAATGCCTTCTCGACCGCCCGAAGGCCTTGCGGCGATTTGAGAAAAGTGCCGAAGCCAAGGCGGGCGGCGTCCAGGAAGTTTTGAATGTCGCCGGCTCGCTCGTTCATCGGATCCTCCCGCCAGAAGGGCTTCAAATAATTATGTCGCAAGCGCGATGTTGCCCGCTAATTTTGGCCCATTGGCTCCAAAGGAAGAAACCGCCAATCTCGCGCTGGCAGCAAATCAAAAAAGCACCGGCGCACAAGTTGCCTCGTGCGCCGGGTTGTCGAAACCGGATGCGGGAGCGCAGACCGCTCATCGACCATCCGGCGGGATGATCCAGGCCTTCCCCTAAAGCCGCAACCTCTAGGCGGCAAACACCGCCTTGGCTGAGCCAGCGTGAATTCCCTGGATCGTTGTGTAGTCGGACACTGGATCACCTCCTTTCGTTCGTTTCGGACAGGCGCACAATGAGGGTGTCGCGCCCGCTTGTAAAGTCAGCGGGGGGGGGGGGACGTTCGATCTAGCCTTCGCTGGCCGTTGGTCTTGGGCGTGCCGGGGAGCTTGTGTCTCACGTGGGCGGACGCCCATTACCGCATCCGGTTGTGGAAGGAAGCACGTCCCATCCCTCCCTTCGTGCCGCAAGGTGCGGGCGGAGCGGTGCGGGGTGTGGTCAGGGTGTTCTTGCAGTAGCCGACGCCGGGTAACATCCACGCCATGGTCGCGTGACGCACCGCGAGCGCCACCATGATTTTTGCGCCACGACATGCAGCGTGGCTCTCGACATTCTCTGGCATTTGGCATACCAATATTATCGGCTGGCGGGCTCTAACGATAATATCGGAGGGAACTATGCGTGGACTTCTTCTGGCGGGTTGCGCCGCAGTCATCGGTTGCATCATGCCGCTCTCGGCATACGCCGCAACGAACTACAAGCTCGTCAAGACCATCGATCTTCCGGGCGACAAGGGCGGACATGGCGACTGGACGACCTATGATCCCCAGACCAAGCTCGTGTGGCTGTCGCAATCGCCCGATCACAACGTCGTCGTGATCGACACCGCCAAGAACAGCATCGCCCATGTCATAGAAGGTATTCCCAATGCCAACGGCATTGCCTTTGCGGGCGAATATGCCTTCATCGCCGATAATGACTCCAGCGACGTCATTGTCGTCGGTCGCCATGACTTCAAGAAGGTCGCGACGCTGACGGCCGTCGGCAAGGGGCCGGACAGCATCAACTATTTGACCAAGGAGAAGAAGATCTACGTTTCCTCGGGCAGCAATGATGCAACCTTGTTTGGCTTGGCAGAGCCCCACAAGAAGGAGGCCACCTACAAGCTTCAACCCGAGCCTGCCAAGGACGGACCGGATATTGCCGTCTACGTCGCCAGCAAGGACAAGATCTATCAGCCCGTCGATACGGTGGTCGATGTCATCGATGCGCCGACAGGCAAGATTTCGGCTGTATGGGATGTCGGCATAACCTCGGCCGCAAAGGCCGCGGCCTATGACCCCAAGACCAACCACCTTATTGTCGGCACTGCAGAAAAACTGGTGATGGTGATCGATGCCGACACGGGCAAACTCGTCGCCAAAGTACCCGTTGCGGGTGCAGTCGATGCCACCATCATCGATCCCGGCACGCGCCGAGCGTTCGAAGGTGACAAATCGGGCGTCGTCGACATCATCGATCTCGACAGCAACAAGGTTGTCGACAGCCTACCGTCTGAAAAGAACACCCATACCCTCACTGTCAATACCGACAGTCATGCGATCTATGTCTACCGCAACGAGAGCAACAAGGTGGACGTGTTCGAGCCTGTAATGTAGCGGCTCGGATCAACGACGGGACCATGGCTTCCATCAAGCTTGGCAGCCATGGCCCCAAGACAACGAAGCGGGATTGTGCGGCCGTACCGTCAAATCTGCATTGGCAGCTAAGGCCTGCCTAAGTCTCCCGGCCTAAGAGCTTTTCTGCGAAGGGCTTTGGCAAGGAGAGTGCTGATGATTGGTCGCAACACCTTGAGACGAACCGTTCGCGTCGTCTTCGTCCTTTTGGCCACGACACTCACGTTGCCGGGTGCCGCATTGGCGACACAGGCCGTCGCGCCCGAACACAATCCTCCCGGCGACATTCCCGACAATCAGGTCTTCATCTGGTACGTTTCGCCGGCCGGCTATGAGTTGCAGGTGCCGGAGGGCTGGTCGCGCAAGATCAGCGGCGACACTGTTACCTTCGCCGACAAATATGACACGATCGGCATTGCCCTGACGTCCGCGACGCAAGCGCCCACAGTCAGCTCCGTCAAAACCGGCGACGTATCTCAACTCCTGAAGAACGGGCACGCTATCACGATCAAGGAGGTTTCCGTTGCCAATCTCAAAGCCGGGCCGGCTATCCGGGTGGTGTATCAATCGAATTCGGAACCCAACGCGGTGACCGGCAAGCAGACCCGGCTTGACCATGAGCGCTTTAGCTATTTCCATGTCGGCAAGATCGTGACGCTTGATCTTGCGGCGCCTGCTGGCGCCGACAATGCCGACCAGTGGCAGCTCATTTCCAATTCCTTTCGCTGGAAATAGCATCATGGCCGTGGTCGAAATTCACAACCTGCATCGCTTCTTTCGCATTGGTGACGATGAAGTCGCAGCCTTGCGCGACGTCAGCTTCGTCCTGGAAGCCGGCGAAATGGTTGCGTTGATAGGCATGTCGGGCAGCGGCAAGTCTACGCTGCTGTCCTGTCTCGCCGGCCTCGACGAACCGGATGGCGGCCATGTCGTGGTGGTTGGACAACGCATCACGCATCGTTCCGAGCAGGAGCGGGCCGGTCTTCGTGCAGAACATATCGGCCTGCTGATGCAATCGGGCACACTCGTCGACCATCTCACCATTCGCGAAAACATCGCCCTGCAACAAGAACTGGGGGGGAGAAGCAAGACGGCCCCGATCGAGCAGATCCTCGATCTGCTTAGCATCCGGCCCCATGCCGACAAACTGCCACGCGCATTGTCAGGCGGTGAAGTCGCGCGAAGCGGGCTCGCCGTCGCCATTGCAACGAATGCACCGGTGCTCCTGTGCGACGAACCGACGGCCGAGGTGGATGCAGACACGGAGGCGGCGGTGCTTTGCGAAATCAGGCGGCGATGCCGGGCCGGAACCGTGGCGCTGATCGCCACCCACAGCAGCGCTGTGGCGCGGCAGGCCGATCGCGTGATCGAAATCCGCGATGGCAGGATTGTCTGACATGCCAGAACCAGGCCTTCCCCTCGTGCGCGCGAGCAAGTTGCTCCGATGCTATAGGACCGGGGGACGCGGCATTGCGGCGCTGAGCGCGGTTTCCTTCGACATTTATCCCAACGAGCATATCGCGCTTGTCGGTCCCTCGGGCAGTGGAAAATCGACTCTGCTTGGCCTCGTGGCAGGGCTGGATCGCAGCGATGGCGGCACTATCGAATGGCCGCAATTGGTTCTGAATGGCAAGGGCAGGCCGGACGGGATCGCGGTTGCTTTCCAGGCTCCGAGCCTCATCCCCTCCTTGACGGTGTCCGAGAATTGCATGTTGCCGCTTGTGCTGGCAGGTCAGGGCGGCAGCAGTGCCAAAGCCCTCGACGCACTCGCGCTGTTTGGCATTGCAGACCTAGCCGATCGTTTGCCGGAGCAGATCTCCGGTGGCCAGGCCCAGCGTGCCGCGTTGGCGCGGGCCGTCGCGACAGAGCCCCGCCTGTTGATTGCCGATGAGCCGACCGGGCAGCTCGATCAGGTCACCCGTGTCCGCGTCATCGAGGCGTTGGTGGGTTGGAGCCGAACAAAGGGCTGCTCGCTCCTGATCGCAAGCCACGATCGGGATATCGCAGGGCTGGTCGACTCAGTCTGGACGATCGATCACGGCAAGCTCAGCTACCCATCGCGCGATCCCGGCAAGGGTGCCGGCCCCGATTGGGGTAATGCGGCATGAACCCATTTCCGGCTTCCAGGCTGTCATTGCGGATGACCCTCTGGTGGTTGCGAGGGCTTTGGCGTCTTCGTTTCGGTCGCATGGCAGGTACCGTCGCAGGCACCGCCATAACCATAGCTTTGATCGCCTCGTTCGGCGCCTTTGTGGCGACCACCGATAAAGCAATGACCGGACGTGCGGTCGCGGTTCTTCCGGTCGATTGGCAGGTGGAATTTGCACCCGCAGTACCGGCCGCAACGATTGTCGACGAGATCAAGGCGGTCAGCGGGATCGACCGGCAGGAGCAGGTCGGCTTTGCCGCGGCTGATGGTTTTGAGGCGAACACGACCGGAAGCGTGCAGGAAACAGGCGCCGGTAAGGTTCTCGGCCTTTCGTCAACCTATATCCCCGCCTTTCCAGGGCAGATCCGCCTGCTTGAGGGTACGACAGACGGCGTGCTGCTGGCGCAGCAGACGGCGTCCAACCTTCATGTAGGGATAGGCGATACCGTCACGATTCATCGGCCGCAATTGCCGTCTGCAAATGTCGTCGTTGGCGGCATTGTCGACCTGCCGAATGCCGACACCTTGTTCCAGGCCATCGGTGTGCCGCAGGGCAGTGCTCCGCAGGCACCGCCCGACAATGTGGTGCTGATGCCGCTCGAAAAGTGGACCAGTTTGTTCCTGCCACAGGCTGAGCAGCGGCCCGACACGGTTCGTTGGCAGATCCATGCCTCGTTTGACCGAGGCGCTCTGCCTAGCGATCCCCTTGTTGCATGGCGCCTCGCCGTGGGCATGGGGCATAATCTTGAGCTGCATCTCGCGGGGCAGGGGACCCTGGGCAACAATCTCGCGGCCCGGCTGGATGCCGTGCGCGGCGACGCGCTCTATGCCCGCGTTCTGCTTTTCTTTCTTGGTGCCCCAGGCGTGGTTCTCGCCGCGATGTTGACGATGGCGGCCGCGGCATCAGGTGCCGATCAACGGCGGCGCGACCAGGCAATCCTGCGGCAGCGGGGTGCAACACATCGAACGATCCTCAGCCTGGCTGCGGCTGAAGCAGGCATCGTCTGGCTCGCCGGTGGGGTTGCCGGGCTGGTTCTCGCTTATGGCACCTCGCTTCTGCTCTTCGGCGGATCGATAGCCGATACCACTGGTTGGATCGGCCTGCTTGTTTCACCGCTCGCCGGGCTGGTGTTGACATGCTGCGCCATTTTATTCCCCGCCTGGCGGATCTCGAAGTCTATGACGGTGGTGGGTGCACGGCAGGCCGTGGGTCCGGCGCGCACGCCGATCTGGCGAGTCATTGGCCTAGACCTGATCTTGTTGATGCTCTGCGCAATTATCTATTGGCAAACCTCGGCCTCGGGCTATCAGGTCGTTCTCGCCACCGAGGGTGTTGCGGCGACCTCGGTGGACTATTGGGCCTTTCTCGCCCCGATGCTGCTCTGGGCTGGGGTGGGACTCTTGACCCTGCGGCTGACCCACCTGCTGGCGGTCAGGGGCCGAGCGTTGATTGCGAGCCTCGGCCGCCCTATTGCCGGAGATCTTGCCACCTTGGTCGCGGCCAGCCTGTCACGTGAGCCGCGTCGCCTGACATTGGGGGTCGGTCTGACGGCCCTGGCCTTCGCCTTTGCAGCCTCGACCGCGATCTTCAACGCGACCTATCAAGGTCAGGCGCTCGTTGATGCCCAACTGACCAACGGGGCCGACGTCACGATCAGCGGCGATGCAAAAGTCCCGGCCGATCGTGTGCTGTCGCGCCTTGCGTCGATCCCAGGCATTGCCGCAATCCAGCCTATGCAGCATCGCTATGCCTATGTCGGAACCGACCTCCAGGACCTCTATGGCATCAATGCGCTTGGCATCGGCCAAGCGACGTCGATATCGGATGCCTATTTCGGCAATGGCGATGCGAACCGAACCCTGGCGAGGCTCACCAGCCACCATGATGGGGTTCTGGTGTCAGAGGAAACCGTCTCGGACTTCCAGCTCAATCCCGGCGACCGCCTCAATTTGCGGATCCAGAATGCCAAGACGCATACCCTTATAACCGTGCCCTTCACCTATGTCGGCATCGCACGGGAGTTTCCGACGGCACCGCATGATTCATTCCTGGTCGCCAATACCAGCTATTTAGCGGAAACCACTGGCTCTGCGGCTGCCGAAACCCTGCTGATCAAGACCAGCAGGGATCCGGCGCAGGTTCACGCAGATATCAAAAGGGCCGTCGGGGATTTACCTACACTTCATGTCAGCGATGTCGATGAGGCATCCCACGTGATCGGCTCCAGCCTGGTGGCCGTGAATCTCTCCGGTCTCAATGCCCTCGAACGGAGTTTTGCCGGCATAGCCGTCATGGCCGCCGCGGGATTGACCCTTGCGCTGGGTCTGGCGGATCGTCGCCGCAGTTTCGCCATCCTGGATCTATTGGGTGCAACGGCGCGCCAGTCAGCTGCCTTCCTGTGGATTGAGGGTGCGTTCATCTTCGTGTTGGGCTCGGCCATCGGATTGACGACAGGCGTGACGGTTGGTGCGATGCTGGTGGCTCTGCTGCAGGGCGTGTTCGATCCACCCCCGGCGACGCTTGCCGTGCCTTGGACCTATCTGGCCGCTATCGTGTTGTTGGGTCTCATTTCGGTCGTGCTCGCCATCGAGACGGCGCGCCGGGATGCTGCGGCCGCTCCCTTGCTCACTCTCAAGGAGCAACGGTGATAGCCCACCTTTCCGAGCACCTACCATCATATTGCGCTCCACATTCTTGCTCCGGCCTGTTTCATGATTGATCTGAACCGACATTTCTTCCTGCTTCTCAATGCGAGCGACAACGCCAATCCGCTTGTCCTGGGCGTGGCCAATTTGATTGCGGTCTATGGGATCGCAATCTTGCCGGTGAAGTTGGTCCTTGATTGGCTGCGGGGCACGTCAGCCGATCGCCAAGCTTGCCTTGCTGTCTTCGGTGCCGTCCTCTTCGCCATCGCGATCAATCAGGCCATCGGGACCTGGATCTATATCCCGCGCCCAGCGCAGGCCGGAATCGGACATTCCTATCTCGACCATGCGCCGGACTCTTCCTTCCCAAGCGATCACGCCACCGTGCTGTTTGCCGCCGCGCTAGGATATGCCTTCACCGGCAGGCTCAAGAGCGCGATTCTGATGATGCTGATCGGCCTTGTCGTCAGCTGGGCGCGGATCTATCTCGGCGTGCATTTCCCGATGGATATCGCTGGTGCGGCTCTGGTGGGGCTCGTGGCGGCTGGGGTCATCCACGCAACAATGAAGGTTGCCGGTCAGCACCTTACGGACCGCACAGAAGCGCTGTATCGACGCTTGTTTTCGCGGCTGATCGCCCGTGGCTGGGCCAAACCGTAGACCGATCTAGGGCGCGTCCGATACCGGCAGGGTCACCGCATTGCCCGCCAGCTTTTCCCGCGTCTTGTTCAATTCCCTGAGGCTAGCGAGTGTCTGGGCGGATCGATGGCTCGCAACGCCGACCAGAAGGGCTTCGATAAGGCCCAGAGTGGCGGTATGCATGCTGAGCATCTCGGCGCGGCCTCTGGCCACGGGCAGCACGAGTTCAACTCTGTGCCGGAGCTTGCCGGCAAGGGTGTCGGTCAGAAGAATGGATCGCAATCGATGTCGGTCGATTTCATCCAGAAGAGCTGCCAGTTCGATATAGACGCGCCCATAGGCAAGCATGATCACGAAGTCGCCGGGCCTCAATTTGCGCAAATCGTCGGCGAAAAGCAGGCCCGTATTCGAAAGGCTGGCAGCGTCCAGGCCGAAACGCGCGAGCTGGATGACCAGATAATCAGCTATGGCGCTCGAGGGGCCGATACCAAATACGCACACACGCCTGGCATTGCCGATGCCTTCAACGGCCTTTTGAAAGAGCTCGGCGGTGATGGACTGACGCAAGCCCTCCAGGGATTGGATCTGGATATCTAGCGTCATTTCAAAGGCCGCAGCGAGACTGCCGCCGACCTCTCCAAGCGTCCGCGTCAGGCGTTCGGCCGGCGAAACCGAACCGCGCAACTCGGCGGCGAGTGTGCGGCGCAGATCGTCGAGACCCGCAAAGCCCAGCGCCCTGGTGGCGCGCACCACAGTGGCGTCGCTGGTGTCGACCTTCGCTGCGAGGGCGGCAGCGGAGGTAATGAGAACCTCTTCGCGATTGTCGCGAAAGTAGCGCACGACGCGTTGCTCTGCCGGGCTCATGCCATCTAACCGCTCGGCCACCCTTTCATCAAAGCTCACCGTGCCATCCATGGGCGATCTTTTTGTCCTTGTTGCAAACGCTACCACTATTATGCCACTTTGTAGCGTATACTACAAACCGAATTAATCGATCTCAAGCTGTCGGGAAAAATTGCGATGGATATCGTTCCCTGGAGCGTTGCCGCGCCGGTGATCGGCGCAGCCTTTCTGGCTTCTTTGGTGGAAGTCGTCGAAGCCTTCACAATCGTCCTTGCCGTGAAAACATTGAGAGGATGGCGCCCAGCTGCCCTTGGGACCTTGGCCGCGATTGCCGTCCTGGGCCTTTTGATCGTCCTGCTTGGACCCTTGCTTGAACTCGCCCCTTTGCACGGCCTGCAACTTGTTGTGGGCGTGCTTCTTCTTCTTTTCGGCATGGGATGGCTGCGCAAGGCGATCCTGCGAAGCGCCGGCATCATTCCGCTCCATGATGAGGACGCTATTTTCGCTTCGCAATCCGCTCAGCTGGCCTCCGCCTCCAGACAGACGTCGCTCGACTGGATCGGAGGATTGACCGCCTTCAAGGCGGTTCTCCTGGAAGGGCTGGAGGTCGTGTTCATCGTGATTGCAGTAGGCTCGGGCCGCGGCCTGCTCTGGCCAGCGGCAGCCGGTGCTCTGGCAGCCTGCATGGTGATTCTCGCGATCGGCATACTCGTTCATAAACCTCTGGCGAGGGTGCCCGAAAACACGCTGAAATTCGGCGTCGGCGTCATGCTTTCTGCCTTTGGCGTGTTCTGGACAGGGGAGGGGCTTGGCGTGCCCTGGCCTGGGCAGGATCTCGCGCTCCTCGTCTTTGCAGCAGTGTTCCTATGTGCCGGTCTTGCCACGGCGTCGATATTGCGCCGTGCGCCCTTGGAGGTCAGGTCATGAGTCTCATAGTTGAAGTCGCCAAGGAACTTCTTGGCATGTTTCTCGCCGATGCCGTGCTTACCATGACGACTCTGGTCCTGGTGGCGATCGTCGCCTGCCTGATTGTCGGCCTGCATGTCGATCCTCTTGTGGGTGGCGGTTTGCTTTTCGTCGGCTCCCTTCTGACTGTTGTCGGGGCGGTCGTTAGGGAAGCCCGGCGCCAGAGCGCGTCGTAATGGCAATTTTATCCTCCTACCGTTGGGCAAAAAGAACCGCCTTTATCGCCGGCAGTCTGGTGCTTGGCATCGCTGCTTCTCTCGGAGGATATCTGGGCGGGCTCCAGCTCACCGGCAATTTCAACGAGGTAGTGGCGGGCGAGCTTTATCGATCAGGGCAGCCGTCGGCATTGCAGATCGCGCGTTATCAGAAGGATTACGGCATCAAGACGATCGTCAACCTGCGCGGTGAGAACACCGGTAGTCCCTGGTACGACGCGGAAGTCGCCCAAGCCAGATTGCTGGGCATCGCTCATGTCGACTTCCCTATGTCAGCCAAACGTGAACTCACCCAGGCCCAGGCAGCCGATCTTGTCGCAATCCTCGCTCAAGCCCACAAGCCGATCCTCGTTCATTGTCAGGCCGGCTCCGATCGAAGCGGCCTTGCGTCTGCGCTCTATGTTGCCGCGGTGGATAAGCTTGGAGAGGCGGCCGCCGAAAGGCAGATTTCCATCCGCTATGGGCACATCTCGCTACCCCTGTCCTCGGCCTACGCGATGGATCGGACTTTCGAAGCCCTTGAGCCATGGCTGGGATTTTCAAAGTCCTGAGGCGTTGACCGGGATTGGCGCTTGCAATCAATCAATATATTTGCGCCTTGCGCGTACAGGACAGGGCCGGCGACAGGCGCCACGTCTGTTCAGTATCGTTACACAATCTTCGTCGGTGCCTAGAATATAATAATTCTAATGTGCTTGGTTGGGCCCGATTTTAATAAGAATTGTTCTAAAAGATAGCAGTTGACCCGTATTCACATTGGTGGGCAGAGATGCTGTGACCTATCATATTCAGGTCTTGCATTTCGGGGTTCCTATGCGCCTTGCTTTTCACCTTCTTTCCGGCCTCACGGCCTTGATACTCTCTTCGGCATCCGTTTCGACATCGGTTCTGGCACAGAACGCGGATGCGGACGGTATCGTCGTCTACAACGCCCAGCACGAAAGCCTGACAGCGGAGTGGGCAGCCGGATTTACCAAACAGACCGGCATCAAGGTCACCTTGCGCAACGGCAGCGACACCGAGCTCGGCAATCTCATCGTTCAAGAAGGCAAGGCGTCGCCGGCCGACGTTTTCCTCACCGAGAATTCGCCGTCGATGGTTCTGGTCGAGCAGGCCGGCCTGTTTGCGCCGCTTCCGGCCGATACGCTGGCCGAGGTGCCGGCGAATTTTCGTCCGGCCACCGGCGGCTGGATCGGCATCGCCGCTCGCAGCACGGTGTTTGCGTATGACAAGGCCAAGTTGAAGCCCGAGCAGGTGCCGAAATCATTGCTCGATCTTGCAGATCCCATCTGGAAGGGTCGATGGGCCGCCTCGCCGTCCGGTGCTGATTTCCAGGCCATTGTCAGCGCCTTGCTCGAACTCAAGGGTGAGGACGCCACCACGGCCTGGCTCAAAGCCATGAAGGAGAACTCCGTGCCCTACAAGGGCAACAGCACCGCGATGAAGGCTGTCAACGCCGGCCAGGTCGAAGGTGCCTTGATCTATCATTATTACTGGTTTGGCGATCAGGCCAAGACCGGCGAGAACAGCAAGAATGTCGAGCTTGCCTATTTCCGACATCAGGATCCCGGCGCCTTTGTCAGCATCTCCGGCGGGGGGGTGCTCGCCTCCAGCAAACATGCCGACCAGGCTAAGGCCTTCGTGAAATGGATAGCCGGCAAGGGCGGGCAAGAGGTTCTCAAAAACGGCACGTCCTATGAGTATGCCGTCGGGGTCGACGCGCCGTCAAACCCGAAACTGGTACCGCTTGCCGAGCTGCAGGCGCCCAATGTCGAGGTTTCCAAGCTCAACAGCAAAAAGGTGACCGATCTGATGACGGCCGCCGGATTGCTATAGACCACGAAGAACCAGTTCCCCTTTTTTACTCCCGCAGGGTCCGGTCCTGGCGGGAGCTGCTTGTAAAGATTGCAGGAAGAATGAGCATCGTGCGGACACCTCTGCGGTCGGAATCGTTCCGGCCGCTCGTCAAACGGGACTTCCTGCGCCGAACTCGCAACCCCATGCCCTGGATGGTGCCGATTGCCGTCATCATTGCCCTGCTGACACTTCTGCCGCTCGGCTTTGTCGTATGGATCACCGTGCAGACGGGATGGAATACGGCGATTGCCCTGATCTTCAGGCCCCGCATCGGTGAGTTGCTGCTCAATACCGTGCTGCTGGTCGCGATCACGGTGCCACTCTGCGTTCTGCTTGCGATCGCGCTGGCTTGGTTGACTGAACGCAGCGATATCCCGGGTGCCCGGATCTGGGCCTGGTTGTCGGTGGCGCCACTTGCGGTTCCCGCCTTCGTCCAGAGCTATGCCTGGGTCAGCCTGATACCGAGCCTCCATGGCTTGTTTGGCGGTGTCCTCGTCTCGGTCCTTGCCTATTTGCCCTTTCTTTATCTGCCCGTTTCGGCGACCCTGCGACGCCTCGATCCCGGACTTGAAGAGGCTGCCGCCTCGCTGGGCCAGCCGCCCTGGCAGGTATTTTGGCATGTTGTCCTGCCACAGCTGCGCCTGGCCCTGTGCGGCGGCTCGTTGCTAATCGCGCTGCATCTTCTTGCCGAATACGGCCTCTTCGCGATGATCCGTTTCGATACGTTCACGACCGCGATCTTCGACCAGTTCCAATCGACCTATAGTGGTGCGGCCGCCCATATGCTCGCGGGGGTCCTCGTCATGTGTTGCCTCGCTTTGCTTGCCATCGAGGCGGCATTTCGCGGTGGTGCACGTTACGCCCGTATCGGCAGTGGTGCCGCCCGCGCGCACAGCCCGAAGCGGCTCGGCCCGATGACGTTGCCTTGCCTGCTCGTTCCGCTGCTAACCACCTCATTGGCATTGGGCGTGCCGTTCGTCACGCTCACCGGCTGGCTGATCGCCGGAGGCGCAGACATCTGGCAGGTGACGGAAATCGGTCGGGCACTGGGCCAGACGCTTCTCCTGGCCGTCGCTGGCGCCATCCTGACCACATTTGCCGCAATTCCGATGGCGTGGCTGTCAATTCGGCGCCCGGGCCGCCTGCAGCGTGTTCTCGAGGCAAGCAACTATATCGTCGGTGCCCTGCCGGGCGTGGTTATCGCACTGGCACTGGCAACGGTCACGGTTCGGGTGGCGCTGACGCTCTACCAGACGGCCGCGACCCTTCTCGTCGCCTATGCCCTGATGTTTGTGCCGCGTGCGCTCGTCAGCCTGCGTGCAAGCATCGCCCAGGCGCCGCTCGAACTGGAACAGGCGGCGGCTAGTCTTGGCCGTTCGCCGATCCAGGCGTTGTGGGCCGTGACCATCCGCTTGGCGGCGCCCGGCGCGACCGCCGGCACGGCGCTCGTCGCCCTCGGCATCGTGAACGAACTCACCGCAACCCAGATGCTGGCACCGACGGGCACACGCACGCTCGCCATGGCGTTCTGGTCCCTGAGCGGCGAGATAGACTATGCTGGCGCAGCGCCTTATGCCGTGATCATGGTGCTGTTCTCGCTGCCGCTGACCTGGCTGCTCTACACCCAGTCAAAACGGTGGGCCGGACGATGAGTTTTCTGACACTGCAGGCCGTGCGTAAACGCTACGGCCAGGTTGCTGCCCTTGACGGGATTCATCTGTCCGTGCCGCTCGGCAGCCGAACCGCGGTTGTCGGACCATCCGGATCGGGCAAGACGACGCTCCTGCGCATCATCGCGGGTTACGAAGTCCCGGATGGAGGCCGCGTGGAACTCGATGGGCAGGTGCTGGCCGAGGGCGCTAGCGGCGTCCCCGCATTTCGCCGCGGCATCGGCGTCGTCTCACAGGATGGAGCGTTGTTTCCCCATCTCAGCATCGCCGAGAATATCGGCTTCGGCCTACCGCGCAATCAAGCCGGGCGCGACAGCCAGATCGCCGCGCTGGTGGAAATGGTCGGCCTCGACGCCTCCATGCTGCAACGCCGCCCGGACCAGATTTCCGGGGGCCAGCAACAGAGGGTGGCGCTGGCGCGTGCACTCGCCCGCAAGCCGCGCCTGATCCTGCTCGACGAGCCGTTTTCGGCGCTCGATGCCGGCTTGCGTGTCAGTACGCGCCGAGCGGTGGCAGATCTGCTGGAGCGATCAGGGGTCACCACTATCCTAGTGACGCACGACCAGGAGGAGGCATTGTCCTTCGCCGACCAGGTCGCGGTGATGCGCGAGGGGCGTCTGGCGCAAGTCGGCTCGCCACGCGAACTCTACCTGCGTCCCCTCGATGCCATGATCGCGGCCTTTCTCGGCGATGTGATCCTGCTGCCCGCAGACGTTGCCGACGGCTTTGCCGCGTGCGCCGTGGGCCGGATCAGCGTGGATCAGGATAGGCGGGGTCCAGCCCAGATTATGTTGCGCCCCGAGCAAATCTCCCTGGACCGCAAGCCGCCAAAACCAGGCGATCTGCGCGGCAGGGTCACGGATATCGACTTCGCCGGCACGTTCTGCACGATTTCCGTCGACCTGCTCGCCGGTGAGAGCCAGGATGCGACCGGGTTCTTGCGCTTGCGAAGGTCCCTGGTCGAGCCGCTGGATCGCGGCGATATCGTCCGCATCAAGATTGCCGGGCCGGCCCATCTTCTGGATGTTGATACGAGGTCGGATGCGCGGGACACAAGGCCTGAATAACGGTGTGGAATTGCCGCGCCTCGTCGATTGCGGTTCTCACCAGCCCAAGATACCTCGAACCATCCGGCGCCGTCGCTGGACCACCAGCCGACGGGACCAAGGCGCTTATCGTTGCTGCGGACCTGTGCCGCGCCCTCTGCGATGCTGCGCGTGTTGAGGTTCCTTCGCCCCAGTCTGTGGCCGGGAACTTGCGCATGAGTTCACCGATGGATCTATGACGGAATTGCGATGAGGCGCGCGATGTTGGAGTCGAGTATATGCAAGCGGGCTCTATTGTCGAAACGATTTGTCGCCTGCCACTATTTGCTCTTACTAAACGTGTCTTGGCGATCCGTTCTTGACGCTGTCTCTTTGTTACTTAATAATCTTTATAAAGAAAAGACTGACTTCACAACCGATGAGTGTTGTGTGTTCAGCAGCCATAGACCCATGCGTTCGAGAGCCAGATTAACGCTAAGAGAGGACAGAAAGCATTCAATCCGACCACATGCGATTGCAGGCGGCCATTATACTGGATAGAATAAGATCGCGTAGCCAAAAATTACTTTGTTTTTGCGTTGTGCCAAGATCGGGATTAACCTTGGAGGCCATAGTATCTTTGCCAACTATCTGAGCGAATTCGCGGAAGACTTCCAGCTTGTGGAGAGTGTACGCCATGAAATGCCAGACGTGCATGTTGCAATCCGGCCCCTATCGCGTTGGCCTTATGCTGGCCTTTCTCATCGCTGTCTCGACATGGCTCGCGCCGAGTGCTCGTGCCGCCGACCCTTTCGCGTCCAATAATGGCTTGTACCCTTCTCCTGCCGAATGGGCTCGGCCCTATCGCACTTCCAATTTCAACTACCCCAGCACGGCGGAAAGCGAATGGCTGAAACGTGCCCCGCGGGAAAAGCTAACCATCGCAAACGCAGCCTCCTATGTCGAAGCGCTTAAGACGTTTCTGGAGCCGTCGCTCGAGGCGATGATCGACACGCCCGATAGCTGGCGCCCGACGGAGAAGGGCTGGTTCAACATGCCCTGGACGGCGGAAATTTCGGGGACCGACGCGACAAGCGGACGTGAGGCTATTCTCGGTTCCTACTCGGGTCAGGTGATCGAGGGCAACAGCTTCGATGCGCGTCAGGCTGCCGCAGCGGCGGGCCGTTCGTTGCTTTACACGGACTTGACGGTCGATATCCAAAACCACACCGTCATCTATTATGACGCCGTCGCGGCCACGATGCTGCGCAAGATCTGGGCCGATCCCTTCAAACCCTCGGCCCGCGAGGCGGTGTTTCCCGAAGGAGCCCTGGTGATCAAGGCGGGGGCGGTGACGGCGACACCCGCTCAGTGGCCGGTGGTGAAGGATGCGGCGATCTGGAATGTGTTTCGGCCTCCGTTTAAGTCAGTCAACGGCCCACCCCCAACCTCCAGCGCCCCCGTGGTCACGCAATTGCGGTTGCTGCAGTTCGACGCGATTGTCAAGGATACGGTCGCGTCCCCCAAGACCGGATGGGTTTTCATCACCTGGGTCTATGACGCTGGCGCGCCCGGAAGTCGCCCTTGGGACCGGCTGGTGCCCTTGGGAGCCATGTGGGGGAACGATCCGCAATTGGCCAGCGAGCTCGAAGGCAAGGATCCGGGCGGCGGACCGTTGCAGGAGACCTGGATCAATCCAAAGGCACCCTCCTATGCGGTCAAGACACTCGGCTGGGGTGGCCGCTTGTCCGGTCCGATCGATGTCTCGCTTCGCCATGGGGTCGTCCTAACCAACGGAAAAATCTTGCAGAAGGGCATGCATGCCTCGTCATGCTTGAGTTGTCACGGGACATCGCAATACCCGTTCATCGCCAACCTCTACCCCTCGCCCAACAAGATCTTCCCGCAAGATGGAAAGACATTCCTGCTCTATCCGCCCGGCTCGACTGAATGGGCGCAGTGGTTTGCCGATCGCAGCGGCGCTCAGGCTCAGAACGCCGGTAACGACCAGAACGCCGTTGGTCTCGACTACGACATGCTCTTGACCTTTGCATTGAGCAATTTCAATGATGCGGCTGGCAACAAGGCCCTCGTACAATCCCATTTCCGGGTTCATTGATGCATGGCGGAGCTGGGGACGCCGGTGAGCAACATCTGTACGGAATGCTCATACGCCAATGCCCCGACCGCACGTTTTTGCGGGGGCTGTGGCGTACGTTTGGATGAACCGGCGGCGGCCCTTTCGCCGCGTGACACCGGGCCGGTGGCGTCAGCGGCCGGCTCGTCCCCAGCGCTTGGTGAACGCCGGCTGATGACCGTGGTTTTCGCCGATTTGATGGGGTCCACGCAACTTGTCGAGAAGATGGATCCGGAGGATCTGATCGACCTGATGGCTGCCTATCAATCCGGCGTCACTCATGCGGTCGAACGACATGGTGGTTCCGTCAGCGCTCATCTGGGCGATGGCATGCGGATCTTGTTCGGCCATCCGGTCGGGCAGGAAGACGCGGCCTATGCTGCCGTGCGAGCCGGACTCGAAATTGTGGAAGTGGTCAAAAGCCTGGGAGGCGAATTCGGCCTACCGGACGGTATCTTGCTTCGTGTTCGAGTGGGGGTCTCCACCGGTACCGTCGTTGCCTCCCTCAAGCCCACGGCCGCGGGGCTGGAGGACAATCTGATCGGGTCCCCGCTCAATATTGCCGCGCGAATGCAAAACGTGGCGGCTCCTGACCAGGTCGTCATGTCCGAGTCCACCCGCAGACTGGTTGCGACCGCCTTTGACTATCGCGATTTGGGGTCGCACGATCTGAAGGGGCTCGAGCAGCCGGTTCATGTTTTTGTGGTCACCGGAGAAATCCGCGGCCAAAACCGCCTCACCCGCAGGCTGCGCCAGACGCGCACGCCGATGATCAATCGAGCCGGAGAGCAGGATATTCTGGCCCGAGGCTGGGCACGTGCGAGCCAGGGCCATCCCCAATTCATCTCCATTTTCGGCGACGCCGGGATTGGAAAATCCCGCCTCGCCAACGCTTTGGAGGAGCGACTGGTCGACCAGCCGCATCTGGCGCTGTGGATGCAGTGCAAATCAACGCTTCTGAATACCGCCCTGCATCCGCACATCGACCTGATCGAGCGGATCTGTGCCATCGAACCGGAGGACGAAGCAGCAATACGCGTTCGCAAG
>Ga0206919_1054_pt1 | contig 26713 bp, 28 predicted proteins | sample Alteio_BWOrgHeat_67_FD_152962 | JGI IMG/M metagenome (GOLD analysis project Ga0206919, IMG submission 152962) | Enriched cells from forest soil in Barre Woods Harvard Forest LTER site, Petersham, Massachusetts, United States -... | ecosystem: Environmental > Terrestrial > Soil > Temperate forest >... | reverse complement strand
GTGGGAACTACCAAACCTTGAACTTCAATCAATGGCAGGAGCACTCCACCTCCTACGATGGCCGTGATGTCGTCCATACTGTCTCCCTTCGGATACGGATGCCCAAGGTGATTCTTCTAATGCTATTCGATCGCCTGCCCAGCAAGGAGGTTAAGTTTACCCGACATAATATTTTCGAACGTGATAATTACGTTTGTCAGTATTGCAATCAACGATTCGAAAACAGTCGCCTAAACCTTGACCATGTCGTGCCTCGCGAACGAGGCGGACTGACAACATGGGAAAATATTGTTTGTTCCTGTATTGATTGCAACAGCCTGAAAAGCAATCGGACGCCAACTGAAGCTGGAATGAAGTTGTTGCGAAAGCCGAAACGACCTCAATGGCGTCCATTCCTGCATGTGAGCCACACCGCCCGGTCTGATGAGGCGTGGCAACACTTCCTCGACGTTAATTCCTGGCGAGTTGAGCTGACGGATTAAAAATCCCCGATTTCGCATTGATTGAGTCAATGCCGGAAATGTCGTCGTCCGGTAAAAATCATGGCAAGACCGTGGTTGTTCGCCGCTTCAATAACATCGTTATCCCGAACACTTCCCCCAGGCTGTATGGCCGCGGTGGCTCCCGCTTGGGCAGCGGCGATCAGGCCATCGGCGAATGGGAAAAATGCGTCTGAAGCGACGATACTGTCCTTGAGTGAGAGTCCGGCTTCACCTGCCTTCCAAACAGCGATCTTGGAGGAGTCGACACGTGACATCTGACCTGCCCCCACACCCAGGGTTCGGTCCCTCGCAGCATAAACGATGGCATTTGATTTAACATGCTTGACCACTCGCCACCCAAAGAGAAGAGCCTCCTTCTCAGCCTCGGTGGGTTGACGCTGCGTGACCACCTTCCAATCGGCGTTATTCACTCCAACGGTATCTTCGGACTGGATAAGGTATGAATTTCCAACAATCGACCGTAGATTGTTCCGAGGAGTTTCGGTTGGATGCCAACGATTGATAATCATTCGGAGATTCTTTTTTTTCTGTAGAACTGCAAGAGCCTCGGGTGAAAATTCAGGAGCAATAATCACCTCACTGAATATCTCTGCAATCGCCTGGGCCGTCGCTTCATCTAATATCTGATTGGTGATAATAATCCCACCGAATGGGGCCTGTTTGTCACAGGCATAAGCATGAGTCCACGCCTCGAGGAGATTGGATCCAGCGCCCACTCCGCAGGGATTGGTGTGCTTAAGAATCGAGAGGGTTGGAGCGGACTTCGGAAACTCGGCATTCAACTGAACGGCTGCGCTAATATCTAATAGGTTATTATACGATAGTTCCTTTCCATGAATTTGCTCAAAGTGCCTGTAAAAATCGCCGCATAGCTGGGCATTTTGATGGGGATTTTCGCCATAGCGAAGTGATTTTGGATTTCTGAGTGCGATGGATATGTTCTTGTTTTGAACGCTGCTATGAGTGACTTGCTGACGCAGATAGTCCGAGATGATGGAATCGTAATACCCCGTATGAGTAAACACTTTGGCAGCCAGGGCAGCTCGCAATTCCGATGTCGTCTGACCCGACTGCTTGAGTTGCTCAGCCACAAGAGCATAGTCGGCAGGATCGACGATCGCCGTGACAGAGGCGTGGTTTTTCGCCGCACTGCGCAGCATGGATGGACCACCAATGTCAATATTCTCAATGGCCTCGGCAAGGGTGACTCCAACCTTATTGATCGTTTGCTCAAAGGGGTACAGATTCACTACGACGAGATCGATTGGACGGATACCTTGCGATTCTGCCTGATGCTCATGCTCCGCATTCCTCCGAAGGAATAGAAGGCCTCCATGAATTTTTGGGTGCAAGGTCTTGACCCGACCATCCATCATCTCGGGAAAACCAGTCAGCTCCGAGATCTCAGTGGTAGCAAGTCCTGCTTCCCGCAGCATTTTGGATGTTCCACCCGTAGAGATCAGGGTAAATCCACAGGATACAAGGACCCGGGCAAAGTCTGTCAGTCCGGTTTTATCTGAGACGGAGAGGAGGGCGAGTTTCATCGGAAAAGATTACGGGGTGTTCATAAACGGTTCCACCTTATTTTCAATAGATCTATGTTTTCCCCTCTTCCTCTTCCTTTTACTCTCCCTCTTAATCTTAATCATCCTAGTCCTAGTCTTAATCCCATTCCAACGGAAAAGGCAGAGTAAGATTAAGATTAGGAGTAGGAGTAGGAGTAGGAGATGCTTGCCAGAAGGATAAGCATTCGATAGAACCCGACGTGCTCATGAAACTTCTTAACCATCATTTTTTCGACGGCTTCCGGCCCGATGATGCTGCCAAACTTGCCAGCACGGTCGAACTCCAGGAACTCGCCGCTCAAGAGGAGGTTTTCAAGGAGGGAGATCAATCGGATGGGGTTTATCTGGTGCTGAGTGGCAAGGTCGACATGGTCAAGAGAACATCCAACTCCCAGTTCCGAATCCTATTCACCTCGTTGCCGGGAGATTATTTCGGTGAAATGGGAGTTCTTGACGGGAGTGTTCGGAGCACGGACGCCGTCACGGGAGAGGCCTCCCTCCTGGCCCGAATTCCGAAGGTCGCTTTCGTTCAGACCTTGAATGACGCCCCGGGATACACTGCGATGTCCTTCATGCATCAGGTGCTGGACCATCTGCGTTCCAGCAATGACCGATATGTCATGGAGGTGGTGAAAAAGGAAAAGATGAGCCTGGTGGGTGAGATGGCTAACACCATCATTCACGATATTCGCGGTCCCTTTACATCTGTTCAATTGGGTACCGATCTTATTTCCGAAAAACATGATGACCCTGAAACTCGCGAAATCTGTGAAATGATGAGGGGGCAGATTAACCGGGTGACAAGCATGGCTGAAGAGCTCCTGGAGTTTGCCCGTGGCACCTCATCAATCAAACTGGAGAGCCTCAATCTCTCCGAACTTATCAGTCAGTTTCATTTCCTCAATCGGGATTTCGTCGCTAGCACGAATGTGAAACTGGAACTTTCTCATGAAAATGTAAAAATCAATGCCGATTCTATGAAACTGATGAGGGTGTTTCAAAACCTGCTGAACAATTCGATCGAAGTTTTGAAATCCCATCCCAATGCTCATGTGAAGATTATTGCGGGACCCAAAGATAACTTTGCGGAAATCACGGTCTCTGACAACGGTTCTGGGATTCCAGAACAAATTCGAGATCGATTATTTGAACCCTTTGTCACGCATGGCAAGAAAAACGGCACTGGATTAGGAATGGCCATCACCAAGTCGATCGTGTTAGCCCATAAGGGGACGATTCATTTCGAGACTGAAACGGGCAAGGGAACCTCGTTTATCGTTCGAATACCAAGCGTTCTTTAATCCAAATGCCGCGGACATTTGGGTTAATAGAGAGTAGATAACAGCTGCAACCAAATCCCCCAATTATTCTCTACAATCTATTCTCTATTAATTAATAATCCCCCATCGTTTGCCAAACGGCCACCAGACTAATGTCCCGGTTCCAACGATGTTTTCACGGGGGACTTTTCCCCAGAAACGGGAGTCCAGACTGTTGTAGGAATTGTCGCCCATGGCCCAAAAACCGTCCTCTGGAACTTTAAGAGGTTCCTCCGGTGTCCGTAAATAAACTTGCCCAGGAAGGAAACCATACCCCTTGTAGCCATCCTTCGGCACATCCTTGGTGCCCGCTTCAACTCGCCGCATCGCCATATTCTGGCCTGAGCTAGTACCATTGATTAACAGAAGCGGAGGCTGGATTTGAAGCTCGTCATCTGGCAATCCCACGCATCTTTTGATATAAAATTCGGAACCCTCCACTCCCTCATTCCGGAGCCTTGCCTCAATGCCTTCTATGTTGGTTGTTCGGAAAACCAGGACTTCGCCTCGGTGTGGGAATCGAAAGTTAAACAGCCATTTGTTCACCAATACCTGATCCCCTGCATCGGTATGGAATGTGACGTCTTGCGCTGCAGAAAAAGTGCGGTCCGAAGGCTGGAGCGATGGAGTCAATATCTCAGGTCCTCCCTGTTTAGCAAGGTCTGAGGGGCTGCACCAAACCCGGTGTATTTCGCCATTACTGAAGGTCAGATCGGTATAATCAAACCATACTTTCAGTACGCTGTAAGTGCACTCCTGATATCCAACCAAGGTGGCATCCGATTGGAGATGGATTCTATGATACAGTCGACCGTAAGCCACTTGCTCCCAACGCTGGGTCAGCCAATCGGACCCTGGACCTTCATCACGCACGGATTGGATGCCGTAGAGAGTAGGAAGCATCGAATCCGTCGGAATCTTGAACGGCTGATAGAAATAGGCACGAATAGCCAGGGCAGTGATGACAGCGACAAAAATAACCTCGACCTGCTCTCGAAGCCAGTCCATGGAGTCCAGTGGCAAGTATTTTGAGACCATCCGATCGCCTTTGTTCAGAACTCCTTGAAGATCTCCAGTCCGCTTTTCCTTGAGTGCCGATCTCAGCTCCGTGCGGATCGCCGAGAGATGCTTATAGGATTCCTCCGGGAGAATATCCCGTTTGTAGCGAAGGTGTTTTCCGAGAGCATCAGAGAATTCCTGTGCGGATTCACGGAGTTTACGTTTTTGGAAAAAAGAGGAGATAAAATTCATAAACAATGAGGAAATCGGATTTTATCCACAGATTACACAGATTTTCACGGATTATTTTTGATCATTGGCACTAGGAATTAACATCCGTCTTCAGCACCTCAATAAAAGCCTCCTGAGGGATATCAACCTTGCCAAAGGATTTCATCCGTTTTTTGCCTTCTTTCTGTTTTTCTAAAAGTTTACGTTTGCGGGTAATATCACCACCATAGCATTTCGCGGTAACATTTTTCCCAACAGATTTCACATCCTCGCGAGCGATAATCTTACCACCGATGGCGGCCTGGATGGCAATCTTAAACAGGTGAGGAGGAATCACCTCCTTCAGTTTTGCCGCGATCTGGCGACCGCGACTTGGGGCTTTATCCCGATCCACAATGCAGGAGAAGGCATCCACCGGATCTCCATTGACCAACATATCCATTTTGACAAGATCCCCTGCCCGATACCCTGAGGTTTCATAATCCATTGAACCATAACCTCGAGTCATGGATTTGATGCGGTCGTTGAAATCAACGAGAATTTCAGACAAAGGCAGATTACATCGAAGCATCACCCGACGATCATCCACGGATTCGGTGTGCTCACAGACCCCGCGCTTTTCCATGACAAGCTGCATGATATCACCGATGTTTTCGTTCGGGATCATGATAAATGCCTTGATCATCGGTTCACGGACCTCAGCGATCACGGAGGGATCCGGAAGCTTTAGAGGATTGTCCACGGTAAGTTCCTCACCGTTGGTCAGACTGACTTCATAGATGACGCTGGGATAGGTAGCGATGATATCCATATCGTATTCCCGACGGAGTCGTTCCTGGACAATCTCCATATGGAGCAGGCCGAGGAAACCGCATCGGAATCCAAGTCCGAGGGCGACTGAACTTTCGGCAGCGTAAATCAGAGCCGGATCGTTGATCTGGAGTTTGGAGAGCGCCACCTTCAATGCCTCGTAGTCGGAAGTGTCGATGGGGTAGATTCCGCTGTATACCATCGGGGTGATCTGTTTGAAACCAGGAAGCTGCTCCTTGGCCGGATTAATCGAGCTCGTAATGGTCTCACCAATTTTGACTTCAAGAGGAGACTTGATATTGGCGATCAGGTACCCGGTCATGCCCGGAAGCAGCTTGTCCGTTTTGGTCATCTTCGGGGTAAAGTTGCCAACCTCCTTAACTTCGTAACTTTCATTACTGGCCATGAGCAGTATCTTGTCGCCTGCTTTGACCTCTCCCGAGAAACAACGGACATAAGTTACTACTCCTCGATAGGTATCGAAGAGTGAGTCGAACACCAGACATCGCACGGTTTGATCAGGAAAATCGCGAGGGGGAGGGATCCGCTCGATCACGGCTTCGAGGATCTCCTCAATGCCGATCCCCATTTTTGCGCTAGCCGGAATAGCCTCCTCAGCGGGAATGGCCAGGATATCCTCGAGTTGACGTTTGACACTCTCGATATTGGAACTCGGGAGATCGATTTTATTGATCACGGGGATGAGTTTTAGATTTTGCTTCATCGCCAGATGCACATTGGCCACTGTCTGCGCCTCCACACCCTGGGCAGCATCAATAATCAAAAGGGCACCTTCACAAGCTGAAAGAGAACGAGAGACCTCATAGGCAAAGTCGACGTGGCCTGGGGTATCGATCAGGTTCAAACGGTAAGTTTTCCCGTTTTTTGATCGGTAGTGCATGGTCACCGGATGGGCTTTGATAGTGATACCCCGCTCACGCTCCAAATCCATGGAGTCGAGCATTTGATGCTGCATATCACGATCAGCGATGGTATTCGTCGCCTGCAAGAGCCGGTCGGAGAGCGTGGTCTTGCCGTGGTCAATATGGGCGATGATGCAGAAATTGCGGGTGAGCTCGGTACTCATGTGAGGAACAAGCGATTCAAAGGGTAAATTGTCAAACTACAATACAATTCGAGCAATGTATGAATGCACGGTTTTTGCGTGGAAGATAATGTGTTCATCCACTCCTCCAGTAGGTCAGTCATAATACAGTCCCAAAAATCCATTTTTTGACAGGATTTACATGATTTTTTTGGAGTGCGGTGGCAAGACACCGCTTTGCCTTCCGAGCGGCCACGACGCGAGGCGGCCCGGAAGACGGGTGCAATTACTCGACGTGGGCGGATGAGGGACGGCTCCAGTGGAGGTGGCAGGCTTTGGTGAGCAGGATCTGGTATTGAGGAATGTGTCTCACTCGCACTCGCTCCTTCTTCGTACGCCTGTGCCGGACCATGGCGGACAGGGGGGCAAAGCGGTGTCATCGCCACCGCACTCCAAAAATGAAATATCCCTGTGGGATGCTTGTGAATTCTTAATTTTAGTGATATAACGCCGCTTAAGATGTCACTTCCCTCTCATTCGAATCATAGTAATTGGTACTCCACAACATATCGTAAACTCCATCTCGATTACCACTTGCCTCCGTGGATACAAAAGCCAGGCGAAGCCATCACCGTCCAATCTGCTCGTCAACAAGCGCGAATGTTCAAGGCATCAGGAATTCAGGCTGTTGGTGTGTTCGTTTACGATCATTATGGGCAGGCTTTTTTCCCTAGTAAGTGCGGCATTTGCCATCCTCATTTTCAAATTGATTATCCAAGCCTGATGCTGGATGCCTTGCGAAAAGAAAAGATCAAGACGATCGCTTATCTAAATGTGTTGACGAGTATACACCTTGCCGAAAAGCATCCCGATTGGCTGATTCACGTGCCCGATGGCAGTGATCCGGCTGGAGCGTGGTTACGGCATCCTCGATCTTGGCTTTGTCTGGCCTCTCCCTACGCAGAGGAATATTACTTTCCATTTATTGAAGAAGTCTTTTCTCGATATCCATTCGATGCTGTGTGGCTCGATGCATTGTGTTGGATGGTTAATACAATCTGTCATTGCCCAGCTTGCCTCGAACGCTTCCCTAAAATCAATGGTACACCTCCACCCACTCGTGCACCGGATAGTCTGGAAAAATGCTCCCTTGCCGAAAGGAATACTTGGTTCAATTGGAAAACCTATCGCTTGGGACTCGTTACAGAGTTCCATCAAAAAATAGTAGCGCTGCTTCATCGACTTCGTCCCGGAATTGTAGTGATGGACAACAATGCGGGACAGGCGACGCGACCTTTTGTGGAGTTAAGGGACAATAAATTTTATCGTTGGATGCCTTCATCTGAACTTCAAGTTGATGCATTGTCTTGTGATCCGGTTCCTTTTGGAGGCAATCATGAGATGCTTCTGAGCTTCCAGGCACGCCACCAAGCAACATTGGGAAAGCCATTTGATTACATGAATGAGCGATTTCACACCTGGGGAGAGTGGCAAATGCGGGCAGTTACGGACTGGAAATTAGAATTTGCTACCATCCTGGCCAATGGTGGATGCTGCTTTATTGCAGATCAACCCTATCCCGATGGTTCTCTTGAGCCTTCCGTTTACAAAAGCCTGAAGAAAAGCTATCAATTTGTACAACAGCTCGAGCCAGTTTGTCTGAGGGCCAAACCCGTTTACGATATAGGGATTTTAGCCGCATCCCCAAGTCAAGTATTTGGGTTACCGATGCTGGGTGATGAGGGTAGCAATTTCTTTAGATCCTATTTGCGTCTTGCCGGTGCGCACTTGGCTTCAGTGGAACTTGGATGGCAGGCGCACATATTTGATGAGGTCGCATTGGTTCGGAGTCTGGGTCAACTACGGTGCGTGATCATACCCGATCAGGAATTACTTGATCAGGTGACGATCGATGCTTTGGACAGCTTTGTACAACAAGGGGGTAAACTATTATTAACAGGGGGCAGCGGTCGATTTGATGAGCGCTTTCGTGAACGACATGCTTGGCCATTCGAAAAAATGGCAGGTGTTGGCTTTGAAGGAGAATGGCCAGCTCCCGTGAATTATTTTCGAGCCGATAAAAAGTGGCTTAAATTGAGCACCAGATTGGAGGATCTTCCTATTCAGTGCTGGGGAAGAGCATTACGGCTGTCACCGAAGGGAGCAAAATCAATTGCAGCGATTTCTGAACCTATTCCCGACGTATGGTTGAATGGCAAACGCATTCGAGAAAATTTCCGCCACTACACGGTCACCGGCGCATGTCCTCCATCTCATAAAACCTCAGGCCACGCTATTTTTCTCAACCAATATGGCAAAGGCACCGTCATGACTTTGGCTGTGGATCCATTTACTCGTTATACAGTGGAGGGTCACCGCCTCCTGCTTGGACTCGTTGAAGCCAGCCTTGAGGTTCTCTATCCCGGAAAAAAACGAATCGTACACTCCACGGACAAGCCTCTACATGTGGAAATTCATTTGACGAGTCAACCTCATCAGAGTGTTTTACATGCTGTTAATTACTTCTCACAGAAGAGATCCGGATCGATGGTAACGAACGAGGAAGTTTCGCCAACTAAACCATTTGAAGTCAGTGTGCAACTCCCCTTCAAGGCAAGTAAGATCACACTCGAGCCGGGTGGCAAACGCATGAAGGGATCGTTCAAGGGAAATTGCATAACCGTAAAAATTCCATCGTTTGAAATACATTCGGCCGTTGCCTTTCATAAAGGTAAAAAGTGAAGCTTCGAGGGAAAGATCGAAAAACCTGCAAAAATGAGATTAAAGATTTAAAGTGGGTCACCGTCGTGGCAACGATAAATACTTTCTGGGGGAAGTACGCCTGCGCAGTAGCGCAATGCAGAATATGGGGAAAGTAATTAGCATCGTCGGGAGACAACTCTGAACCGTCGGGAGACAACGCGCATCTCCGTATGCACCCTAATTGGATCTCGGCCCGTTCCCAATTCCTAATTCCTAATTGATAATTGAAACGCCCCCCCAATTTCCCGACAAGCGGGCGCATACGGAGATGCGCCCTCCACTTTCTTTTGGGATGCTTGTGTTCTACAATCTAAACTAGCCCGACGAGTTAGCCTCCATGGCACTGGCCTGGAGTTCTTGGACGGCAATGGCGTAGTCGGCCTGTCCGAAAATTGAGGTACCTGCAACAATCACGTTTGCACCTGCCAGAACAGCAGGACCGATCGTTCCTTTGGTGAGTCCGCCATCCACCTCGATGTCGAAAGTAAGATTATTTGCGTCACGATATTGTCTGGCGTAACGGATCTTATCCAGTACCTCAACGATGAATGGCTGACCACCAAAACCGGGGTTGACAGTCATGCAGAGGAGCATGTCGATCTTTTTCATATACTTTTCAGCCTTCTCAACTGAGGTCAGTGGATTAATGGCCAGTCCCACGCGACAGCCCATATCCCGGATAGTATTGAGGGTTCGACCAACATCGTGATAGGATTCCAGATGTACGGTCAAGGTGTCAGCTCCTGCCTCAATAAAAGCCCGAACATAGCGATCCGGCTGCTGAATCATCAGGTGGACATCCAGATGCATCTGGCTGACCCGACGCAGCATCAGAACAAAATCGGGTCCAAACGTGATATTGGGAACGAAATGACCGTCCATGATGTCGACATGCAGACAATCAATCCCCGCTGCCTCAATTCGGTGGATCTCACGCTCAATATTGGCGAAATCGGAGGCTAGAATCGAGGGGGCGATAATGATTTTTTTCATTAGTGGTGCTCAATGAGTTCAATCTCATACCCTTCAGGTGCATCGATAAAAGCAATCTTGGATCCACTGCTGGTAACCATTGGGCCGTCACTGAGAGGATAGCCCAAGGATGCAGAATGTTTGGCAAACTCGGCGATGTTGGGGACTTCAAAAGCAAGATGGGTCAAGTCAGCCTGGCAAGAGGCCACGCCACTAGAAGGGTAATGGCAGATCTCAATCAGCTCCTGGCTTTCTGGGGCCTTGAAAAAAATCAAGGTGGATCCCCGGGGCGATATTTTACGAGAGAGTTCCTCCAGCCCCAGAACTTCCTTGTAAAAGAAGGCAGTTTTTTCCAGGTCGTTTACCCGATATCGGGTGTGGAGGAGCTTGGTAACTTTCATATTAAAGGGCAACGATATAAGTTGTGCATCAAATTTTGACTTTGAAAAGATCCTCTTTATCTAAATCGATGGCAAAGGCGCTCAACCATTCGGCCAAGACTTGAAGATCACCCAGGTGAATGACCTCCACCGGAGTATGCATATATCGGTTGGGAATGCCCAATGTGGCTGTTGCAATGCCACCCCGCGTCCTGAAGATCGCATCGGCATCCGTGCCCGTTGACCGGGGATCGGTATTATACTGAAACTTCAACTTTTTTCTTTTAGCCACCCCAATTAGACGCTGAATCACGACAGGATGGTTGACCGATCCCCTACTCAGAGTGGGTCCCTGGCCAATCTTGGTCTCTCCAAATCTCTTTTTATTAGTGATTGGAATATCGGTGGCCTGCGCAACATCCACGATCAAGGCAACATCCGGTTTGACCGAATATCCAACCATGGAAGCTCCATAGAGACCGTTCTCCTCCTGGATCGTTGATGCAGCAATCAGACAGGCATTGAGTTTCTTCTGATCGGAGCACAGACGGAGGGTCTCGGCAGCGGTAAAGGTGCCAACTCGGTTATCGCATCCACGAGCAACGATGATCTCCTCAGTTAAAAACTCACATCCAACGGTGTAGGTGACAAGGTCCCCGATCGAAACCCGTTTAGAGGCCTCTTTCTGATTCTCCGCTCCAATATCAATAAATAGATCATGCCAGGCAGGCGCATCTGATTTTTTATCCCGATCCTGCATATGAATAGCCAGAGAGCCAATGACACCCAGGACTTTTCCTCCTGCGTGATGAATATGGACACGTTGGCCACGGGGTAAGGCGATGTCGTGTCCCCCCACAGGCTGAAAATAGATGAAACCGTTCTCGTCAATATACTGAATGATAAAGGCCAGTTCATCCGCGTGACCTCCAATCAGAACCTTCGGAGAACCCTTGGGATTGAGAATGGCCAGGGCATTTCCATAGGTGTCAGTCTGAATCTCATCGGCAAACTCCTTGACATAGTCGATCCAGACACGTTGCCCCGGAGCCTCCGCGCTGGATGGACTGGGAGTGTTAAGGAGTCGTTGTAGGAAAGCTAAGGATTCAGAACGCATGCTCTACCATGCAAAATTCGGGGCCTGGATGTCAAATGAGATCTGAGAGGGGAGGAGGAATAAGGATTGAGGTCAAGGTTGAGATTGAGAGTAAGAGGAAGAGGGAGAACCCATAAGCACTTGACAGTGACTCCGACGCTCCCATATACAACATATCAATGCTTCGTCGCACTGGATATGTCTTAGTTCTGCTTGCATCCATTAATATCATGGGGGGACACTGGGCTGTTCTCCAAACGGTCGCGTGGGTTGGAATGGCAGTCGACTATTCCCAGAATTATGGTATCGAACACGGATTACTTCGGACTTTCGACGGCGACCACCCTTGTCAACTTTGCCAAAAAGTGATGCAAGGACGGGCGGCTGAACAGAAAGGCCAGCCGAAAGATCTCGATCTCAAACTCGCCAAACAGCCAACGATCTTTTCTGAGGGAGTTCGCTCGCAGGCGGTCTTTCCCTCTAATGAGGAGATGCCCTGGGCCTCTCCCAATTTTACATTTAGTATCCTCAACTATCCCCCTCCAGTCCCCCCACCGCGTCTGACCTGACAACCCGTTACATATAAGGGAGCTGCCGAAAGGCGGATGCATGGAGTGGAGGACGCATTTCCGTATGCGCCCTAACCGGATCACGTCCGTTTCCAATTCCTAATTCTCAATTTATAATTGTCAATTGGAAGATCCCCCTCCCCTTCACCACGACAAGTGGGCGCATACGGAGATGCGCCACTTTAATTAAGGAGTTTTATGAAATTTGATATCTTCCATTGTTTATCTCGTTTACGTCCGTTGTTCGTTTATTCTAGTCTATTTGTTTTGACGATTTCAACCCAGTCGGTTGAGGCGCATGGTTTTGAGGGAGATCGCTTTTTCCCTCCAACCATCACCCTGGATGATCCCTTTGCGGCAGACGATCTGGCCGTGACGGTTTCTTCATTTAATAACCCCGCAAATTTCTCGGGCGGAAACACGCTCTCAAAGACCAGACAGATCAATCTAACGACAGAGTTTGATAAGGAGATCTTTCCCAAATTTGCCATTGGAATCGCGAAGAGTTATCAGAATTTTCAACCCGACTCGAACGATTCCAACTCGCCGTCACAAGGAGGGACGGGACAGTTTGCCTTTGATGGCTTCAGCAACCTTCAATTAAGCCTGAAGTATCAAGCCTACGAGAACTCCGAACATGAAGCGATACTCTCTTTAGGAACTTATATTGATTGCGGTGGAACTGGACATTCGAAGGTGTTTCAGAATAGCAATGGGGGGTGGACCAATGCGAACTCCTCCTTCGCTCCAACCAATGCCTTCACCACATTTTCTCCGACTGTCTGGTGGGGAAAAGGTTTTGGGGATCTTCCTGACTCCGTCCGATATTTTAGGCCAATCGCTATTACAGGGGTTGTAAGTCAGGTTCTCCTATCGGAATCATCGGATGGTTTCGGCGATTCTTTTTCGAACTCCCTGAACTGGGGATTTTCCCTGGAGTACAGTCTGATTTACCTGGAACAGAATGTTGAGGATGTTGGGATTCCAGCCCCATTCAGAAATATGATTCCTTGTGTGGAGTTCGCTCTGAACACGCCGGAGAATAGCCAACAGTCACTTCCTCAGGTGACAGGAGGAGCGAGCGCTGGAACGAGTCGAACCACTAGCACAATTAATCCCGGGATTATGTGGGAAGGTAAATATTGTCAGGTTGGAGCTGAGGCGCTTATACCTATGAACTCCCAAACTGGGCCAGATGTGGGAGGAGTCTTCCAAGTTCACATCTATATTGATGATATTTTCCCCAGCCTGTTTGGGCACCCTCTCTTCTTCGGTAAACAGATAAAATGAGGTTAAAGATTTTGAAGTGGGTCACCGTCATGAAACAACGCGAATCTCCGTATGCGCCCTATATTGGATCCCGCCCGTTCCCAATTCCTAATTCTCAATTTACAATTACCAATTATAACGCCCCCCCCATGCCCCGACAAGTGGGCGCACATGGAAGTTCGCCCTCCACTTTCCCAGGCATCCCTTGTGGGATGTCTGGGAACAAAAAACATAAATTTATGAAAACTATAATATTACTTACAGCTATTGCTGCCCTATCGGTCTTTTCAACGAGGCCCTTACAGGCTCATGCCTTCCTCGATCATTCTTCCCCCAAGGTAGGGTCCCAGATTCATGGCTCCCCCTCGGAGATCAGAATCTGGTTCACTGAGGAACTGGAAGGTGAATTCACCACCCTGCAGGTCGTTGATGCTTCGGGAACGGAGGTTGATAAAAGAGACGGCAAGGTAGATGCAAAGGAGAAATCCGTTTTTAGTGTCTCACTTCCCACTCTCAAACCGGGCAAATACAAAGTTATCTGGAAAGCAGTTGCCGTGGATACGCACGTGACCCATGGAAATTTCGTTTTTGAAGTGCTCCAATAGTAATACTTGAATGGATACGATCCCAGCAATAATCCGTGCATGTGTCTTTGGCAGTGGCATGGGCTTGCTGGCTGTGATCGCCTTTCGCTGGCTCTTTCTTCTACCCATTATCGGCGGAAATAAGGAACAGGAGTGGGCTGTTTTCAATCCGCTATTTCACAGATTACAACATTGGACCCTCAGTCTGTTGGCCGTTCAACTTGCGACCTCTATCCTCTGGTTCTGGCTTGTCCTGACAAATATCAGTGGCGAGGGGCTGTATGGGTCTCTGAATTTAAAAATGATCCAAATCGGATTGACTCAAACCTCTTTCGGCATGATGACGAGCATTCGCCTTGGAGGGATCCTTCTGCTTGGTGCAATGTTATGGAATCTATCCTCCGAAAGATGGTATTCCCAGCAGGTCCGGTCTCCCCTCGAGTGGGGTGCCGGATTATTGGTTCTATCGCTTTTGTTTTTATTATCCTTCATGGGTCATGCGGCATCTTCGCTCACTCCCGGACACTTTATTCATCTTTTCAGCGATGCCTTGCATCTTGTTATTGGGGGACTTTGGCCGGGAATGCTCCTCCCATTTTCCCTTTATCTTGACCATATTCGTCGTACCCGTTGGAAGGTTGAGATGAAATTGGTTGGAGAGGTCATACATTCCTTTTCCAACATCAGTCTGATATCCGTCGGTCTACTGATTCTGACAGGTTGTGTAGAAAGTTATTTTACGGTTGGAAGATTGTCGGCACTCATCGAAACTGACTATGGTCGAATTCTTCTCACCAAGCTGATTCTGGTTGGCATCATGATCGGAGTTGGGTTCCGAAATCGATTCCATCTGAAACGACAGTTTCTTTCACAGGCTCATGGTGACATCGCCAAAGTCGAACTCATTAAGGCGCTCCATAGAAACATTCTGATCGAGGTGTGCCTAACCGTCGCAGTTTTGGTCGTTGTTGGATTTTTGGGGATGACCCCTCCCCCTTATCACGCCTCTTTCAAGCCGAGCTGAGCGGCGTGGAAGGCGATGGCACTGCAAACAGCCAACTACCCCACAGAACGATCAATTACGAACAATAAAGCAATCCTGTGAATCTTGTAAATCCTTTCTAAAATATCCCCGCCTTCTATTTGCAAAGGGCCGATTTGATGGAAAATAGCGGGGGATCAGAGATGAATTAAACACGAAATTTTCTTGAATTAGCCAGAGATCCTGTCAGATCTCCCCAGATGTTGAGACCAGTCACTCTTTTTACCGGACAGTGGGCGGATCTTCCGCTTCACGAGCTTGCGCCACTAGTTAAAAAAATGGGCTACGATGGTGTGGAACTCGCCTGTTGGGGAGACCACTTTGACATCGATCGCGCCTTGGCAGAGTCCGATTATATTACTAAAAAGTGGGCCTTGCTCCAGCAGCATGGCCTTTCCTGCAACGCTATTTCGATGCATCTGGTTGGGCAGGCAGTCTGCGATCGAATTGACGAGAGACATCAGGCAATACTTTCCAAGGATATCTGGGGAAATGGTGACCCTGAAGGCGTTCGCCAGCGGGCCGCTGAAAAAATGAAGGTCTCCGCACAGGCTGCTCGCAAGTTCTTTGACGCCAAACCAGGACGAGGTGCCAAAGAGGACTTTCCAGCAGTCGTCAATGGCTTCACAGGATCTTCGATCTGGCATGCGCTCTATGCCTTTCCACCTACAAATCAGGATTACCTGCAAAAAGGATTTAATGATTTTGCTGCCCGCTGGCTGCCGATTCTGGACGTGTTTGAGCAAAGCAACGTCAACTTCGCCTTGGAGGTGCATCCTACTGAAATTGCATTCGATATTGCCTCGGCCAAACGGGCGATACTATCCGTTAAAGGCCATCGTCGTTTTGGATTCAATTACGACCCCTCGCATCTTGGATACCAGGGAGTTGATTATGTGAAGTTCATCCGGGAATTCTCTGACCGGATCTATCATGCCCATATGAAGGATGTATGGTGGGGGCATGGCGACGGTACCGTGGGGGTTTTTGGTGGACACACAGATTTTACTGATTCGCGACGTTACTGGGATTTTCGATCCTTGGGACATGGTGACATCAAGTTTGAGGACGTGATTGTGGCCTTGAATGATATTGGCTATCAGGGTCCATTGTCCGTCGAGTGGGAAGATGGACGCATGGATCGGGTGCATGGAGCCACAGAGGCTTGTGAGTTTGTTCGCAAGCTGAACTTCAAACCCAATCAAGCGGCCTTTGACGCTGCTTTTGCGAGAAAATAAGGAGTGGTTGACAGCTTCCTCCTACACCAACAAATCCGTGAACTCGATTGGGGCGGATACGGAGATGCGCGTTGCCTCCCGGCGGATCCGATTGCTTGCCCCAGAATGTACTTGTCACTACCGCGACGGTGACCCACTTTAAATATGAAGAGTTAAATATATGAATAAGCGCAAACTTCGTTATGGAATGGTTGGTGGGGGTCGAGGAGCCTTTATTGGAGCGGTACACCGGATGGCCGCTCAGCTCGATGGCCAGATGGAACTGGTCGCCGGGTGTTTTTCTTCCGACTCGAAAAAATCTCAGTTAAGTGGGGAGGATTTGTTTCTCCCATCTGACCGCCTGTATTCCAGCTACCAGGAAATGGTTGATCGGGAGGCTGCATTGCCAATTGAGAAACGGATTGATTTTGTTTCCATCGTCACCCCCAACCACATGCATGCCAATGTGGCTAGCCCCTTTCTGACTAAGGGATTTCATGTTATCTGTGACAAGCCTATGACCCGAACATTGGAGGAGGCCATTGCATTGAGAGAGGTGGTGAAAAGGAGTGGCAGTATTTTTGCCCTTACCCACAATTACACCGGCTATCCTATGGTAAAGGAGGCGCGTGAACTTGTTCGCAAAGGGGATCTGGGCCGTATACTTAAGATAGTAGCCGAATACCCCCAGGGCTGGTTGCTCGATCAGATTGAGACTACTGGTCACAAGCAAGCCTCATGGCGTACCGATCCAGCGCAGGCAGGAGCCTCCTGCTGTCTGGGTGATATCGGTACTCACGCAGAAAATCTTGGCCGGTACATCACCGGTCTTAATATCGAATCTATCTGCGCAGAATTCACCACATTCATCCCAGGCCGCGCTCTGGAAGATGACAGTAATCTCCTGGTTCGCTACGAGGGAGGTGCTAAGGGAGTACTGTATGCTTCTCAAATTTCTTCCGGTGAGGAAAATAATCTGACCATCCGAATCTATGGGACCAAAGGCTCCCTAGCCTGGCATCAGGAACATCCAAATGAGCTGAAATTCCAGCCCAAGGATGCTCCCGCCCAGATCCTTCGTCGGGGCAACGGTTATTTATCCGACACCGCCAAACGGTTCACCCGACTTCCTCCGGGACATCCGGAGGCCTTTATTGAGGCCTTTGCCAATATCTATCTTGAGGCGGGAAGAGCCATTCGCGACCGTCTCGATGGAAAATCTAATGGCCCGTATGACTTCCCCAATGTCGAGGATGGCGTCGAAGGCATGGCCTTCCTAGCCACAGCTGTTGAATCAGCGAAATCCAATAGCAAATGGACTAAGTTTCAAAGGCTGTAGAGCCAAAAACTCTTGACCCTTGGTTTCTGGAATTGTTGCTAGCGGAGCAGGATGAGAAGTTAGTTTGAGCCGTGTGGGGTACACACCCCATAGGCCAGATTCAATAAGTGGTGAACAATGTATCGGTGAATACTATTCTTAAAAAATTGCTGTTGCTACCGTTGGTTATCTTGCCGTTGCTGTCCTTCGCACTTATGGGATGCGGAGGTGGATCGCCACTCACCCTGACTCAAGCCAATCTGGATCGAGTGCATAACGACATGTCTCCTAGCGAGGTAAAGTCTGTTCTAGGTGAACCCACTGAATCGAAAACCGATCCAATCCCTTTGGTTGGTGGAATACAGACAACGTTCACCTACAGTAATAGCACCTCGCAAGTTACTATTGTCTTTAAAAATGACAAGGTGATGGAAAAACATGGGTCATTTGGGCCGTAATCCCCGGAATCAGTCTTGCGATTTTCCCTCTCCCTGGGTCTTTTCCGAAAACTGCAAGTCATGTAGCTTCCTGAACAGGCCGCCTTTCTGTAGAAGTTCAACATGCGTGCCGCATTCGGCGAGTCGACCGGACTCCATAACAAATATCTGGTTGGCATTGGTTATCGTCGATAACCGGTGAGCGATAACGAATGAGGTTCTGCCCCGCATGACTCGTTCCATGGCCTCCTGTATCAATCTTTCCGTATGAGTATCCAAAGCCGAGGTGGCCTCATCAAAAATCAGAATTCGCGGATTTTTCAGGATCACCCGGGCGATAGCAATCCTCTGACGTTGTCCCCCTGATAGCTGTACGCCCCGTTCTCCAACCTTGCTCATGTAGCCCTTCGACAACTCCAAAATAAATTCATGCGCATTGGCTGCCTGGGCCGCTTCAATCACTTCTGCATGGGTGGCATCGGGCCTGCCGTATTTGATGTTCTCAGCAATCGTTCCAGAAAATAGCACGCTGTCTTGCATTACCAGTCCAATCTGGCGTCGAACTGATTGTGCATTAAAGAGCTGAATGTCCTGGTCATCGATTAAAATATGTCCGAAGAGCGGTTCATAAAATCGGGCGAGGAGTGAGATAATGGTACTCTTTCCCGCACCGCTCGGACCGACAAGAGCGACCATTTGACCAGGTTCAACGGTAAAGGAGATATCATTGATCACAGCCTCCCGACTCCCATAGGAAAAGCAGACGTGATCAAATGTAATCTTTCCTTTGATATCCGGAAGTGTCGGTTTTTTCTCGTTATCGGGAACTTGTGGTTTGGTGTCCAGCAGAGTGAAGATTTTTTCCAACGCGGTGACCGCCCGCTGAATCAGGGTGTTCGATTCCACCGTCCTCACGATCGGAGCGTAAAGAAGCCCCAGATAAAGGCTAAAGGCCACTAGCTTCCCAACCGTAAAATGATCGATATTATTATAGGCAAGCCAAGATCCATAAGCCAACACGACTAGGGTTCCCAGGCCGTTCAGCATCTCGGCTCCCGCTCCTAAAAGTGAATTTCGCCAGTTCAACCGACTATGATTAATAAAGTCCGCCTCGATCCCATCGCGGAAGGCATCAATCTCCGAACTCTCCGTTGCAAAGGACTTGATGAGGCGGGTGCTGGCAATTCGCTCATAGAGAAACCCCATCACCTTATCCCAATTGCGACGATGCCGTCGACTCTCCATCCGCATTCGACGACGATGCCAGATATAATTGATCAAAAAGAATGGAAGTACGGCATAGGTAAGCAACGCCAGTCGTACATTCTGGGTCAAAAGAAATATCATCACCCCAAATATAGTAATGAAATCGCTGACAACATTAATTGACGCACCGGTCACTAACATGAAGATCGCATTCGTATCATCGGTTACCCGAGAAACGATTTTACCAGTTTGCCTTGCTTCATAAAACCGAAGCGAAAGCTTTTGAAGGTGCGAGAATATCGATATTCGCATATCGCACGTCACCCTCATCCCAACCCGTTGTAATAAAAAGTTCCTAAATAGAACGAGTACCGTCCGAATAAGGAGAATCCCACCGAACGCGACAAGAAGCCAAATGATCCGGTCCGATTCCCGATGGTTACCAACGTGATCGACCAGCTTGCCGATAATGACCGGGTTCATCAGCTGGAGAAGAGAGATAATCGTGAGGAAAACTAATATGAGAACAATCTGCCAGGTATAGGGGATGAGATAGCGATGAAACCTGCCCAAAATGGATAAAATCTGAGAATTTGTAGGATTTCTAGGCACGGCGCGACGCTAGTCTTGTTTGCTCTGAAGAGATCATAATGAACCTAAATGAAATCCACAATACAATCTCAATTTTTCCCCGTAGCTCACGCGGATTGGTACCGATGAGGCCTTTACTAAACCCGAAATCCGAGATTAACCCGCTGAAGGCACTGAGTCCAAAAATGGCTTCATCAAATGAAGAATCGACTTTTGAAAACAGTTTCAAATGGTGGGTTCTTTGTCGCGAAATAAGCTACGTATTTCAGGATAAAAAGAGACACTTAGACTCTAATAATAAACATATTATAATTGAGACATAATGACTCTTACTGTAAACCTTCCTGAGCCGTCTTGAGCCGATTATAGGTGATCCCTCAACAGACAATAAATCGCAACATATTGATAATAAAGTAGAAGCGTTATGAATTCACTTTGGCACTCTTTAAGCGGAAGAGTACTTGAGTAGGAACAATCAAATAAAAGGAGGATAAAACAATATGAACTATCTAACATGCACATTGCCAAATAGCCGAATTCCACAGATTTCCGATCTTGAGGACTTCTGGGATCTATCGAATGGGACGACTCCGGCGAATCATTGGTACGAGAGCGAGGAAAGCTATCGTGTTGAGATCGATCTGCCAGGTGTGCGTAAAGAGGATGTTTCCATCAAAGTAGAAGCTGGCGAATTAAGAATCACTGCTGTTCGGAACTTTATCAGAAACGAAAAGACCGAGCGCCTTGATATGAGCCAAGCCTTCATTTTGCCTGATGAGGTTGATGTGGAGAAGATCGTGGCCGATCAGAAAGATGGTGTACTCATGCTGACTCTCCCTAAAAAGGAAGAAGCCAAGCCGAAAAGCATTAGTATCAATGTGAATTAACCATTGATGGTTGTCCCCCGCAGAGGGAGGGAGCTCCCTCTGCGGGATTGGGTCTCCCGTCTCTACAAGGAAGAGGAGCGCATATTGGGGAGTGATTTTCTCAACAGACTTCCAGTGTAGTGAGCACCAAGAAGAAGCTTGTAAGATTGCTCCCAACCATTATGAACCCCTATGGTGGCCACACTACTTCCAGAAAGAATTGAGTGCCCTCACTGCGGAGATCGCCTGAAATTGTCACAGGAGGAACAGGTCAAAGGCGCATACGACTGTCCTAATTGTAAGCGTGTTATTTCCGATCACCCTCTTTTACCAAAGAAGGAGGCTCCAGCTCCACAGCCGACAGCTCGTATAGCAGCCCGTCTACCCCCGCAAGAAACCGCTGCTAGGCCTATCACCATTGATAAACCGCCTCAAACACAAAGTGCCCTAACGGAGATACCGGACCTCTTAGAACCTCCATTTAATCGATTTTCTCAATCTGATGATAATGCTTGGAACTCGCAATATGTGTATGAGGCAATTACCATTATTGGAACAGCTATATCCCTGGATGGCTTTTTTTTCCTCTCATGGCTCTGTTATCCTGACAAAACAATGTCCGGTTTTCAATTGACTCAAGAGAATCAGGCACTTTGGCTCATGCCCTGCTCTCTTCTGGCCTTTCTCTTTCTTATCTATCAGGGGTTTATCCGGGGAGCAGAAAGCAAACTCGCTCTCACTAGCTGGATCCTTTGGGCATGTGGAACCTGGATGGGCATTTTCCTGGGATGGCATCTGTCGACAGTAACTGCACCTGATGCATCCGGTGCCACCCTGGGAGGCGGAATCTGGGTGACTCTTCTTGGGTTAGGTGTCGTCACCATTGGAACATTATTACTTCAAAATGGAGTTATCAAAAAATAAATGCCGCTCCATCTCTCTACTAATTCCTGGCTGATCCTTTGTGTAGCGGGGATCACGATCGGATTAGCAAAAAGTGGTCTGTCTGGACTGGGTATTGTTGCCGTACTTCTGTTTGCCGAGGTTTTCCCTGCTCGGGAATCAACGGGCATGCTTCTTCTCTCGCTGGTTGTCGGCGATTGCTGTTCTGTGATTCAGTTTCATCGGTTGGCTGATTGGAAGCAGCTAAGACGCGTCATCCTTCCTGCAATCCTCGGAGTTTTGGTCGGTTGGTGGAGTCTGGATCACGTCACGGACGCCCACCTTCGACCAATCATGGGTTACATTATTCTGATTCTGGTCGCCCTGCAGCTGCTTCGCAAACAACTAGGAGTGCTCATCGAAACCTCCTATCACGGACATTGGTTTGCCTGGGCGATGGGTGGGCTGGGAGGCTGGACGACCATGATGGCGAATGCTGCCGGACCCGTGATGAGTCTGTTCTTCCTGGCCATGAAACTGCCGAAGTTCGTTTTCGTCGGTACCTCAGCCTGGTTTTTTCTAGGGATTAATCTGTTTAAAGTTCCATTCAGCATCAATCTGGGTTTGATTCACTGGGATACCCTCGAGCTCGCCCTTTGCCTCTCACCATTGATCTTCCTCTCTGTTCACTTTGGTCGCTGGCTCCTGAATCATATCTCTCAAAACCTCTTCGAGATTATGATTTTACTCTTCGCCTTCATCGGGACGATTCGTCTGATTTGGTTTTAAGAAACCCCCTCCCCGCCTTCTCTCTCTCCATTTTCCCTCGGTTTTTCTAGTTTCCAATCCTTCTCATTGTGTTACTCCTCTCCAAGTATGATTTCGTATCTAAAAGGAAAATTGGTCGAGTCGTTACCCACCCAAGTCACAGTTGAAGTCGGGGGCATCGGGTACGAGACCTTCATTTCCTTGAATACATTCGAAAGGCTTCCCACTCCGCCAGCCGAGGTTAAATTACTGGTATATCTGCAAGTCAGAGAAGATGCACATATTCTCTTTGGTTTTGCCAGTTCCGAGGAACGGGATCTCTTCAAGCTGTTGGTCACTCATGTCAGCGGCATTGGTCCCAAGTCTGCCCTGGCGATCCTCAGTGCGACAACCCCTGCACAATTTAAAGGGGCGGTTGTAGCCAATGATCTGGCTGCGCTGAGCAAAATAAAGGGCATCGGCAAGAAAACCGCCGAGCGCCTGGTCGTGGAACTTCGGGACAAAGTCGGCGCCTCCGCAGCTTGGGAGGCAGCCTCAGCCCGCAATTCGCAGTCGCCCACTGAACAGCAGGTGACCGATGCCGTATTGGCCCTCGTTGCATTGGGCTACAAACAACTGGAAGCAGCCCGCGCAGTCAAGTCGATCCAAGATAACAACCCTGGAACGACTACCGAACAACTGGTGCGAGATACCCTGAAGATATTGAATTGATAGTGTAGCCGAGTGTTTTGGATTGAGTAACTTTTCCATGAGAATCATCGGCATTAGCCTTGATGGCTTCTAATGATTCATGTCCTCCACGCCCAAAACCGCTCAGCCGAGCGTGATTGAGCTGTTGCGAAATGGGTTGCAAATCCGGATGATGTTGGAGAAATTCCGGAAGGACAAATAACAACTTCCTTATGCCATGAACAGCAAATCAAATGGAAAATCCCGGCTGATGGAACCCTAATCGCGTCATCAATGTCTCATTTATGAGGGATCGCCCTCAGAGCAACTACCCGCGCTGGCCAACATGATAAAGCGAAAGTTGGATGAAGGCCATAGATGCATGTATCTGAACAGTCGTCCAATGGTGGCAGGCATACGGTCTTGCCTTGCGGCTATAGGCGTCGATGTTGAGGGCGAGGTTGCTAAAGCTCGTTTGATTTTGTCTTCGGAATCTAACGGCTGTGCAGACGGTGGATTTGATGTTGATACGATGTTGAACATGCTTGAGGACGCTTTAGATCAAGCGTTAAGCGACGGATATAAAGGGCTTTGGGCAACCGGGGATATGACATGGGAATTTGGCTCCGATAAAAATTTCGTAAAACTCATGGAGTATGAATACCGGCTTGAAGAGTTATTTTGCAAGCGGGAGGAGCTGTGCGGAGTCTGCCAGTATCATCAGGATACGCTGCCGCTCGAAGTGCCAGGGCAAGCCTTACTCATCTTGATCTACGTAAATCTGTGTAATCTGTGGTTAATGCAACTGCGCTTTCTAGGTTCAAAACAACAGATGATCCTCCCAAGATTGCCCTTGGGGTAGCTGGTAGGTTACCCTTCAGCATGAAAGCTCTTAGGAGAATGGCAATTGGGGCAGGTCTTGGTTTATTGGGAGGAACCGTCTGCGCATTATCGTTTTCAGATGCGTGCAGACTAACCCTTAAACAGTGCATTGTTGGTGTAGCTGTTTGGGGTCTTGTATTTTCAATCATCGCATTAGTTTTCAAAAATGGTGTGAAAGCTATTCAGGAAACCTTCAATGACTTTCTAAACATTTGGTCGAGATGGCGGTAGTGAGCCTGCAAGCCCAAAACCTCATCCATCCCAGCGACCAGAAAAATGACGGTCAGTGATTTTTTCGTGATCGTGTGAGGGGGGGCTTTATGGAGTACCTTATCCCCCTTCGATGATGTCGAATGGAGCTTCTTTGGTCGTGACCGATCCAGACCAAACAGCCATACCGCCTAAAAGTTTTGAAAACATGCTGGCATCTTTCTCGGAGGCATCGATGGAGAACGACAAACTATAATGACCAGGCTTAAGCGGCTCATAAGTCCACTCAAACCCCGTGTCATCCGTGTAAGTTAAAAAGCATCTCTCGTGATAATGCCAAAACATTTCCATTTGTATAGATAGACAGCAGGTATCGCCAACACGAATGACAATAGGGAGCGGACACCTAGTTCCATCCCTCATACCTGTGCTGGGCACCGCTGTTCCATCCGCATTTCTGAGGTTTAACTGGCCTGGCGGGACAAAGGCCAAATCATGCCCGCTACGATTCGTGATCCATAGTTGAACCTCTTCTCTTGAACGTTCTATATCGGAGACTAGAGGCCATTGTGCCTGGATTGCTGCCACGAACTCCAACCCGTTTACTTCAACGGGCTTCGATTTATGTATCTCTATATAGCGCGATGCTTTGGGAGTCTCTGCGGATGCATTAATCAGGCACAAGGCCAGGACAATGAGGAAGTACAAATTTATGCGCATAGATTATTTATCCATAGAGAGTTAGCGTGCTGTGGCCCAAACTGCTCGAATTATTGTGAGATGCCTAGAATTTTTATGATTCTCACCCGCCAGCAAACGGCTTATGAGATGGATGAGGGTGGACAGAATTGGCTTTTGTTTGGAGGCAGGGTGTGAGAGATAACGGTCAGAGCAAGCTGACGAGATGAATATAAATATTTATCTTAAACCTAGAAAACGCAGTTGATTTCACCGTATAGAACGCAAAGATCTCAAAGGTAATACGTTAGGAACCTATTTTTCAAAAAGTCCCTTCATTCAACGGGTGAGGCCACTGGCCCGAAGTATCGTAAGATTGCGCTAAACGGAATGCCGTTGCCGGACGAAAAGCGGCAGCAGTCTGGTGAAACCGATCAGGAAAAAGAGGAGAGCTATATCGATACTCTCACTCTTGGTTTGAGGCATAGTACCACCGATCTCTATATGCCGGTTTCCGGCAGCGATCTGGCTGTCTCTGCCCGACGGGATTTCCGCTCTCAGGTTTGGAACGTTCGCCACGGATTGCGTCCGCATGAACAGCCCGATCTTCCCTTTGGCTCCTGCTGGAGTACTAATCTTGCCCCAAATATTTTGATCTCCACTAACATGGCGATACTGGGAATAAGGTTTTTCCGGAGCCAACTTTTCCAACCAAAACTCAGCTCCTGACGGAATGATTTCATTGACCTCTAATTTAGATTCTTCAATCCGGCAAAGGCACTCCGCCCTGCCCAGAGAAGAAAGGCGCCGAGGAGGGAAACAAGAAGCGGCGGCCCCATCAGTCCTTCTCCTTTCATGATGAAAATATGGAAAGCCAAAATATTGAGGATGATTGGGCCTAGCACCAGAAGCCCAAAGTTGCGGGTGCGAGGTATAACGACGAGACAACCTCCGATTAGTTCAAATATTTTAACGAAGGTCAGATAGCCCGTTGGGACGAATGCTCCCATGAACATCGCGGCGAGAGAGCCTTCTGGCGGTGGTGGCATAGGGGCGAGTTTCAACAGGACAATGAGCGAAAATGAAATGAAGATAAGGCCAAGCAGGCCACCAGCGATGTTTGTTACGATTTTCATGAGTTTTTACTATTTCTGTCATTTTCTTTTTCTCTGACAAGTGCTTTTTAGAAGGCAGACAATACCACCTTGCCATTGTTCGCCCGGGACTTTCTATCAATCCCCTAAATATATCGTACACCCTCTCTGGAATCTTTCATATGGGGCTTTAACCCTATTTAACAACGTGTGCCCAAAACAAACCAGCGGCGGAGATATACAAATTGTAGGTTAAATAGTCCATCCCAGATCAACGATATAAGCACTTTCCCAACTCAAGATTTCTCATCAGCCTTCTCCGAAGGATGCGTCAGCGCATGCACCTTCTGCAATTGGTGACTGGCAACTTGGGTAATAGGCTCTTAAGCTGCAATCGCCTCAAAACGAGGGCCTCTTTCTTCCAGGAGTACCTCCAAGGGGAAGCGGTCTTGTTTCAGAGGAAGCACAACTGGTTTGTTGAGACGGGCTGACTCGTAAATAGCCATATTTAGTTCGAAACCTCGAAGAGCCACTTCTCCAGACATGGAATTTGGCGCTCCAGTCCTCATTGTTTGGGCAAACTCACTGTAAGTCTTACTCATGAGTTCTTTTTGCCCTTCGGGGAGAGGAACGACTCTCCATGCGCCTTGACCCGTTGGGGCAGGTTTCACGTAGAAATACCATCTTTTTTTGTCAAATTCTATATCAAGACCTCCCTTGGAACCATCGGATATATATAAATTCTCAG
>Ga0206919_1053_pt1 | contig 27091 bp, 22 predicted proteins | sample Alteio_BWOrgHeat_67_FD_152962 | JGI IMG/M metagenome (GOLD analysis project Ga0206919, IMG submission 152962) | Enriched cells from forest soil in Barre Woods Harvard Forest LTER site, Petersham, Massachusetts, United States -... | ecosystem: Environmental > Terrestrial > Soil > Temperate forest >... | reverse complement strand
ACAGGGGATCTTTGGGAGGTGAGGGTATCTCATGGAGGAAATATCTTTAGACTGCTTGGTTTTTTAACCCGTGAAAACCGCCTGATTCTTGTCCACGGGTTCACCAAGAAAACCCAGAAAACACCACAGCAAGAGATAAACACGGCACTGGAAAGGAAAAAAGAATATGAAACAGTTGAAAAGAGCAAAAAATGAGATTGTAGGAGGAATTTCTCCCGATGACCTAGAACGATATATCATCCAACGCAAAGCCAGAAGTGAACATTTTGCTCAAGGGTTTGAAGAGGGATACCAAGTTTTCAGGGTTGGAGCTATGTTGCAGGCGGAACGGGAAAAAGCAGGTTTGTCTCAGGTCGAATTAGCGAGACGGATCGGAACGACCAAAACAGCCATCTCCCGATTGGAACATAGCACCAAGGATATTCGTTTTTCCACTATTGAGCGTATCGCTGTAGCATTGGGTAAGACTGTGCATCTTACACTTAAGGCTGCATAACCTGACGGAGTAACGATAGATAATAGAGAGTAGAGAAGGCCGTGTGTTACATATTGGCCCTTTCGATTTTTACTATCGGGAGCGGGGGAGGCAAAACTAATCAGGTCACTGTCCACCAGTTATACCAGTCATGAAAAGGTTTTTAACTATACGGCGAGAGGAGTTTTTGCCGTAATCGAGGAGGAGGAGCGGGGAGTGTAGGCGCAGTGATACTTGATCCCTCCAACGACACTGAGGATGAGCCAAAAGAAAAGGGGCTACATTGCTGCCAACCCTCTCGATTTATAAATGGATGGGAAAGCTATTACGAAACGTCACCGCATGGCACTACATGATGGAAGGGCCTGCGTAGGTACGTATGGTAGTGCATCGATCGGAGCAGTGGTGAGAACTTCCAACAGCCATTCAGCCCACTGAGTTTTTGGACCCTCCAAGATTAAGGCTAGAACTACGAGTAAGACTAAGGGTAGGATTAAGGTGATGAGGGTATGGTATAGTTTATGTCGGGGGACAACTCGGGCGATCATGGGGGGATTTTTTGGACTTTCTGTCAGTGGAGAACAAAATGTCCCTGAGACTGGGGGACTTCTCATTGTTGCGAATCACCTCAGTTTTCTTGATCCACCTGTGGTAGCGATTGCTCTCGCTAGGGAAATCCATTTTCTGGCCCGCAAAACCCTCTTTAAACCCGGAGGATTTGGCTGGTTGATCTCGAGTCTAAACTCCATTCCCATTGATCAGGAAAATCCCGACATGAATGGGCTAAGGCTTGTCATTAAACGCTGCCAGGAGGGGCACGCCGTCTTGATTTTTCCGGAGTCAACTCGCTCTCACGATGGATTTCTTCAGCCCGGACATCCTGGAGCTGGACTGGTCGCAATAAAAGCAGGAGTGCCCATTCTTCCAGTCCGTATTTTTGGCACTTATGAAGCACTTCCTCGGAATCATAAAGGGCTAAGGTTTCATCCTCTGCACGTCTCGATTGGTCCAACGTTCAAATTGGAACCGTCTGCGAAAGGGGATAAGACCGCTTATCAAAGAGCTGTTGATGAGATCATGAGGAGAATTGGAAATTTAGAATTGGAAATTGGGAATTAGAAAAGCAAGAAGGTGGTGGTAAGTCTCCATTTTCGGATTTTGTGTATTTATGCTTTTGTTAATCGCAAACAGTCACTACGGTACCGCGGTGTCTGCCATACATCACCACCATAAGGTCGTGCTGGGGGAAGAACTGAAAAGATTATTACATGAACAAACCACTCATCCTCTTTGATCCGCACCCACGTCCGATCGACCTTCTCTTTGATGCTGCAACCAAGAAACGACTAGAGAATCTTGGCAGGGTCATTTGGCACGAGGGTTCTCAAGCCCCGGACGATCACATTGACCGCTACCTGCCTGAGACTACGATTCTTATCGGGCAATCACCCCTGCCAAAGAAGCGTCTTGATCAAGCACCAAATCTGAAGGCCGTTTTTAATGTTGAGAGTAATTTTCTTCCCAATATCGATTACCTTGAATGCCATCGGCGTGGAATCTATGTTCTTTCCACATCCCCAGTCTTCGCCAAGCCTGTAGCAGAAATGGCTCTTGGAGCTGCACTGAGTCTCGCCCGACGTATCCACGAGGCAGATGCCTCTATCCGGTCCGGGACGGAGACTCTGTATGGGGAGGGAGACAATTATGACTCAATCCTTCTTTCCGGCAAGACTCTCGCCCTAGTCGGCTGTGGCAACGTGGGTAAGGCACTCATCCCGCTTCTCCGACCATTCGGAGGAGAAATCCTTGTCCATGATCCATGGATACATCCCAGCGTAATCCAGGAGCTTGGCGTCACCCCCGCCTCGCTTGAAGATTGCTTCAAAAGGGGAACGGCTGTTTTTCTCTTGAGCGCGACCACTACGGAAAATATGGGGGGAATCGGAAAATCCTACTTCGATAAAATGCAAAAAGGTGGCATCGTTCTGCTTGTGAGTCGTGCTGGTGTTGTGAACTTCGATGAACTTCTGGATGCTGCAGCTTCGGGCCATCTTCGAGTGGGAATCGATGTCTGGCCGGAAGAACCGATCCCAGCCAATCACCGTGCACGCAAGACCCCCAACACCCTTCTGCAAGCGCATCGTGCGGGAAATATCCGTGAAATCTGGCCTCTCATGGGGCATCTCGTGGTTGATGATATGGAACAAATTCTCAAGGAACTCCCCCCTCAGCGTTGCCAACGTGCCCAGTGGGAAACTGTCAGCAAACTGCGCAGTAAACCAATCTCATAAGATTTTTCTTGTCCCACATCCATTTTTATATAGGTTCACCCTTCCGGTCGTACGATTCTTCAGAAAGGGGCGCTTCGCCTCCTGCTCCCTTCCTGTGGAATCATACGAATAAAGAAACAAATAAAAGTGAGGCAAAATAATATGTTGGAATTGCTTAGCAAAGGCATGCGTCTGTATACAGAAGGCAGCATCGTCATAGGTAAAGTGCTCGAAAAACGCAGTAAGGAAATCCTGGTCGATATCGGCTACAAATCAGAGGGTCTCATCCCTCTCAACGAATTTGATGATCCCGCCTCGGTCAACGTCGGCGACGAAATCGAAGTTCTTCTCGAGGAACTTGAGGATGAAGAGGGTATGGTGGTGCTCTCGAAGGAAAAGGCCGCTCAAAAGCAGAATTGGGATAAGATAGTCAAGTCGTTCAACGACGGTGTCCCAGTCTCAGGCAAAGTGAAATCCGTCGTCAAGGGCGGTCTCATGATGACTGTGGGCGTGGAAGCTTTCCTTCCCTCCTCACAAATTGATGTTACTCCTCCAAAGAATTTGCGTGATTACGAAGGCAAAACCCTCATCTGCAAAATCGTTAAGATAAATGAAGAGCGGAAGAACGTTGTTCTCTCCCGCCGCGAAATTGTTGAGTCTGAAAGAACCGAAAAACGGTCCAAGTTCCTCAACAACGTGGAAAAGGGAACCCTGGTCAAGGGGATCGTCAAGAATATCACCGAGTTTGGTGCTTTCATCGACTTAGATGGGATCGACGGACTTCTTCATATCACTGATATGAGCTGGAGCCGCATCACCCATCCATCCGAACTCCTCCGCGTTGGACAGGAGGTCGAGGTGATGATCGTGGAGATCGACCGCGAGAAAGAACGTGTTTCCTTAGGACTCAAACAGAAAACTGAAAACCCCTGGGATAAGATCGCCGAGAAGTTCGCTCCCCAGACACGGGTTAAGGGAAAGATCACGAATTTGGCTCCTTATGGTGCATTTGTCGAACTAGAACCCGGCATCGAAGGCCTCATCCATGTTTCGGAACTCTCCTGGACCAAGCGCGTCTCTCGTCCGGCCGATGTTCTTACGTTGGGTCAGGAAGTCGAGGCAGTGGTAATGGACGTGAACAAGGAAGACCAAAAGCTCTCCCTGAGTATCCGAGCCCTCGATACGAATCCTTGGGACGAGGTTTCCGCCAAGTACCCTGCTGGATTACTCGTCAAAGGCAAAGTCCGTAACTTTACGGCATATGGTGCCTTTATTGATCTTGATGAAGGGATTGATGGTTTCATTCATGTCAACGATTTATCGTGGACTCGTAAGATAAATCATCCGTCCGAGATGCTCAAAAAGGGCCAGGACGTGGAAGCCAAGGTCATCGAGATTGACAAGACCAACCAGCGTATCTCGCTTGGTCTCCGTCAACTCACTGTTGATCCATGGAAAAGCATCGATGCTCGTTACAAGGTTGGAGAAACCGTTTCCGGTAAGGTCACCAAGGTGGCCAGCTTTGGTGGATTCGTCCAGTTGGCCGATGAGATCGATGGTTTGGTTCACATCTCCCAGATTAGCAACGAACGCGTTGCCAAGGTTAAGGATGTCCTGAAGGTTGGACAGGATGTCACGGCTCGTATCATTAAGATCGACAAAACCGATCGTCGTATCGGACTGTCCTTGAAGGCCATGGATTATTCCGAAGAGCAGTTCGAGAAAGAGCGCGAGCGGATGGAGACTGTCCGTCCAGGCGAGGATCTCGGATCACTAGAAGCCGCCTTCACCAAGGCTGAGGAGGATTATCGTCCCGGTGAATCCAAAAAGTAACGCGGGAAAGATATTTTCTTACCGCAGTTTGCTCAGATTTTCACAGATTATTTTTGTGTAAGGTGCGGATCTCTATATTCGCAAATGGCACTAAGATAAGGGACATTTGGGATGATTTTGAATATCTTCATCCGATGTGGAGTGCGGTGGCAAGACACCGCTTTGTCTTCCGAGCGGCCACGATGCGAGGTGGGCCCAGAAAGACGGGTGCAATTTACTCGACACAGGCAAATGGGGGGAAAGACCACTCCTGTGAAGGCTTCTGGCTCGGTGAACAGGTTCTGGTATCGAGGAAGATCTCTCACTTGCACCCGCCAAAGCGGTGTCTTGCCACCGCACTCCACATATGACAACTCCTGAACAATGCGTTTTTTTAACCAATGGCACCGACCAGGTGATCTCTCAGGACGAGCTGAACAGGAAGCTTCAATTGGGGCGACCGTTACGAATCAAACTTGGATTCGATCCCTCCTCTCCGGACCTGCATCTAGGGCACGCAGTGGTTCTGACGAAGTTGCGTCAATTCCAGGATCTGGGTCACATGGCGGTCATAATCGTGGGGGATTATACGGCCCGAATTGGCGATCCCACGGGGAGATCCAAGACCCGGGTTCCACTAGAGCCGGAGCAGATTAGCATCAATGCAAAAACCTATACCGATCAAGTCTTCAAGATTCTCGATCCTGAACGAACCGAGATTCGACGGAACAGCGAATGGTTTGATAAATTTACCTATGCGGATGTACTGAGGCTGAACGGTCAGATGACGGTCTCTCAACTCCTTGAGAGGGATGATTTCCGCAAGAGGTACCAAGGGGGATTCCCGATAACGGTTACCGAGTTTCAGTATCCTCTCATGCAAGGATACGATTCCATCATGGTTAAATCGGATATTGAACTCGGAGGTTCCGACCAGTTATTCAACAATCTCGTCGGACGGGATTTACAAAAATGGGCGAAACAAGAGGCACAAGTGGTAATGGTTCTTCCCCTTATTGAGGGGGTGGATGGTGTCGAGAAAATGAGTAAATCTCTAGGCAACTGCATTGGAATCACCGAATCGCCGCAGGAGATGTTTGGGAAGACCATGCGAATTTCCGATGAATTGATGGCTCGGTGGTATAAGATCCTGTCGTCAGTATCTATGGTGGATGTTCAAGACATGGCACTTCATCCGATGGAGTCCAAAAAGCGGCTTGCTTCACGTTTGATTACTCGTTTCCATAGTGAAGCTGCGGCACGGGAGGCGAGGGAAAACTTCGAGCGGATATTTTCTCAAAACGAGATTCCGGAGGAGATTCCGGAGTTTTCATTCAAAGAGAATCCCATTGGTTTAATCAAAGTTTTGACCGAGATCAAAGCCACCACCAGCGGCAGTGAAGCCCGAAGATTGATCGCCCAAGGTGGGGTAAGCTTAAATGGACAAAAGATTCAGGACCCTAAATATATGGTTACCTTCGCAACCGGGCCGATGGTATTGCGCTGCGGAAAGCGGTTCTTTGCCCGTTTATCTACTGTTCATCTAGGCTGATCGATTACATTCAAGCTAATTAAGGGCACAGTTAATAGATGTGCCCTTAAGAATGGTTTTGCTCTTGGGTACAAAACAAGTACATTACGGGGAGCAGAATGAAGTTTACTATGATTTGAGAAGAAGAATTTAGTTTTTTACCATTGTAATTTTACTGCTTTTTAACAATACTGACACGGTTGAGGAAATATCACGAGAATATCTCCGGGAAATTGATAAATTGCATCAACGAATGAAATCTGGAGTGAAAGTAGCTTTAAAATCACAAAGATGTCCAAATCGAGGCATTTTGCTTCTTCTGGTGTTCTTAGTGCTGATCGTTGGATTCGTCCCGCGAGCCCACAGTCAGGCTGGGGAACAGCAGGTAAAGGCGGCAGTGGATGCATTCAATAGTGGAGACTTTCCCAAAGCTGCCATATCCCTAGCCGGGTTGATTACCGCTGCACAGGGCCAGGATCAGACGAAGTTGGAGCCTATTTACTACATGCTCGGTGCGGCGAATTATAATATTCCTAACTACGCAGCGGCAGCAACCTCTCTGCAGGATTACATCAAGGTCTTTCCAAAGGGCGAGCATATTAACCAGGTGAGTATGTCCCTGGCTCTCTCTTACATTAAGCTGAAACAAGGCGATGATGCGCTCAAAGTTCTTAAAACCATTGAGGATGTGCCAAACTTCCACGAGAAAGTTTTACTCATGGAAGCCACCATCTGCAAAGACAACGGCAAGGCTGCTGATGCTATTGCTCCCCTGGAAAAACTTGTATCAGGCAACATCGATTCTACTCAAGTAGCCAATGGAGCTCTATTGCTCGCGCAACTGTATCTCGATTCGGGCAACCCTCAGAAAGCCTCCGATCTTCTTACCAAGATCAAAAAGAGTCCGGCAAAACTTAGTAATGTTGTCAGCTTAAATAAGCTCGCCCTTGCTTTGGGAGACTCTTACCTCGGTCACGAAGATTACGTATCGGCAATTGAGGCCTACCGATCCATCCGTGCCAAGCAACAAGTCATGGATCTCCTCAAGCAAAATATTGCGGAGGGCCAGAAAAGCCTGGCTCAAAATCGCGCAGATGAACAGGCCGCCCTAACCCAAAATGCGGGAAATCCTTTGGCGGCGTCGAATGCCACTCTTCAGTTCATGAGTTTGAACAGCGAAATTCAGGGGCAGATCGACTTTAATAATACACTTCTGGATGCCTACGATAAATTACCGGATCCCACCGCGGCGATCTGGATAAGAATGGCGCAAGCTTACTACAAACTTAATCGCAAATGGGAGGCTCTGATCGTTTACAATGAGTTGGTTGATACTTTGCCGCAATCCAAAGAAGCAGAAGGTGCAGCTTACAGACGGATTGTTGTACTGGTCGACTTAAACATGACTCCGCTTGCGCTTAGCTATTGCGAGTCATTTCTGAAAACTTTTCCCGATAGCAGCCAGCTGCCGACCGTGATGTATTTGGAAGGTTCGCTGCCTTTTCGGAACAATCAATACTCGGTTGCGGAAGCCAATCTCACCAAGAACATTAGTCTGATCAAAGGTATGTCGCCCCAAGCCCAGGCAAAGTTCCGAGATGAAATGGACGACATCGAGCGGTTACTGGGCCTTGCTCAGTACTCGAGTGGTAAATACGATAACGCCATTCAAACCTTTCACCAATATCAAACTGATTTCCCCAATGGAAAATACGTTGAGGAATCCTACTATCGCACCGCATTGGCAAATTTATTCAACGGATCTTTGAGTAAAGCGTACGATCAATTCACAAGCTATATTCAGAAATTTCCACAGGGTAATGTGGCCGATGCTGCTTACAGGTGCGCTTACTGCAAATTTAGTGACCAGAAGTATCCGGACGTACTTGCCGATTGTGAGAAGTGGTTGAAAGATTATCCGTCGAACAAAGAGGAAGGGGAGGTGAGGGCCCTTATCGGAGATACATACGTAGCGATGCCAGCCAGCAACCCTGAGGAGGAGGCGGCAAACATCGACAAGGCTATCGACTCTTACACGAAGTCTATTCAGGTGACCACAATAGATAAGACCTTGGGTTATTCGATCTCGGCGGCTAGCGGATTATTGGAGAAGAAAAGTGATTGGCCTACCCTTGCCAAAATGTGGCAAGATTACGTCAAAAATCATCCCACCGGCGATAAACTCCTAGAAGGCATCTTAGCGATCAGCAAGGCTCTGTCGCATGAGGGTAAATCTATCGAGGCTAAACAATTCCTAGTCGATACGATCACAAAAAACGTTCAAGACCCTTCCAAGGACGCAGTGGATTCCATGTTAGATCAATTGGCCCAGCTATGCGTCAAAGCCCGGCCCCCAGCCCCGCCAGATGCGGCCAGCGGCGGCAGTTCCGCGACTCCAGCCCCAGGAAGTCCACCGGTTGCGGTCGCTCCAGTTGTCCCTGGGGACAACACCATTAAACGTATTCCGACTCAAGCCACCTATGGATTCCAGGAAATGGAGGGCTTACTGAAACCCATTGATGCCATGGCATCTCCCACCGCACGTGCCAGAGTTCTCTATGCAAAGTCGGAACTATGCCGGATGCGTCGAGACTTGACGGAACAGGAGGCCTATCTTAAACAGATAGCTGATGGCTTTAAGCCAGGGGACATGAGTCCGGCTCTGTTAGGAAAAGTCGGTGATTATGCCTTCTCTCAGAATCGATTGGACGTTGCGGAAGCGTGCTATCAGGAACTCATTACAGGATATCCTATGAGTAATATGACAGATTACGGTTATGTGGGAATGGGCAATATCGCCTTGGGGAAGAAGAATTATGATGCTGCCGAGAAGGACTTTGATGATTCCATGGAAAAGGTGACTGCATCTCAGAAATTAAAGGATGCACTTATAGGCAAGGGAAAAGCACTTCTGGAGCTAAATCATCCTGATGACGCTCAAAAGCTTTTCGAACAGGTGGCTTCGAATCGTGATTGGCACGGAGAAGTCACTGCCGAAAGCCTCTACTACATGGGAGAGATCCAACAACGCAGCAACAAGCTTCCGGAGGCCATTGCTTTTTATCAACGCGTTTACCTGGCTTATCAACGTTACCCCACGTGGGTCGTAAAGTCTTATCTTCAGAGTGGTGATAGCTTTGAGAAGTTGGGGAAAAAAGAGGAGGCCATCAATACCTACAAGGAGATGCTGAATAACCCGAAACTCAAGAATTTCACCAATGAAATGGATCAGGCCAAGCAACGGCTTAATAAACTGGGGGTTCAATCATGAAGAACTTACTGCCGATGTTTGTATGGTTCAGTCTGATGCTTCTCGTGGGAGCTCCCGCTCAAACTATATTTCTGAAAACAGGACAGTCGATGGTGGCCAAGAACATTAAAAGAAATGGCGCCACCTTATCCTACGAATCTACAATAGGAGCAGGAATGGTCACTCTCACTATGGCTATTGCTGATATTGACCATGTCGAATTTCCTGATGCCAATATCATTCCAGAGGTGAAAGATCTGCTCTTGCAAGGCAAAGGTGAGCAGGCTTTGGGAGAAATCACGCCTTTCGCGAATGAGCAGGAGACCTATAAGGGAATTCGAGGTAACATGCTTTCTGAGGCCTCATTTCTGAAGGCGAAAACACTCATCATGCTATCGAAGCCAGACGAGGCGACTTCTATTTTGAGAGAACTGGCTGATTCCAACTCCGACCAAGAATTAGTTCTTCACTCCAAACTTCTAATAGCAAAGTTGGCCCTCGACAAACTCCTGATTGGGAAGACAGCAGCTGTCGAAAAGTCTGATACGCCCAAAGACCAGGTGGGCACCGCCCCGGTAGCAAAAGGTTCTACTGAAACAGGTGATGCCAAACCAGTTGCAGATCTTAATGCCCCTCCTCCTTTGGATCCTGAGATCAAGATCTCATTAGAATCAATCAACACGATTATCAAACAGACTTCAGACCCCGAGATCCTTGGTGATGCGTGGCTCTATAAGGGGCAGGCATATGCAGCCTTGAAAGACCATCAGGATGCCGTGCTTGCCTTGTTGCATGTACCTGCTTTATTTACCACTTCTTCTGCTATGCCAATTGCCCTCCTGACCGGCGCTATGGAATTGGACTCGCTTGGAGATCAGAACTCTGCTAAGATTTATCTCGATGACCTCATATCAAAATTTCCCTCTACAGGAGAGGCGGAAAAAGCAAAAGTTGAAGTACGTAGAATTGAAAATATAATAAAGTACAAAAAAGAAAAGTCCACGACACCATCGTAAAATATATGAAATATCGCCAACCACTCCTTTTACTCTTGGGAACCGCCCTTATTCTCTTTTCCCTCGGCTCACCCCTCGTCGCTCAAACGGCTCCTGCCACAGATGAGAGTGCTCAACCTGCGGTTCAATCTAAAACCCTCTTGCAGCAAATACAGGCGGGCGGTTGGGTCATGTTCCCCATTGCCCTCTGCTCCATTGCCACCTGCTATCTGATGATTGACGGAATGCTTCGAACTTCCGTACGTCGGATTGTTCCCGTCACCCACGAAAGACCGCTAAAGGACTTATTTAGACAAGGAGACTACATGGGGGCCTATCAGTTCTGTAAAACCAACAAGTCCCCATTTACTAGCGTATTAAAGGTTGGACTGAGTCTTCTTGGAGATGGCCAGAATGCCGTTGAAGAGGGGATGATGAGCGAATTGGCTAAGGAAAATTCCAAACTCCAGACCTACATCAGTTACTTATCAGTGATGGGAGTCTGCGCTCCAATGATCGGCTTGCTCGGAACTGTCACCGGAATGATCCGGGCGTTTGCCACCTTGGGAAGTGCAGGTATTGGAGATCCTACTAAGCTTTCCTCAGCCATCGGAGAGGTGTTGGTAGCCACGGCCAGCGGCCTGATAATCGCCATTCCGGCATTCATGGCGTTTTACTTCCTCAAAAACCGGGCAATTGGCTGCATTCACTTCGCCCAGGATATTTTAACAAGCTTGTTTCGAAAAATGCCTTATGAGACTTTTTTCTGGCATCCACATTGGGGATGAGGAAATCTTTGCCACGAAACCAAATTGGTCCACTCAATAACATGGATGGCGGTGAGTGGGTATTGGATCATGCTGTTTAAGCCTTGTGCCACTACTAAAATGTAGTAGCTTACCCTAACAAAACAATAGACTATGGCTGGTGTTGGATCAATAAATGATGGTGAACCCGAGTTTCAGATCGCTCCCATGATCGATGTTCTATTGGTGATCCTCGTTTTTTTCATGATGATCACCTGTGCTCAGGTCTTGAGGGTCGACAAGAAAATCACGCTCCCAGTTTCTAAAAATGCGCTCAAAAAGGAGACCAATCGATCAGAGACAATCATTAATGTCCGTTGGGATTCCGAAACCAAAAAAGCTGCTTTTGTTATTGATGATAGAGTTTTCGAGGATGCCGATTCCCTTATTGGAATTCTAAGTGCTCAACGAGTAGCTGCCGCTGCCACTAAAGCCAAAGGTGACGAAATCCCTTACCGTGCGGTTATTCGAGGCGATCGTAACTGTCCTGCCATCCATATTTCGCATGCGATGGCCTCTTGTGCGACGGCGGGTATTTCAGATATTTCGTTTTCTGCTGTAAATAAGGAAAATTGACGACGATGAGACTCAAGATCGACATGCGCGACAGTCCGGTTTCGTTCCAGATCGCTCCCATGATTGATGTGGTGTTTGTCATCATGCTTTTCTTCATGGTCATGGCCGGAGAAGTCAAAATTGAGAATGAACTAAATATCAAACTCCCTGGGACCGTTCAAACTGCGAACTCGATGGATTTTGTTGATGATATTATCATCGGTATTGATAAAACCGGCCAGGTAACCCTGAATGACGATAATGTCGATACCCCCAATAGTACGGATTTGCCCCAGCTGAAGGTCAATCTTGCTCGCTTAAAGGAGGCAAGTGACGCTGCGAAGTCTCAGGCTGTGGTGACTATTGTCAGCGACGAAGATGCTAAGTTTGGCCGGACGGTCAATGTATTAGATTCTTTAGCGTATGCAAAGATCAGCACCGTGACCTTCAGTCTGAGTGACTCGGGAGAGTGATTTGCTTGATATCAGATATTTGCGCGAAAACCCGGAAGAAGGACGGAAGCGGCTTGCTAGCCGAGGACGAGGGGACGAAGTTGCCGTCGATCGGATTCTGGAACTTGATGAGAATCGGCGGCGTATTATTCAGCAGGTGGAGGGGCTAAAGGCCGATCGCAACAAGGCTAGCAAGGAGATTGGGGCAAGAAAGTCAAAACAAGAGCCGGTAGATGACCTCATGGTAGGGTTGAAGGCTCTGTCAGACCAGATTACCGGTCTGGACCAGGAATTACTTAAAATTGAGGAGGTACAGCGGGATGTTCTTCTCATGACTCCGAACCTGCCACACGCCAGCGTTCCAATAGGAATAGATGTCGCAGGGAACAAGGAGGAGAGAGTCTGGGGTTCTGCCGTTAAGTTTGGGTTTACACCGAGGACTCATTGGGAGATTGGGAAACTCCGAGGAATACTCGATTTTGACCAAGCTGCAAAGATTTCAGGCAGTGGATTTATCGTGTACCGAGGTCTGGGGGCCCGACTGGAGAGAGTTCTGATCAATTTTCTACTCGACTTGCACACCAGTCAGCATGGTTACATGGAAATTGCACCTCCATTCATGGTTCGGGGGGATTGCATGGTGGGAACGTGTCAGCTCCCGAAGTTTGCTGAGGATATGTATCAGCTTAAAAACGAAGATCTTTATCTGGTGCCCACTGCTGAGGTCCCGGTCACCAATCTTCATCGAGAGGAAATCATTTCCGAGGCCAATCTACCGATCCGCTATACGGCATACACACCCTGTTTTCGTCGGGAAGCAGGAAGTGCCGGAAAGGATACACGAGGAATGATCCGGGTGCATCAGTTTGACAAGGTTGAGCTTGTGCACATTACCAGACCTGAGGAATCTTACACTACTCTCGAGACACTGGTTGGACAGGTTGAACGGGTCTTGCAAGTTTTGGGGTTACACTATCGGGTTTTGAGCCTCTGCACCGGGGATATGGGCTTCGGCGCTGCCAAATGTTATGACCTTGAAGTGTGGTCTCCTGGGATTGGAGCATGGTTGGAGGTTTCTTCGTGCAGTAACTTTGAGGATTTTCAGGCTCGACGAATGAATTTGCGTTATAAGAGTTCCGAAGGTAAGAATATCCTCTGCCACACGTTAAATGGATCAGGAACCGCTCTTGCTCGTCTCTATATCGCCTTGTTGGAAACATACCAGCAATCGGATGGTCGAGTGAAACTACCAGAACCTTTGCGGCAGGCGATGCAGTGCGATTTCCTCTAAATACTATGAATAACCAGCCCTTCCAATTTGCCGTAAGAACCCTGTGCGTAGGTCTTTCCCTTGCATGGTTTGGAGGGGCCTTCGGTCTGTCATCTTTATCTGCACAACCCGTGCCGATAGGCTCCGGGACAGTACCAGATTATTTCGATGGCGGAAAGGTTGCCAGGATCGTGGCCACGCTTCTGGAAGAGGTTCATATTTCAAATAAGCCCTTCGATCAGACAATCAACAAGATCTTCCTCACCGGATTTTACAACGCTATGGATCCGACTCACATGGTTTTTATGCAGTCGGATATTGATGAGTTTAATGCCAAATATCTTGAGACAATTAATAACCTAACTAAATCGGGAGACATAACACCCGCCACGGAGATCAATCGGAGATATGTTGAGCGGCTCCAGCAATGGGAACCCTTCATTCAGGAGCTGCTTAAACAGAAAATGGATTTTGCAACTGAGGAGTCCTTTTTGACCGATCGCCGCAAGGTTCCCTGGCCAAAGGATGAGACCGAGGCTAAGGAATTATGGCGTAAGCGAATCAAATTTGAGATTCTGGGCAGTCGCTTGGCCGTATATGATGCCAAAAAGCGAAGCGAAATTGCAGCAAGGATGAGTACTCTCGTCCAGTCTCCCGATGGAAAAAAGATGAGTATCATGCAACAAAATGATCTCGAACGGTATATCAAGGATAATTCTGATAAGCAGGGAGAGGGCAGGGCGACCTCGTCAAATAGAATCATGAGCATACCGGAAATTTCAAAAGAATACTCCCGTCTGTTGAAGCATGCAAAAGAGCAGGAACCAGTCGATCTCATTGAACGGTATCTGACCTCTCTTACGTATTCCTTCGATCCCCACTCGGAGTACCAGGCTCCAGAAGAGGCTAAGAATTTTGAGATTATGACGATCAATTTGTCTCTCACAGGAATCGGGGCCGTACTGAGGTCCGAGGATGGTTACGCAGAAATCGTCAGTTTGGTTCCGGGAGGGCCAGCGGCTCTTAATAAGGAGCTCAAGCCAAATGATCGAGTCATTGCTGTTAAACAAGACCATGGCGAACCAGTCGATGTCGTGGATATGCGTCTGAATAAGGTGGTGGATCTCATCAGAGGTCCTCGGGGAACAAAGGTGACGTTGACAGTCGTTCCAGCGGACATCTCAAATTCAGGTATCCATAAGGATATAACGATTGTCCGGGATGAGGTTCGCTTGCAGGATCAGCGGGCCAAGGGAAGGATTTTTGAGCGGACGCTTCCTGAGGGAGGCGTCGAGCGTCTTGGGTTACTGACCTTGGATGGGTTCTATGATAATGTCCAGGGGCATTACTCGGCAACCGAGGACACTGCAAAGTTAATCAAACGAATGGAGCAGGAAAAAGTTTCTGGCGTGATTGTTGATCTGCGACGGAATGGTGGTGGTTTGCTCGAACAGGCCAGACAATTAACCTCTTTGTTCATTAAGGAGGGACCTGTGGTTCAGGTGAAGGATTCCAAGGGTGGGATTGAGCCATTATCCACGACCGGTGATCACCAAATTTACACAGGTCCGTTGATGGTACTGACTAGTAAATTAAGCGCTTCGGCCTCGGAGATCGTCGCTGCAGCCCTGCAGGACTACGGTCGAGCTATTCTGGTTGGGGATAAGACTACACATGGGAAAGGCACCGTGCAGAAAGTTGTGGATTTAAAGTCAATCATGGATAGGGATACTGCAATGGATTGGGACCCGGGACAGTTGAAGATCACGACCCAGATGTTTTATCGAATCGGAGGTAATACCACCCAGTTTCGGGGGGTGACACCGAATGTTGTTTTGCCCTCCGTTCGCGATTATCTGGAGGATCTTGGTGAGGCATCCCTTCCGAATGCTCTGCCTGCAGATCAAATTCCCTCAGCCCCATTCGTAAAAATCGGTGCAGTGGATTCGGTCGTACCGTATTTGGCGGCTCGATCTTCCGAGCGGATTAAACAAGACAAGGATTTTGGTTATGTGATGGATGAAATTGAGCTGCAGAAAAAACGCAATGCGGATAAATCGGTTTCTCTGGATGAAGCGAAGCGTCGGGCAGAGATTGACCAGATTGAGGGACAATCGGAGTTTATAATGAAGGAGCGGGCGTTACGGAAGCCTACCGCGGACAAGGTTTATTCGATCAGCGTTGAGATGGTAGACTCCAAGCAACCACTGAAGCAGATCAGTGGGCCAGGCACTCTGGAGAGGCCCAAGAATGCGGACTCCAATGGAGAGGATGAGAGTATTGAGGGCGAGGAGGAGCAGTTGAGTGATAAAGATGTGGAGTTACCGGAAGCACTCAACATTTTAAGAGATTATATCGCCCCACATAAGACCCCTGAAGGCCTCGCTAACGGAGCATCCAAGCCTCCAGCCTGAGGACTTCTGTTTTTCGTGAAATGATTTTTATTGCCAACGTGGAGATTTTCTCCACCATTCACGACTCCTCAAGTTTAACTAAATATCGTTTATGGCAAAAACCATTTCATTAAAAGCATGCATCCGCAAAGAAGTTGGACGTAACGCCGTCAAATCCCTGCGTGGGAGTGGGCGCATCCCAGCTGTAATCTATGGGAAAAAGGGAACTCAGCCCATCGAACTAAACGGAAGAGACCTCTATGAGGCGCTGCACTCAGCCCATACCGAGAATTTATTAGTGGATCTGAAGCTCCAAGTAGAAGGTGGCGAGCAGACAAAGCTGGCTTTCCTTCAAGACGTCCAGCATGACCCACTTAAGGACACTGTCGTTCATGTTGATCTACATGAGATTTCCCCAGATGAAAAACTTCATGCGGAAGTTCCGATCAGGGAAGTCGGCGAGCCCGAAGGGGTGAGATCTGGTGGTGGTCTTCTTGAAACCCCGCTACGTCGCCTGCGAGTCGAATGTTTACCAAAGGATTTACCTGAAGAAATTGAGGTGCCCGTTGCCCATCTTAAGATTGGGGACTCTATCCACGTCTCCGATATTGTAGCCCCAGCTGGTGTGTTGATCTTGAATCCAAAAGGACAAACAGTGGCTGCGGTCTCGGCACCTGTTAAAGAGGAGGAAGTTGTGGCTGCCGCGACGACTGAGGTTACACAACCTGAGGTTATCAAGGAAAAGAAGGTGGAGGGTTCGCCCGCTGCTGCAGGTGATGCAAAAGCTGGCTCGAAACCAGCGGCTGCCGCTGCAAAGCCACCGGCTGGTAAGAAATAAACCCGATCGAGATCGATTGAACGGAGGGAACTGTGTCCTTTCGTCTTGTAGTAGGATTGGGAAATCCAGGTCGCGAATACGAAAACACCCGACACAATGTGGGGTTTCGGATTCTCGATGCGATCGTATCAGGAGAATCAGGTTCCTTTCGAGAGGAGAAACTTGGACCGGGCGCGTGGTGCAGGTTAGGGGATATCGGATTTCTCAAACCGCTGACCTACATGAATCTAAGTGGGAAGGCGGTTAGGGTTTGGTTAGACTGGTTGAAGTTGTCGCCACAGGACCTGTTAGTGATCGTGGATGACGTGAGTTTGCCGTTGGGGCAGCTTCGATTTCGGGGGAATGGATCGCATGGAGGGCACAATGGGTTGCTCTCGATCCAGACGGAGCTTGGGACAGAGGCATATGCCAGATTGAGGTGTGGGATCGGACCGTTGCCCACTGATTATGAGTTGAGAAATTTTGTGCTGAACCGCTTTGCCGCAGAAGAGCAGGCTAAGGTTCAGGAGATGATAGGTGCTGCTACCACTGCGTTTCAGTGTTGCCAGCTTCAAGGTATTGAGATAGCAATGCAGGGTTTTAATTCGAAACCAAAAGAAAAGAGCGAGGAGAAAAAATGAACCGTTACGATGCGATGCTGATCCTGGATGTCCAGGGTAAGGATGAAGGACTAAAAGAGGTACTTGATCAAATTGAGAAGGAAATCACTACTCTGGGGGGCCGTGTTCATGGCACTCAGAAGATGGACCGCCGTAAGTTTGAGCGCGTAGCTGACAAACTGGAATCCGGATTTTATGTGAATCTCAGTTTTGATTTAGATCCGGCAAAAGTCCAGATCCTGCAAGGAAAACTTAAGTTGAATAATTTGATCTTTCGCCAGTTCTTTCTCAAGAACGAAGGTGAACTTCAACCAGCCTAGGCACTCCCAATCCTATGCCTGATCTAAATAAAGTATTTTTGATTGGAAACCTTACAAGGGATCCGGAGGTGCGTTATACACCTAAAGGTACCGCAGTAGGCGACTTGGCCATGGCGATCAACAGTAGTTATAAGGCTCAGGATGGATCGACCAAGGAGGAGGTCTGTTACGTGGACGTTGTCGCCTGGGGGCGACAGGCAGAAACCTGCAAGGAGTTTCTGCAAAAAGGCGCTCCAATATTCGTCGAAGGACGAATGCAATTCGATTCCTGGGAAACCAAGGAAGGAGAGAAACGTAGTCGCCTTCGAGTCCGTGCTGAACGGGTACAGTTCCTTGGCCGTCCTCGGGGTGCCACCGAAGGAGGTGCCAGTGCCAGCCGCGGTGGACAGGATCGCCCAGATGCAGGAGAATCTTCTTCTTCCCGACGAGCTGCAACTCCAACTCAACCTGAAGAACATATCGATCTTCCTCCGGATGACGTTCCGTTTTAGGGCACGAGCAAGATTAAGATTAAGAGCAAGACTAAAACTAAGATTAAGAGTTAAACAAGGAGAACGATATGCCAGTAGAAGTATTATTAAAGACTAAGGTGCCGAAGCTTGGAGCGGAGGCTGATATTGTCAGTGTTAAACCGGGCTATGCCAGAAATTTCTTATTGCCGCAGGGAATGGCTGATATTGCCACCTCGGCAACTAAGCGCCAAATCGAACAGCTCAGAAAAAAACGGGCCGAGCGTGAGGCCGATGAACTGGGTCAGGCTCAGGAAATAGCTGGTAAACTTAATAAACTTAAATTGACGTTTACACTGACTGCGGCTGAAGGTCAGGATAAGGTATTCGGTTCGATTACCACCCACATGATTGTGGATCGTCTCAAGGCAGAGGGTTTTGAATTCGAACGCAAACAGATTAAGCTGGATAAGGCAATTAAAGACCTGGGTGAACATGATGTCGTAGTTAACTTGCACCAAGACGTTTCCGCCAAGTTTAAGGTGATTCTTGCAGCGCCCGCCGCCGAAAAGTCGGAGACTGAGTCGAAGACTGACGGGGGCAAAAGCAAAAAAAGCCGACCTGCAAGGAAGACAGAGTAATTATTAATTAATAGCTAGTAATTAATAATTGAGGTTCCCCCTTATCTTTGTCTTTCCTAGGGGATCTGGTGTTTTTCTCAAAAATCCGTATACTTATCGTTGACGAATTCGAAATTCTGAGCAACATCAGAGCGTCTTTGTATTTATTGATAAATTAAAAAGAGGCTAAGTTGCACAACACCAGATACAAACCAGTACTTTTGACTGTTTTTATTAGAAAAACCTTGCATCTACTTTTCATGCAAGGTTGTTCGATCGCTCTACTGTTTCTGTTTGCTGCCACCGTGAATCTGTCGGCGCAGACTGAATCGAATGCAGGTGCTGCTACTCCCGCTTCCCCACCCGCACAGACTGCTCCTGCAGCGCCCGTTTCTCCCGATGCCTCTCTCATTCCGGTTATTCCAGAAAGTCAGAAGAAGCTGGTTGCTCCCCCTGAAGCGAATGTTGAACATACATTGGGATCTACTGCTATCGTCAAAGAAATTGAAGTCGAGTATGCCGGCCCCAAGTCGGTCAGCAAAGGGGTGATTCTTTCCAATATGCGGACGACCGTTGGTCAGCCGTATTCCACCACTTCAGTTGAGGAGGATATCCGAAACCTCTACGCCACAGGACTATTCGTCAATCTTCGTATCTCGGATGAACCCTTGGCGGACGGGGTCAAGGTCACTGTCATCGTCCAACCCAAGCCGCTTGTGAGGGAAGTAGTAATCGTTGGGTATGAGAAGATTAAGGAGAAGCGGCTGAAAAAGGAGATTAAAACAAAGCCCGGTGAACCTTTGAGTGAGATGCAAGTAGCAACGGATCAACAAAAGATCGCTGAGTACTATCAGAGCAAAGGTTTTAAGAATGTTAAGGTCACCTCCAAGATTGATACCAATGAGGAATTCGGACGCTCGGTCGTTACCTTTAATGTTAGCGAGGGGGATCGATCTTTTGTGACCGAGGTGAATATTATCGGAAACGTGGCATTCACTGAGAAAGTGTTGCGGAAGCAGCTCAAGACACGGAAAAAGAATCTCTTCTCCTTCATTAACAAGTCCGGCCTCTACAAGGACGATGACTTTGAAGAGGATAAAAAGAAGCTTCGTGATTTCTATTTTGATCATGGATACATCGACATGGAAATCAAAGAGGACCAAATTAAGTTTGCCTACCCAGCCAAGGACCAAATGACGGTAACGATCCCAATTTTTGAAGGAATCCAGTACAAAGTCGGTAAGATCTCGTTCGCAGGCAATGAACTCTACAAGGCCGACACGATTCATGCCGTCCTGAAGATGAAGGAAGACGGAGTTTTCTCACCCAAAGGTCTGGAAACCGATATCAAGAACATCACCGACCTGTATGGCAAGCTGGGATATATTGATACGAAGGTTGATCCCCAGCGTACGGCCAATGTTGAGAGTGGGCGCATCGACTTGGTTTATCATATCAATGATGGAGCCCAATCGTTTGTGGAGAAGATCATCATCCAGGGAAATTACAGAACCAAGGACAAGGTCTTGCGACGCGAATTGGCCCTGGCCCCAGGCGACGTATATGACAGCACCCGGGCAGAGGCCAGTAAGAAGCGTCTGGAGAATCTCGGCTTTTTCGAAGCTGGGAAAGTGGATATCACCCCCCAGGATACCGCCATCCCCAATCGCCGAAACATGGTTGTCACGGTTGAAGAGAAGCGTACCGCAAGCATAACATTCGGTGTTGGGTTTAGTACCGTCGATAGTCTCCTCGGTTTCGTTGAATTGCAGCAGGGCAATTTCGATATCGCCAACTTCCCCTACTTTACCGGTGCAGGTCAGAAATTCCGTATGAAGGTACAGTACGGACTAATCTCACAAAGCTTTTTGATGAGTTTCACCGAGCCGTGGTTTATGGATCAACGTCTCTCCTTGGGCTTTGATCTCTTTTACAATAATTCCAATGATCAGTTGAATCAGCTCTATAACGTTCGGGATGTTGGTTTCGACGTCCGAATGGCTAAACCGTTGAATCAATTCTGGAAAACCTCGGTTCAGTACAAGTTAGAACAGATCAGCATTTACGATATCGATCCAAGTGCGACAAATATTATACAAATTGAGAATGGAGACCGAACCAAGAGCAGCATTACCTTCGGTTTGACGTATGACACTCGTGATAGCGCCCAGCTTACCCGAAAGGGAGAGTTGGTTTCATTCAGTGTTGAAGGTGCAGGCGGTCCACTATTGGGGCAAACTGATATTTATGCCCTGACAGCAAAGGCTCAGAAGTACTTCCTGCTTCCCTACGACCTGATTTTCTCAATCAACAGCGAGACTGGAGTGGTTAATCATTATGACCGAACCTCTCGAGTCGATCTGTTTGATCGATTCTTCATCGGTGGTGCACGATCCGTGCGAGGATTTGAAAATCGCGACGTAGGTCCTAAGGATTATACAGGGGAGGATATCGGTGGTAGGACCGAAGGATTTACCAATTTAGAGCTAACTTATCCGATTATTGACCGGGTACGTGGTGCAGTGTTTTTCGATGCGGGCTTTGACGACGATGATTTTGCCCGGTATGACCATATCATGCCCGATTATAATTCGGCAGCTGGGGTAGGATTGCGGATGAATCTTCCGATCGGTCCACTGCGGTTTGACCTCGGATTCCCGATCAAGCATGATTCATATAATGATTCCACGATGAAATTTGACTTTGACGTCGGCTATCAATTTTAACACACTCTTCAACTCTTATGATTAAACGTATCGTATCGCTCCTTCTAATTATTGTCGTCTGCACAGTTACTTCTCACGCTGATGTAAAGATCGCTGTAATCGATTTGAAGCGTGCATTTGGAGAGTACTACAAGAAACAAGAATCAGATAATATGATCAAGGAGCAGGTGCAGACGCTCCAACGAGAGTTGCAAGAACTTCGGGATGATTATACCAAGATGTACGAGGAAGGTAATAAGCTCAAGGAGGCGGTTGCTGATAAGACTCTCTCACAAACTGCTCGTGATGAGAAACAACATGCTCTGGAGACAAAAGCTCAGGACGTCTACAATCAGGATAGGAAGATTCAAGAATTTCAGAGAGTACACACTCAAGAACTGGAAGATCGTCAGCGGCGCCTCACACAAGGACTCATTGATGATATTGCCAAAGTGGTGACTGACCTTGGTGCGAGAGAGAAGTACACATTGATTTTCGATAAGTCGGGAAATACAATAAGTGGCACTCCAATGTTGATGTATTCCCAAGATGTCAAAGACATTACCGATGATGTGATCAAAATGATCAACTCTACGAAACCGGCAGAAGGTGCCAAACCGTCGACATCATCGAATACTTCATCGACCCCTCCTGCTACCGCTCCGGCTACCAAATAAGCAACGGTAAGCAATATTGGAAAACTATTTATCCACAGATTCATTTCGGGCTGGTAAGGTGGAGATGGCGAATCTCTGTATGCACCCTAATTAGATCCCACCCATTCCCAATTTCTAATTCTCAATTGATAATTATTAATTACAATACCCCCCTTCGCCCAGATAAGTGGGCGCATACGGAGATTCGCCCTCCACATATGAGCCTAGAGTTAGGAATTGAGAATTAGAAAAGAAGATAATCTGTGAAATCTGTGGGTAAATATCCTCTGCCTTTTAAGGTCTGACTTATGCTGGTTCACAGCGTGCGCGAACTAGCCACCTTGGTCGCGGCCGAGGTGAGGGGTGATGAATCCATCCTGATTTCGGGAGTGGCAGATCTGGCCTCGGCTCAGCCTGGACAACTCTCCTTTCTTGGAAATAGCCGGTATTTGAACGCGGCCAACATTACTAAGGCCTCAGCACTTATCGTCCATGCGGAGGAGGGGGCGACGTTCCCATGCACGGAATTACGGGTGAAGAATCCCTCTCTCGCATTCTCAAAGATCGCCGCTCTGTTCGCTCCTCAACCCGTCCATTTTTCACCAGGAACCCACCCTACAGCCATCATTGCAGACGGTGTGGAACTTGGACCCGATGTCTCGATCCAAGCCTACGCTGTGATTGAAAAAGGGACCAAAATCGGAGCGCGATCTGTAATCGGAGCAGGGGTCTATATCGGTCATGAAACAATCGTTGGCGACGATTGCCTCATTTATCCACAGGTCGTTATTCGCGAACGCTCGATTCTTGGTAATCGCGTCATTCTTCAGAGTGGAGCAGTTGTGGGTTCCGATGGATTTGGTTACGAGTTTCAAGGCGGGCGCCACGTCAAGATTCCACAAACAGGGTTTGTCCAACTTGACGACGATGTTGAAGTGGGGGCCAATACCACGATTGATCGGGGAAGGTTTGGGAGAACATGGATCAAGCGAGGAACCAAAATCGATAATTTGGTTCAAATTGCCCATAATTTGGTCATCGGTGAGCATTGTATCTTGGTTGCTCAATGCGGACTCTCCGGTAGTACCGTTCTAGGGGATTATGTTACCATTGCTGGACAGGCTGGATTGGCTGGTCATATCCATGTTGGGGATCAGGCAACCGTGACCGCGCAATCCGGAGTGACAAAGGATATTCCAGCCAAGGCAGTTTTATACGGTCGGCACGGACTGCCCCTCCGTGAGGGATTAAAGATCGAGGCGATGATTCGCCGCCTGCCAGAACTGTTGAAGCGGATTGAGGACCTCGAAAACCACTAATCCGAGAAAACTCGGTTAATTTTCACTTTTTAGATTTTCCATGCCCCCTTGGTTTCCAATGCAAGAGACGTAACGAATTCCCCACGACACATAGATCAGAAAGTCCCATGGCTGCGGCGCAGAGTGTGGGGGGGAGCACCCCTGCCATCGCGAGAGGAATCGCTGCCCCGTTGTAAGCCATGGCCCAGAAAAAATTTTGATAGATAATTCTCATGGTTGCCGTGCTCAGTGCCAGTACTTCAGGGACGGCTTCGAGATCTCGGCTAAGAAGGATGATGTCTGCGGCCTCACAGGCCAGATTAGAGGCACCCATCACTGCCAGCCCAAGATCCGCTTGGGCGAGAGCGGGCGCATCGTTGTTGCCATCGCCGACAAATGCCACTCTCTCCCCACGCTTCTGGAGCTGTTTGACGGCAGATGCTTTTTCCTCCGGTCGGAAATCGGTGAGCACATTTTCCAATGGAATGCCAACTTCCCTTGCCAGATCGACCGTTGTTGATAGGTGATCTCCCGTAACCATGAACACATTCAGTCCCTGACGTTGCAACTGTCGAACGACCGCAAGCATACCAAAAGAGTCTGTCAACGTCCCTGTTTTATCAAAGAGCACGGCGGTAATTCGACCGGACTTCTCAAGTGCATTGGCTCCACGAATCAATACCCCTCGCTCGATGGCTACCCCTACCGACACCATCAAGGCTGCAGGAGTTGCGAGGCCCATGGCACATGGGCAGGCCACTACGAGCACGGATACTGCATAAATTATGGCTTGTTCCCATGCAGTTTGCCCGAAGAACACCCACCCCAAAACCGTCAGCACCGCCAGAATCATTACTCCCGTGACCAAAAGACTGCTAAGAAAGTCTGCGAGTTTCTGAATGGTCGACCGACTTTGTTGGGCCTCCCTTACGAGCTGATTAATTCGTCCCATGGCGGTTGCTTCTCCCACTGCGCGAACCTCCAACTGAATGAGTCTTTCCAGATTCATTGTCCCTCCGAAGATCATCTCCCCGGCTTGCTTTTGAATAGGGGTAGATTCTCCTGTCAGCATGCTTTCATCAATGATGGCCGTTCCGGTCACCACTCCATCTACGGGGACGAGATCTCCAGGGCTGATTGCAATTCGATCGCCAATCTTCAGACTTTTCACCTTCACTTCCGACATCTTGCCTGTGCTGTCGAGTTGGAAAGCCCGGGCAGGAACCACTTTCAATAAGTCTCTTAACGCACTGGCTGCCCGGCGGGTTGTTATGTTTTCCAGGGTGTGACCCAAGCTGACCAGGGCGATGATGGATGTTGACTCCAGAAAGTACAGATGATGCAAGTTTCCGATCCGGAGCAACTCGCACACACTCAATACCCAGGCAGCACCACTCCCAATTGAAACCAAGGTATCCATGTTGCTCTGCCCGTGAAGAGCCAAACCCCAGGCATTCCTAAAGAAACTTTGCCCCGGCCCCAATAATACCAGAAGAGAAAGAACCAGTGAGAACCAGATAAACCACACTTGCAGATCCCATCCAAATACCCATTCCCCGAACATCAGTATCACCATGGCCACCAAGGCCAGACAGGTTCCCATCATCCAGTTTGGAGAGGAGACAATGGATTCGGAGGTGGAAATCGGCTTAATTTCGTACGAGGGATACCCAGCCTCATCCAATGCTTCGAGAAGAATGTCTAGACTGACATCCCCCTCAACTTCGACGGACGATTTTACCCGATCCACCATCACCGCAGCCACCCCGCTGACACCGTACAATACGTCGCTTATCTTGGCTACGCAGCTTATTCCTTGGATTCCATTGACTTGTATTCTAAACCTCATCGCCTCTGTTGATATTGATCCACCTTCCGGAGGAAACAAATGAAAAAATGCAGAAGCACCCTAGGAGTCGAAAAATCGTTCCTTCATCCAACACCGTCGGAAAACGGTGCCCGGTCTGCATCTCATTCTTCCATGAAGTCAATGTTCCCAGACCAGTCGTTCACCATCGTGGCAAACATATTATACAGCTTCCCTGCCTAGTTATGCTTCGACTGTCTAATTAAAAACTTAAGAATTATTTCAGTGCCATCCCATAGGGATGGGAATTTGGCACCAAACGAATAAACCTTCGAGGAAAGTCAGAAGGATTGTGTATAAGTAGGATTAAAGATTTAAAGTGAGAGGAAGAGGGAAACTCCTCGATCTTCAATCGAGAAACGTGGTATCAAGAGCTGTCCGTACGGCTTTGCCGGAACGACTTTTCAAGATTACGGTCTCCATCTGCAATTGAATATCGTTAACATGGTCAAATCCCTTCGGAATCGCGCAAACCCCCTGAATTAGCCGAATGACCATTGGCACTTTTGGATTCATCTGATGGAAAGTTGGGGATCCCAATGCGGAAATCGGGTTGGGGGCAATCGATTCTGCGAGACCTTTATGGAAATAGGCTGTTACTTCTTCCAATCCTAGAACGCCCGAGTGCCGACCATTCCAAGGGGAATAGTGCCGTCCACGATTGGACATCCAAAGAACTGTTTGACCCAATTGTTCCGGTTTTTTCAGGGAATACCAAACATATCCCTGGTCTGGAAATGCAACTGCTGTCCAGGCGATCTTGTTCTTACGGCTGGAAACTACCGTTACCAAATCCTCGAATCCCGCACGGGCGGGATATCGACTGAGATCAGTTACTTCCCCTGCGGCGAGGGGAACACTACTAAGAGATTTAAATTGGGCTCCAGGCTTCAATGAGGTATAGCCACCAAGCGCCGGGTTTTCAAACCGACCCGGGTAAACTTGTCCAAAGATTGTTGGGCTGGTTGAAATCAGTCCGCTGCCTTCAGATTCAGGAAACCGCAGCATGGCGTGATGCCCCAAATTCATCGGGCCATCCATTCCGGAGATGGTGTGAGTGAGGTAAACTGCCTTGTGACCCCGGATTAATCTAATTTCCTTATTGATGAGGCCCGGCCTGATTTTGGTTTTAAATGACACATGAAGAATGAGACGATCTTTCAGGGATTGAATCTCCTCGAATTTCCATTTGCTGTTGGGTGCTTCTCCATGAGGTGGATATTTTTCGCCCTGGTAAATGGTTGAGTTGCCGCCGAATGGCATGCAGAAAAAATCCCCTCTCAGACTCTCTAAAATTGGCGGAATTTTACCGTGTAGTTTTTCTCCGCTCCAGGGTGCAATCGAATAGGGTTGAACCCGATGGCCTTGGCATTGGAAATAGACCGGGGCCATATGCCCCCCAAGGCGGGTGAGATGGAGTTGAACATCGGGAGTGGCAATCTTCCAGCTCTCTTGGCCAAATATCTGCGTGGTTTTTATCATGAGTTTTGCTGGTCGATTAATCAGTGTCGACAGAGTTGGGTTCTATCATCGGACACTAATAATGCTAGTCCATAATTTTTCAAGCTTTTCTCTGCCCAAGCACGTTCTCTGCCCATTCCCTGATGAAAAGGCGAACATGAGCCAGACCGTTTTGACGGGTTGATGAAATGATTTGCCAGACTCCAAGTTTGGAGAGGGTCTCTGGTTCAATCTGAATCACTTCCTCTGGAGTGCCCCCATCGTATTCGTTGCAGATCAGGAACACCAGTCCTTTAACCAGGAGCGAATCTGAATCGAAACGAAATCGGCAAACGCCTTTCTCGATTCGGCCCACGACATAGACACGGGATTGGCACCCATGAATACGGTTCTGGTCGATTTTCTCTTCTTCAGTGAGGGCAGCCGATTTGGAGGAGCCATCAATAAATGCGTTCAATCTCTCCTGAGG
>Ga0206919_1052_pt1 | contig 27152 bp, 20 predicted proteins | sample Alteio_BWOrgHeat_67_FD_152962 | JGI IMG/M metagenome (GOLD analysis project Ga0206919, IMG submission 152962) | Enriched cells from forest soil in Barre Woods Harvard Forest LTER site, Petersham, Massachusetts, United States -... | ecosystem: Environmental > Terrestrial > Soil > Temperate forest >... | reverse complement strand
AGCATGTCCCGGATCCGTCATGAGAACCTCACCCCCGAAAAACTCCACCATTCGATAAATTCTTTCGTCGTCCGTGGCCACTATCACCCGCGAGGCCAATTTGCTTTTCCGGGCCCGATCCCAAACCCATTGAATCAAGGGCCTGTTTTTGAGCAAAGCCAACGGTTTTCCCGGAAACCGGGTGGAACCGTATCTAGCCGGAATGACGATGACCGATTTCACGACGGTATTTCCAAGGATTCCTGTTTCCGGATGGCGTCTTCAGCCTCATTTAAGTCGCGTACAACGAAATCTGCGAAGTGCGATGCCAGGGGTCTCTCGATAATGTTGTGGCCGCTCAAAACCAGAACTGTCCGACATCCGGCATTCCTTCCTGCCAGAATGTCCGAAAGTCGATCTCCGATAAAAAAAGAGTTCGCAAGGTTGATTCCAAACTCCCGTGCTGCTTCATACACCAGATTAGGGGAGGGTTTGCGTTGATATATCCTAGGCTGACCGGGTTCCTCGTAACACATGTAAAACTTTCGAAAAAAATTCCCGCCCAATTGACGAATCATCTCTGCATTCACCCCGTCAACCTGAGGCAGTGTGATCAATCCTCTACCCACCCCTGATTGGTTACTGATGACAAAAAGTTCGAATCCCAGCCCTCTCAGCGCCTCCAAACAGCTCCTGGCCTGGGGAAAAACCTCCACTTGAGTGGGGTCTCCTAGATAAGGAACATTTTTCATGAGAGTATCATCACGGTCAAAAAATATGGCACGAGAATCCATGGCGGGGTTGTCGGTTTGAGGCGAAGCTGTGTTATTCAGAGAGAAAACTGTTTCGCAACTCCTTGATCGTGAGGGTGGCAGTCCCCAGTTTTCCCACCACCACGCCTGCGGCATGATTGGCGATCTCCGAAGCTTCGATTCCGGTGGCCCTAGCTGCAAGGGCCATAGTAAAAACAGCGATTGCTGTGTCGCCGGCACCCGACACATCGTAGACCTCCCGAGCCTGAGTTGGTGCATGATGAGCCTTCTCGCCCTGTTCCAAGAGCAGCATACCGTCGGAACCGAGTGTGATTAATAGATATTTGCTCTGCCACTTCTTTTGCAGATTGATACCAGCATGCGTTACAGCCTCCATTCCTGGCTGTGAAGCTAGGCCAGCAGCCTGAAACGTCTCGGCGCGATTGGGTTTTACTACCGTGACACCGCTCCAGTGGAGAGGATTGGTCGGATTTGGATCCACAGCGACGACCTTTCCCAGTCGAAGCGCCTCGTTGATTACGCCCGTCACCAGCTCCTGATCGAGAACCCCTTTGGCATAATCCTCGATAATCAGTGCGTCGTGCTTCTTGATTGCGCTCAAAAGATAGGTCAATAATTTGCTTCGAACTTCAGAGTTCACCCGCTCACGGGTTTCTGCATCCACCCGAACCATTTGTGCATAGGACCACAATGGAAGGATCTCAGTGGTGTTTTTCGAACGTGGGTCCCGGGCTGTTTGCTGCAATTGTGCGCTGATTCGTGTTTTGTGAGTGGTGGGACGATTCGGTAAAGCTAATATCCCTCCGGTTGCAACCCCTTTCTCCTTCAGTAAATCAAGCAATTTTCGGCCAGCTTCATCCTTTCCGATCACTCCGCAAATTGAGACATGAGAGGTGAACTCGCACAAGTTTCTCGCCACATTAGCGGCACCGCCGGGATAGAGAGAGGTGTTCTGGACCTCAACCACAGGAACGGGTGCTTCGGGAGAGATCCGGGATACTTTACCCCACACGAACTCGTCGAGCATGACATCCCCAAGAACCAGGATCTTAAGCTTTGAAAACCGGGCGAGGATTTTCTCCAGACGAGTCGACAGGATTTGCACTTAGAAATCGGATGGTGGATGTTAAATCCTTAATTTCAACCTGAATTTCTGACTCGAGCTTTCTTTCCACTGATTTTCTTCCTTGCCATGGGGTGTTCTTTACGTCGCAACATCTCTTCAAAGGCCTCCTCGAGTTGGGGAACAAATATCTTTGGGTCCATCAGAGCTGATTTTTGCATTCGTTCCCGTAAGGTAGACCGGATTTCACGCAAGCGTTCATGATCTGTGGCTAGGGCAAAGGCTTTTTCGATATATTCGTCCTCATTCTGAGCGACGAGATCGCTCAGTCCCACAGAGTGAAGCAGGCTTGCACCCACTCGTGAAACATGGCTGGGACCGGCCATTGTGATAACGGGAACCCCCATCCACAATGCTTCACAGGTGGTTGTCGTTCCATGATAAGGATAGGGATCAAGCCCGACGTCCACCACATTGTAAACACGAAGGTGATCCTCGTGGCTTCTCCCTCCACAGAGAGTAATCTGTTTCATGGGGAAATCGAGTGCGATCAGACGCTTGAAGTATTGATCACAAGTTGGTTTATCATTCAGCGTCAACGATTTGATCATGATTCGGGAGTTGGGTGTTTTACGGAGAAGCTTGGCCCAACGTCGAAGGTGGGTGTCGTTGAGCTTGGGGAGATAGTTGAAGGTTCCAAATGTGAAGTACCCAACCTTTTCGTGAGGGGGGATTGGATCGAAGTCCACCTCAGTCAGGGGGTTAAAACACCACATGGATTCGGGGAGTCGAATGAGTTTCTCTGTGCTGATTTTCTCCGTCAATCCTGGTGGATCCGTGTGAACGTCGACAATCCGGTAATCGACAGTTTTCAAACCTGTGGTATTGGGATATCCCAGATAAGTACATTGAATGGGAGCCATTCGAGCGGCCAATAATGGAAGAACATTGTCGGCAGAATGTCCGGCCAGATCCACGAAGATGTCGGGTTTATCCTCCAGAATCTCCTTGGCCATGCTCTCAAAGTCCTCTGATTTAAAATCCCTCCAGGTTTCACAATAGCTTTTCAGAATATCGGTGAATTGATCGAGTGGATTCCGGGAATAGGAATAACCAAAGATCTCAAACCTTGAGCGATTGAGATGTTTCATGACAGGTTCGATGAAGTGAGTGACCGAATGTCTGCGAAAATCGGGTGAAGCAAAGGCAATGCGAATCCGCTTTCTGTTTCGGACGGGTGCCAGCAGGTGGCGTGGCACGAGATCGGTCTCATGGAAGTGCATGCGACTGTATGAGTTAATCATTTCAAACAGCTCCTCGGGCTTCGATTCTTCGAGGTAGTGCAGAGTAAAAAGGAGGCTGTTATAGATCTGCGTATTAGCAGGATCCAAGCGGAGGGTGCGTCGGGCGGTGGAAATGGCCTCCCGTTGTCTTCCTTGCTTTTTAAATATCTCCGTCAGATTGAAATGCAGGGCTGCGCTGTAGGGATATTTAATGATGGCCTTGCGAAGTATCTCCAGAGCTTCACCGAGTCGCCAAGCCTTCTCATGCTCGCAAAATTCCTTAAGAAAACCATTCAGTTCCTTGAGCTGCGCCTGATGTTCCACGGATTGCCCCGTGGATTTGGTTTCGCTCAGAGAGGTGTCGAGAGGCGCATCACTCACTGTTCCCGCAACTTCTGTTCCCGCAATTAATATACCCTCGTTCATTGGAACTCTCCCCGTCCGGCATCCAAACATCCTAGAAGCGAGGATTTTTTACCACAAGAGAACACAAAGAGCACAAAGGAAATCCGTTTTTTGTCTTTGAGGGAGCTAACTGGTATGGAGCTGATGGATAAGGTCTTTTGCATTTAAATCAAAGAGTTGTTTTTCTATGCGATCTTTGTGTTCTTTGTTGTCAATTCTTCCCCGTTTTACTTTTTGTTTTGTAATCTGGACTAAAAAAATTTGTCTTCTACGGGAGGAGACTGGATCTAAGCCATCATTTCTACAACGGTTTTTTCAAAGTCTTTCATAAATGCCAGGGGATTCAGAAGCATGGAGGCTTTGAGTTGATCGCGCAGGGTGAGATGATAGCTTTGTAGCCTCGGAAAATCTTGAGCCAGATCGACGGCGGCTTGAATATAGCCGCGAGAGTCGAGAGCAATCAATTCGTCAAGATGAACCTGGTGCAGGAGGCTGGCGCCCACTCTGGAAATATGGGTCGATCCTGCGAGGGTAATCACTGGTACCCCCATCCACAAGGCCTCACAAGTTGTTGTGGTTCCGTGATAAGGGAAAGTGTCCAATGCAATGTCGATTTGGCGGTAAAACTTTAGGTGGTCGATGTAGGGAAGGGGTGATTGTAGAAGAATACGATCGATTGGCATCTCGAGTGAGCTCAACTTATCTGTCATCCTCTTTTTCCCCTCGGGTTCCACGAATGAGGATGATTTCATGATCAGTCGAGAGTGGGGAACTTCTGACAGAATAACTTTCCACATGTGCAGGGTCAGGTTCGAGAATTTGGTCGGATTGTTAAAGCATCCGAAGGTGATGAATGACTGGTTCTCAACAGGAGGGATGAAACTGACTTTACCCACATCCAACGGGGCAAAGCACCAGGCACATTGCGGGAGGCGAATCAGTTTTTCAGTATTCCATCTATCCGTTAAACCTGGAGGATCCGACCAGACATCCACCAATCGATAATCGATCTGATTCAACCCCGTGGTGTTCGGATACCCTAGATAGGTAGCCTGTCGCTGGCAGGGTTTCGTCGCTAGAACCATCAGTGCATGATTAGAGGCATGTCCGGAGAGGTCGATCAGAAGATCCAATTGGTCCTGCCAAATTTGTGCGCTAGCCTCCGGGAGGGAATGAGGCGAGAACTGTCTGGGGTGAGTGGCCTTTTTTAAAATGGCCCCCGTCGTGGCATCGGGAAACTCACAGCAACTATAGAGATAAATATCGAATTTATCCCGATTAATGTGATCAAGGATGGGGTGCAGGAAGGAGAGAACCGGGTGGCGTTGAATGAGATCAGGTGAGATGAACCCCAATTTCCGTTTTCCATTCTTTTGGGATGTAGAGGCCCGGGCCGGGAACTGCTGCAGTTCTGAGGTAAATGTTTGGGCCCAATCTAGGTGAGCCTGAAGAATCTCCTCCGGGGTGCTTTCACTCAGACACTGCTGAGCATAGATCATTGAACTTGATGCCAGGTAGTCGAGAGGATTCGCCTGGACGGCTAACCGACCCAAACGGAGGCTTTCTTCGGGGTCGCCTGTCTTGAGTCGCAGTGAAGCAAGGCGTCGGGCTCCATGGGAACGTCCCTCTGTTGTATCCATGGCTTGAGCATACAGAAGCGCCGACTTCTCGTACTCCAACCCGAACTCAGACGCTTCACCCAACCTAATCAGCTCTTCCCAATCCATTCAACCGAGGAGTGCGAAGTTATGAAGTTATTGCAAGAGCTTCAAAATGGATTGTTGCGAGGTATTGGCCTGGGCCAACATCGAGGTGGCTGCCTGGACGAGAATCGATTGCTTCGATTCGTTAGTGCTCTCTTCGGCAACATTGAGATCAGAAATTCGGCTATTGGCCGCCTGCACGTTGATTGTTTCCGTGTTAATGTTGGCAATAAAGAAGTTAAACTTTGATATATTCGCATTAATGACGGCCCGTTGAGTGGTGATGCTGGTAAGCGCTGCGTTAATGGATCCGATGTAGTTGGAAGCGATTGTGTTGTCAGTGAGACAGGAGTTTTGTCCACCGCTGTAGATACTGAGAATCACGTTCAACACGTTGCTGACAACCGTGGCAGTATTACTCGTGGTCAGGCTGTCGGTGGTCCCTTCTGAGTTCACTGAGATGATGATATTGCTGGCTGAGGCACTCCCCGCAAAGAGGGTTGTTCCGTTGAAATTTGCATTGCTGTAGATGCTCTGGAACTGACCGGTAAGAATCGCTGCTTCAACCGTGTAGTCCGCACGATCGGTTGAACCGAAGGCGCCGTTCGTCATTTCCTGAGTTAACTCACTCAAGCGGGAGGTGATGCTTTCGAGAGTAGAGAGAAATCCGTCAACCGTCTGACTGTAGGAGACAATATCCTGAACGCCTTGAATGGCGGCTTGCAACCGGCCGATACGGGCCATCAAGTTGCCTGAAACAGCAACACCTGCGGCGTCGTTAACTGGGTTGGCGAGCCTGGATCCAGATGATAATTCATCGATGGAATTAGTCAGTGCGTCGTTGTTTTTTGTTAGGTAATTTGCAGCACTAATTGCTGCTAGGTTTGTGCCAATAGTTGCCATATAACTTCCTTGTTTGGGTTTTTATTATTTTGATTTTTAGGATTGAAACTAATTATTGCAGGAGTTTCAAAATGGATTGTTGCAAGGTGTTAGCTTGTGCCAGCATGGAGGTGGCCGCTTGGACGAGAATCGATTGCTTCGATTCATTGGTGCTTTCATTGGCAACATTGAGATCGGCAATTCGACTATTAGCTGCCTGCACATTGACTGTCTCCGTATTGATATTGGCAATAAAGAAATTGAATTTTGAAATGTTCGCATTAATGACGGCCCGTTGAGTGGTGATGCTCGTAAGGGCCTCGTTAATGGATCCAATGTAGTTGGAAGCGATTGTGTTGTCAGTGAGGCAGGAGCTCTGTCCACCGCTGTAGATGCTTAGAATTACGTTCAACACATTGCTGACAACCGCGGCAGTATTGCTCATCGTCAGGCTGTCGGTGGTCCCTTCCGAGTTCACCGAGATAATGATGTTGCTGGCTGTGGCGTGCCCCGCAAAAATGGTGGATCCATTGAAATCTGCATTGCTGTAGATACTCTGGAACTGACCGGTAAGAATCGCTGCTTCAACCGTGTAGTCCGCACGATCGGTCGAACCGAAGGCACCGTTGGTCATTTCCTGAGTTAGCTCACTCAAGCGGGAGGTGATGCTTTCGAGAGTGGAGAGAAATCCGTCAACGGTCTGACTGTAGGAGACAATATCCTGAACACCTTGGATGGCGGCCTGTAAACGCCCAATTCGTGCGTTTAGGTTGCCTGAGACAGCAACACCTGCTGCATCATTCACTGGGTTGGCTAGTCTGGAACCTGATGATAACTCATCGATGGAATTGGTCAGTGCGTCGTTATTTTTTGTCAGGTAATTTGCAGCACTAATTGCTGCGAGGTTTGTGCCTATGGTTGCCATATAACTTCCTTGTTTGGGTTTTTATTATTTTGTTATTTTGAGGGTCTGTTTATCGGAAGGGAATGATTATTGAAGGAGCTTCAGAATTGTTTCCTGCGAACTGTTGGCCTGAGCCAGCATCGCGGTAGCTGACTGCACCAGGATGGAGTTCTTAGACTCAACAGTACTTTCTTCGGCAACATTGAGATCGGTGATTCGGCTGTTGGCAGACTGGACATTAATCGACTCCGTATTGATGTTGGAGATAAAGAAATTGAACTTCGAAATGTTTGCATTAATAACGGCCCGTTGAGTGGTGATGCTGCTGATCGCGGCATTAATGGAGACGATATAGTTCGAGGCGATCGTGTTGTCAGTGAGACAGGAGTTTGCTCCACCACTGTAAATACTCAGAATCAGGTTCAGTACATTACTAACAACCGAGGCTGTATTGCTCGAGGTTAAGGAATCTGTCGTGCCCTCCGAGTTCACCGCGACGATGACATTACTGGCTGTGGCTTGACCAGCAAAGAGGGTTTGCCCGTTGAAACTTGCATTGCTGTAGATACTCTGGAACTGACCGGTAAGAATCGCAGCTTCGACTGTGTAGTCCGCACGATCGGTTGAACCGAAGGCACCGTTGGTCATCTCTTCGGTCAATTCACTCAAGCGGGAGGTGATGTTTTGCAGCGTGGAGAGAAAGCCATCAATTGTTTGACTGTAGGAGACAATGTCCTGAACTCCTTGAACTGCAGCTTGTAACCGTGCAACTCTTGCAGCCAGATTACCTGAAACGGCAACACCGGCAGCATCATTTACAGGGTTAGCTAATCGGGACCCAGAGGACAGCTCATCGATAGAATTCGTGAGGGCATCATTATTTTCGGTTAGGTAGTTTGCCGCACTGATTGCCGCCAGGTTTGTGCCGATGGTTGCCATGTTAATCCTTTACGATACTTCGAATCATTCTGTTTCTAGCTCATTCTAACTTCACTCTGGCTTTCACCAGGCTGGCATTCGCTCTTTGCCCGCTATGCCGTTTCAGCATTGTAGATGCCAAGATTTAAAAATACTTTGTAAATATATAATAATGAACAATTTATAATTTAAGTAAATTTTTCATCCAATGGATATTTTTTCCGCTCAAAAATTTTAAAACATTTTCCTAAAGTATTTTCAGATTAAATCACCACAGAATCAGGAAAAAAATTCCCTTCATGTAGTATTTCGTATTTACCTTGTAGTGCCGTCTCGTGGGGACATATTTCCGAGGTTGAGCGCAGAGAAATATTGCAACAGCCTGGAGTAGAAAAACATGAATTCTAACCTCGCAAGAGGTTTTTCCTTTCTCTGCGGAGCAGGACGAAGAATGGTCGGCCGGGAGGTCCGGGGCGACAAAAGCGACGCAGCTGTATTAGACAGAAAGTGGAGATGGCGAATCTCCGTATGCGCCCTAATTGGATCCCGCCCGTTTAATGAGGGATCGGAACACTTTCCGTCTCCGGCCATGCTGCACTTACGATTAGAGCTACTACGATTCCCACGGAAACCTCCAAGAATCGATGAAGTGCAACAATCCATGGTGGCTCGGTACGGACTATAAGTAAGACAATGCAGAGGGCAGTGGCACCGATTCGACTTGCCTGTCGCCCCAGCTTGAGAGCGACTGATAACAGGCCAACACCCAACACACCAAGTGCGAAGGCAATTGCGCTGGGGCCAAAGTGCATCGCCAATAACGCACCCAGGATGGAACCCAGGGCCGTTCCTGCTAGCTGCTGACCGGACACAGTTAGGGATGCGGTGAAGTTCGTTTGTAGGACGATCAATGTAATAATAGGTGCCCAATACGCTTCCGGTAACCCCAATACTTTAGCCGCAATTAATGCCAGTATTGCCGCAATCATCATCCTAACCGGATATACGAGACTTTTCGGTTGTAAGGCAAAGTGAAAGGGTTTCATGATTATTTTTTCCCACACCCCGCCATTAAGAGAAAGTCAATTCGCTAATGTTTTCCAAGGGGAGGTCGATAACTCTTGAATGCAAAATCACCGATCTCAAGGCTTCGTTCAAGACCGTGGATCAGGACATTCACTCTTCAGTGGACGCTGGTTAAACCAGCACATCCCGCTGAACTTTGATGTTGAATGTTTGCAATCAGAAAACCAGGTAGGCCGGGAATTACTATCCGTCGCTCATACCGCCATAACCTGGTGGGAAAAACACAAGCATGACATGATCATCGAGAATGGTCAGGAGGTTCCACGTTATGAATTTAAACCCTCCTTTATCAGCCACGCCCAGGAAATTCTGAAAAAAGCGATGGCTTGACTAGCCCTTAAATTTTGCTTGCAGAGTGCTTAATAATTCGGTGACAGGGACTTCAATCTGCTCTCGAGTCGATAGCTCCTTGAGATGGACGAGGCCTTCGGCAAACTTGCTGTCAACAATTACAATAAACCTGGCGCCCCGGTGTTCAGCCGATTCAAACTGTTTCTTCATCTTGGTTTCAGCTAGAGGATAGTCCACGGAGAGTCCGGCCTGTCGCAATTGTTGCACGATTCCGGAGGCTGCAAGTCGATGGGCCTCTTCAGCAAGAACGACGAACGCCTGGAGGTGATCCTTGATTTTGGGAGCCAATCCTCGAGCTTTGAGAAGCTCTCCGAGAACAACATCTCCCATCCCAAATCCGACCGCTGGTAGAGATTCTTGACCCAGCTTTTCCAGCAGGTCGTCATATCTGCCACCACCCGCAATGGCTCGAAACTCCCCCTTTCGATCAAACACCTCAAAAACGACACCGGTATAATAAGCCAGACCCCGGACGATGCGAAAGTCCACTTGCGCAAACTCCGCCAAACCGCGGGCAGCCAATCCCTTCATAACATAATCTAGGCGTTCGCTGGTTGCCCCGCCTCTTAAAACCTGTAAAACTGGGTCGGCCAAGGCACCGAGCCGTTCCCGGGTTTTCTCTTCGGGTTCCCGCTCGCTCTTGTCTATTGCCTGAAAGACCATGTACCATTGGTCCTCAGGGACTGACTGAGCACGTAAAAAATCAACCCAGAATTGGCGATCGCTCAGGCGGACAACGATATCGTCCGCCTGAAGTCCAAGACCGCGCAATATATCGAGACAGAGAGAGATCAACTCAATATCAGCGTCCAGCCCTTGTTCTCCGATCAGGTCACAATTCAATTGAAAATGTTCACGGAGTCGCCCTTTCTGCGATCGTTCATAACGAAACACCTGTGGTACGGAGAACCACTTGAGAGGTTTACGAAAGTCACGATGACGAGCGGACACCATTCGGGCCAGGGTTGGTGTCATTTCTGCTCGTAGAGCCACCTCCCGATCCCCTTTATCGACGAAATGATACAACTGGCCCACCAGCTCATCACCTGATTTCTTTTTATAAAGTTCCAGTGGTTCCAGAGGAGGTCCATCATACTCGACGAATCCATAGCGGTGCGCCCACAGTCGCCATGAGTCAATGATCCAGCGACGGAACGCACAGTCCTCAGGATAAAAGTCCCGGAATCCAGGCAAGGGTTGCATAATAAAATTAGGAATTAACAATTAGCTGAAAGCGGGAGGGTACCATTAACCGCAGATTACACAGATTTACGCAGATTTTTCTGGGAGAAGATAAGAGAACTCTTCCCGGTTTTTCTACATTGCAATTTCGGCTTGGTATTTTTTGAGCTCTATGTGTTCTATGTGGCCATCACGTTCCCGATTTCGTTTTCACAGGCTTCGTTGGCTTTGGAATTATACTCCTCACTCCTAGGCTTTTGCGCTTTCTTTGGTCGCGATGTCCTGCGTTAAATTCTGCAACCTGGCCTTCACTTCTTTGCCTGGCTTGAACTTGATTACAATGCGGGCGGGAATGGTAATGTCTTTTTCCGGTCTATTTGGATTTCGTCCAACGCGAGCCTTGCGAAGCTTGACTTCAAATACTCCAAAGTTCCGCAACTCGATTGTCTGTCCTTTGCCCATGCTCTCGGCAAAAGAATTCAATAGCCTCTGCACGATCTTCATGACGTCTTTCTGGACCATCCCCGTTTCATTGCTGATCCGAACGACCAAATCTCTTTTCGTAAGGTTACTCATATGGAAGTGGTTATGAATCCGGAGAAATCGAAATTTAGCAAGCAGAAATATTTAAATAATTCGAGTTATCAAAGTGAAACGAAGGCAGAAAGACGATTTTTCATCCAAACAAAATCCTCTGCAACGCGATCCAAGGTAATTTTTCAACGGACTCCTTGAGCTTGACCTTTTTGGGTTCTATGTGTGCCATACGCTCCAATGTCTGAACGTTACTTTCTTACGACTGCCATTGATTACGTAAATGGCCGCCCCCATTTGGGGCACGCATATGAAAAAATCCTGGCGGATGTCCTTAATCGATATCATCTCTCTCTGGGACAGGACTCCTTTTTTTTAACGGGCTTAGATGAGCACGGACAAAAGGTTCAACAATCTGCTCAGGCTCAGAATATCCCGCCTCAGCAGTTTTGTGATGAAATGGCGGTGCATTTTCAGACTCTTTGGAAGCGGCTGCACATTCACCCCAATCGTTTTGTTCGAACTACAGAAAATAATCATAAGGAGGTGGTACGGAAGTTCCTCCAGAAACTCCATGATCAGGGCGAAATCTATTTTAAGGAGCACGAAGGACTTTACAGCGTGCGACAGGAGCAGTTCGTCACTGAAAAGGAGATGGTTAATGGGCAATGGCCCGAAATTTTTGGTGAAGTGGTTAAAACTGTTGAGCCCAATTACTTCTTCAAACTATCCTCGTATCAGGATTGGCTGCGAACCTATCTTCAGGAGCATCCCGAATGGATTATGCCATCGTTTCGGCGCAATGAAATTCTGGCTGCCCTTGAGCGTCCTCTCGGTGACCTATGCATCTCCCGTCCCAAGTCCCGCTTGTCCTGGGGCATTCCTCTCCCGTTCGATGAGGAATATGTGACGTATGTCTGGTTCGATGCCTTGATCAATTATGTCTCATTTGCCTATTATGATACTCCCGAGGACCGCTGGCCAGCCGATCTGCATATTATCGGTAAGGACATTCTTATTCCTGCCCATGGTGTGTATTGGCCGATTATTCTGAGGGCGCTGGGGCTCACTCAGCCCCGTCAATTCCTTGTCCACGGGTGGTGGCTCAATCGCGGCGCAAAGATCAGCAAATCCGTAGGCAATACCATTGATCCAATTCCTTACATCGAGAAATGTGGTGCGGATGCCTTCCGTTACTTTCTCATGCGTGAGATGGCCTTGGGACAGGATGCCGATTTCACGGATGATAAATTCATTCAACGGTATCAAAGTGATCTTTCAAAAGGGCTGGGCAACCTGGTTCAACGATCGCTGAGCATGCTCCATAGATATCGTCAGGGGATTGTTCCGCCGATCCATGAATCCTGCCTGACAGACCTTGAGAAAGATCTTCAGACCGAGAATGTGACAACGAATTACCAATCCTTCATGGACAAGTTTGAAATCCATCATGCTTTGGGTGCAGTCTGGACATACATCCAACGAACCGATCAGTATGTGGAACAGACCGCCCCCTGGAAACTGGCGAAGGATCCGGCCCAGAGCACACGACTCGATACCGTGCTGGGACATTTAATAGAATCCATTCGTCGCATCTCAGTCCTGATCGATGCCGTTCTTCCGCAAACTTCCCTGCAGATCCGTGCTCAGTTGGGACTCGCGACAGAACCACTCAGGCTTTCGGCAGCCTCATTTGGAAATACTCTTACGGGGCAGGTCACTCTCGCACCCACGGCCCTCTTCCCGAGAATCGAGGAGCTAGATTAATCTTCCTATTCCCGGAAAATGAGCCTACAACCGCCTTTCCCTAGGGAAAGGCGATGCATGTATCAGCAAACATCTCAATCTACTGATCGAACTTCAGCTCCCTTTGGGCATCTTGCTTGGCAGATTCTGATTCCCATTGCCATAGCTCTAACCCTCGCGCTTTTTGTCCTGACGTTTTGTTGCTACCTGCAAATCAAAGAAAATCTCACCACTCAGGAACTTCAAAATCTTGAGAACTACGTCGAGCTGAATCGGGATCGCGAAAATACGCCCTTTAATGAAATCCAGGAGCATCAACAACTGCTCAGGGATGACATTCTGCACGACTTGCAGACCAGCGTTCCTGATAGCAAGATTGAAGAGAGATTTAACAACTCCTTTACAATAGCCTCTGATGGGGCATGGAGAAATCGTCCCGGGAGTTTCAACACTCAAGAACACGCCAGCCTATTTATTCCCGTCGGGAGTAAACCAGATATTTTTCTGAAACGACGCCTCCTTGCCGCAGTCAATAAGTGCGAAACATATGGGAGTACTTCGGGATTCTATTCGATCAACAGCTATTTCATGACGCCACAAAAGGCATGGGTAATCTTTTGGCCCATACAACCCGACTATTTTTCAATACTACCGGCGAACTACGATCTGACGAAGGAAAGTTATTATACAATGGCCACTCCCGAGAAGGACCCGAATAGAGAGACTGTCTGGTCTGATGTCTATCTGGATCCTTACTCCAACCTCTGGAAATGCTCCGCCGTAACTCCGGTTTATGACCAAAATCAATATATCGGATCAATCGGCACCGATATACTCGTGAAGGAATTAAGTTCACATATCGAATATGATAAACTGCCGGGCACTTATACCTTCGTGGTACGGAAGGATGGAAATCTCATTAGCCACGAGACTTACAACAACCAGATTCTACAGTCGAAGGATCGTTTCACCGTTGCTGACACACACGACCCAGAACTGATGGATTTTTTTCAAATTGCCAAACGGGCAATAGAGAATGAAACGATCGTCGACAGCAGTGATCACGCCTATCATCTAGGTATTGCACCATTGCGTGGCCCCGATTGGATGATGATCACGGTTTATCCGCATGCAACGATTGAGCGGGCGGCATTTAGGAGTGCCAGGATGATCATGATTCTTGGCTTAGTGATTCTCTTCCTGGTTCTTGCCTTTCTCTACTATATCACATGGAACAAAGTGGAGAAGCCGCTGGATATCATGACCAGGGCCACAGGTCATGTGGCGGAGGGAGATCTCAATGTCAGGCTGGATTCGAGTCATCGGAATGAATTGGGAGAGGTTGCCCACTCGTTCAATATCATGGTGGCAAAACTCGCGGAACGTCAGGCCAGCCTGCAGGCAAGCATGGTAGAGAGGGAGAGTGCTGAGAGAAAGATCCTCGAAGCTCAACGATTGGAAAGTCTGGCAATCCTGGCGGGAGGAGTTGCCCATGATTTTAGCAATTTATTGACGGGTATCCTGGGAAATATCGCCGTTGTTCAATCAGATACCGCTCATAATCCTCTCCTCCGAGATGTCATTGAGACGATTGACCATTGCGCCCGGCGTGCTGCGGAACTCTGCAAACAGATGCTCGCCTATTCCGGTAAAGGGCTTTTCCAGATTACTGGTCTACAGATAAACGAATTGATCGAGGACACCTCCGAGCTTCTTCGTGTCTCTGTCAATATGGATGCCAAACTAGTTTTTAAACTTGGAACTGATTTACCTCCCATTTTGGCGGATGCTACGCAAGTAAGACAGGTGTTGATGAACCTCGTCCTCAACTCTTCGGAGGCTATCGGAAAACAGGAGGGTACTATCACTATTACCACCGAAAAATTTCATCTCAGACAAGAAAACCTCCAGGAATGTATTTATTGGCCCGAGGTCAAATCGGGTGATTACGTTATGCTGGAGGTGCAAGATACGGGGCGAGGAATGACACCTGAAATCCTCAGCAAGATCTTCGACCCATTCTTTTCAACAAAATTTACCGGACGGGGACTGGGTTTGGCCGCTGTGTTGGGAATTGTCCGTTCCCATAAAGGGGCCATTCAAGTTCGCAGCAAGCCGGATTGCGGTAGTACCATGAGAATCTTGTTTCCTGCCTCAACCAGGCCAGCCAGAGAGAAGGTCGCTGGCAAACATACTTCCGCTCTCCATAAAATGACCGGACTTGCCTTGATCGTTGATGATGAAGTGGCCGTACGTGAAGTCGCCATTCGTATGATGCAGATTATTGGGTTTAAGACGATCAGTGCTGTCGATGGCCGGGACGCTCTGGAGAAATTCGAGCTGCACTCCGATGAACTAAAATTTGTCCTAATGGACCTGACCATGCCTCATGTGGATGGCCTCACAGCCTTCGCCGAGATGAATCGGACCCGGCCCGACATCCCTGTGCTCATCATGAGCGGATATAATGAAAAAGACGTCGGTAGTCGATCTGAATCCGGCCTGGCTGGATTCGTGCAAAAACCATTCGACCTACAGACCCTCCATGTAAAAGTCCAAGCGATTTTAACGTCCTGATAAACGACCGTACTGATTTACCGCCCGGACTCGGGGGCAAGATCAGTTTCATCCCATAAGGAAACCAGATTTTCAGGAAGATAAAGATCTTCGGAATATTTTCTCCTTCTATTCCCATTGCGAGATCAAAGGCTTTGTGGCAGGGTTCCGCGATGATGAAACAAAAGTTTGGTTGCCTGGGAATCTTTGTCACGCTGCTTCTGATGGTCAGCCTGCTCCTGAATCTTGTTTTTCTTGCCATTCAGGGAAGTAAAAAGGTCACCACTGAAACCAAAACCACTAAAATCCGGGAGGAATATTTCTCGGGCGATACCACATCATCAAATAAAATCGCCCTCATCGATCTCGTAGGAATAATCAATAGCGAACAGCATGGCCAGTTCGGTGACAATATGGTGGAGGATCTCACCATGCAGCTTGATTTCGCTCTAAAGGATCCCGACGTCAAGGCCATCATTCTCCGTATTGACTCTCCGGGTGGTGAAGTCACCGCGAGCGATATTATCTATCATCAACTTTCCAGAGCCCGCGCCAAAAAGCCGATCGTTGTCTATATGCAATCCGTTGCCGCATCCGGTGCTTTTTATAGTGCTATGGGCTGTTCCTACCTGATCGCCAGCGATACCACGATCACCGCCAGTATTGGCGTCATCATGGAAAGCTATAATTATATGGACCTTCTTGGAAAAGTTGGCGTGAAAGCCATCACTTTCAAATCTGGAAAACTCAAGGATCTCCTGAGTCCCACTCGCGAGATGACTGAAGAGGAAAAGGCCTTTGTCCAGGCCTTGATCGACGAGACATACGGTAAGTTTGTCGGAATCGTGGCACGCGAACGTAAGCTCGATGAAGAGATTCTTAGGCGCGATATTGCAGATGGACGGATTCTTTCCGGCAAGCAAGCCCTTCAGGCCAAGTTAATCGATGGCTTGGGTTATTTTGAAGATGCCGTCACAAAGGCCAAGGATCTTGGCAAGACTCCGGACGCAAAAATCATTCGCTACCTCCCTTCCTTCAGCCTGGAACGTTTTTTCGGTGCCCTGGTCGAGTCCCATGTCGGTGCAGTCAAAGTTCAACTCGGTCCCGATACCCTTCCCATGGTAACTGGGAAGTTCTATTACCTTTGTCCACTGATGGTTGGACGATGATGGTGTGAGGAGTTTTAAGTGTTAAGTTTTAAGGCTTAAGTTAAGGATTAAGCATCGGAAGTAGGAAAAAGGGGAGGGGAGATAACTGCTTCTCCTCTCTCTTCGTCTTACTCTTACTCTTACTCTTACTCTCAATCATCCTCTGAGGCTTTCTCGCTCATATGTCTGCGGTATTTGGGATTATCCCGAATTCCGAGATTATTACTCCTCTTCTCTAGCATCGGAGAAGAGGCGACATTGGTTTCTGAGCATTCCCTACCCATGTTTCGATTTTACTAAAATCATTTGAGCAGAAAATGCCTGACAGGCCAAAAAATCGGCTTTCCCTCTTCGGAATATCTGTGAATAGTCTCCGTTCCCCATGCTCACTATTTCACAGATTTCGAAGTCTTATAATGGACGGACGCTCTACGAGGATGTCTCCCTGCAGGTCAATCGTGGGGATCGGATTGGATTAGTAGGGCCGAATGGGGCGGGAAAATCCACATTATTTTCGATTATTCTCAGGGAGAACGATCCTGATACTGGCATGGTTTCATTCGAAAATGGGATCACCGTTGGATTTCTCCCGCAGGAAAGTTCTCCTTCACATGAAGAGACTGTTCTAGAACTTGCCACGGCGACTTCAAAGGAGATGGCTGAAGTCCACGCCAAGCTCCGACATTTCAAGACGATCAAGGATGAGGAGTCGGCGGAATACCATGACGCCATTGGACATTTTGCCGAACTGGGAGGGTATCAATTGGAACCAAAGGCCAAGCGGATTCTTCGTGGATTGGCCTTTCGCGAGACTGACTTTGACCGAATAGCTCGGACGATGAGTGGAGGATGGGTCATGCGAACGCACCTGGCTCGGTTACTTGTGATGGAACCTGATTTATTGATGCTCGATGAACCGACCAATCACCTTGATCTCGAGTCGTTGGGATGGTTCCAGAACTATCTCATGAATTATCCCGGTGCGATTTTGATGATCTCCCATGATCGGGCATTTTTGAACGCCTTGACCGGCAGCATTATTGATATCCGTCAGGGTGCACTTTTTCGTTATCGAGGAAATTACGACTCCTATCTGGAGCAACGGAAGGCCCGTGATGAGCAACAACTGGCGGCCTACAAAAATCAGCAAAGAGAGATTGCCTCTCTCCAGGAGTTTGCTGATAGGTTTCGCGCCAAGGCTAGCAAGGCCTCCCAGGCTCAGAGCAAGTTGAAGCAAATTGATCGAATGGAGAAGATTGAAGCTCCGGTCAGCGACGACAAAACCATCAAGTTTCGATTTCCGCAACCTCCACGCAGCGGTCAGCGAGTGATCACTTTGGAGAAGATCCGTCAAGGTTATGGGGAGACCGTGGTTTATGAGAATCTGAACTTTGAGGTGGAGAAGGGTCAACGGACAGTCCTTGTTGGACCCAATGGTGCGGGCAAATCGACACTGCTCAAAATTCTAGCTGGAGCCATTCCCTTTGGATCTGGTGAGCGGGAGCTTGGACATAATGTTAAAGTGGGATATTTCACCCAGCATCGAGTTGAGATGCTCCAGGCGAAGCATTCAGTTTTGGAGACCGTATTGGATTGTCCCAATCCCGTTCCGGAACAGGTGGCGCGGACCGTTCTGGGGTCGTTCCTGTTTCGTGGGGATGACGTTTTTAAAAAGGTGAGCGTCCTCAGCGGCGGCGAAAAAAGTCGGCTGGCTCTGGTCAAACTGTTACTTGATCCACCCAATCTCCTACTAATGGATGAGCCGACAACCCACTTGGACATCGGAAGTATTGATGCCCTGATCGGAGCTCTCCAGCCATTTGAGGGCACCCTGATATTCATCAGTCACGACGTTTACTTCATTCGGGCACTTGCAACCTCTGTCCTGCACATCTCGCGAGGCATCCTGACTCCCTATGCTGGAGACTATCAATACTATCTGGATAAGACACAGGCGACCTCTGAACGAGCGGCACTGGTCGCTGGCCAAAAACTGTCTGATGAGCGAGCGGGAGATTCGGGTACCTCTCAAACGAAAGCAGAACGAAATTTCGGCAAGTCGAAAGAACAAAAAAGGAATGAGGCTGAGGCGCGTCAGGCCAAAGCACGGGAAATGAAAGAACGGGAGAACAGGTTGGCCGCTTTGGAGACAGAGATCAATCGACTGGAAAAATTGCAAACGGATTTGTCGACTGAGTTGTCGGAACCCACCACCTACGAAAATCCGAATCGTGCCACTGAAATCAATAAGGAGTTAAGCTCTATTGGACGAATCCTTCAAACAACCATCACCGAGTGGGATAAGTTGAGTGAAACCGCAGAAGAGGTGAAAGCAGGCTAGGAGTCTGTTGAAAAACTTTCCAAAAATTCCCTTGCATCTCGGCACAACCTGCTTAACTAAATCCGTATCTTTTCCAACTGACATGCACGACGCTTCACACTCAGCGAGCCAGGCATCCTACTACCCTACCCACGAGTGCGGAGTCTTCGCTGTCTTCGGTCATCCCAATGCCGCTGAGTTGACTTATTATGGTCTTTACGCCCTGCAGCACCGCGGCCAGGAAAGTGCGGGAATCGTCACAGCTACCGAGAGGGGATCCCCGTTCAAAATACACAAGGGAATGGGCCTGGTGCCTCAGGTCTTCACTGAGGAGAATCTTAAGTCCATCAGGGGAACTCGCGCCATTGGTCATTGCCGATATTCCACGACGGGATCCAGCAACATTATCAACGCCCAACCGATCGTTGTCACTTGTTCGCGAGGCCAGATGGCAGTCGCGCATAATGGTAATCTAGTCAATGCCTCCGTCCTTCGGGATCAACTGGAAAGTGAGGGATCCATCTTCCAGACAACCACCGACAGTGAGGTTATTCTACATATGATGGCCCAACCCGTGGGTACCTCTCGGGAAAATACTTTGATCAGTGCCCTGACCCGAATTCAGGGCGCTTTCTCCATCGTCTTGATGGGGGAAAGCGAGATCATTGCCGCCCGGGATTGTTTCGGGTTCCGCCCACTGTCCATCGGACTTGTCGATGGTTCCTATGTCGTTGCCAGCGAAACCTGCGCATTCGACTTAATACACGCCAAATTCATTCGAGATGTGGAACCAGGTGAAATTGTGATCATTAACTCGGAGGGATTGCACTCGATCAAACCCTATGTCGAGCTGGAGCGAAAAGCTCTCTGCATTTTTGAATTCGTTTATTTCGCCAGACCCGACAGCAACCTCTCCGGCGTGAACGTCTCCGAGGCTCGTATCCGTATGGGACAGGAACTGGCCAAACTCCATCCTGTGGAGGCAGATCTGGTTATTCCCGTCCCTGATTCTGGGAATTATGCCGCCCTCGGATTTTCGGAGTATTCCGGAATCCCCTATTTTCAGGCCTTCGTTCGCAACCATTATATCGGTAGGACCTTTCTTCAGCCCACCCAACTCATTCGGGACTTCTCTGTGCGCGTGAAATTGAATCTGATCAAGGAGTCAGTTAAAGACAAGCGAGTGGTCGTGGTAGACGATTCAGTTGTTCGCGGAACGACTGCCCGAGCACGGGTGGTTAATTTGCGTGAGGCTGGAGCAAAGGAAGTTCACTTGCGAGTAAGCTGTCCACCCCATCGCTTCCCTTGCTTCTACGGAATCGATTTTCCGGATAGAAAAGACCTTATTGCCAATCAGATGACGCGCGAGGAGATCAAAAAATATCTAGGGGTTGATTCCATAGGCTATCTTGATGTTGACAGCATGGTGAGGGCCTGCCGTCTCCCCGCAGATCGGTTCTGTCTGGCTTGTTTTACTGGGGATTATCCGGTTCGATTTGACCCCAAGGTGGACAAGCTCATCCTCGAACGTCGCCGAGAACAGATGGGACCGTTGATCAGCGAGACCGAGACAATGCAGGAGCGGCTACTTTGAGAAGGAGTATTATTAATTGAGAATTGGGGAATTTGGAAAGGGGATCGAACAGATTTTTAGACAGGATTCTCTAGATTAGAGAAAAGGATGGGATGAAGAAACAATACGCAAAGGCTGGCGTGGATGTGGATCTTGGCAATAAAGTCAAATCCACCATCCCGAGACTTGTCAAATCGACTCACCGGTCAGAAGTTCTTGGGAAAATCGGCGGTTTTGGGGGGCTCTTCCAGGCCCAGTTCAAGGATTATAAAGAACCGATTCTTGTCAGCAGTATCGATGGAGTTGGCACCAAGTTGAAGGTTGCTGAGATGTTGAACAAGCATGATACGATTGGGGAGGATTTGATCAACCATTGCGTCAACGACATTGCGGTTTTGGGAGCCGAGCCACTATTTTTTCTCGATTATATCGGCACCTCCCAACTAGAGCCTACTCGTTTCAAGCAAATCCTGACGGGACTGGTTCGCGGATGTCGGAAGGCCGGATGTGCGCTGATCGGGGGTGAGACGGCCCAGATGCCTGGATTATACCATGGCAAAGATTATGATCTAGTGGGAACCATTGTTGGGGTGGTTGAGAAAAAAAAGATGATTAATGGATCAACCATTCTTCCTGGGGATATTCTCATCGGTCTTCCGTCATCAGGACTTCATACCAACGGTTACTCTCTTGCGCGTCGACTCCTCTTTGAAGAGTGGGGACTCAAGCTATCGACCCGGATTCCCGGTGCGAAGGGGACTTTGGGAGAACTCCTGATAGCCACACACATCAATTATCAGCCGTTGCTCAAAAAAGTTGGGAGCCAAGTCAAAATCAAAGGATTGGCTCATATTACTGGAGGAGGATTACTCGACAACCTTCCCCGCATTCTGCCTGCCCAGGTCAATGCGGAAGTCGAACTCGGTAGCTGGTCGATGTCCCCCTTATTCAGGTACCTGGTAGATCGAGCTAAACTACCTGTTGAAGAACAGTACCAGACCTTCAATATGGGCATCGGGATGGTCATCATCGTGGCGGCGCGCGACGCGCAGAAAGTCATGAAACTCACCCGTGGATACGCCATTGGTCAGACAGTCAAGGGACATGGCATTGTGAAGATGGTCGACCGAACCGCTTAAATAGTAAATCCTGTCCAAAATATCCCCGATTTATGACTGCCTGAAAAGTCACGGGATCAGCGATCTAAAGGAGCGGGAAGCAAATACATTTTTTTGAGAGGATTATTGGAGATCTCTTTTGAATAACGAGGCCATCATGGAAGCTCCCAGTACCCCGACAATTACCCCAAGCGAGACCAAGATGGAGGGGTGAAACCAGAGTTTGAATAACATCTTGGCACCAACAAAAATCAAAATGACTGACAGTCCGACTTTCAAGTAGATAAATTTTTTCATTCCTCCCGCCAAAATAAAGTAAAGGGATCGCAATCCCAAAATGGCACAAATGTTCGAGGTAAAAATGATCAATCTATCCTGCGTTACCGCAAATACTGCGGGAATGGAGTCCATTGCGAAAATTAAATCCGTGGCCTCCACCATGAGCAGCACCAATCCGAGTGAGGTTAGCATCCACTTCCCGGAGGTCTTTATTAAAAGGTGAGGACTATGAGCCTCTGAACTGATAGGCAAGGTTGCCCGCAAAAACTTCAACACCTTATTTTTTCCCATATCACTGCCTGGGACTCCCCGATGCAGAATCATATTAAAACCAGTTAAGATCAAAAATGCACCGAACCCATAGAGGATCCATGAAAAACGTGTCACTAAGGCCACACCTATCAGGATCATTGCTCCGCGCAAGATCATCGCTCCAATAATCCCCCAGAAGAGGACGCGGTGTTGAAACTCGTTTCTGACTCGAAAATATCCAAACAAAGCCACGAAGATGAAAAGGTTGTCGACGCTTAGGGAATATTCGATCAGGTATCCTGTGTAAAACTCCAGTCCCTTGGTCGAACCATGCGTTTGCCAAACGAAAGCACCAAATAGTAAGGATAGGGAGATCCAGAAGGCGGTCATCAATCCTGCTTTCCCGGGTCTCATTGGTTGCGGATCACGTCCCTGCAACACGAAATCCAAAGCCAGCAATGCAAGGACAGCAAATGTGAAAACTTCCAGAATCAATGTATCGGACATTATGGGGAACAATAGTCCGTCTGGCGACGACCGACAATTAGGAATTCACTTCTCCCCAATCTTGACCACAGTGAATCCTCCAAAAAAATGTCTTTCTGTATTCGGATGGCTCACCAACTCATCCAAACCGTGGATGTAACCGCCAATCATATTTTGGTCTTCCTGCACAACGATCCATTCGACGTGGTACCGGCGCATCGCTGCCCAGAACATCTCCTGGAATTGTCTCCCTCTGTCGGTGTCGGGAAGGGGAAGGGTTACTCCTTGATAAAAAGTTGAGACGGGGAGAATGCTCGGGCGATGGCAGAATCCGTAAAGGGTGATCAGATGACTCGTCACCACAAAATTACCCGGATGATCACGAAAAAAGCCAATCACCTGAAGCAGGTCGTTGGAGCTGAATTTACTCTCGCAATGCCATTTCATCGGCCATAAGGGATCCGGCATCACAGGCATCCGATCAATCTCCGCTGCAACGTTACCTTTCAATCCAAGTACCCTCCGGGTCGGATTCACCTTCTCATGAAAGATCGTAACCGTGATCACATGGAGTAGCGTCATTCCGGTGACTGAGGCTCCGATTAACCAGGGGGCAATCCGGCGGAATGCTGGAGATTTCAGTTTTTGAATCCAGGCCAGTCCGAGTTTCCAGGCTCCAAAAATGCTGAGCCCCGCGCAGAGTGCCATGAAGGGTACGGAGTTTTCCTTATTATTATTAGTTGTGATCACACTCACCCAGCTCACTGTCAATAGGATGATAGAAAGCCAGCATGATTCCATGACCATAGTTTTCTCCTCGATCGAACGAATTCCTCGCCATCGAGAGAACAGTGCCAGGAGACCGCCGCCGAGGATCAGGGGTAATGTTCCGGGGAACCACCTGGTTAGGCTGTGGAGTCGACCCACGTTGGCAACGGCATATGAGGTGATTCGTGTTGCTCCAGCCTCATGCGGAAGTTGAAAAACTGAGTAGAAAAAGTCGTCAGGATGGATCCCCAGGATGCTGAAGATTGTGAGAGCTCCAACAAGTATTAGTATTCCGCCTCGGAGCAGGCCGCTCCAGAACGAACGGTTTTTCCACAGGCCCAATATCCCTATTATAACTGGGAACAAGGCCAGATAGAAAACAGTTGGGATTTGTTTACTGAAAAAGGCGGCAGCCAATAAAATCGAGACTCCCATTCCTTCGATAATTACCGTGTTGTTCCCCATGCGTTTCGCGGCACGCACGGTGAGCACTAGCGAGGCCAGGCAGAAAAAGTAGGCGTGCTGGTCCATATGCGGTACTCCCATCGGAGTGTTAAACATTGGGGCCGTTCCCAACCCTGATAGAAAGCTTAGCCAGCGGGGAGCCCCCATCTGCATCATCAAAGTATAGGACAGCACGCAAAACACCCCGTTTAAGAGGGCGGAGTGGAGACAATAGGCAAACCAATTAACTCCGAAGACCGCAAAGAGAGGTATTTGCATTAAGGCCGGAGTCACGGCGTAGGGCGTCCAGAAATCGCGCCACGGAATCTGCCCGCACATTATCCGCCACGCACTGTCGAAGACGATCGATTGGTCCCACGTGAAGTAACCCACCCTACCATAGTAAAAGCACAATCCGAACCCCACTCCCAAAAGTGTGATAACTACTGCCGCTTCAATTAATCCTTTTCTACCCATTCTCGGTTCTATCATAAATACAAAACAGCCAACAACGAACTCTTCTCTAACCTTTCGATTTCTCGATTTTTAGATTCTCCCCGTCCTTTTTAGCTTTTCCCCTTCTCCCTTTTCTGTCCTACTCACTCCCCTTATGGCTGAGATTCCCACTATGGAAAAGATTGTTGCACTCTCGAAACGTCGAGGATTCATCTTTCCTTCCTCGGAAGTATATGGAGGCATCAATGGCTTCTGGGATTACGGCCCCTTAGGTGCCGAGCTAAAGCGAGGCCTGAGGGATCTCTGGTGGAGGAGTATGGTTCGCATGCGGGATGACATTGTTGGTTTGGATGCCAGCATTATTATGCATCCGGCGATCTGGAAAGCCTCGGGTCACACCGATACTTTCAGCGATCCCATGGTTGACTGTAAAACCTGCAAGGGTCGGTTTAGGGCCGATCAATTGGATTCCTCTCCTTGTTTGCAGAGACCCAGTAAGATGGTCTCACAATGCGAAGGGGAGAAAACAGAGCCCAGGGCATTTAATCTGATGTTCAAGACCTACACAGGCCCGATCGAAAGCGAAAACAATATCGCCTATTTACGTCCAGAAACAGCTCAGGCCATCTTTGTTCAGTTCAAAAATGTGCTTGATACGGCCCGACAGAAAGTTCCTTTCGGTATCTGTCAGATTGGAAAGGCATTCCGAAACGAAATTAATCCCCGTAATTACACCTTTCGATCGCGCGAATTCGAGCAGATGGAACTGGAGTTTTTCATCAAACCGGACGAAATCGTGAAAACAATCTCCGGTTCGGTGGCGGCTTTGACACCCGAAACGGACCTAGAACATCCTCAGCCAAACTGGGGCTGGGAAGTCTGGCATAAATACTGGGTACAACAACGTTTGACCTGGTATGAGTCGATTGGACTAAAGAGAGATAATCTTGAAGAGTACTGGCAGAAAAAGGAGGAATTAGCCCATTATGCCAAGGCCACCGTGGATATTCTTTATAAATTTCCCTTTGGTGCCCAGGAACTTGAGGGGATAGCTGCCCGAGGCAGTTTCGACTTAACCCAACATCAGGTACACAGCGGCAAATCGATGGAATACTTCGATGAGGAGACTAAATGCAAATATGTCCCCCATGTGATTGAACCCTCCGCCGGACTGGATCGCTTGGTCCTCGCACTCCTCTGTCAGGCATATGCCGAAGAGGAAATCACGGATGAAAAGGGAAACAAGGAGATCCGGGTTGTCATGCGGCTCCATCCACGGGTAGCTCCAATCAAAGTCGGCATTTTTCCTTTATTAAAGAACAAGCCTGAACTCGTCGCGAAGGCTCGCGAAGTTCATAATTTATTGCGTTCCCACCTCAACGTTCTCTATGACGACTCAGGAGCCATCGGTCGCCGGTATCGCAAGATCGATGAAGTGGGGGTTCCCTATGGCATCACGATTGATTTTGAAACGCTGGAAGGAGCCAAGGAAGGTGTTTTGGCAGGTCAGAAGAATACTGTGACACTGAGGCATCGTGACTCGATGCAACAGGAACGTATTCGGATGGAAGATCTGCTTGGAAAGTTGTTGCCTACTGTGGTATAAATACGGCCTAACGAGATTCTGCCTCAGACTTAAAACGACGGAGATGTTTTCGACAGGATTAACAGGATTTACATGCTTGGATACGTTTTAGGGTGAAGGCGAAGGATAGTGTGACCACAAACAACGAACCAGGAACTATAAGACAGAGGACAGTGGCACTGCAAACAACCAACTACAAACCATGAACCAATCCTGCAGGATCCTGTAATTCCTGTCCAAAAAAAGTATTCACTTCCCCATTCGAAATTCTCAATTCTCAATTCTCAGCCACACCGCCTCCCGAATGAACCCCAAACCTTCCGAATCAAAATCAAAGTTTAGCATTGATCTATGGTTAACCCGTAGCGAACAAGGGATTCTTCTCTTTCTACTTGCTCTCCTGCTCATTGGTGGCACTGTCTGGAGAATCAGAGATGCACAGACGATCGTTCACCCTTTAACTACACCTCCCAGTCAAACCAAATAGTTATGGCAAAAAAGGAATTTCCTGATGTGGTCATGGAAATCTGTGGTACAGATCCCCGTTACAATGCTGAAACTTATACCTTTGTCCGTGAAGGTCTTGATCACACCCTGAAACTTCTCAAGCGGCAGAGCCAAAGTGGAGCCAAGAGCCACGTTTCCGGCCAGGAACTACTCAATGGTCTTCGGGAATATACTTTGCGAGAATTTGGTCCGATGAGTAAAACGGTGTTAAATGACTGGGGGATAAAAACCTGCGAAGACTTTGGTGAAATTGTATTCAATCTCGTCAATGCCGGTGTGCTTGGCACCACCGCCTCTGATTCCCTGAATGATTTCAAAAGCGGATTCAGTTTTGATGATGCTTTTGTTAAGCCGTTTTGCCCGCATGCTCCGGAACGGAGTGATTCTATGGAGATTTCCCCAAAACCCGCCAGAGGTACACGTAAAAGCAGTTTGAATCAAAAGATCAAATCGCCAAAACCCGCCTCTTAAAAAGAGTGCAGGACCGATGATCCGATCGAAATTGACGTGCCTCTGCAGTCGGGACAAATAATTTTCACTTTCACGATATGATACCCTCTCAATTTAAGCTGGCAAAGAGTTCCGCCTCCGCCTCTCCGGCAATTCCTCCTCTCGAGATTTACCAACACGAATTGCCCAATGGACTCAATATTCTGGTTCAACCGGATGCTTCCGCCCCTGTGGTTTCTGTCCAGTTTTGGTGCGGAACGGGCAGCATTCACGAGGGAAAATGGCTTGGGGGAGGGATCTCTCATTTACTCGAACATTTGATGTTCAAAGGAACTCCCCAGATGGATAATTCTCAGATGGCCCAGCGGATCCAGGATTTGGGCGGACACATGAACGCCTAC
>Ga0206919_1051_pt1 | contig 27590 bp, 30 predicted proteins | sample Alteio_BWOrgHeat_67_FD_152962 | JGI IMG/M metagenome (GOLD analysis project Ga0206919, IMG submission 152962) | Enriched cells from forest soil in Barre Woods Harvard Forest LTER site, Petersham, Massachusetts, United States -... | ecosystem: Environmental > Terrestrial > Soil > Temperate forest >... | reverse complement strand
CAATTGGGCGGTACCGAAAGTATTAAGTCTTACTTACTCCATAGCGATTGCCTGGCGTTTTTATCTGTTCACTCTATCCGCAACGAGCTAAAAAATAACGAATGCCGCATCATCGATATTAAAGGATTGGAAATATTGCGTCCTTTTTATTTCATACAGCCTCATGGGCAGCCTTCGCCTTTAGCTGCACAATTTATGCGCTTTGCTTTAAATCAATAATAAATTGTTATTGATAATAGTAATTATTCATCGAAACAAACACTTTTAATTATGGATATTTGCGCACCGAACCCAATTATAGGTGCAAATATCTTCTTTAAAAAATAATGACGGCCCTTTACTGGCCCTCAGCAAAGTAACTACACAGGTAATATTCATTATTTGCATGGCAATTTGCCTGTTGCCGGAAGTTAGCCCGGCCATGGCGCTTTTATTAGGATTGATCATTGCACAATTTACCGGACACCCGTATGTTCATTTAAATAATAAAGCTACCCGCTGGTTATTGCAGATATCCGTTGTTGGTTTAGGCTTCGGCATGAATTTAAATAGCGCCGTACAAGCCGGCGAGCGGGGTATTTTGTTCACCATTGCTTCTATTAGCGGCACTTTACTTCTGGGCTACTTAACAGGGCGCTGGTTTAAAATTGAAAAACGTACATCCTTCCTTATTTCATCGGGCACGGCCATTTGCGGCGGCAGCGCAATTGCTGCAGTAGCACCGGTTATTAAAGCTGATGAAAAACAAATATCTATAGCATTAGGGTGCGTTTTCATTCTCAATTCAATTGCGCTGTTTATTTTCCCTGTTATTGGGCATTACTTAAACCTTTCACAAACGCAATTTGGCTTATGGTGTGCTATTGCCATTCATGATACCAGTTCGGTAGTGGGTGCCGCCAGTAAATATGGCACCCAGGCGCTGGATGTGGCCACCACCGTAAAGCTCGCCAGGGCATTATGGATCATCCCTGTAGCTGTCGGTTCGGCATTCATATTTAAAAATCAGTCCAAAAAAATAGCCATTCCTTATTTTATTGGCTTGTTCCTGTTAGCTATGGCTGCCAACACTTACCTGCCTGCTTTGAACCATATCGGTAAAGAAATAGCTACCGTAGCCCGGTCGGGTTTAACACTAACATTATTTCTAATTGGCGCCGGTTTATCGCGAAAGTTGCTGCAGTCTGTGGGCTTTAAGCCCATGCTGCAAGCAGTGCTGCTATGGGCTGCTATTTCCTGTACCGCGCTTTATGGTGTAATCCATTTGGCTTAAAAAGCAGCTTATTAAGCTTATTTTTCCCGCTAATTAATAATTTGTCACCACGCAGTAAACTTGGTAAGCTTTTTGCATAATATTTTATAACGTGTTAAACCGTTTTAGAAATTTTAGTCTATTACAATAACAGCACGAGCTGATAATAAATAAAAAAAGTTATGAAAAGGATATTCAAATATTTTACCGTAGCAGGCCTGAGCGGCATGTTATGTATGTTTTTAGCCATGCCTGCTAACGCACAACATGGTGGTGGTTCTCACGGCGGTGGTGGCGGTGGCTTTCATGGCGGTGGCGGCGGTGGCTTTCACGGCGGTGGTGGCGGTGGCGGTTTCCACGGCAACACAGGCGGTGGCTTCCGCGGTGGTAACTTCGGCGGTGGCCGTGCCGCAGCTGCAGCACCCCAACGTAACTTCAGCACCCAGCGTACTGTAACCAACAATCGCGTGACTGTGAACAACGGCGGACGTAATTTTTCCGGAGCCAACCGTGGGTTTGTAGCCAGTCGTGGTGGGTTTGGCGGCCGTGCAGTAGTAGGCGGCCGTGCTTATATCGGCGGCGCAGGACGTGGCTATTTCGCTAACCGTGCGTTTGTTGGTGGCCACTATTATTATGGTCCGTTTGCCGGACGTGCCGGATTTTATTATAACCGTGGTTTCTATAGAAGTTTATATTACCCACGTATTGGTTTCAGCATAGGCTATCTGCCTTATGGTTACTACCCATTCTGGTGGGATAATTTAGAGTTTTACTATAGCAATGGTTACTACTATAACTATGATGGCGGCCAATATACTGTAGTTGAACCGCCGGTTGGCGCCGCTATTAACTCACTGCCCTCCGGTGCGCAATCTATCATGATCAACGGTCAGCAATATTATGAGTTGAATGGTGTTTACTATCTGCCAATTACTAAAGATGATGGCAGCATAGCATACCAGGTTGCCGGTAAAGACGGACAGTTAGATACCAATATCGCTAATCCGCAGTATGACCAAAATCAAAATCAGCCTGTTGACCAGGGCCAATACAATCCTGCTGACAACCAGGTTCCTGCGGGTACACATGCTGTAGCACGAATTGGCGATATGATTCAACAGTTGCCGCAAGGTTCCAGAAAAGTTAGCATTAATGGTCAATCATTGTATGTAACACCAGATGATGTTTACCTGAAGGCAACTACCGATCAGAACGGTAACAAAGTTTACACCGTGGTTGGTACGCCAGATCAGGAATAAAACAGCCATTTAAATCGACTATATATCCTGGAGGGCGGGCAGTAATGTCCGCCCTCTCTTGTTATATTAGCCACTAATATTTGAAGACCTTGCCGCCTACCATTACTTCTTGTGTTGCTTCATCAAATGTGGCTTTTAAGCCAGTGTGGGCGGCTGCGGTTGTCATGATATTGGCGATTGAATGGCTATAACCTGCTTCGACCGGTGCATTAGGTTGTTTGCGGCTGCGGATGCATTCCATCCAGTTGCGGATATGTGCAGAGGTTAGCGGATCGCCGCCGGTATCAGCCGAAGCTGCTACTTTTTCGGTTTTGGCCAATTCCATTTCGGGCAGCAGGAATGGTTTCATGTGCATAGCGCCGGCCATTTTTTCTGTGAGGCCGCCTTTTGGCGATACTTTATTGGTATTGAGATTTAATTCGCCGCCGTTTGAATAATAAATTTCTGCAGGATCTTCGGTGCCATTATCCATGCGCGATTGGAAAGTAACCTGGAAACCGGTTGACGGATCATTAGGCGGGCCATAGTCAAACACCGCAGTAATGGTGTCCCAATTACGCCGCCCGTCTTTCCACATGTAAATACCGCCATTGGCTACCACGCTGCGCGGATGTTTTAAGCCGCTAAACCAATGCACGGTATCTATCTGGTGGCTCATCCACTGGCCCGGCAAGCCTGATGAATATGGCCAGAATAACCGGTATTCTAAATATTTTCTTGGGTCAAACTCTTCATAAGGACGGTTTAATATAAATCGTTTCCAATCGGTGTCTTCCTGGCGTAATTTAGCTACCAGGTCGGGGCGGCGCCATCTGCCGGGTTGATTAACGTTCCAGGTAAGTTCTACCATTTTTATGTCGCCAAACTTGCCCGATTTAATAAAATCATCCGCCATGTGATAATTGGTTCCGCTGCGGCGCTGCGAACCGATCTGTACGATCCTATCCGATGCTTTTACCGCCTTTAATGCTGCACGGGCATCCTCCATGGTTTCTGCGAAAGGCTTTTCGCAATACACATCGCAACCGGCTTTTACCGCGTCAATGGCATGATGCGCATGTTGAAAATCGGCAGTGCTGATAAAAACTGCATCTGCTAATTTTTTATCAAATAACTCCTCATTGTTGCGGCAACCCACAATATCATGCTGCATTTTAGCTTTCCAGGCGGCAACGCCTTCGTCGCGCCGAACACTCCAGATGTCAGACACTGCCGTAACATCAAAATTAAGCTCCTTGTAATGGTTCATAAAACAAGGTATGTGCGATGAGCGGTGCCTGTCAGAAAAACCCACCACGCCAACCCTTACGCGGTCGTTGGCGCCCAGTATACGCTTATAGCTTTGAGCACTCCAGCTAATTTGGGGTGCCACAAGTAGTCCGGTTCCGGCTATGGCAGATTTCTTGATGAAGTCGCGGCGTGAGTTTTTCATAATTTGAGCATTTTAGTTTACTAAAGGTAAGTGTAAGATATAAAATTTAAATTTTGACATCAATAAAAGAATGCCTTTTGATTGCCTGCTAAAACTCTGACGAAATCTCACTAAACAACACCTCCCCCTTGAGGTCTTCAAGGAGGAGGCAATTATTTTCAAGTTAAATTTAGCTTCTTAACGAGCTTATTTTTGAGGTGCGGCCACTGATCCATTAATGCTATCTCCGGCTTGATTAGAAGGTTGAGCCGCTGCGTTCAATAAACCCGCAAATTTGCTTTCATAGTCTTTGGCCCTGGCCTGCAAACGGGTATACAGTGCATTTTGATGGTTGTCCTTTGCCAGGTTGGCCATGGCGCTTAACAACTGTATGCTAAAGCCAATATCATTTGGATTTAAGGAAGCGCCGTTGCTCTGCATTTGATAGTAATCATAGTTCAGCATATCCGTCAGGTAGTAATCTATCCTGTCGGCCCATTTTTGGGTAAATGCCAGATCATGCAATTTATAACCCATTTCCAGCATCAGAAACTGGCTATCGGCTGTACGAATGTCTATATTCAGATCGGGCAGTTCCGAATCATACCTATGCAATACTTTCAATGCCTGGTCATTCTTACCGTCCCTGATCAACGCTTGTCCCAGGTCATAAAAAGTGGAAATCATTACCGGGTAGAACATGGTAGTCGATTCATGATCAAGATATTTAGCGGTGCTGAATTGGCCGAACTTAAATTTGTTCATCACATTATCGTACATCACCGCGGTATTTGCTTTTGACATTTGATCCCTAACCGAAGTATCTGGTTTTAAAGGCATCAGGCTGTATACATAACCCAATTTGTATAAATAAGGTTGCAGGCCGATCAGGTTCTCGCTTCCTGCAGTTATCGTAAAACAAATAGGGCGTTTCCAATCATTGTGAGCTAAAATATCCAGCAATGCCAGGTTATCTTTGGTGATCAGGTTCTTCGGATATTTAAATCGTACGCTATCAGCCAACTTTGCTTTTTGGTCAGCAGAAATAATGCCTGCTTTGAGCGCGTTGTCTCCGTTAACAGAAATTTTCAAGGCTTTAGTCGTCAGGAAGTTGGTGAACTCGCCGTTCTGCAACTCCACCATTGCATTTTTGTTATCTGATGTAATAAAATCAAATACGTCTTTGATATCAGTATAACCTGGTATTTTTCTGTCATCAAAGATCACCACATCACGAACTCCCTCCTTGTATTTAGAAAAAGGCATGGTGATTGGCAGCGGCTCAGAATCATTCATCTTGCGCTGCATTTGCCTTATATACCAATCGCCGGAGAAAAGGCTCAGGTTTACGATGCGCACATCCGGGCGCAAATTTTCTACTTCCTGGTCATACCATAAGGAATAGGTATCATTATCGCCGTAGGAAAACAAAATAGCATTTTTAGGGCACGATATCAGGTAATCATAAGCCATATCGTGCGGCGTTCTTTTTGTCGAACGGTCGTGTGAGCGCCATTCTTGTTTTGCCAATACTACGGGCGCTGCTAATAAACAAACGCCGGTTGCTACGAAAGCAGCAGTACGGGCAGTCAGCTTCTTAGAGAGGAAATCGGCGATGGCAACAACGCCTAAGCCCAGCCAGATGGCAAAAGCATAAAACGACCCTACGTAAGAGTAATCGCGCTCACGCGGTTGCACATGTTCCTGATTTACATATAAAATGATGGCAAGCCCGGTAAAGAACCAAAGCAAGCCAACGATGAATGCATCGCGCTTATTACGTTTAAAATGGAAGAACATGCCTATTAAACCAATAACAAAAGGCAACGCGTATAGTGGCGTATAGGAAGCACTATCGGTTACAGTTTTTGGTAAATGTTTGCCGCCGTCTAAAATACCGCTTGTCCAATCGCCGTCTACATAACCGTGAAAGCCGCCCATTTGCTGCTGGCCATCCATGTCGTTTACACGGCCGATGAAGTTCCAGAAGAAATAACGGAAATACATCTGGTAGGTTTGCCAACTCAGGAACCAGCTAATATTGGTACCAAAAGTCGGGCTATCATTCTGGCCCATCTGCATCCACTGGCGGTAGAATTGCGGATCATCACCCTCCTGACTCCACATACGGGGGAAGAAGGTGGTATGATCGTATTCGTAATTTTCTTTCTTTGTTGCTACTTCATACCTTTTTTCGCCTTTACGATAGATGTTGCCGCCCTCTGTTTCGCCGGTGATCTTCGCATCGAAGAACGGACCGGTAATCAACGGCGTAGCGCCGTATTGGTCACGATTCAAATAACTATTTAAGGTGAATGCGTTATCGGGGTGGGTATTGTCTAAGTCGGTGTTAGCGCTTGCGCGGATAGGAATATAAACGAACGAGCTGTAGCCGAAGTAGATAAAAACGGCACATAAAAGCGCCAGCTTTAAAGTATTTTTTTGATGCTTGATGCTATAACGGATACCGAAAATAAGCAAAGCCACCAGTAATATGAAGAACACAAAAGCGCCGCTGCCAAAGCCAAAACCAAGATCGTTTACGAAGAACAAATCGAAATAGGCGGCAAGCTTGATGGTAAATTGGCGAATGCCAAATTGTACAGTACCCAAAATGGCTATACTTATCAAAAAGGCGATAAAGCCGGTTCTGTTATTAATATTTTTGCTTCTGCGGAAATAGTAAACAAAGGCAACTGCCGGAATGGTTAGTAAGTTCAATAAGTGAATACCGATAGATAAACCGATCATATAAGCAATAAAGATCAGCCACCTGTCGGCACCGGGTTCGTCGGCATGAGCATCCCATTTCAGGATAGCCCAGAACACAACAGCGGTACACAATGCCGACCACGCAAACACAATAGTTTCAACAGCAGAGAACCAAAAAGTATCTGTATAAGCAAAAGCTAAAGCGCCTACTAAACCGGCGCCCATGATCATAATTTGTTTGTTATCATCCGGAGTTTCCCCACGGTTAGCCAGAATTTTGCGGGCAAGTGCCGTAATTGTCCAGAACAGGAACATCACGGTAAGGCCGCTTGCAACAGCAGAGCCTACGTTTGTAAAATAGGGTATTTTAGAAACGTCGCCAAAAGAGAGTAAAGAAAACGCCTTGCCTATCATGGCAAACAGCGGATAACCGGGTTGGTGTGCTACCTGTAAACGATAGGCGCAGGAAATAAACTCGCCGCAATCCCAAAAACTAACCGACCCTTCTAATGTTAAAATATAGGTAATAGTCGCTATGGTAAAACAAACCCAGCCTAACAGGTTATTTATTTTTTTGTACTCCATTGATAAATTTTGTGTATGGTTTCTATTTAGTTGCGCTAATATCAGAATTTTTACCAATTTATTGTTCAATGGGCTTTCCACATGGCAATATTTAACAGAAATTAACTAATAGAGCTGTGCACTAACAAGCAAATAAAAGTCGTTTAACAATCCTTAATCCATATATTTGCGCCTATGCTTAAAGCCCCGCGGTTGCTTGCTAAATTGCTGTTTACAACGGCTTTTTTCTTTTTATCCATCGTCGGACTGCGGGCGCAATCGGTTTATTTGCCTTACTCTTACCAGTTAGATCAAAAGTTTGACGCTGAGGTCTATTCGTTGAACAACTCACTGCACACTGCACTTAAACCATATTTGATAGACAGTAGCCTGTTAAAAAAATACAACCAGTTGATGAATATTGGCTATGATAGCAGCCGCAAAGCATGGATTGGCCGTATTCTTTTCAATCAACATTTATTTGATGTAAAAACCAAAGATTATACCTTTTATGGCGATTATCTGCCCGACCTGCAATTGGGCCGTGATTTAAAAGGCAAAAAAAACACCTACCTCAATACACGGGGTTATCAATTGGGCGGCACGGTTGGCGATAAATTTTCTTTTTATAGTACCGGTTATGAAAACCAGGGTGTATTTCCTGCCTATTATGATGCCGTTGTAAATATGTATCACTTTTTGCCGGGGCAGTCATACGACCGGAGTTTTGGCAAAAATACCAAGGATTGGTCTTATGCTACCGCCATCGTTTCATATACGCCCATCAAGCAATTAAATATTACGCTTGGCGAGGATAAAACTTTTATAGGCGACGGTTACCGTTCTTTATTACTATCTGATTACGCAGCACCTTATCCGCTATTGCGATTAACAGCTAACGTGGGGCCTGTACAATATATGGCTATGTGGACCTACATGGAAGACTTATACGCCAAAAAATTTGATCAGTTTGGAAGTAACCGCCGCAAATGGGCCATGTTCCATTACTTAGATTGGAATATTACCGACAGGTTTTCAATCGGCTTGTTTAACGCATTGATAGCGGCAGAAGCAGATGATAACGGCAACCTGCACGGCTTTGACATTAACTACGTGAACCCGGTTATTTTAGTTGGCTCGTGGGGACAGAAGACCCCCATACCGGATAATACCTTAGGTGGCGGTACTGCAAAATTTAAAATATTTGATAAAACAGCGTTATATGGCCAATTTATAGCGGATAGATATATTACTTCAAATTCAACGAACGCCAATACATACGGTTATCAGTTGGGCCTGCGCGGCGGCGATATTTTCGGAGTCAGGAATCTAAATTACATTTTTGAATACAACACTGTAAAACCTAACACTTATGTCGGCAGTCAGCCTATTACCAGCTATACACAATATGAAGAGCCTTTAGGGGATCCGCTGGGTACAAACTTTAAGGAAGGTATCGGTATTCTTAATTATTCTATCGGCCGATTTGAGTTCCAGGGACAAATTAATTTGGCTAAGTACCAGGTTACCCCGCTCGATCAAAATATAGGGATGATGTTAACGCCTCCTTTTGCTGCTCCCGACTACAAATTATTCTTAACAGTACCCGCACAAGGTGCAAACGCTAATTTGTTTTACAGCGAAGGCACTGCGTCGTTGCTCATTAACCCTAAGTACAATCTCAGGCTGGAGTTAGGTTTGATCTACCGTAACGAAACCAGCGCTATTGGCAACAGCCAAACTGCTTTGATCAGCTTCGGTTTGAGAAGTACCTTCCGTAATCTATACCGCGATTTCTGATCGACCTGTTTATATTTTGATGATCTTATCTCTTTTATCTTTTTTACTGTTTTCGTGATGCTCCAATAACGATGGCAGTAGTTTAACAATACTTATCACTGCACCGCCCATGATCACCATCGCTTTAAAGGCAAAGTGCACAAACGGTTTCATCACCTCCCAATTATGCCGCATGGTTTCTTTGCGGCTCTCGCGATTGCTTTCTATATACTTAGTTGCCATAATATCCTTTATAGTATAAGCACTGCTTCATTAATTTGTTTTAAAGGATATTAAACATAAATTAGTATAAAATAACCAACTATGGCCCTAGCAATTAATACAAGAAAAAGCGGTAAAATCTGGTTTATCCTGGCGTTATGGTTATTAACCGGCACACTGGACGGTATAGCGGCAATTGCGGCCAACTGGAAGTTACCGGCTGCCACCATTTTTAAATTTATAGCCAGCGGCGTATTTGGCAATGCAGCATTTGCTGGAGGAACAGAGATGATTTGCTATGGCGTGTTATTTCACTATTTGATAGCGCTTGCATTTACCACCTTCTTCTTTTTGCTGCATCCCATGTATTATTCATGGTTTCGCACCAAATTTTTTACGGGCTTATTTTACGGGGCACTGATTTGGACGGTTATGAACCTGTTAGTGGTACCGCTGTCGCATGCCCACCCAAAAACACCGAGTGTGGGTAATGCTTTAGAAGCTTTCGCTATACTGGTGGTTTGTTTCGGCTTGCCTATCTCTTATGTAGCTACTAACTATTACTTTTATAAGAGTAAATAAGCTATTACTGGCCTTGTGCCAGTGTATAACCACGCTTGCCGTTAAAATTCATCAGGAACTCAACGGAGCATACTTTCACTTCTTCGGAGAGGTCTGCACTAATGTGCAGGATTTCTTTCTGGCGTATCTGCTTGCCTTCTTTTTTCTCAAAACGGATGCGGTATTCGTTCACCAGTTCGGTATAGATCGATCCGGTAGGCCAAACCTGTGTACCACGATTAGAGATCATCACTAAATCGAAATTTTCATTATAACGCAGGCTCTTTTTAGCCACCTCTGCCAATTCATTAGGCTGCATATCGCACTCAACAAATACATCTACACCTATCATTTCCTCAACAACATCGTTTTTGGTAAAGGTAAGTTTGTTTTTGATCGGGTTATGATGATGTTTCGCTTCAAAATCGCTGGTGGCAATAACTGCGCCTTTTTCCGGCGTTTTGCCCAGGTTGGCAATAATTGCTTCGGCAAAAGCCATTGTATTAAGAGACGGAGTAGACCGCTCACCAAAATCACCTGTATGAATACCTTGTTCTAAAGTATAGAGCAATGCATTTTCGATGGAGGCCGCACTGGACGCATACCCCAGGAAGCGCAACATACCAATACCCGAAAGCAACAGTGCAGTTGGATTAGCAATGCCGCGTCCGGCAATATCAGGCGCGGTACCGTGCACCGCTTCGAAAATAGATATATTGTCGCCAATATTTGCTGACGGCGCGAACCCTAAACCACCTACTAAACCAGCGCAGAGGTCTGAAACAATATCCCCCTGCAGGTTAGTTAATACAATGGCTTCGAAAGTTTGTGGTTTAGACACCAGTTTCATGCAAAGGTCGTCTACAATGATATCCGACGATTCAATATCAGGATATTCGCGTGCTACCTCCTGGAAAACCTCGAGGAAAAGCCCGTCAGTCAGTTTCATGATATTGGCCTTATGTGCACAGGCCAGTTTCTTCAGGCCTTTACGGCGACACATTTCAAACGCATAGCGGATCACTTGCTCCGAGCCCGGGCGGGTAATAATGCGGCGCCCAACAGCGACGTCATAAGTTAAAAGGTGCTCGATGCCGCCATAAGTGTCTTCTATGTTTTCGCGAACAATGGTTAGATTAATGGGGATACCCGCTTTAGAGAACACCGTATCAACGCCGTTCAAGGTGCGGAAATCGCGTTGATTAGCATAAGTATTCCAAACCTTACGGGCGGTAACATTTATGCTCTTTACACCTTTACCTTTCGGGGTTTCCATCGGACCTTTGAACAAAATGCCCAATTGTTCGATTGTTTCCTTAGCTTTTTCGGTCATCCCGGTAGAATGGCCGGCGTCAAAATAGGATTTTCCCATTTCAACAAATTCATATTCAAGTTGTACGTTAGCTGCGTTAAATATAGTTAGCACGGCGTCCATTATTTCGGGGCCTATTCCATCGCCATTGGCTACGGCAATTTTAGTTCTCATAGAAGAAAGATTGTATTAAAACGCCGCAAATATAGCGATTTAAAGCGCAAACGTTTTCGCTTTGGCGCGGTTAAAAGCGATGATATGAAGCCAACTATGTAAAAATGCAGATATAATTTGCACTTTTGCATCATACTCATGAAAGCATTTTACGGCGACCTTAAATTAGGTATTCTGGGCGGGGGCCAACTGGGCCGCATGCTCATACAACAGGCCATCAATTATAACGTTCTCGTCAAAGTACTCGATCCTGACCGTGAGGCGCCCTGCCGCAAATTGTGCGACGAATTTGTGGTCGGGTCGTTAAATGACTACAATACAGTTTATAATTTCGGCAAAAAGGTAGACCTTTTGACCATCGAAATTGAAAAGGTAAATGTAGATGCATTAGAGCAACTGGAAAAAGAAGGTGTTGTTGTGTACCCTCAACCGCGGGTGATCCGGTTGATCCAGGATAAAGGATTGCAAAAGCAGTTCTTTAAACAAAACGATATTCCGACCGCCGAATTCCAGATCATTTCGTCTGCCAGTGAATTAAAACAGGCCAATATCCCTTTTCCCTATATGCAGAAACTGCGCCGTGACGGTTATGACGGCCGCGGGGTGTATAAGGTAGCAGATGAGAGTTATTTAGGCAATGCTTTCACCGAGCCAAGCCTGATTGAGCGTTTGGTTGATTTTGAAAAAGAAATAGCCGTAATAGTAGCCCGCAATGAAGCCGGCGAAGTTGCAACTTTTCCGTTAGTTGAGATGGAGTTTAACCCGCAGGTTAACCTGGTTGAATTTTTAATACAGCCTTCTACTCTATCCTTCGAGATACAGGAAGAAGCTAAACGCATTGCTAAGAAAATTGCAGAGGACTTAAAAATCGTTGGCCTCCTGGCGGTAGAAATGTTCCTGACTAAAGACGGACAGATATTAGTAAACGAGTTAGCGCCACGCCCGCACAATAGCGGCCATCAAAGCATAGAAGGTAATGTTGTATCGCAATTTGAGCAGCATTTAAGGGCTATTTTTAACCAGCCTTTGGGAGATACTGCCTGTTTGAATAACGCCATTATGGTGAACGTATTAGGCGAAAATGGCTATGAGGGCCCGGCCATTTACCAGGGCATTGAAAAAATATTAAAATGCCCGGGCGTATACGTTCATTTGTATGGCAAGGCATTAACCAAACCTTTTCGGAAAATGGGTCATGTAACTATTGTTGATGCTGATCGTGAAAAGGCGATTGAAAAGGCAAAGTTCGTGCAGCAGACCTTGAAAGTGATTGCCTGATACATCCCTTATTAGTGCAGTTTCATCCCAGTTTATTTTATAACGTTGCGATCTTTTGTTGATTTGACCATTGTTACTGGAATTCAACATGGCAACATCAAAGAGTCTTTTGGCAGGCGCCATATTATCGGTGTTCGCAATCTCATTTGTACTGCATACACCCAAACATTTTGCCGATTGGGTGCAATATATTTATGGACAAATGACCTGGCATCAACAACCGGGTATGTGTAATATTGCTAATTGCCAACACTTTTTGGCAACCCTGTCCTGGTAGATTTTATTCAAAATCGCGTAAATAATTAGCACCTCAGCAAAATTTTAGGCATTTTTGAAATAAATAAAAACGCCATGAGCACTCCACAGATCGGTATTATAATGGGTAGCAAATCAGATCTGCCGGTAATGCAGGATGCCGCCGATGTATTAAAAGCATTAGGAGTTGAATACGAGATCACCGTGGTATCGGCGCACCGCACACCCGACCGTATGTTCAGCTATTCTAAAACTGCAGCAGAGCGTGGCCTCAAAGTAATTATCGCCGGGGCCGGAGGCGCAGCTCACCTGCCAGGCATGGTAGCATCGCTTACCCATTTACCGGTAATTGGCGTGCCTGTAAAATCAAGTAACTCCATTGATGGCTGGGATTCTATCCTTTCTATCCTCCAGATGCCAAACGGCATTCCCGTAGCTACAGTAGCGTTGAACGCCGCTAAAAATGCGGGCATCCTGGCTGCACAGATCATTGCTACCTTCGATGACAAAACAGCAAAAAACCTGATCAAATTCAAAGAAACCTTACGACAGAAGGTCGAAGAATCGGCAGAAGAAATGCAAGCAGAGCAGGAAGTAAAACGGTTTACACTCTAATTTAATTATGAACTTCAATCTCAGGTCAATTCCTTTTATTGCGCTCATTATCTTTTTATATTATGATTTAAAAGCAAGTCCTGTTGAACCGCGGCCTATCGCGGTCATTCATTTTGAGCAAATTGATCATCTCATTTACATACCTATAACCATTAACGGGTCGACACCGCAACGGTTCATTTTAGACAGTGGTGCCAGCGTATGGGTGATCGATCCCTCGCAGGTAAGCGAGTTGGGCTTAAAAACACAGGGAAACGGCATTATACATGGCGCAGGTTCCGGAAGTGTTGATGTTACTTATGCAGACAGTATTTCATTTGGCTTAGCCGGAATAAAAAACATTGTTCCCAAAACAACCATTATTGACATTTCAAATGCCGTACCCGGTCAGAAAATTGGCGGACTTATCGGATATGATTTTTTTGAACGTTATGTGGTAGAAATAGATTACCATACTAACACCATCCGGTTGTTTGATCCAAAAGACTTTATTTATAAAGGAAAAGGCACCATTGTTCCGATAACAATAAAGAAGAAACAAATTTATATCCGTGCTAAAATCAAAGTAGTCGGGCAGGAAGCGATTGAAAATGAGTACCTGGTTGATTCAGGCTCTGCTGATGAGATAAACGACGAACTAATTAGCAAAGTAGCGAAGACCACAGCAGATGGCGGCGTTGGAATTGGTAAAGGATTTAAAGTAGCCTTAGGAAATATAGAAACATTTACTATCGGGAATATCACTCTTAAAAATATACCCGGTGTATCCGGTGGGCAAAAGATAGGCGCGGGCTTACTTCATAACTACACCGTTATTTTTGATTATACACACAAGCAAATGATTTTGGAGTAACCTTTTAAAAAGCTAATTCAACTCCGGGTTTTCAGGAAAATTAGCGATATGCGCATAGCGCTGGCCCAGGTTAATAACCGCCTGTTTCCAAAGGTTAACTTCTTCGGTATTGCTAAATAAGGTTTCGGTTTCAAATTTATCGGTCACTATCCACGCGTTGTCACGCAATTCACCGTCTAACTGGTCGGGCGTCCAGCCAGAATAGCCTGTGAAGAATTTTATCTCGCTCGCCTGCAACTGATAACTCGACATTAACTGCTTCACCTGCTCAAAATCGCCGCCCCAATAAAGGCCGCCGGTTATTTCAATTCCGCCTTCAATTTTTTCGGGCACGCAATGAATAAAGTGCAACGTATTTAAGGCTACCGGTCCACCTACATACACAGGCATTTCAGAGTAGGCTGTATCCGGCAAAATATCGCCTAATAAATACTCACTTTGATGATTAAGCACAAAACCAACAGCGCCGCTCTCTGCATATTCTGTAAGCAGGATCACCGAACGTTTGAAGTTAGGATCCATCATAAATGGCTCTGAAATAAGTATGCGGCCGGCTGCGGCGGCTATTGTGCTTAACATAGGGTTGAATTTATTACTAAATTGTTAACATACAATGCGAAAATATGTTCGGTTACAATAATATCCTAAGCCGTTCAATAATTTGTAAGTTTGCAACATCATGAACCAAAAGGAACTTCAAAACTTACGAAAGGATTATAGCGCAGCCTCCTTAACCGAAGAAACTGCTGACCGTAACCCTATTAAGCAGTTTGATAATTGGTTTAACGAAGCAATGGCGGCTAAATTGCACGAGCCAAATACCATGACGCTATCTACCGCTACGCCTGATGGCCGGCCATCTGCGCGTATTGTGCTGTTGAAGGGTTTTGATAATACCGGTTTTATGTTCTATACAAACTACCTGAGCCGTAAAGGCAAAGAGATAGCCAGAAACCCACTGGCGGCTATAACCTTTTTCTGGGGGGAGTTAGAGCGCCAGGTACGCATTGAAGGCACCATTGAAAAGCTGAGCAAAGAACAATCAGACCAATATTTTCATTCCCGCCCGGTAATGAGCCAGTTGGGTGCTTTAGCATCGCCGCAAAGCCAGGAAATAGCCAGCCGTGACATATTGGAAAAGAAAATGGCACAACTGGAAGCCGAATATGCCGGCAAAGAAGTACCCAAACCATCTTACTGGGGTGGGTATGTGCTTAAACCGCGTTTGATCGAATTCTGGCAGGGCCGAAGCAGCCGCTTGCATGACCGTATTCTTTATAAAAAGATTGATAACAACAACTGGAAACGTGTACGCCTGGCACCATGACCTTCGAAAAAATCAAACAGTTACTGATCGATAAGTTTGGTGAAGAGATCATTATCGGTGAAGAAACCAGCGGCTTACAACCGGCGCTTTTGATTAGCCCGGACACTATTGCCGATGTTTGCCTGGAATTGCGCGACAATCCTGCAACTTACTTTGACCTGCTTTCCTGCTTAACAGGCGTTGACTATGGAGCAGAAGACGGACGGTTTGGCATAGTATATCACTTAACGTCTATCCCCTATCAATTACAATTAGTATTAAAAGTAAGTAAAGAAGCTGGCCGGGATGAGAACGAGTTGCCATCATTTCCGAGTGTCACATCTGTTTATCGTACAGCGGATTGGCACGAGCGCGAAGCATATGATTTGATAGGTATATTTTTTGAAGGCCATCCTGATTTGCGGCGCATTTTATTGCCGGATGACTGGGAAGGCTTTCCGCTGCGTAAAGACTACCAGGCAGCAGAGTTTTATAAAGGAATTAAGATAGATTAAGCCCCCAACCCTAAAGGGAGTTATAATGAAGTATAACAAGGCATTAGAGGATTATAACGCGAAGATCGCTGCCGCCAGCGTGGAGGACATGGTGCTCAATATGGGCCCGCAGCATCCGTCTACCCATGGTGTTTTGCGATTAGAACTGATCACTGATGGTGAGATCGTAAAAGAAGTGATCCCGCATATGGGTTACCTGCACCGCTGCTTTGAAAAACATGCAGAATCGCTCACCTACCAGCAAACCATCCCGTTTACCGACCGCATGGATTATCTCGCTTCCATGAACAACAGCCATGCCTTTGTGATGGGCGCCGAGCGTATGCTGGGCATTGATAAAGATATCCCCAAACGTGTTGAATATATCCGGGTATTGGTGTGTGAGTTAAACCGAATTAGCGCACACCTCATTGCTATTGGTACTTATGGTATTGACATTGGTGCTTTTACGCCTTTCCTATGGTGCTTTAAAGATCGCGAACACATCATGGGTTTACTGGAATGGGCGTCGGGCTCACGGCTGCTGTATAACTATATATGGGTAGGCGGACTATTTTACGACCTGCCCGTTGGCTTTGAAGAACGCTGCCGCGAATTTGTAGAATACTTCCGTCCTAAAATGGATAACCTCAATCAGCTGTTAACTAACAACCGCATATTCATTGACCGTACGGCGAACGTTGGTGTGTTACCGATGGACGTCGCCATTAATTACGGCTGTACCGGCCCGGTTTTGCGCGGTTCAGGGTTAAAATGGGATCTGCGGCGCATCGATAATTATTCGGTTTATCCGGAGATTGATTTTGAAATACCCATTGGCAAAGGCGAAATGGGTACGACAGGTGATTGCTGGGACCGTTACAAGGTTCGGGTGGATGAGATAGAACAATCCCTGCGCATTATTGAGCAATGTTTGGACCGTTTGCAAAACGAATTAAAACGTACGCCCGATTTTGATCCCCGCGCTAAAATGCCAAGAAAATTAACACCAAAAGCACAGGATTACTACGTACGTGCCGAAGGCGCTAAAGGCGAATTAGGTTTTTATTTTATTGCTGATGGCCGCTCAGAAATTCCTTTCCGCGTGAAGGCCCGCGGCCCAAGTTTTAATAATTTATCTGTACTGCCTGCTATTGCCAAAAATGTAATGATAGCCGACCTGATCGCTATCGTAGGCTCTATAGACTTTGTTTTAGGCGAAGTTGACAGATAAAAAAAAGCGCCCAAATTGAGCGCCTTTTCGATATGTAGATGTTAATTTTTGGCTTAATTATAAATCTTCACCATAAACACAAACTCACGTTCCTTCTTCACGCGTTGCACTTCGTTCAAATTTGCAAGCGTACTCTTTTTATTCAGCACCACTTTATCATCCAATGAATCAGCAGGGATGTTATGAATAGCATCCAGCAGATATTTTGATTTGATAGCAAAATGTTCGCCTTCGGCCTGCCCCTGTTTCGCGTCAGTAATACCAATGATGTTGCCTTTACTGTCCCACAGCGGGCCACCACTGTTACCAAAATTGATGGGGATGGATATTTGGTAACGTACGCTATCACCCCTTAAACCTGATTGCGATGACAGATAGCCGTTATGATATTCGGCGCGACCACCCGGGTAACCATAAGTTGAAATAGCTTCAGCCAGGTCGCTCTCGCCTTTTTTGAAAGAGTACGGAATAGCGCCTAATCCCTTAAACTTCTGGTCTATGATCTTTAAAATGGCAATATCATTTTGAGGGTCGGCAGATAAAACCTCTACTTTATAAGAATCGCCATTGGCATTCTGTATATAAACAGAGTCTGCGCCTTGAATTACGTGGTAATTAGTAGCGATCAATCCATCTGAAGTAAGGGCAAACCCGGTACCGGTACCTGTATATTTATCCAGGTGAATAGCATTTTTGATGGCATTGATCGAGCTTTTGTTGCTCTCGTTCGAGCGACTCAGTTTATCTACCTTGTTTTTCAACTCTACGTATTGCGAGCTGTTATCTTTAAAGCTGCCGGTGAGGTACAATACACTCACAATTAAAAACAGCGCTACCGAAGCAGCCACTGATATTTTTGAATGATGATGGCGCCATAACTGCACAACCCATGACGGATGCGCCATCAGGCTTTCTTTCAATGTATGTACGTCGATCTCGTCATGAATAGCATTCAAACGATTTTCCAGTTCAATGCGCTCACCGTACTGTTTTAACAGGTCGGTAAATTGCTTATGTTCCTGTACGCGGCGCTCTATATTGGCATCCTCTTTACGCAAAATATCAAAGCGGGCCTTTTCCACCCGGCTCATTTCGCCGTTCAGGTATTTCTCAATAAGCTCCAGTACTTGTTCGTCACTCATTTTATTATCTCCTATTTCTGCTGAAAAAATAATTTCTTCAGCCGTTGCAGGCATTTATATTTCTGGGTTTTAGCATTATCGGCATTCGTGTAGCCAAACCGTTCGCAGATCTCCTGCATCGATCTGTTGTGTATGTAAAAGTCCTCCATAATGGTTTTGCAGGGTTCGCCTAATAATAGCAGTGCCGCCTGCATCTTACCAAACTGTATATCCCTGTCATTAAGCAACTCAACCTCGTCATCTACCGGCAAATGTTCCTGGAAATCATGAATATCGCCACCGTAGCGGTTCAGTTGAGCCAGCCGTTTTAACCAAAGCCTGCGGCAAATTGAATAAATATAAGTCTTCAACTTGCTGCTCAGTTCAAAGTTGCCGGCCTTTACCTTATTATAAAGAACTATAATGGCTTCCTGGTAAATGTCTTTCGCATCGTCCTCGTTGCCATTATTATTGATGATCAGTTGCAGCACCATCGGAAAGTAGGCTACATATAATTTCTTTAGCGCGCTTTCCGAGTTATTAAGTATGCCAAGAATAACTTCACTATCCGTTGGCGCTGTGTTTTTCAAGTCGCTGTCCACTACTTAATACGCTATTAATACAGTTTTTTGATAATGGTAACCCATGTGGTTCAATTAAATACCGAAAGTAGCCAATTATTGCATTGATTTGAAGATTCTGCCCCGGTTAAAAAATAAAAGCCTTACACTCACACAATTAGGCATACAGTTTGTTATTCGCTTGATTTAATGCTGTAAATTTTAAACTAAAAACAACAACCATGAAAAACTCATTTAAGATCGGTATCCTGGCATTAGCCATTGCCTCACTTGCTGCCTGCAAAGGTAAAAGTAACAGCGACGGCGGCGATACCAGCAAAACAGACTCTGTTACCAAAACAGTTACCGATACCACTAAAAAGGATACTTCTGCAATGCCAGATAGTTTGAAAAAAGATACGGTGATTAAAACCACCACTACTGTAAGCAAAGAAAAAACATCGATAAAACAGAAACCAAAACAATAACTTTTATGCGTGGATAGCTGGCTATCCTTATCCGTTGGGTTACCTTTTTTGAGGTAAAGTATTAAAGGTAATCAATCAAATTAAATTTTACGGAGATGAAAAAGTTATTGAAAATGAGCCTGTTAGGCTTTGCAATGGTTGTTGCCTTAAACGGATGCAGTGGCTGCAAAGATGGAAAAAAAGCACCTGCCGGAATTGACACTAATAAGACAGATTCCACGAAAACAGACGTAACAACAATGAGGGGAGATACTACCAAAGCAGACACAACAGTAGTCAAGAAGTAGCCGATCCCGCCTCTAAATAAAGTACAAAATCTACGTCAGCTGTAGCGTTTATATTTTATTTTAAATTAATTGGGTTACCTTTTGGTTACAACTGTATTAAGCATACAATTTAACATCAAAAACAAACTTATAAAATGAAAAATTCATTCAAACTTGGTGCTTTAGCTTTAGCTATTGCTGTATCGTTCGCTGCTTGTAAAGGTAAAGGTTCTGCTTCTGGCGACACTACCACTGTTAAAACAGATTCTACTACTGTTAAAACTGATTCTACAGGTAAAGCCGATACTACTGTTAAGAAAGATACTGTAGTTAAAAAGTAATTCTTCCCGGCTAATTTTTTAGCTGACTATTAGTTTTTTTTACAAAAAGAGAGGTAATTCGTAATTTTTTTAAAATTATGGGTTACCTTTTGCTATTTTTGGTATTAAATCGAAAACTATATAGTCACTTTTAAAAAATTAACAATGAAAAATTCAATTAAACTTGGTGCTTTAGCTTTAGCTATCGCTGTTTCTTTTGCAGCTTGCAAAGGTAAAGGTTCTACTTCTGCTGCTGATTCTGCTGCTAAAGCTGATTCTGCTGCTAAAGCTGACTCAGGCAAAATGATGACAGACACTTCTAAGAAAGACACTGGCAAAATGAAAATGTCTGCTGACACTGCTAAGAAAAAAATGTAATTGTTTTTTCTTAAAACAAAAAAGCCCTGGTTTTCCGGGGCTTTTTTGTTTATATCAACTAAGCGCTATCCCGAAGCGATTTTACTTCATCATGCGCTTCCAGCAAATAACTTTCCTGGTCTTTCAATATCTCCTTAATATATCCGGGCAGATGCTTTTCTTCCAGCGCCGATTCATAAGTTTTTTGAATAGCGTCTTCGCCAAACTCGCATTCTTCTAAAATGCTTTTAGGGCTATGGCCGCTAACGGAAGCTTTTAGTTCAAGCCAGGTACGATGCAATTTACCGCCGGTACTGGTGCCAGAAGGGATATCGCTTCCCAGCACTTCAATTTCTGCGCCGAGCTGATTTCTAAAGCGGCGGCTTTGATCAACAAATTCTAAGAACATCGCTTCAAGGCTTTCATCTCCGTTGCCTTCTTCAATTTCTTTTAGTGCGCGTTCATAACCGGCAATACGGTCATTATTGATCAGGATCAGATCGTTCAATGTTTCAATTGTTTCTTTATTGTTTTCCATGGTAAATTTGTTTTTTGCATTAAATGATTTGATAAAGTCCCGACGAATTATTTATACAGATCACTTACTTCTGAACATCGAGATGATCCATATAATAATACCAATAACAACCAGCACGGCAATAATGCCCACGGCTGCACCGGCTTTAAATATTCCTCCGATTACGGAACAACCACCCAATGCCAACAGCATCATGGCGGCTACTAAATAGGTTAACTTTTTCATGGTTTATGATTGATTAAATTGTTGATCATGGAGTACAAAAACTGCGCCCGTTTGATTACGGGTATAATTAAAGCGGCTTTTGATGAATTACCAGCGTAGATTGTACAGCAATTTGTACAGGGAATGTTGTTGTAAAGGTTGGGGATTAGAAACAGGGCGACTTATAAAATGAATAAAATCGTCTATATTTAATAAATGAAATATTTAGTCTTAATTATATTACTTACTAATATTTGCTTTATTTCAAATGCACAACAATTTGCAATAATCAATGATAAGGACGGTTTTGTTAATGTGAGAAAAGACAAGAGTGCTAATTCCCCTATAGTTGGCAAAATATTAAACCATTCTATTTTTGACGCAGGTTATCCTTCTCAAAATCAATCGAATTGGGTGAGGATTTACAAGCAATATAATGAAGACGTCAATGCTGGTTTCGTAGGATATATCTATCATGACAAAATTCTTCCTCTATCAAATTTTAAGTTCATTAGTGTCGTCAAAATTTTTAAGGATAGTTGCTTTGCAATTAACGATAGCTTGAAAATTGTTGTAAAATCATTACCATTTGATTCTAAAGTTCACAAACTATCTTATGATAGTGGCTTGCTCGACAAAATTGATGGGAAGATGTTTTGGGCTCCGTCGAGATTGCCCAAACGGGGAATTGAGTTAAGAGTTTTTAAAAGCGGGCAATTGATAGCTATACCTAAAGATGCCTATAACAACGCCTATGATCCGCAATTTAAATCACTAAAGGTATATTTGGGTAATGACAACACTATCTATATCCAAATGTATAATGGTGAGACAGATAATCCTTATTGTATTATTTGGACCATTCGAAATGGGAAGTACCTAAGCAAATATCAAGAAAGCTTGATTTAGCTGTCTTGTCCTGAAATGAGGTTATAAAAGCGTTCCAAAGTGTTTCACTCGAAATAGGCATATTATTCATAATCAATAGTTTAATAAAAATAAGCGTTCCATGTGTTCCACCACTCCGGAACGGAACACCACGGTTCTTTCCTCGCTGTCATGGTGAGCCTGCCGAACTTGGCGGTTGGGCCAACCGCACCATCCTTCGACAGGCTCAGGATGACACCTCAGGGTAGTACCTATTGACACTCAACTTTTGACATTATCGGGTATATAATATCAGTATATTTGTGCCATGAACACGGCCGATCTGCTGAAGCGCGCATCCGAATTTGATTTCCTGAGTATTGAGGAGGGAATTTTCCTTTATGAACACGCCTCAACACCCGATCTGATATTCGTGGCCAACGAACTACGTAAAAAGCAGGTGCCGCATGGCAAAGTTACCTGGCAGATAGACCGCAATGTAAACACTACCAATGTTTGTATTGCCAATTGCAAGTTCTGTAATTTCTTTCGTCGTCCGGGTCATGAGGATAGCTATATCACCGACATCGAAACTTATAAACGTAAGATCGAAGAAACGTTCCGTTACGGCGGCGACCAGCTTTTGTTGCAAGGCGGCCACCACCCGGATCTTGGTTTGCAATTTTATGCCGACCTGTTCAAACAGTTAAAAGAGCTTTACCCTACCCTCAAGCTGCACTCGTTAGGTCCGCCGGAAATAGCCCACGTGGCAAAGCTGGAAAGTATGAGCCATATTGATGTGCTGCGCGAATTAAAAGCTGCCGGGCTCGACTCATTGCCCGGTGCAGGCGCCGAAATATTGAATGACCGTGTACGCCGGCTGATATCAAAAGGTAAATGCGGCGGACAGGAATGGCTGGACGTAATGCGCGCTGCGCATAAACTCAACTTACCTACTTCGGCTACTATGATGTTCGGCCATGTGGAAACCATCGAGGAGCGTTTTGAGCACCTGGTATGGATACGCCAGGTACAGTCGGAAAAACCCGAAGGCCACTATGGCTTTACGGCCTTTATTCCCTGGCCGTTCCAGGATGATGGCACTTTACTGCGCAAGGTTCGCGGTATCACAAATGACGTTACAGGAGATGAATACATCCGCATGATCGCGCTGAGCCGCATTATGCTGCCCAACATTAAAAATATTCAAGCATCATGGCTCACCGTAGGTAAGCAGGTAGCACAAATATGTTTGCAGGCCGGCGCAAATGATTTCGGTTCGATCATGATCGAGGAAAACGTTGTATCGGCCGCAGGTGCGCCGCATCGCTTTACGGCCAGGGGCATCCAGGATTCCATCCGTGAAGCCGGCTTCGAGCCGCAATTACGTAACCAGCGTTACGAATGGCGTGAGATCCCGGCCAGTTTAGAAGAGCAGGTAATAGATTACTGATCTGGCAATTAAAAAGCGGCAAGCTTTCGCCCGCCGCTGTCACTAAAACTATAATTAATCAAAATTATTTCACTCCAAAAGGCGTAACCAATGGCAATACCTGTGCAGGGGTTAATGGCTCGTCAAATGCTTCGGTTGCTGCATTTGTCGAAATAGTTCCACTTACGCCACTCAAGCTGGTAATAACCAGGCCGTTTTGGGTAGTATTGTCCTCACCTGCATAATTAGCATTTACTGCGGCTACCCCGGTATCGTTAGCGCCGGTGATCCATGGTTTAATAGTAATACCACGCCCAAACAACAACTGACGTATTGCAGACGCATGCCTTGCTTCTACAGAATGTATATTCAATGCAGCAGTTAACGATGACTGATTGCCTGCTAAATTTGGCGCAGCACCCTTATAGGCCCGCACACCGGTGTCTTCAAATGCACAGGCAACAGTTAAAAAGGTGGCGCTGCTGGTCATTACGGTAGGAAACGTACCACCGGCAGTAATATCATAAGTTCCATTATTTCCCTGGCTCGATTGTAATACTGCGCTGCTACCTAATACTCCCTGTAAAAACTTTACGTGAGCGGCTTCATGGCTTTTTATGCTGTTTAAATATGCCAGCTCCATGGTTGAAAATTGTGCTGTCAAAGTAGTATTTGCCAAGCCTGTGGTATAAAATGCCGACTCCAAAAACTCCAGCTTTAAGGCAAAGTTCAGCGTATCTGTAACGCTGGTAATGGCTGTTTGCCCGTAAGCCTTTTTAAATAAGGTAGCAAATGCAAACGGTAACGAAGCAATGGCTACTTTAGACCCAAAGCTCGTAATGTTTTTAATGGCATCACGGCGGGGACTTATCCTGTCCTGAAATTCAGGATCGGCTTTCTCTATTTCTTCTATTAGTCCTAATAAGTTCATGTTTTTAAATTTAGCTGGCTACATAGCCAAAGTTTGATGCATTCACCTTGGTTTTCAGGAAGGTGTTTGCAATAGGTAGTACTTGCGCTATTGTTTTTGACTGATCCATCCCGTTAACATCGAGAATCGTCGTATCTCCAAAGGAGCCGGGTGTAATTAAATCGCGGATATAAGAAGCATGCCTCGCCTCTACCGAAACGATCTTACCGGCAATACCCAGGTAAATGCCGCTTTCAATTAGGAAACCGGCGCCGTTGTACGCCTGCACGCCAAGATCTTCAAATGCCTGTGCGGCAGCTAATACAGACGCACGGGTGCCAAAATTAATGGAGCTGAAATCGGGCGTTAGTGCCGGTATGGCTTGCGAAGTACCTAAAGTGGCTTTTAAAAACTCGCGGTGTGCTACCTCGTGATCGCGAATATCTGTTAGCCTGGCGGTCTCAGTAGCGGTGATGCCGCTATAAGGAGTAGCAACTACTTGTATATAAAAAGCAGCTTCCAGTTGTTCTAAGGCGTAAGCGTAATTAAGGATGCCTGTATCGCCTATACCAATGTCAAGCCCGGTAGCAACAACCGGATTGGCTTTGTGGCAGGCTGCCGCACCAAGCATACCGGCGGCAGCAAGCCCGGCACCGGCATAACGTAAAAACGACCTCCTGGCCATCGATACTTCCTGTGTGTCAATGTTTTTTGTTTTCATAAGTAAGACAGATGATGTACGATTTTGTATGATCGTAGTAAATAACTACGTAAATAAAAGATTACAGTTTTTTAATTATTTAGTTTTATTACTTCCATTTGGGGTACATACCGTTAACAACCATAATTTGCGCTGTAAGTTTGATTATCAAAAATTTGTTACACCATGACAGATTGCGCATATTAGCTGCATGGAAACCGCAGAGCTTTATATTGAAGCACTCATTTTTGCCTCTGAGCAAAGCATTCGTATGGAAGAGATCGTCTATTGCCTGCAATCGGTCTTTGAGCGCGATTTCGAGGTTATTGAGGTAAGCGACTATTTAGGTAACATTAAACGCAAATATGAAAGCGATGAGTTAGCTATCGAGTTGGTTAATATCAGTGGCGGCTACCAGTTTCTCACCAAAAAAAACTATCATCCAATCATAAGCTTACTGCAACTACAGCGATCTAAAAAGAAACTAAGCCAGGCTGCATTGGAGACCTTAGCTATTGTTGCGTATAAACAGCCGGTGACCAAGCCCGATATTGAGCAAATACGTGGCGTAAACTGTGACTACTCCATTCAAAAACTATTGGAAAAAGAGTTAATTGCCATTGTAGGCAAGTCTGAAGCTATAGGCAAACCCATTCTTTACGGTACCAGTCCCCTGTTTATGGATTATTTTGGCATTAACAACATTCAGGAACTGCCTCAGGTGAAAGAACTTACAGATAATTCGACCAGTGTTGGCGAACAGCAGGAATAATTTAAAAATGATTTTTTTTTATAAAAACCATTTTGATTATTTTTAACATGTATTAGATTTACCAAAGTTTATATTGAGTTTCATTTATTTAACAAACATTTAAATTAATTTTTCAAACAAATTAAGGACCAATGGGAACGCCAAAAAAGCACGACGAAAAGAAGATCGACAGAAGCGTGGATGACGACGATGATGATGACGATACAATCGACTCAAGCCCGAAAAAAAAGATCATTGACGAGGACGAGGACGACTTTGACGCTCCACTGGATGACGACCTTCGATTTGAAAGTTACGGCGACGATGATGATGACGATGATTTTTAACTGATTAGCTCATCTAAAAATATCTTGTTTAAAGCATCCGGCAGTTCGCCGGATGCTTTTTTTATATTTACAACATGGTTATTACTGAAGTTGCAGACAAGGGCACCAGGAAAGCGTTCTTAAACGTAGCCCGTATTATTTACAAAAACGATAACCACTGGATTTGCCCCTTGGATATAGATGTAGAAGCGGTATTTGATCCTAAAAAGAACAACTTCCATCAATTTGGTAAAGCAACCCGCTGGGTGTTACGCGCCAACGATGGTGAACTGATTGGCAGGGTAGCTGCATTTATCAATGAAAAGAAAGCATACAACTATGAGCAGCCGACCGGCGGCATGGGCTTTTTTGAGTGTATTAATGATGAAAAGGCCGCCTTTTTGTTGTTCGATACCGCTAAGAACTGGTTAAGGCAAAATGGCATGGAAGCTATGGACGGCCCCATCAATTTTGGTGAAAACGATACCTTTTGGGGATTGCTTGTTGAAGGTTTTAGCCCTCCGTCATACGGCATGAACTATAACCCGCCCTACTATAAAACATTCTTTGAAGATTACGGCTTCAAAACCCAGTACGAGCAAATAACCAACGACATTGACGCGCACAAACCTTTCCCCGAACGGTTTGAAAAAATAGCGCGCTGGGTAAGCCAGAAACCAGGCTATGAATTCAGGCATTTACGTGCAAAAGAGATCGATCAGTTCGCAAAGGATTTTATCGAAATATATAACGATGGCTGGAAGGACTTTGAAAATTTTGTGCCAATAAGCTATAAAACCATCCTTGAGAGCTTTCAAAAAATGAAAGCTATTATGGATGAGAACCTCATTTGGTTTGCATATGTAAACGGCGAACCGGCATCCTTCGTAATTATCCTGCCGGATGCTAACGAAATGATCAAACCATTAAAAGGCAAGCTTAATTTATGGGGTAAATTACAATTTGTTTACCGGCGCTGGCGTGGCGTGAAGCGTATGCGTGGCGTTGTGATGGGCACTAAACAAAAATTCCAGCATCACGGGTTAGAATCGGCATTGTTTACGAAGGTAAAAGATTATGCACTCCCGCTAAAACAGTATGATGTATTGGAACTATCGTGGGTGGGCGATTTTAACGACAAAATGGTAGCCTTACACTATGCCATGGGGGCTACTTTTGCCCATAAACATGCCACAATGCGATATATTTTCGATAAAACTTAGTTGCCTAACTAAGCGCGGTTAAGCGGTTATTTTGCTATGACGCAATTCTTCAAAAAGCTCAATTACTTTCTTTTGCAGGTCTATGATCTCCGTTTCGCGATCATTTAACTTTTTGTTGACGACTTCGAGTTCGTTCACAAATTTTTGATCCTGCTCCAGATCGTTGAAAGTAAGCAATTGAACCACTGTCATGTCAAAAAGATTAGAGATCTGCTCCAGGCGCGACAGGTTGATGTCGGTAATGCC